>Ga0308170_10004461_pt1 | contig 11031 bp, 7 predicted proteins | sample PhyBR2_2_FD_202136 | JGI IMG/M metagenome (GOLD analysis project Ga0308170, IMG submission 202136) | Phyllosphere microbial communities from UC Gill Tract Community Farm, Albany, California, United States - DLSLSB.R2 | ecosystem: Host-associated > Plants > Phyllosphere > Unclassified | place... | reverse complement strand
CCCGACGGCCCGTCGAACGGGGTCATGATGAACTTCTCGGCGGTGAGGTCGGGCCGATTGACGTAGCCGACGCCGACGCCCGGCCCACCGATCACGAGCTCGCCTTCCTGGCCGTCGGGCGCCGGCTGCATATGCTCGTCGACCACCCAGGCGGTGTAGCCGGGGAGCGGCTTGCCGATCGTGATCCGCTGACCGGGGAAGACCTCGGTCCAGGTCGCGGTCACCGACGTCTCGGTCGGACCGTAGGTGTTGAGCAACCGCAGTCCGGGACGCGCGAGCCTGCGCGGCAGGTCCGCCGGGCACGCCTCGCCGCCCATGTTGAGCAGGCGCAGCGTCGGCACCGGATGCTCGACGAGCGCGATCAGCGAGGGGACGACGTGCCAGATCGTCGTCTTCGCCTCGGCGAGCGCGATCGCAACGTCGGGCCCGCTGGTCGCCAGCGCCTCGGTCGCGACCAGCACCACCGCACCAACGAAGAACGCGCTCCACATCGTCTCGACCGACATGTCGAACGCGAGGCTGAACCCGCCGAACACCACGTCGGCGGGGGTAAGATCGAGGATCGCGCTTTCCGAGCGGACCAGGTGGCAGGCGTTGCCGTGCGAGATCATCACGCCCTTGGGCCGGCCGGTCGTGCCTGAGGTGTAGATGATGTAGGCGAGGTCCTGCGGGGTGGCCTGCGTCACGTCGCGGCCGATCGGTTCGGACGGCTCAGCCGCGAGATCGCCCAGCGCCGCGTCGAGTGCGAGCGTTTTCCCTTTCAGATTGGCGACGCGGCTGGCGACGGTGATCGTCAGCGCGGCTTCGCTGTCCTCGACGATGAAGTCGATGCGGTCCTGCGGATAGCCCCAGTCTACCGGCACATACGCGGCGCCGGCGCGCAGCACGCCGAGGATCGCCATATACTGGTCGAGCCCGCGCGGCAGGCACAGCACGACGCGGTCGCCCCGGCCGATCCCCATCGCGCGTAGGCGGTGTGCGAGCGCGAGGCTGCGCGTCGCGAGATCGGTATAGGTCCAGGTTGTCTTGCGGTCGTATTCCTCGTCCGCACCGATCAGCCGCAGCGCCGTCGCGTCGGGATGCGTGGCGCGCGTAGCGTCGAAGATCTCGTGTAGCAGCTCGTCACGGGCGTAGGGCTCGGCTGCGCGGAGTGCCGGGGCGGGAGCAATCGAGGCGATGCCCGTGTGCTGCAAAATGGCCTCATCCGAGGGGCTTACCGAAGTAACGTTGTGCATCCAGCGGGCTTAGCCGAACTGTTGCGTAGTTTGCTACCTGTGTCGCGGCGTAGTCGCTCCGAACGCGATCTCGAAGCATAGCCCCGTCCCGCCGGGGCCAGGCATGACGTCGAGCACGCCGTGATGCGCGCGGGCGACGCGGTCGACGATCGACAGGCCGATCCCCGATCCTTCCGAACGCGATCCGTCGGCGCGCCAGAACCTGTCCTTGAGCCGGGCGAGGTGCTCGGGTGCCACGCCGGGGCCATCATCGGCGACGGTCAGCCGTGCGCCTGGGCCAACCCGGACGAGGATATGCGTGCCCGTCGGCGTATGGCGCACCGCATTGCCGACCAGGTTCTCGAGCGCGAGCGTTACGGCGCCCGGATAGCCGATGACCGGCGCGATCTCTGACGTCACGACGTCCAGCGCGATGCTGCGTCCGCCGGCGATGATCGCAGGCGCCTGATTGGCGACGAGCGCCTCGGCCAGCGCGGCGAGGTCGAGCGGCTCGCCGGCGTCCTCGACCGGGCGTTCGAGATCGGCGAGCGCCAGCAACTGCGTCACCACGCGGCCGGCGCGATCGACCGATGCGAGCAACGAGGCCTTCACCGCAGCGTCCTCCACCGCATCGGCGCGCAAGCGTATCACGGCGAGCGGCGTACGGAGTTCATGCGCGATGTCGGCAGCGAATGCGGTCTGCGTTCGGAATCCTTCTTCCAGTCGGTCGAGCGCTTCGTTGGTAGCCGCCGCGAGCGGCTCGACTTCGGACGGCAGCGTGCCACGCGGCAACCGCGTGTCGAGCGTGCGGGGGCCGATCGCGGCGGCGGTCGCCGACACCGCCTGCATCCGCCGGGTAAGGCGGCGGGTGAGCAGTGCACCGATCAGCGGCACCAGCGCGGCGATCGGCAGGACGAGCAGCGCGAAGCGTTTGAGGAAGGCGCTGACGATGTCGTCGGTGATGACTTCGGGGGCGGCGCTGTCCTGCGACGCGACGATCCAGCGGCCGCCCGATATCGGGACGCTGTAAGCCTCGATCACGCCCCGGCGGAAGAAGTGCGCGCCGTGGTCCATCGGCACGGCTGCGATGATTCGCGGCCGGGCGGGGCCCTTCGTCATCAGGACGGTGCGGCGGCGGTCGATGATCGCGACCGCCATGCCGTCGGTCAGGACGTCGCTGGGCAGCGTGATCAGCGGCAGGGCATTCGCGACGATGGCGGCCTGCTGGCGGAGCAGGCGGCGCTGGTAGTGATCCGCGGTGCTGTGGAGCAACGCAGCGACGCCGAGCGACAGCGCGATCGTGGCGATCAGCGCCATCACGACGTGGAGCGCGACGAACTGCCCCAAAAGCGAACGCGGCAGACGCAGCCTCATGGCTTGGGGACGATGATGTAGCCGACGCCGCGCACCGTCTCGATCCGCGCGCTGCTCGATGCGTCATCGAGTTTCTTGCGCAGGCGGTGGACATAGACCTCGACCGCGTTCGAGCCGAGCTCGCCGCCAAGTCCGAACAGGTGATCCTCCGCAATCCGCTTGGGGACGACGTTGCCGGCGCGCCGCAGGAGGAGTTCGAGCAGTTCGGTCTCGCGTACCGACAGCGCGATCGTCTTACCCTCTACGTGCGCGACGCGGATTTCGAGGTCGAACGTGAGGCGACCACAGGTCAGCGAGCGTCCGAGATATCCCCCTTGGCGACGCAGGACCGCGAGCAGGCGTGCGTGCAATTCGTCGACGTCGAAAGGCTTCACGAGATAATCATCGGCGCCTTCGTTCAAGCCCCGAATGCGGGCGTCGATCGTGCCACGCGCCGTCAGAATCAGCACTGGGCGAGTGTCGCCGCGGCTCCGCATCCGGTGTAGCAGCGCCAGTCCGTCCTCATCCGGCAGGCCGAGATCGAGCAGGACCGCAGCGTAATCGCCATCCTTCAGATACGCCTCGGCCTCGTCGCCGGTGCGCGCAAGATCGACCGCGAACCCGCGTGGCGCCAGCGCTGCGGTCAGTGCCTGCGCCAGGTCTGCGTCGTCTTCGATCAACAGCACCCGCATCGGACTCGACCTCATCTTGCCGCGGCGCAGCATCCGTAAGCGCGCTGTAAGCCAGCGACGCTACCGGCTCCAGTCTAATCCCCAAGGGGCTGATTATGCACGCATCGACGACACCAGAAACGCTCCCTCCCACCGCCACGCTCTCGCGATCCGCGCAGATGCGCTGGCTCGGGATCGCGGCCGGCGTAATCGTCGGGCTGGTGCTGATCGTCGTGCTGATCGGCAAGCTTACGCATCACGAACCTGTGCCGGCACCGGTCACGCCGGCGGGGACGTTCCGACCGACCAGGGACCAGATGGCTGGGCTGACGACGATGCGCGTCGGCTATGGCGCGTCCGATGCGCGGACGCTGGCGAGCGGCGCGATCACCGTGGATGGCGATCGCAGCGCGCCGGTGCTGATGCCCTATTCGGGGCAGGTGGTGCGCGTGCTCGCGGATGCGGGGCAGCACGTGACGCAGGGCCAGCCGCTGATGCTGGTAAAGACGAGCGATTTCGTCGATGCGCGTAGCGGACTCTTTGCGGCGCGCGCCGGATTGCAGAACGCGCAGGCGCAGCTTGCGACGGCGCAGCGGACCGCGGAGCGCCAACGGCTGATCTACGAGACGGCCGGCGGTGCGCTGAAGGATTATCAGCAGGCCAAGACCGACTTGGCCGCCGCGCAGGCGACCGCGCGGACGGCGGCAGCGTCGCTCGGTGCGGCGCGCGACAAGCTGGCGATCCTGGGCAAGTCGCAAGGCGAGATCGCGCGGCTGGAGAGCGTCGGCGAAGTCTCCGGAATCCACGATGTGACGACGCTGCACGCGCCGATCTCCGGGCTGATCGCGACGCGCGACGTGTCGGCGGGGCAGTATCTCTCGCAGGGCGGCGACAAGCCGGTGATGACGATCACTGACCCCTCGCACGTCTGGCTGATCGCGCAACTCGCCGAGAATGACGCGAGCGCGGTGCATCGCGGTGACAGCGTCACCGTGACGACGCCCGCGCTGCCGGGCCGCAGCTTCCACGCGACGATCGACCTGGTCGGCGCCGCGCTCGATCCGCAGAGCCGTCGCCTGCCGGTCCGCGCGACGATCGCCAACCCCGACGGCGCGCTGAAGCCGCAGATGTTCGCGAGCTTCTCGATCCAGCGCCCGCACAGTGGCGATGCGTTGCTCGTTCCCGCCGCCGCAGTGATCCACGAAGGCGACGACGCCCGAGTCTGGGTGGTGCGCCCCGACGGCCTGCTGGTCGCGCGGAAAGTCACGGCCGGCGAGGAGCAGGACGGGAAGGTCGCGATCGTCGCCGGGCTCAAGTCGGGCGAGCGCATCGTCACCACCGGCGCGCTGTTCGTCAACGAAGCCGGTCTCGGCGAATGAACCGCATCGTCGAATTCGCGCTGCGCCAGCGGCTGCTGATCGTCGGCATCTTCGTCGCCATGCTGGTGGCGGGGGGCGTCGGCTTCTACAATCTCAACATCGAGGCGTATCCCGACCCGGTCCCGCCGATGGTCGAGATCATCACCCAGACCCAGGGTCTGTCGGCCGAGGAGATGGAGCGCAACGTTACCATCCCGATCGAGGTCGGCATGGCGGGCATCCCGCATCTGACCGCGATCCGCGCGATCTCGCTGTTCGGGCTTTCGGACATCAAGATCCAGTTCAGCTACGACCTGACCAACGATCAGGCCAAGCAGCAGGTCATCAACCGCTTGTCGCAGCTCCCCCCGCTCCAGGGTGGCGCCCAGCCCACATTGTCCCCGACCAGCCCGGTCGGCGAGATCTTCCGCTACAAGATCACCGCGCCGAAGGGGTATTCGGTGATGGACCTCAAGACGTTGCAGGACTGGGTGCTTCAGCGCCGGTTCAAGCGCATTCCGGGCGTGATCGACGTCACCGGCTGGGGTGGCAAGCTGCGCACCTACGACGTGGTGATCGACAACGACCGCCTCGCCGCGCACAACGTCACGGTGTCGCAGGTGCTTGCGGCGCTCGCCAAGAGCGACGGCAACGTCGGCGGCCAGACGATCAACTTCGGTGCGCAGGCGGCGATCGTCCGCGGTATCGGCCTGATCCAGTCGGTCGGCGGTATCGAGAACGTGCTCGTCGGCACCGGCGGTGGCCAGCCCGTACTGCTGAAGGACGTGGCGCACGTCCGCATCGGCAACGCGCCGCGGCTCGGCATCGCCGGCTACGACGACCAGGACGACATCGTCCAGGGCATCGTCCTGATGCAGCGCGGCGCGCAGTCGATGCCGACGATCCTCGCCGTGCAGAAGGAAGTGTCCGATATCAACGCGTCGGGGATCCTGCCGCCGGGCGTGCATCTCGACCGGATCTACGATCGCTCCGACCTGATCCACCTGACGATCCACACCGTGCTCGAGAACATGGTGGTCGGCATCCTGCTGATCTTCGCGCTCCAGTGGATCTTCCTCGGCAACCTGCGCAGCGCGATCATCGTCTCGGCGACGATCCCGTTCGCGCTCGCCTTCGCGATCCTGATCCTCGTGTTGCAGGGGGAAAGCGCGAATTTGCTCTCGGTCGGTGCGCTCGATTTCGGGCTCGTGGTCGATGCCTGCGTGATCATGGTCGAGAACATCTTCCGCCATATGGTCGAGCGATCCGCGCATGTCGAAAGCGGCCGCCTTGATGGAAGAGAGGGGCATTACACGCTCGCCAACCGCTTTTCGGCGGTGCTCGGGGCTAGCTCCGAGGTCAGCCGCGGCATCTTCTTCGCCGCCGCGATCATCATTGCCAGCTTCCTGCCGCTGTTCACGCTGACCGGCGTAGAGGGCCACATCTTCGGGCCGATGGCGAAGACCTATGCCTATGCGATCTCCGGCGGCCTGATCGCGACCTTCACGGTCGCACCGGTGCTGGCAACGCTGCTGCTGCCGGACAAGCTCTCCGAAGTGGAGACGTGGATCGTCGGCAAGCTGCGCCGCGTCTACGAACCCGCCGCGGCGTTCGCGCTCGGCAACCGGGTCGTCGCGATCGGTGGCGCTGCGTTGCTGATGCTGCTCGCATTGGTCGGCGTGCGCTCGCTCGGGATCGAGTTCCTGCCGCATCTCGAAGAGGGCAACATGTACATTCGCGCGACGCTGCCCGCGTCGGTCAGCCTCGAGGCGGGGCAGCCGGTGGTCAACGGCGTCCGCCGCATCCTGACGCAATATCCCGAGGTGCAGGCGGTCCTGTCCGCGCATGGCCGCCCTGACGACGGGACGGACTCCACCGGGTTCTTCAACGCCGAATTCTTCGTGCCACTAAAGCCGTTCGACACATGGCCGAGCGGCGTCACCAAGGAAACGCTGACCGAGGAACTGTCGAAGCGGCTTAGCGCCAAATATCCAGGCGTCGACTTCTCGTTCTCGCAGATCATCGAGGATAACGTCGAGGAGGCGGCGTCGGGCGTGAAGGGCGCGAACTCGATCAAGCTGTTCGGCCCCGATCTCGCGACGCTCGAGACATACGCCGACCAGATCAAGGCGCAGATGGGCAAGGTCCGCGGGATCGAGGATCTGGGCGTGTTCCAGTCGCTCGGCCAGCCGACCGTGCGGATCGACGTCGATCGCGCGCGTGCCTCACGCTACGGCCTGACCCCCGACGACATCAACGCGACCGTCGCCGCGGCGATCGGCGGGCAGTCGAACGTCGATCTGTACGAGAAAGGCACCGATCGCCACTTCCCGATCGTCGTCCGGCTGAAACCCGAACAGCGCGATACGATCGACGCGATCCGCCGGATAACGATCGGCGCACCGTCGCCCGATGGCGCGGGCACGATCCAGGTGCCGCTGTCCGAGGTCGCCGACGTCAAGCTGACGACGGGTGCCTCGTTCATCTACCGCGAGCATCAGGAGCGTTACATCCCGATCAAGTTCTCGGTCCGCGGCCGTGATCTCGGCGGGGCGGTCGACGAGGCGCATGCGCGGATAAGCCAGACCGTGCACCTGCCGTCGGGCTATCACCTCGAATGGGCGGGCGAGCTCGACAACCTCAACAACGCGGTCGCGCGATTGGAAGTGGTGGTGCCGATCAGCCTGCTGGTGATCCTGCTGCTGCTCTATGCGAACTTCGGCTCGATCCGCGACAGCTTGCTGGCGTTCTCGGCGATCCCGATGGCGATCATCGGCGGCGTGCTCGCACTCGCGCTGACCGGGACCGCGTTCAGCATCTCGTCGGCGATCGGCTTCGTCGCGCTGTTCGGGATCGCGGTGATGGACGGGATCCTGGTGGTCACGACATACAACCACGCGGTCGACGAGGGGTTTGCGCGTGAGAATGCGCTCGCGACCACGGTTCGCCACAGCCTTCGCCCTGTCGTGATGACGTGCCTGGTGGCGGCGATCGGCCTGCTCCCCGCAGCGCTGTCGAGCGGGATCGGCAGCCAGGTGCAGAAGCCGCTCGCGCTGGTCGTGGTCGGGGGCATGACGCTCGCGCCGATCCTGATCCTGCTGGTGCTGCCGGTGCTGATCGCCCGCTTCTCGAAGCGCGTGCCGCCGGAGGATCGCGGCGCACACGGGCGCGACGTCGGCCACCATCCGCATCCGGAGGCTCAAGCATGAAGCGTCTCGCCATCCTCCTTCTCGCCGGCGTCACCAGCGCCTGCACGATAGGCCCGCGCAATCTCGACGCACACGCCAGCCTGCCGCCGGCGCCCACCGCGCAGACCTTCGCGCCGTCCAGCGCCGCCGCCCAATCCACCACCCTCGCGGCAGTACCGACCGAATGGTGGCGGACTTTCGGCAGCACACAGCTCGATACGCTGGTGACCAAGGCGCAAGCGCACGCGACCGATATCGCCGTCGCCGAAGCAACGTTGCGGCAATATCGCGAGCAGGGTTCCGCCACGGCGGGCTCGGCGTTGCCGCAGGCCGACGTAAACTATCAGGCAGAGCGCACGCGGATCTCGAACGCGCTGTCGCCCGCGGTCGCGAACCAGAACCAGCAGCTCTACACGCTCCACACCGCGCAGGTGACGGTAAGCTATGCGCCCGACCTGTTCGGCGGCACGCGCTCGAAGATCCGCTCCGCGCGCGCCGCGACCGAGACGCAGCGCCAGCGTCTCGCGGCGGCGAAGACGACGGTGATCGCCAATCTGGTCGAGGCGGTGATCCGGCGCGCCTCGCTCGCCGAGCAGATCGTCGCGGCGCAGACCGCGATCGCGGTCAACCGCGACATCCTGCAGACACTGGTCAAGCGCCAGCAACTCGGCGCCGTCGGCGCCGCCGACGTCTCCACGCAACAGGCGGCACTCGCGACGGCCGAAGGCGCACTTCCCCCGCTGGTCCGCGCCGAAGCGCATCAGCGCGTGGTCATCGGAACGCTGATCGGGCGCTCGGCAGGCTCGGACCTGCCGCCGCTGCCGACGCTCGCATCGCTGACCCTTCCACGCGATCTGCCCCTGGTAGTTCCCGCCGATCTCGTCGCAAGACGCCCCGACGTGCTGGCCGCGCGTGCGCAACTCGAAGGGGCAGGGGCCGATGTCGGCACTGCCATTGCCGCGCGGCTCCCCGCGATCTCGCTCAGCGGATCGGCTGGCGGGACGTCCGAACGGTTCGGCGACATGTTCAAGAGCGGCAACCCGTTCTGGACGCTGATCGGCGGGATCACCCAGCCGATCTTCCACGCCGGCGCGCTCCGCCATCAGCAGCACGCCGCCGAGGCCGCGCTGGATGGGGCGAAGGCGCAATATCGTGCCGCGGTGCTCCAGGCATTCGGCGACGTGTCCGACGCGCTGACCGGTCTGCGCACCGACGCCGACGCGCTCGACTCCGCCACGCGCGCGACCGACGCATCCGGCCGGGCGCTCGACTTCGTCCGCCGCCAACTCGCGCTCGGCGACGTCGGCACCCCCGCATTGCTCAACGCGACCGCCACCGACGCACAGGCGCGCGGGCAGGCGGTGCAGGCGCGTGCCGCCCGGTTGGCCGACACGGTTGCGCTATTTCAGGCCGCGGGCGGCGGCGTCACAGGAGGATAACTGATGGGCGGCATGATAGGCGCGACGAGCGGCAAGTTCGTCTTGATGGCGGCAGCCCTGCTGTTCCACGGCCGGGTGGACAACGCGCCTACGACGATCGCCATCGTCCCCGGCGCGCCGCGCTCGGCGATCGGCACGAGGCTGGCCGATCGGATCTCACACCGCGACCGGGTCAAGATCGGTATTCGCGCGGAGTATCTCTACGCGCCGATCGCCGCGGTCGAACCGGCCCCGGCGGACGGTGCGGACCTGCGGATCGGCCAGGATATCCTCGACGCGCACCCGATCGAGATCGACTTCCCGCATCACGAACTCCGCCTGTTGCTGCCGGGCGAGGCAGCGCGCGCCGAATGCGGCATGACCGCAATCCCGGTCACGCACCAGGCGGACGGCACGATGACGGTGCCGCTGACGCTCGACGCCGCGCCACCGACCGCTGCGGTACTCGACCTTGCGCACGCCACCGCCGTGACCGCCCCGACCGTAGCCAGCGCCGTCGCGCTCGGCCATTCGATCCTCAAGACCGCCATCGTCGTGCACGGCCCCAGCCCAACGGTCGGGCTCAGCGCGTTCGAGGACATGCGGGTAATCTTCGATCTCGGCCACGACCGGATCTGGGTCGCGATGTAACTAGGCTTGGCTTCGGGGCAAGGTCGGGGCTAACCGCGCGGTCATGGCCGCCCTGTCGATCCTCATCGTTCTTCATGACTTCGCCCTGGGCGGTACCGAACGCGTTGCCGTACGGCTCGCCGAAGCGTGGGCAAAGCGCGGTGTCCAGGTCACCATCTTTGCCGGATCGGACGCAGGGCCACTCCGCGGTCTGGCGGGGGACCGGGTAGACGTCGCGATTGCCGATCCGCCGATTCCGCGCGGCCGCGGATCGCGCCGTCGTCTTGCGCACGCGGCCCGCGCCTTCGTCGCACTGCGCCGGTTCGACGGCGTCTTCATCCCCGGTAATTTCCACTGGCCCGTCGCCGCCGCGCTGGCCGGATCGGGCATACCCGTCATCGCGCAGGTCAGCGCCGCGCTCGACAAGCCGCAGCGCGGTCGAGTGCGGCAATGGGCGTTCGAGCGTCGGATGCGATATTTGCTACGGCACGTGCAGGCGGTGGTCACGCTGTCCGACGTCGCGCGCGATCAGGCCGAGCGGATCCTCCGCCGCCGCGTCGCCACGACGATCGCGTTGCCCGCGCTGGCCGACGATAGTGTGCCGCCGATCCCAATCCCGGAAACGCAGAGCCCGGCGATCCTGGCGGCGGGGCGTCTGGTGCCAGAGAAGGGGTTTGCGCGACTGATCGCAGCGTTCGCCGCGTTACGCGAAAAATCGGCCCGGCTGGTGATCGTCGGCGACGGCCCGGACGCGCACGCGCTTCGGCGGCAAGCCGAGACGCTGGGGATCGCCGATCGGATTGCATTCCCGGGCTATGTCGCAGACATCCGACCCTGGCTCGATATTGCGCGGCTGTTCGTGCTGCCGTCCGATTTCGAGGGCTATCCGGCCGTGATGGTCGAGGCGCTGGCGGCGGGCAGGCCGGTCGTGGCGACCGATTGCACGCCAGCGACGCGATTGCTCGACGCACCGGGGGCGGGCAAGGTGGTACCGCTTGGCGACACCATCGCCCTGGCGCAGGCGATCACCCAGATGCTGTCCCAATCGCCGCCCGATGCGGCGCAACTGGCAACATCGGTTGCGCACCACCGGATCGGTGCGGTCGCTAAAGCCTATCTCGATCTGTTCGCGGCGGTGCGCGCGTGAGCGCTCTGCCGATGCGGATCGCCTATGTGATCAACTCGGTCGAAGGCGGCGG
>Ga0308170_10004460_pt1 | contig 11032 bp, 8 predicted proteins | sample PhyBR2_2_FD_202136 | JGI IMG/M metagenome (GOLD analysis project Ga0308170, IMG submission 202136) | Phyllosphere microbial communities from UC Gill Tract Community Farm, Albany, California, United States - DLSLSB.R2 | ecosystem: Host-associated > Plants > Phyllosphere > Unclassified | place... | reverse complement strand
CCTCGCCGTCCTCGTCGCCGTACTCGCTCGTCGCGACCTCCTCCCTCGACCTCTTCCCCTCCCGCCCTTGCCCCACCACCCTCTCTCGCCTGCGACACCCGCTCCTGTCCCGCGCACGCCTCACCTATGCAATCCACGACCTCGCACGACTCGCCTATCCCAACTCGCTCGCCATGCCGTGCCCGCACGCTCTCTGCGTCGCCCTCGGCCTCGTTCCCCCACAGGCGGCAACTCGCTCGAGTCGGCGCCGCCTTCTCGTGTCGCCAACTGGGTTCGCTCGCGCGGTGGCCACACGGTCATCACCAAGATCCTCATCTGCAACAACGGTGCGTCGCTGCCGCTCTCCCCTCGTTCCCCTTGTCGCCGACGCTCCCCGACTGACTCTCCTCCCGCTCGTCCGTCCCATCAGGTATCGCCGCCGTCAAGGAGATCCGCTCGGTGCGCAAGTGGGCGTACGAGACGTTCGGCTCGGAGCGCGCCATCGAGTTCGTCGTCATGGCGACGCCCGAGGACCTGCGCGTCAACGCCGACTACATCCGCATGGCCGACCAGTACGTCGAGGTGCCCGGCGGGACCAACAACAACAACTACGCCAACGTCGACGTCATCGTCGACGTCGCCGAGCGCACGGGCGTCCACGCCGTCTGGGCCGGATGGTGCGTCCCCCTTCCTCGCTCACCTCGCTCGCTCCCCTTCTTCCCTGCGCCCCTCGAGCGGAACAGCCAGACTGACGAGCTCTCCCTCTCTTGCCCGCCTGCAGGGGTCACGCCTCGGAGAACCCTCGCCTGCCCGAATCGCTCGCCGCGTCCAAGCACAAGATCGTCTTCATCGGTCCTCCCGGCTCGGCCATGCGCTCGCTCGGCGACAAGATCTCGTCGACCATCGTCGCGCAGCACGCCAAGGTCCCCTGCATGGACTGGTCCGGCACGGGCATCGACGAGGTGACGACGACCGCCGACGGCCTCGTCACCGTCACGGACGAGGTGTACCAGAAGGCGTGCGTCCACGACGCCGACGAGGGCCTCGAGCGCGCGGCCAAGATCGGCTACCCGGTCATGATCAAGGCGTCCGAGGGCGGCGGCGGCAAGGGCATCCGCATGGTCAGCAAGGACGCCGACTTCAAGCAGTCGTTCCAGGCCGTCCTCACCGAGGTCCCCGGTGCGTCCCTCGCTCCCCCCTCTTGCTCGAGAGCTACCTCACGAGGACACCCACTGACTCTTTCGGCGTTCCTGCAGGCTCGCCCGTGTTCATCATGAAGCTCGCCGGCGCCGCTCGTCACCTCGAGGTCCAGGTCCTCGCCGACCAGTACGGCAACGCCATCTCGCTCTTCGGCCGCGACTGCTCGGTCCAGCGTCGCCACCAGAAGATCATCGAGGAGGCGCCCGTCACGATCGCCGGGCCCGAGCGCTTCGAGGAGATGGAGAAGTCGGCCGTGCGCCTCGCCAAGCTCGTCGGCTACGTGTCGGCCGGCACGACCGAGTTCCTGTACTCGGCCGCCGACGACAAGTTCGCCTTCCTCGAGCTCAACCCGCGCCTCCAGGTCGAGCACCCGACGACCGAGATGGTGTCGGGCGTCAACCTCCCCGCCGCGCAGCTCCAGATCGCGATGGGCATCCCGCTCCACCGCATCCGCGACATCCGCACGCTCTACGGCAAGTCGCCGCACGGCCGGTCGCTCATCGACTTCGACTTCGAGAACCCCGAGTCGACCAAGACGCAGCGCAAGCCGGCCCCCAAGGGTCACGTCGTCGCCGTCCGTATCACGGCCGAGAACCCGGACGCCGGCTTCAAGCCGTCGATGGGCACCCTCCAGGAGCTCAACTTCCGCTCGAGCACCAACGTGTGGGGCTACTTCTCGGTCGGCTCGGCGGGCGGCCTGCACGAGTTCGCCGACTCGCAGTTCGGCCACATCTTTGCCTACGGCTCGGACCGCGGCGAGTCGCGCAAGAACATGGTCGTCGCCCTCAAGGAGCTGTCGATCCGCGGCGACTTCCGCACGACGGTCGAGTACCTCATCAAGCTCCTCGAGACCGAGGCGTTCGAGGACAACACGATCACGACGGCCTGGCTCGACAACCTCATCTCGATGCGCCTCACGGCCGAGCGCCCCGACACGACGCTCGCCATCATCTGCGGCGCGGCGACCAAGGCGCACCTCGCCTCGGAGGCCAACGTCGCCGAGTACAAGCGCATCCTCGAGAAGGGCCAGACGCCCGCCAAGGAGCTCCTCGCGACCGTCGTCCCGCTCGAGTTTGTCATCGAGGACGTCAAGTACCGCGCGACGGCGTCGCGCTCGTCGCCGACGACGTGGTCGATCTACGTCAACGGCTCGTCGGTCGCGGTCGGCGTCCGGCCCCTCGCCGACGGCGGCCTCCTCGTCCTCCTCGACGGCCGCTCGTACACGTGCTACGCCAAGGAGGAGGTCGGCGCCCTGCGCCTCTCGATCGACTCGCGCACGGTCCTCATCGCCCAGGAGAACGACCCGACCCAGCTCCGCTCGCCGTCGCCGGGCAAGCTCGTGCGCTACTTCATCGAGAGCGGCGAGCACATCTCGAAGGGCGAGGCCTACGCCGAGATCGAGGTCATGAAGGTGCGTCTCTCCTTGCTCTTCTCTCCCTGTCGTCGTCGTCTCGGTCGTCGTCGAGGAGAGCCGGCACTGACTCTCTCTTCCGCCCGCCTCGCAGATGATCATGCCCCTCATCGCGGCCGAGGACGGCATCGCGCAGTTCATCAAGCAGCCGGGAGCGACGCTCGAGGCGGGCGACATCCTCGGCATCCTCTCGCTCGACGACCCGAGCCGCGTCAACCACGCCAAGCCGTTCGACGGCCAGCTGCCGCAGCTCGGCCTGCCGAGCATCATCGGCAACAAGCCGCACCAGCGGTTCGCCTACCTCAAGGAGGTCCTCGGCAACATCCTCGCCGGGTACGACAACCAGTCGATCATGCAGGCGAGCATCAAGGAGCTCGTCCAGGTCCTCCAGACGCCCGAGCTCCCCTACGGCGAGGCCAACGCCGTCCTGTCGACCCTGTCGGGCCGCATCCCGGCCAAGCTCGAGCAGTCGCTGCGCCAGTCGATCGACTCGGCCGCCGCCGGCGGCGCCGAGTTCCCCTCGCCCAAACTGCGCAAGCTCATCGACTCGTGCCTCGACGAGCTGCGCCCGACCGAGGCCCAGACGATCCGCAACTTCCTCGTCGCGTTCGACGACATCGTGCACCGGTACCGCGCCGGCCTCAAGCACCACGAGTGGGCGACGCTCGCCGGCCTCCTCGGCCTGTACGCCGAGACCGAGAAGCCCTTCTCGGCGCGCGACAACGACGTCGTCCTCGAGCTGCGCGAGCTGTACCGCGACGCGCCCGACACGGTCGTCAAGCTCGTCCTGTCGCACTACAAGGCGGCGAGCAAGAACACGCTCGCGCTCGCGCTCCTCGACATCGTCAAGGGCTCGGACACGATCCCGCTCGTCGAGGAGGTCGTGAGCCCGGTCCTCAAGGAGCTCGCCGAGCTCGACTCGAAGGCGACGACCAAGGTGTCGCTCAAGGCGCGCGAGGTCCTCATTCACACCCAGCTCCCGTCGCTCGACGAGCGCCTCCACCAGCTCGAGTCGATCCTCAAGGCCTCGGTCACGACGACCGTGTACGGCGCCGTCGGGCCCTCGGACCGCACCCCTCGCGGCGACGTCCTGCGCGACGTCATCGACAGCCGGTTCACCGTGTTCGACGTCCTGCCGGGCTTCTTCCAGCACCAGGACCAGTGGGTCGCCCTCGCCGCGCTCGACACGTACGTGCGCCGCGCGTACCGCTCGTACAACCTCATCAACCTCGAGCACGTCGAGGCCGACGCCGCCGAGGACGAGCCGTCGACGGTCGCGTGGTCGTTCCGCATGCGCAAGGCGGCGAGCGAGTCGGCGCCGACGACGCCGACGACCGGCCTCACGTCGCAGCGCACGGCGTCGTACTCGGACCTCACGTTCCTCCTCAACCAGGCCCAGAGCGAGCCGATCCGCTACGGCGCCATGTTCTCGATCAAGTCGCTCGACAACCTCGAGCGCGAGCTCACGGCCGTCATGCGCCACTTCCCCGACTCGGGTCGCGGCAAGATCGAGCAGGCGCCGCAGGCCCAGTCGAGCCAGGACTCGTGGAACGTCGTCAACGTCGCCCTCACCGTCCCCGGCCAGGCGCACGACCTCGACGAGGACGCCCTGCGCGCCCAGTTCGCCCAGGTCATCAACGCCCTGAGCGGCCAGATGGACCGTCACGGCATGCGTCGCCTCACGCTCCTCATCTGCCGCGAGGGCCAGTACCCGTCGTACTACACGCTCCGCAAGCAGGACGGCCAGTGGAAGGAGCTCGAGACGATCCGCGACATCGAGCCCGCCCTCGCCTTCCAGCTCGAGCTCGGCCGCCTGTCCAACTTCAACCTCGAGCCGTGCCCCGTCGAGAACCGCCAGATCCACATCTACTACGCGACGGCCAAGGGCAACTCGTCCGACTGCCGCTTCTTCGTGCGCGCCCTCGTCCGCCCCGGTCGCCTCCGCGGCAGCATGAAGACGGCCGACTACCTCGTCAGCGAGTCGGACCGCCTCATCACCGACGTCCTCGACACGCTCGAGGTCGTCAGCGCTCAGCGCCGCGCCGCCGACGGCAACCACATCTCGGTGCGTCGTCGCTCTTCTCGTCTCGTCCCTCTACCTCTCCCTCTCCTTCCTCCCTCCGTCCTCCCCTTTCCCTCGCTCCCCTCTCCTCTCTCCGTCGTTCCTCCTCGCCTCTCCTCGTCCTCGCACAGCTCGCGCGACAGCTGCTGACGCTCTCTCCCGCTCGCGCACGTTCCCCGCCTCGCGCAGCTCAACTTCCTCTACAGCCTCCGCCTCGACTTCGAGGAGGTCCAAACGGCGCTCGCCGGCTTCATCGACCGTCACGGCAAGCGCTTCTGGCGTCTGCGCGTCACGGGCGCCGAGATCCGCATCGTCATCGAGGACGCCCAGGGCAACATCCAGCCGATCCGCGCCATCATCGAGAACGTGTCGGGCTTCGTCGTCAAGTACGAGGCGTACCGCGAGGTGACGACCGACAAGGGCCAGGTCATCCTCAAGTCGATCGGCCCGCAGGGCGCGTTCCACCTCCAGCCGGTCAACTTCCCCTACCCGACCAAGGAGTGGCTCCAGCCCAAGCGCTACAAGGCGCACGTCGTCGGCACGACGTACGCGTACGACTTCCCCGACCTGTTCCGCCAGGCGATCCGCAAGCAGTGGAAGGCGGTCGGCAAGACGGCGCCCGCCGAGCCGCTCGTCGCCAAGGAGCTCGTCCTCGACGAGTTCGGCGTCCCGCAGGAGGTCGCGCGCCCGCCCGGCACCAACAACATCGGCATGGTCGGCTGGGTCTTCACGATCTGCACGCCCGAGTACCCGTCGGGCCGCCGCGTCGTCGCCGTCGCCAACGACATCACGTTCAAGATCGGCTCGTTCGGCCCCGACGAGGACCGCTACTTCTTCGCCGTGACCGAGCTCGCGCGCAAGCTCGGCCTGCCGCGCATCTACCTGTCGGCCAACTCGGGCGCCCGCCTTGGCATCGCCGAGGAGCTCGTCGACCAGTTCAGCGTCGCGTGGATCGACGCCTCGCGCCCCGAGAAGGGCTTCAAGTACCTGTACCTCACGCCCGAGAAGCTCGGCGAGCTCAACAACAAGGGCGACAAGAGCGTCCTCACGACCAAGGTCGACGAGGACGGCGAGACGCGGTACCAGATCACCGACATCATCGGCCTCCAGGACGGCCTCGGCGTCGAGTCGCTCAAGGGCTCGGGCCTCATCGCCGGCGAGACGTCGCGCGCGTACGACGACATCTTCACGATCACGCTCGTCACGGCCCGCTCGGTCGGCATCGGCGCCTACCTCGTCCGCCTCGGCCAGCGCGCCGTCCAGGTCGAGGGCCAGCCGATCATCCTCACGGGCGCCGGCGCGCTCAACAAGGTCCTCGGGCGCGAGGTCTACTCGAGCAACCTCCAGCTCGGCGGCACCCAGATCATGTACAAGAACGGCGTGTCGCACCTCACGGCCGCCAACGACCTCGAGGGCGTCCTCAGCATCGTCCAGTGGCTCTCGTTCGTGCCCGAGTCGCGCGGCGCGCCGCTCCCGATCCTCCCCTCGGTCGACTCGTGGGACCGCTCGATCGACTACCAGCCGATCAAGGGCGCGTACGACCCGCGCTGGTTCCTCGCCGGCAAGACGGACGAGACCGACGGCCGCTGGCTGTCGGGCTTCTTCGACAAGGGCACCTTCCAAGAGACGCTCTCTGGGTGGGCGCAGACGGTCGTCGTCGGCCGCGCTCGCCTCGGCGGCATCCCCTTCGGCGCCATCGCCGTCGAGACGCGCACGGTCGAGCGCATCGTCCCCGCCGACCCGGCCAACCCGCTCTCGAACGAGCAGAAGATCATGGAGGCCGGTCAGGTGCGTCTCCCCCTCTCTCCCTCGTCGTCGGCGTCTCTCCCTCGCTCGTCGGTGCCGTCGCTGACGCTTCGTCGTCTCCCTGCAGGTCTGGTACCCGAACTCGGCGTTCAAGACCGGCCAGGCCATCGCCGACTTCAACCGCGAGGGCCTGCCGCTCATCATCTTCGCCAACTGGCGCGGCTTCTCGGGCGGCCAGCAGGACATGTTCGACGAGGTCCTCAAGCGCGGCTCGCTCATCGTCGACGGCCTCTCGGCCTACAAGCAGCCCGTCTTCGTCTACATCGTCCCGAACGGCGAGCTCCGCGGCGGCGCCTGGGTCGTCCTCGACCCGTCGATCAACAGCAACGGCATGATGGAGATGTACGTCGACGAGACGGCCCGCGCCGGCGTCCTCGAGCCCGAGGGCATCGTCGAGATCAAGCTGCGCAAGGACAAGATCCTCGCCCTCATGGACCGCCTCGACCCGACCTACCACTCGCTCAAGGCCAAGAGCACCGACGCGAGCCTGTCGCCCGCCGACGCCGCCTCGGTCAAGACCGACCTCGCCGCGCGCGAGAAGGTCCTCCTCCCGCTGTACCAGCAGATCGCCCTCCAGTTCGCCGACCAGCACGACCGTGCCGGACGTGTGCGTCCTCCTTCCTCTTCTCCTCCTCCCACCTGCTCGTCGTCGTCGTCGTCGTCGTCGTCGTCGTCGTCGTCGAGCCTGCGCTGACTCGGCTTCCACCTCCTCGCTGCAGATCCTCGCCAAGGGCTGCGCGCGCGACAGCATCGTCTGGAGCGAGGCTCGCCGCTACTTCTACCTCCGCGCCAAGCGCCGCATCCTCGAGGAGGCCGCCATCACGCGCATCGCCGCCGCCAACCCGGCGCTCTCGCGCGAGGACAAGCTCGCCTACCTCGCCCAGGTCATCCCCGCCGACGTCGACCTGTCGAGCGACGCGGCCGTTGCCGACGCCCTCGAGAAGGCGACGACCGACATCACGGCCACGGTGCGCACGGCGCGCACATCGGCCATCGCCGCCCAGATCGCGTCGCTCGCGACCGAGGACGGCGCCGCCTTCGCCGAGGGCCTTCGTGCCGCGCTCGGCGACAAGCTCGACGCCGAGACGGTCGCCAAGCTCCAGCAGGTCCTCTCGCAGTAGATAGACGTCTCGTTCTCGTTCTCGTTCCCCCCTCTCGTTCTCCCTTCCGGTCCTCTCTCTCGTGCCCTCCTCTCTCCCTCTCTCTCTCTCTCTCTCTCTCTCTCTCTCTCTCTCTCTCTCTCGTTCTCTCCTTCCTTTTCTCTTAGTACCCCTCTCCTCTCCTTTCGTCCTGAACCTGGGCGCCGTGCGCCTCTCCCCTTCTCCCTCCTCCCTTGGCTAGTCACGTGCATACGTCTCTCTGCAACCGGTTTCTTTTAGGTTCACCTTCTCGCACGCACTCGTGAGCGGCGAGGCGAGCGCTGCTTCGAGACGTACTTGCAGCAGACGAGCGTGCGCAGAAACGGTGACGACCACTTGCCCTTCGAGGAGCTCGTCTCGATGTCAACGATCGCGCTCTCCTCGCCTCTCCTCAGCAGCTCCTCGGCCCATGCCGCCGCAACCACGACGCGCAGAGCGCGTCTCTTCAAGCTCAAGGCCCGAATCCGCCTCGCCCTCGGACGCTGGTGACGCTGCCGAGCGCCAGTCGGCGTCGAGCTCGTTCGGCGCTCTTGAGCCGCATCGTCCTGCTGTGCCGCCTCTAGCTTGCATGCGCTTCTCGCCGAGGCCTTGCGTCAATCAAGCACTCGTCGACGCGCTCGCACCGCTGCGAGAGTACAGGATGAAGGAGTTTGGCCGTGCGTCTCCTCTCCTCGCCTCGCTCCTCGCGCTTCGTTCGCCGCCCGGAACGATTGCTGATTCTTCGAGCGACACCTCGGCGCCCTCAGCGAGCTCTCCCGAGGCGATCTCGTACGCGACCGCCCTCTCGGCCATCATCGCCTGCCCGTACAAGCTGCGGACGGGCGAGGAAGCGCGCGCTCTCTTCAAGGTGCGGCTCGTTCTGCTTTCGCTGCTTGCTCGGCCATGGCTCATGCGCACTTCTCGCAGGTCGGCGAGAAGCTCGCGATCAAGGTCGATGAGTTCCTCGAGACGGGCCGAGTCAAGGAGGCCGGTGCGTCGCTCCTTCCCCTCCTCTCTTCCTCATCTTCCTCGTCGCGCACGTCTGCAGGCTCACGTTCGAGCAATGCAGATGATCTACAGCACAACGAGCGCTACCAGGCCATCAAGTCCCTCATGACTGTGCACGGCATCGGCCATCACGGCGCGCGCGACCTCTACACGCAGGGCTACCGCTCCGCCGAGGACATGCGCAAGAGCGGGCGGTGGGAGAAGGAGTTTCGCTATCACGACGACATCCAGCATCCGTGCGTCCCCTCTTTACGGCTCGCTCGAGGCTCAAGAGCGCGAGCGCCGTCGTTGACGCCCGCTCGTTCCTCCGACAGGATACCGCGAGCCGAGGTCGAGAGCATTGCTCGCTTCGTGCAGCTACAGGTCGATCGCATAGAGCGAGGCTCGCACATGGTGATTTGCGGAGGGTGCGTCGAGCGCTCCTCCTTTTCTCTCGAAGCCCGCTCGGGCCTCGAGGCCTGAACGCCGTTGCGACGCTCGCAGATACCGCCGCGGCAAGACGATGTCGAACGACGTAGACCTCCTTATCACGTTGTGCGTAGCTCTCTCCCTGATGCGCAACCTCGTGCGCTCGAAGCAGGCTGACAAGGGGTCCGTGCGCGCGCAGCCCGCACCAGGACGGCAAGGAGCGAGGACTCCTGCGCCGACTCTGCCACCGCCTCGAGGTCAAAGGTGCGGCTCTCACACCTCGTGCATCTGCATGGCCTCTCGAAGCGGCCTTCGCCGAGCTGACGCTGCCCGCGCTCTCCTCGCGCGCAGGTTTTATCCCGCCCGACGGCATCCTCTCCTTCTCCGAGCCGGCGACGCTGCGCTCGACGCGTGAGAACAAGCGCGCAGGGTCGTTCGACGCGCTCGACAAGGCGCTCGTCGTGTTCAAGCACGTCGCGAACGGCACGACGAGGCCGAAGGACCACTACAGGCGGGTCGACCTTATCGTGACGAGGTGGCCGAGCTGGGGTGCAGCCATCGTCGGGGTGAGTACTCTCAAGCCCGCCCCGTACTTGCGAACGAAGGCTCGTTCCCTGACTCAAGTCGCTGCGCAGTGGAGCGGGTCGACGCAGTTCGAGCGCGATTTGAGAAGGGCGGCCGAGAAGCTGTGCGTGTTCTCCTCTCTCTCCTCCCTGAGAGCCGCACGCCGTCGAGCAAGAGCTGACAAGCCGTCTCATTGCCTCGCGCAGCGGGTACAAGTTCGACTCGGGCGGGCTGCACGTGCGAGGGACGAACGAGGTCGTCCCGACGGCGCACGAGCGCGACGTCTTTCGAGCTCTGAGCTTGCCCTGGATCCGTGCGTCGACTCTCCTCCTTCTCACTGAGCCGACGGCGACGAGACGAAGCGCTGACGACGCGCCCTCCTGCAGCACCCCACTTGCGCAACGCAGATCCGTAGCGCACGGACCCGGCCCAGGACGGACGTAGAGCTGGCTCTCGACGGGACGCGCAATGGAAAGATACGTGCGAGTTGCTGCAATACATGCGATGAGAGAGAGCTACCGTCCATCAGCTCTGCGCGTCGACTTGATCCTGCGAGCGAAAGAGGAGCAAGTCAGGGACGGCCGACGAGGAGAGCTAGGATCAGAGAGAAGAGAGCGCACCTTGTTGGCCCGTCTACTTCTTTCCGTCGGTCTCTATCCCCTGCCTATCGAGCGCCCTCGCTCCTGCGTACTGCTGATCCCAGTAGAGCAACGCCGTCTCGCCCTCGTCCATCTCGGCCTCGCCGAGCCTGACGCCCTCGACGCGCGCGATGAACAGCTCCGACCGCGGCTGGTCCTCGTCGACGTCGGCGAGAGCGTCCTCGTCGCCGCTCAGCCCCGCCGAGCCCGCGCCGAGAGGGGAGAGCGGCACGCGCTGCACGACTCGGCAGTCGAGCGAGCCGAGCCCGGTGCGCTCGAGCTCGGCGAAGAGCGCTGGGTCGAAGTGCGCGAGTACAGGTGCTGCTGCTGCCGATGGCGGTGCGCCTGGTGCCGAGGGTGCGGGCGTCGTCGAGGAGGGAGGGGGAGAGGGTTGCGCCTTTGCGGGGAGGGGAGCTTGCCGTGCGAAGGCCCGCGCGAGGGGCTCTTGGCGGGTCGAGAGGAGGTGGACGCGGAAGGTGGGCTCGGCTGGATGTGCGCCTGCTGCTGCTGGGGCTGTCGGGGTCGAGAGGAAGGCGGCGAGGCGAGAGGGGAGGCGGAGGGAGAACGAGACGAGCGGCGGCGACAGCGAGATGCTCGCCAGCGACGACAGCGTTGCGCCGTGGTTGTGCTGAGGCTCGTCGCTCGCCGTCCTTGCGCCCTGTGTCGAGCTGGGCGAGCCCGCCGAGGGGATGTGGGCGGTGATGACGGCGACCGGCTGGGCGACGCGACGAAACAGCTCGCGCTGCAGCGGCGAGGGCAGTGCGGCCCTAGAGGTGGTCGACTGGGTGCGCGCGAGCCATGGCTGGAGCGGGAGGCGCAATCGCCGCGACATGGCGCA
>Ga0308170_10004458_pt1 | contig 11035 bp, 14 predicted proteins | sample PhyBR2_2_FD_202136 | JGI IMG/M metagenome (GOLD analysis project Ga0308170, IMG submission 202136) | Phyllosphere microbial communities from UC Gill Tract Community Farm, Albany, California, United States - DLSLSB.R2 | ecosystem: Host-associated > Plants > Phyllosphere > Unclassified | place... | reverse complement strand
GACGACGACGACGACCGAGCGAGAACGAGAGACAGAGAGGGGGACGCACGTTGCCCTGCTCAAACTTGACGTGGTCGACAATCTTGTTCTCGACGAGGTCAAACTTGACGACGTCGTTGACCTTGATGGCCGGGTCCGGGTAGCGGATCGTGCGGCCGTCGTGCGTGACGATGAAGGGGACGCCCTTTGCGCCGAGCTGCACCTTGCGCACCTTGAGGAGCTTGTACGTCGCCTCCTCCTCCGAGATGCGGTGGATCGCAAAGCGGCCCTTGACGTCGTACAGGAGGCGGAAGTGCTCGCCGGACTTCTCGATCGAGATAACGTCTGCACGAGGACGAGCGAGGAGGGAGAGGGAGGGGAGAGAGGAAGGGGGACGACACCTGTTAGTCTCTGTGCCGGACCAACGGACAACAGAGAACGCTGGTGAAGCGTGTAGTGCTGCTTGGGAGAGCAAGTAGGACTAACCCTGGAAGCCGGCCGGGTAGGTCTCGTCGGTGCGGACCTTGTTGTCGATCTTGATCAGGCGCTGCTTGACGACGAGGGTGACCTCGCGGCCGGTGAGGGCGTACTTCAGGCGGTTGCGGATGAAGATCTGCGGGCGGGCGAGAACGAGAGGAGGGAGGGGGAGGAGAGGTCAGCACTCATCGTCGCCAACCCGTCGGTCCTGCACCAGAGCCCGCTCGTCCACCGCGCTCGCTCGAGACGCCCCTGCGCACGGCGAGCGACCAAGCGCATCGAGCCGTCGCCTCCTCGTCGTCCCCCTCGTCGCGGCGGCCGTGCTCAACCCTCGCGCCGCGGTCCTCGCTCCTCGCCGCCCGCCGCCCATCTTGCCGCATGCCGAGAGGAAAGGGCGAGTCGATCGTACCGAGAGCGGGAGGCACTCGCGCTGCTTGTGCGGGCCAGGCGAAGGCTTCGGGGCGTAGGCGCCTGCGGACAGAGAGTAGCGTGAGCGGTGCGCTCTCCGACTCGGCGCAGCTCCGGGCACGGTAGAGAGAGAAGAGAGAGGCGGTACTGACCACCGAGCTTGTCAAGCATCCACGCCTTGGGCGCTGCGAGACGGCTCATGTGCTTCTTCGGACCGCGACCCCTGCTCGCGCGTCCCTCCCCAGCGCGAGTCGGAGCGGCGGTCGCGGCGAGAAGCACATGGCGTTGGCGAGGGTGCAGGTAGGCGGCAGGAGGTGCACGAGGCGAGGCGGGGAGGGGAGGAGGAGGGGAAAAGTCTGGTCAGCGACGACGACGAGGGCGGGTTGCTGGGGCGGGAGTGTAGTTGACGAGGCTGGAGGTGGAAGAGGGTGGGTGTGGTGCAGACAGAGGTGCGCACATGTTGACTGTAGGGTGATCTGCTTCGCGAGGGAGAGAAGAGACGGAGAGCAAGCGACGATGGGACGAGCGCGACGTCGAGCCTCGCCTCTCCTCGAGCGCAGGGACCCACCCTGCTCTCGCTCTCTGCCTCTACGGCTCTCCACGCTGCTCCAGATGGGCACGGCAAAAGCTGCTCCTCCACTGCATCTCGCCCACCAGCCACCGACCTACTGCGTGTCCGGCTCGGCCTCCTCCTCCTCCTCGCCTCCTCCTCCTTCTCCCACCCCGCTCCTCCCCTCGCCCCTCGCCGCGACACCAGGACCACCGCCCAGCTCCAGCTCCAGCTCCAGCTCGCCCTCCTGCGTCCCACCCGGCGTCACATCCTGCTCAATCACCCTCCTCCGCCGCTTCCCTCGCCCAACTCCCGCCCTCGCCGCCTCGCCTTCGCCGCCCTCGCCCTCGCCCGCACGATCCTCGCCAGCCGACGACAGGCTCTCGTCCTGCTCGATCACGCGCCGCTTGGTCCCCTGCCGCGCGAGCCCGCGCGGCGCGGCCGTGCCCGGCATCGGCATCGCGGCGGAGGGCGGGAGTGTCGCTGCGCGGGCGGTCGGCGAGGCGCGGGTGAGGGCGGTGCTCGTCGGGCCGGGAGCGGGGGCGAGGGGAAGGCTCGTCGTCCCGCGCTCGGGCTCGCGAGGCGTGGTGTCGCGCAGCGCGGGGAGGAAGCGGCGCGGGTGGAGCGTCGGCGGGGAGGGCGCGGTCGAGCTGGACGAGGTAGCCGCCGCCATGGCGACGAGCGCTGCTGCTGCTGCTGGAGGTGGAGGTGCAGTCGGCGCGGGCGTCGGCGAGGGCGGCTCGGCGGCGGGACCGGCGGGCGAGGTGAGCCGAGCGGGCTCGGCAGGCGGCGCTCGCAGGCGGTGCGGCGGCGGGCGCGTCGGCGTGCTCATCTGCGGGCCGCTCGTCAGCGACATGCTACTCTACGCTTGATGTCCGGCAAGAGGAGCGAGCCGAGCGACGCACCTGGACGTCCCGCTCCTCGACCCTCGCCTCGACCCTCGCGAACCGCCCGCTCAGCTTCTCCACGGCGTCGCGCTGCGCCTCTCCCGCTTTCACCGCCGCCTCCATCTCCTGCTCGAGCTCCCGCACCTGCGCGCCCAGCGTCGCGCCGAGTGCTGCCGGCGTCGTCGTGCTGCCGTTCCCCACCTGGTGCTCGACCCGCTCGGTCTTCTCGCGCACGACAGCGAGCTCACGCTCGACGCGCGACTCGAGCGCGCCCAGGCGCTCCTCGGCGCGGCGCTGAGACGCTGCGAGCGAGTCGGCGATCGCGGTGACGGCTTGGCGGAGCGGGGCGAGGAGGTTGTCGAGGAAGGCGGGGACGGCGGCGAGGACGTGCTTCTCGAGGGCGGCATCTGCAGCGACGGGGCGTGAGCTCTTGCTCGTCTTTGTCGGCTCGGCGCGCGAGAGAGAGAGAGAGCGACGCACCGTGAGCCTGCGTGTCCTCCCTCGCGAGCCGCACCACGTCCCCGAGCGACTCGACCGCGCCTCTGAGCGCGAGCACCTCGGCGAGCGCCTCGCGCGCGCCGTCGAGCTCGAGCTTGGTGCGCTCGAGGGTGAGGCGCAGGCGCGCGGCGTCGAGCGAGGTCGGCATGGGCGGCGGCGGGAGGGCGGGGCCGTGCGAGGGCGCCGGGACGAGGTTGGGCGGGGGCGGGAGCGAGTACTGCGCGTGTAGTGCGGCGGAGGACGGGCCTCGGCTGGCCAGAGAGCCATGGCGAGAAGCGAGGCGAGAGCGAGTGGGACGAAGGAGGGAGAGAGGCGCGAGGAGCTTGCGCAAGGTGGTTCGCGCTCTCGCTCTCTCGACTCGCTGAAGCAGGCTCTTCTCGCTCGGCGCTCCTCTAGACCCAAGATGCAGCGCCGCAGAACAAGGCCGAGGGAACTCTAGCTCTACAGCTCGGCGCGCCGACCCGCCCTCCCTCGAGCGCCCGCTCAGATCCTGTACTTGCGCAGCCTGCGCTCCTCCTCCATGCGCCTCGCCACGAGCTCCGCCACCTCCTCGCCCCACACCTCCTCTGGGTCCTCGTCGCCGACGAGGCACCGCTCCTCGTGCACGCGCCCCTCGTCGCGGTCAAACACGACGAGGTTGTCCCACGCGAGGCCGCGCTCCTTGCGCCAGCGCAGGACGGTCGGGCGCGCAGGGTAGACGTGCGGCGGCGCGACCGACTTGGCGCGGTGGATCTCCTCGTACAGGTACGACATGTCGTCCTCGGAGAAGGGGATGCGGCTGCGGCGAGGGAGGGGAGGTGCGCGCGCGCGACATCAGCGGGACGTCTAGGGGAGCGATGAAGGAGGGAGTCAGGGAGCAGGGACGTACTTGTCACCGGTGAGCTTTTGCTCGGACGCCGACAGCTGGCGGTGCAAGGTCGCGGCGAGCTTGAACCGGTTCCTGCGAGCGCGAGACGGCGAGGGGCCGAGGGGCGTCAGGCGCTGCGACAGTGAGAGTACGCCCGGCAACTCTGAGGCACGAGCGAGACGAGGTAGACGGGGGAAGGCGAAGGACGAGACGCACTTGACCGGGAGCGTCTCCATCTTGAACCCGGCGAGCTGCTGCAGGACGTAGGCCGCCGCAACGTTGCCGAACTGCGAGAAAGATCTCGTCAGGACCTGTCTCGAGCTGTACGAACTGAGTGTGAGAGAGTCGGAGGACGCACCATGGCTGGCAACGGCCCGAGGACGGGCAAGATGCGCACCCGGAAGTTCTGCATCGCGTGCAGCTCGTCGACCTTGCCCTTCTCGAACTCGGCCTCGTCGAGCGGGAGCAGGCCGAGGTCTGGTCTCGGCTTCTCGGTCGAGTACTGCGCGGCGAGGGAGCGGGGCGTCAGCTTGTCCAAGGGCAAGGAGAGGAAGGGAGGGTCGAGGAGGAGGGACGAGGGACGCACAACGACGGGCACGCCCTGCGAGACGCCCTCGAGGCGCAGTCGTCGGCGCACCGACTTGGCGAGCGGGTCCTCGAACGTGGTCGAGATGTCGGCGACCTGGATCCGGCTCGGGTCCGACTTGCACGCGGCGCCGAGCGACGAGAAGACGGGGAGGCCGTTCTTGCAGCAGAAGGCGAGGAGGTCGACCTTCGAGTCGATGTTATCGATGCAGTCGACGACGTAGTCGGGCTGGCCCTCGAGGAGCTCGGCGGCGCGGTCCTTCTCAAACAGCTCGATGCGCGCGTCGACCTCGACCCAGGGCGCCACCTCGGCAAAGTAGTCGGCGCAGCTCGTCACCTTGGGCGTGCCGACCTGGGCGAGCGTCGCCGTCGAGTGGCGGTTGAGCGAGCTGAGCGACACCTGGTCAAAGTCGATGAGGCGGATCTTGCGGATCCCGCTCCGGACGAGCATGACGGCCGCCGCGCTCCCGACGCCGCCGAGCCCGACGACGACGACAAACTTGTCGCGCACGGCGTCCATCTTGTCGTCGCCGAAGAACGCATAGTTGCGCGCGAGCGCCTCGCGGATGATGACCTCGCTCGTCGCCTTCTTGCTCCCTCGCCGCGCCGGCTGCTGCCCTGCGCCGCCACCACCGCTCCTTGCCGCCGCCGCCTGCGCCGCACCCGCCATGCTCCCTCGCCGACTGCCGACCGGGCGCGTAAAGTCGACGACCTCGTCCTCGTCGAGGTCGTCGGGCGACTCGAGCCGCTGGTCGATCGAGCTCTTGAGGCGGCGGCGGCGGGTGGTGCGGCGCAGCGCCTGGGCGCCAAAGATCGAGGCTGTCGTGATGACGGTCGAGGCGAGCGCGACCACGGCGAGCTTGCCCGTGGGCGTCTTGAGCGAGTCGCTCACTCGAGAGATGATGAGGTTGGTCGAGGTCGAGGACGACATGGGCGCGAGTCGGGGCGCGGTGGGGAGGGCTCTAGGTGGGCCTTGGGCGCAGTACAAGCTCTAGCCTGCTCAGTTGGGGAGCCAGGCGAGGTGGTGGACGGCAGGCGACGAGCTCCCCTCTCCGGCCCGGCTCTTCCTCTTCGCACCTCACCTCGCTCTCGCTGCGAGAGCTCGCCGTTAGCTGGCCGCCGTGTACGCTTCAGTACGAGGCGACTGGCCTCTGCGCGCGGTCTCACCATGCGGTCGTCGCCGCTCGCCCTCTCCGTGTCGCGCTCGCCCACTTCTGCTCACCGAGCGGGTCGGATGCCAGCGCTATTCAACGCCTCGACTCGCTCGAAGGTGCTACAATGCTTACGTCTGCCAGCTACGTCCTGCATCCGGTCGAGCGCCAGCAGTCGGGTAGTCCATCCTCCCTCGCTCCTCCTCCTTCGTCAACCTCGTCTCGTCGCCCTCGCCCAAGCTCCTCGACCGACCGACGACGGCGGGCCTACTTGCGGTACCAGGTGACGCCCTTGCGCGACTGCGAGAGAGGACACGAGGGAGAGAGGGGAAGGAGGGAGGAGAGGAGAGGAGAGGGCCGGGTCAGCGTCGCCGCTCGTCGGCCCAAGTGCCACCGCCCGCCCGCCCGCGCGAGATCAAAAGGGGGCCCTATAGAAAACTTACTTTGCGCATCTTCCTCTGGAGCTGCAGCATGCCGTAGCTGTGGAGCGAGGCTCGGGGTCAGCTGCGCTCGCGCCGCTCGCCTGTGCTCGCCCAGGGCACTCGTGCTGCTTCTACTCTTCTTGCTGTACGACTGGAACTACTCATGCTACGCTCGTTGCGATGGCCGTCATGGTTGACGCCTTGCACTTCTGGGCGACGAATGCATAGCCTTCTCCTCGTCCCCGGGCTGCGAAGGTCCTTTCCGCTCTCTTGCCGAGCTTTCGGACTATCTCGCGCTTCGGACAAGCTTTGAAACACACTCTACGTCCTGCAGGTATGCTGCGCAGTCCTAGAAAAGGGAGCAGCGCCCTCGGAGCCGCAAAGAGAGCGGCCCGAACGCTCGTCGTCGACGTTTCCCTCGCCGCTGGTGCAGCTCTCGCTCGTGTTTCAGACGCAGAGGCCAGCCCAGGCACTCGATCGGCCAAAGATATAGAGCTTGCGCCACGGCACCGAGCTCCTCGCGACGTTTGTGAGCGAAAAGAGAGGCCCGAGCGCGACGAGCAGGAGCCGAGCTCGCCGCAGCTGCGCCTTTCTCGACAATGCGCGCTCAGCACAACGTCTGCGTGCCGCTGAAGAACCCTACTGGACGTTCGCAAGAGCGCTGAGAGAGCGCGAAGAAGTGGAGCGGCCTGCAGGCCGACGAGCCGGTTCGAGCGCACGGTCCCGCTCGACGATGAAGCGTCTTTCGCCGGCGCTGCAATTGACGAGCGCCAGCTTCGAAGCTCCTCGCAGCTTCGTGAGGCCTGCCTCCGGAACAGCCACTCTGGTGCACGCCGCCTCGAGCGGTGCGCGCACCAGCTTTGGGCCGTCTAGCGCTTTCCTTGACTTCATTGCGCACATTCCTATTCGGGCCCTTGTTATGATGAGGAATACCGACGCCTCGCTAACCCTTTCCTATTCGAGCCGGTGCTCGGGCCGGCCGTAATGAGATTAGCGACGCGCCTTGTTTGACATTGCGCTGACTTTCGCGTCGGCCGTGCGAGCGGCGAGAGCCAGCCCTCTTTGCGCACGCTCTGCACATCGTCTGGCCCTCTCCGATCTCTCGAAAAGACTGACATAGAAGCGTGCGTGCGCGAGAGGTGGCTCTGCGTGCAGCTCGAACCGGACCTCGCGCTCATTACAGGCCGGGAATACAAAGTCGGACTGAGGCAAACCTAATCCATCGGCGCACTCTGCCTCGTCTGCGGCCGCACTATGCTCGATAAATTTGAGCGGCGCTACATTTGCCAGCGGAACGACACAGGTGATTTTATGAGCCCGTAAGGACCGCGCACGGACCCCGAGCGGTCGAGCAAATCGAGGGCGAACGTCGTCAGGCGCGAAAGTCAACGAGAAGTCAATCGCGTTTCGGTAATGCCGATTAGCGCGACGCGGCCTAATCTCAAGATAGCGAAAGTCAATCAGAGCGTCGGATTACAACGTCGCACAGGAAGGCTCTCGCGAGCTGCTCCTCAACGCTACGCGACGCTCTCGCTTCCTCTGGAGCGCCTACCTAGCACTGCAATCTTGCAGACGATGAGCAGGCGGCGGGCGACGAGCAGGGTCGATCGTGAGGACCGTGCGCTCCCGGAACGGCTGCTCTCGCTCGTCTCTGCGCGACCAGACGGGCGACGAAAGAATGAATCTACAGTTGTCAAAGGCAGCAAGCGTAACATAGAACTCCTTCGTGCTCCTCCTCGACTCGACTCGGCGGCGGTCGACGGCGTCCAGCCACCCGTCCCTCCTCTTCCCCCTCCTCGCCCAAGCTCCTCGGCCGACCGACGACGGCGGCCCTACTTGCGGTACCAGGTGACGCCCTTGCGCGACTGCGAGAGATGGCACGAGGGAGAGAGGGGAGGGAGGGAGGAGAGGAGAGGAGAGGGCCGGGTCAGCGTCGCCGCTCGTCGGCCCAAGTGCCACCGCCCGCCCGCGCGCGCGAGATCAAAAGGGGGCCCTATAGAAAACTTACTTTGCGCATCTTCCTCTGGAGCTGCAGCATGCCGTAGCTGTGGAGCGAGGCTCGGGGTCAGCTCGGGGCAGACTGAGGAGGGAGAGGGAGGTCGGGGATGGGCGCCGCCGAACAGGGACGGACCGACGGGCTCGCAAGCTCGCCGAGCTCCGCCAACTGATCGTCAGCGACGCCAAGAGAGAGCATAGGGACGCACAGGAGAGCCTCGGCAGTGGGCGGGCAGCCCGGGACGTAAAGGTCGACGGGGACGATGCGGTCGCAGCCACGGACGACCGAGTACGAGTAGTGGTAGTACCCGCCGCCGTTGGCGCACGAGCCCATCGAAATGACCCAGCGGGGCTCGGGCATCTGCGCGAGCGAGCGACAGAGTCAGCTCGCAGCCCGACGGGCCGGGGGAGGAGGAGCGAGGACGGACCTGGTCGTAGACCTTGCGGAGGGCGGGCGCCATCTTGTTGGTGAGCGTGCCGGCGACGATCATGATGTCGGACTGTGCGGCGAACGAGAACGAGGAGTCAGCGCGAGCCCACACAGAGAGACCACGGAGAGGACGCACCTGACGGGGCGAGGCACGGAAGACGACGCCGAGACGGTCCTGGTCGTAGCGCGCGGCGGCCATGTGCATCATCTCGACGGCGCAGCATGCGAGGCCGAACGTCTGCGAGCAGGAAACAGCGGCATCAGCGAACCCGATCTCGGCGAGCAGCACCACCGGCGACGACGACGTGACCCCTTCGAGACGCCACAGAGAGTAGGGGACGCACCATGGGCCACATCGAGCCCTGGCGAGCCCAGTTGACAATCTTGTCCATGGTGCCGAGCGCGTACTCGACGCCGTTGCGGGGCGTCTCGAGCGAGAGCTGGTTCGAGCCGACCTTGGCGAGGTCGAACGCGCTGCTGGCCTGCTGCTGCGACATGACGGCGGGCGCGCCCGACGAGGACGAGCCCTGCGACTGCTGCGCGGGCACGGCCGGGCGCGAGGGCGTCGTGGCGATGGTGCGCAGCGCGAGGGGGCGAGCCTGGCGGAGGGCGGGCGTGAGGCCTGCGTTTGCGCGGGCAGCACTGGGTCAGCTCGAGTGTGGGCCGCTCGAGGGCGCAAGAGGGGACGGACCGGTCCGGATCGACTGCATCTTGAGAGGGTGCGAGAGTGTGGCGGAGACGGGCGAGGACGACGAGGCGACGACGAGCTGGAGGAGCTCGACCGGCGCCGATTGGCTCGGGCCTCCAGTCTCGCCCTCTCGCTCTCGCCCTCTGTAGGCGGGCTGCTCTCGCTCTGCAGCCTCTGTATGGCTTGTTCTGTCGCTGGGAGGCGTGCCGCGCGCCCACGTGTTGGCGCGACACGGCTCTCCTCCCTCTCGTCCTCGCTCGCCGCGATGAAGCTGGACAGCCTGCTCACGCTGCGGATGCTCTTTCTTTGCGCGCCGTCCTGCTCTGCGTGCTCTTCTGACTCTCTAGCGCGCGCGAGGGTGCTCTCTCTGTCATCGAGAGCGCAAGGCAGCCGTCCCTCTCTGCCGCCCGCCATCTCGCTCGTCGTCGGGCGCTCACTGTCGCGGCAAAGGCCTGCAGCCTGCCGGTCGACGAGCGACAGAAGCGAGGATCGACGTGCTGCATAGAGCTAGAGAGCAGGCCCTGGAGATGCAGCCGGCGCAAGAGGAGAGAGCCGCGCAGCAAAGAAAGGACGCCGTGAGCGCGCGCGAGAGGTCGTGCGACGCCGCCCGGCGCTCGATGCAAGGCGTGAGCGACAGCTGTGTACCCGAAGAGTGTCGGCATACACGCAGGATACCCGGGCCTTGGTCGCTCGAGCTGGACGATGCGGACGAGGGGCAGCCGAGGAGAGGGTCGACGGTTCGGCGCCTCTCCACGGCGCTCATGGCAGCACAGAGCTGCGTCAGCTGAGCCGGCGGGCTCATAGTCGACTTGGCGGTGATTAGCGGTCGGCTGGGAGGCCAGGGCGAGGGCGAAAGGCGGCGAGAGATGAGGGCGCGAGGAGGAGGGGAGGGAGGTCGACAGTGTCGGCTCTTGGGCGCGCGCGCGGCTCAGGTGGACGCGCAATAGCTCTGCGCAGGCAGTGCACGCAGCAAGCTCGAGCCAGCAGCTGGCGAGGAGTGGTGCTCGGAGCCAAGCCGGGAGGAACGACGTCGCCGAGGAACTCTCCTGCGCTCTTCATCGGCTCGCTCTGCCAGCTCCAGCACACCACCACACGCTACCAGCTCTCTCCACCATGGCCCCGAACGGCACCCAGCAGATCCGCACGGCGACCATCTCGCGCAAGACGGGCGAGACCGAGATCGAGTGCACCCTCACGCTCGACCACCTCCCCGGCACCAAGCAGGTCATCGAGATCGACACTGGCGTCGGCTTCTACAACCACGTGCGTCCCTCTCTCTCTCGCGAGCGCGACCCGGCCCGCCGCTCCTCTCGCTGACCCCCTCTTCCTCCCCTCCCTCCCGACACCGCCACCTCCGACGCAGATGCTCCACGCGCTCGCCAAGCACGGCAAGATGTCGCTCCAGCTCAAGTGCAAGGGCGACCTCGAGGTCGACGACCACCACACGGTCGAGGACTGCGCCATCGCGCTCGGCGAGGCGTTCAAGGAGGCGCTCGGCGAGCGCAAGGGCATCCGGCGGTACGGCACTGGCTTTGCGCCCCTCGACGAGGTGCGTCCTGCCTCTCCTCGCTCCGACCAAAGGTCGCCAGCCCGCCCGCTCACGAGCTGACCCCGCCCTTCCTCCGCCCGCGTCCGCAGGCCCTCGCGCGCGCCGTCCTCGACATCTCGTCGCGCCCCTACTTCTGCGGCGACCTGCAGCTCAAGCGCGAGAAGATCGGCGACCTGTCGACCGAGATGATCCCGCACGTGTTCCAGTCGTTCGCCCAGGGCGCCGGCGTCACGCTCCACGTCGATGTCCTCCGGGGAGAGAACGACCACCACAAGTGCGTCGTGCCCTTCCTCTCCCTCCCTCCTGTACGGCACGCTCTCCTGAAAGCGAGCACTGACGCATGTTGCCCTCGTGCGCGCCCGCAGGTCCGAATCGGCGTTCAAGGCGCTCGCGCTCGCGATCCGGGAAGCGGTCCAGACGGATGGCTCGGACGAGGTGCCGAGCACCAAGGGCGTCCTCGCAGTCTGAGCCACCGCGCGCTCGCCTCCTCCCTTCGTACCACCCTCTGTACCCCTACCGCATGCAACTAGACGCACAGCTTGAGCCTTGCGTGTGCGAGCGGGCCGCGA
>Ga0308170_10004453_pt1 | contig 11043 bp, 7 predicted proteins | sample PhyBR2_2_FD_202136 | JGI IMG/M metagenome (GOLD analysis project Ga0308170, IMG submission 202136) | Phyllosphere microbial communities from UC Gill Tract Community Farm, Albany, California, United States - DLSLSB.R2 | ecosystem: Host-associated > Plants > Phyllosphere > Unclassified | place... | reverse complement strand
CGGTATCGACTACCGGGATCAACGAGACCACCATATCGAATCCGACCTGTCCGGCAGAGCGATCGGCATTGAAGTCGCCTTGTAGCGCGCCCCAGATCCATTCCCCCAAGCCGATGTCTTCGGGCTTTTCCTGTCCTTGAACTTCATTCAACGCGCCCAGCGTGTCGTTGGTGGCCGCCATTAGTTGCCTCCTCGTTCTTCGCCCATGAGCGGATCGAGTCCGGACAGGAATTCACTTATTTCGGGCCGTGGTGCATCCTTGGCGCCAGGTGCGTTGTGATAGACAACTTTGGTAATGGTTTCCGGCAGATTGCGCTCTTCGGCCATACCGTTGCCGTCGAGAGCACCGCTCTTCTGCTGGCCGTTTGCGAAATGCAAGGTATAGGGCACGCCAGCCATTGGCGCCCCTTGGTAACCGTCGAGGTCGAGCTTTAGCCAATTGATGTGATCGGCTGCAGGGAAAAACGGCAGCTCAGGGTCTTGCCGGGCAGGGCCATCCCATTTGTGCATTCCGGCTTTCACAATGAAATCACCGCCGCAGCCAAGCTCGATCCCGCCGTCTACGAGCTTGATATACGCGCCGCCGCATGACAGCGTGAGGCTCTTTTTGGCGGCGATCACGACGTCGCCTTGGCTGGCGGTGATCTTGACATCGCGATCGGCAGCAATTCCGATACTGTCCTGCTGGGCCTGGATGTCGATCCTGCCAGTTCTAGCAATGTGCTTTATCCCATCCCGGTGCGCAAACAGCGAAATTCCCCTGCCCGCATTGATATTCACACGCTGCCCGGCAAACGCCTGGATGTTCTGTTGCGCCACAATGTTCTGCTGGCGACCGCTGTAACTGACGGAGGATTTTGGCGTGGCGCTGACGAATCCGCCATGTGAATACTGGGCGATCAGCGGGGCACCGCCTTTCTCGGCATTGCTCAAGTCTTCCGCCAGCTCGCGGTGTGGCGCGAGATCGACCGGCATGGCCTGATGCTGTTCCGCGAACTCACCTAATTCCTGAAGTAGCGCCTGCGAAGCTTCGAGGAGGGCTTGCAACGGCTCGCGTTCGAGTTGCTTCCCTGCCGCACCAAGCATGGCTTGGGTAGTCAACAGCATCAACCGGGCGGCGCGCACCACAACGGACTGATCGCTCCGTAATTCGGCCCCCTCGCCGCGCGCCTGGCCATCGCCATCGCTTCGCGGATGTGTCAGCCAGCCGAGATTCAACTGGCTATGTCCATGCTCCGAGGCCAGTTGCGCGCTGATCTGTCCAGGGGTGTCATCCAGCCGGAGTTGGTTGTAACGAATGCCATGCACTTCCTTGCTTTTGATGCCCGCAAGGAAGCGGTTGCCGGGTAGCCCGCCCGTATGGCTGAAGTTTGACGGAAGAGCGATGGCGCCATGCACGCGACCGACGACAATCGGCTTGTCCGGATCCCCTCCGAGGAAGTCCACGAGTACTTCATCTCCAACTCGTGGCAAGGTCGTGTTGCCCCAACGGTCGCTCGCCCAATGACTGGCAACACGAACCCAGGCCGAATCCCGATCAGTATCACTGGCGCCGGCACCATCCATATGGTCTTGTTCGCGTGTTCCGGGAAAGCGCAGCTTGACACGCCCAAGTTCATCGCAATGCACTTCTTCGCCCGGTGGTCCGACCACGATCGCCGACTGTAAATGCACAGGCGGCAAATCGGTGCGCGGATCGAAAGCCGGCACAATCGGTATGCCCCGGCGAACACAGGCGAAGCGGTTGGTGTATTTGACGTCCCGTTCATCGCTAGCTCGCTCAAGCCCGATATTGTCGGCGCTCTGGTGCCAGCCATTAGCCGCAAACAGGCGTTGCGCGCGTTCATCGATATCCTTGGGCAAGTTATTTTCTGCTGCCACCGATAGTTCCGTCAGGATGAATTTACGTTCGTCGTTCGGATGTGTATCGATCTCGGGATGCCCATCGAGCCGGAACCACTCACCGACACACAAATCCCGGACACCGCTCACGCCGCAAAAGCACTTGGCCTCATATTCGTAGCGCTGAATTCGTAATTCGCCCAGTCTCCGGAAGTCGCTGTTGTCATCCCCAAAGTGCGGTGGGTCGACCCAATAATCGTCAAGACTGAATGCAAATTGGTCGCCGGCTTCGCCTTGCTGCATGGTGGTTGGGGCGTGCGCGGACATCATTCGGCCTTGAAGGTAGTCCCAGCTTTGACGAGTGGCGTTACCGGCTTTCAAGGAGCGAACGGCGCTCCAGTTAAAAATTCCATCCCGAGTTTCGGTTCCTGCATCGCGATGGAAGCGCACGGTTCCTGCGTTGTTTTGTGCCAGCGCCTGCGGCGTATCGAACAGCACTAACGTATGGACAGGTACAGACGAACTGCGGGGTTGGCTCGACTGGCCAGCTCGAAAAAACCAGGCGATACCGCGCCGCTTCCATAGCCGACGTAGAAAGGCTGCATCCGATTCGTTGTGCTGCATCGCGAACTCACGCGCCGGATATGTGCAAGAAATGCCAGAAACATCGATTTCAAGAGCATTGGCCAGGATTGGGTTAACGTTGCGCCATTCGCTTACCAAAGCCAGGGAAATATCGACTTCGTTTCGACAGCGGAAAATCCGGGTATTGGTTGACTGCTCCATCAAGCTCAACGCATCACGAATGACCAATTGATAGGTTGCCAGTCCACCGTCGCTCTGACCCGCCGAAGCTTGCACCACAACGCCACAGACCGAACGCAACTCACCACGATCTGTGACGAATTGCAGTGCGGCCGGCAGTGCGATGAATTCTTTCAGAGGGAGTGCTGCTTGCGTGGAAACGCACAGGAGTCGATACTCGATCCCGCCGCAGAGCGTTTCCTTACCACTGGCATACTTGACGAGTAAAACGTCCTCGAGACCTGAACTTCGGTGTGCCAAACGAACGCGAATCGGACGGTGCGCTTGCGTTGGACCGGGAGGCAGCCCAGCCAGGTTCAGTGAATTCATGTGCGCTCTCCAGGTTAAAAGATTCGCACAAGAACTTGCCACGGTAATCAGCTGTGCCACTTGAGGTCGGTCACTACAAACATCTAGCGATCCCTCGCGAAAAAATTCTTGAGCTAGGTTGGCTTTACCCTTGCTCCAATCTGGACCATTTGATCCATGTCATTCATCACGGAACTCAAAAAAGATGATGTTGCCTATACGCAACAAGATTGACTGATTCCCATGATCCTTAGAAGTTAGCTATCGACTTTCGGTATGCCTACGTATAAAGTCAATCTCGCTGCCTGCCCCGTCCAATATGCATGTGATGCCGCAACACTCTCCCGGTCGACTCCTGTTGCTCCCCCCTGCACCGCGCCTCTCCCGCCTGCTCGGTCACGCGCTCGAGACCTATATCGCGCTGCCACTGTTCGCGCTGCTGCCGCTGGTCGCGATCTGGATCGCGACCTTCCACTTCATCGCCGCCGAGCGCGAAGCCGCCGTCACGGAAGCGCGCGAAGCGACCCGCGAACTGGTCGACACCTACGAAGCGCAGATGGTGCACAGCCTGACCGCGATCGACCAGACCCTGAAGGTGCTGAAGTACGCGGCCGAGCAGCACGGTCCCGCGGCCGCCATCGACGAGCTGCGCCGTGAAGGCCTGCTGCCGCCCGCGCTGGTGTTCGTGGTCGGGATCGCCGACCGCGACGGCCATATCGTCGCCAGCAACCCGGCCATGCGGCCGCTGGACGTCGCGCACGAGACCTTCTTCACGGCCCACCGCGACAGCGAATCGGCGGCGCCCTTCGTCAGCCAGGCCGTCGGCGACGCCGCCAGGCTCGAGCCGCACCTGCACTTCTCGCGCCGCATCGACGACGCCGCCGGCCGCTTCGCCGGGGTCGCGATCGTGGCGGTCGCCCCGGCCTACTTCACCAGCGCCTACGAGCGTTCGCGCGAGGGCGACCTTGGGCTGGTCGGCCTGATCGGCAACGACGGCGTGGCGCGCGCGCTGCGCGTCGGTGACAAGGTCTCGTGGGGCCAGCAGGTGACGCTCGACAGCATGGCCAGCGACGCCCTCGACCCGCACCCCACCGCGCCCGACGGCGTGGCGCGCTACGTCAGCGTGCGCCGGCTGCACGGCTTCCCGCTGGCCGCCGTGATCGGCCTGGCCGAGAGCGAGGAGATGACGGAATACGAAGAGCGCCGCGGCAGCTACCTGGTGGCCGCCGCCGTCGCCAGCGCCCTCCTGATTGCCGTGGTCGGCTTGATCAGCGCCTGGTCCTGGCAGTTGTCCAAGGCGCGCCGGCGCGAACGGCGCGCCCAGGAAACCTATGCGGCGGCCTCGGAGGCCAGCCTGGACGCCTTCTTCGTGCTGCGCAGTGTGCTGGATGCGGACGGCAAGGTGGTCGACTTCCTGGTCGAGGAGACCAACTCGCGTGCCGAGCAAGTGACCGGCGTCCCCAAGGAACAACTGCGCGGCCGCCTGATGGGCGAACTGCTGCCCTTCTACCGCATGAACGGCATGTTCGAGGAACTGGTCTCGGTGGTCGTCGACGGCAAGGCGGTCGAGACCGAGTGGCAGGCCGCCACCTCGCCGGCCGTCGGCCGCTGGCTGCAGCGCCAGATCGTGCCGGTCGAGGGCGGCGCGGTCGCCATGGTGCGCGACATCACCGAGCGCAAGCAGGCCGAAGAGCGGATCCGCCACCTGGCCCACCACGACGAACTGACAGGACTGCCGAACCGCAGCCTGATCCGCGACCGTCTCGACCAGGCGGTGCTGAACGCCCAGCGCAACGGCAAGCACCTGGCGCTGGCCTTCGTCGACCTGGACGGCTTCAAGCTGGTCAACGACGGTCTCGGCCACAGCGCCGGCGACGAGCTGCTGAAGGTGGTCGGCCGCCGCATGCAAGCCTGCCTGCGCCGCAACGACACCCTGGGCCGCCTGGGCGGCGACGAATTCGTGATCCTGCTGCCGGACGTCTCCGACGACGCGCTGGCGCTCACGCCGGTGCTGGAAAAGATCCGCCAGGCCGTCACCGAGCCGGTGCCGATCGGCGACCAGGCGGTCCAGGTCAGCTGCAGCATGGGCGTGGTGATCTATCCGCGCGACGGCGACGATCCCAAGACGCTCATGATGAACGCAGACGCCGCGATGTACCGCGCCAAGGACCTTGGCAGCAACAACTTCCAGTTCTATGCCCGCGAGATGAACGCGAGCGTGGAAGAAAAGCTGATACTGCTGGAAGGCTTGCGCAAGGCCTTCGATGCGACCCAGGTCGGCGACTCGCCGGCGGTCCCCGCACCCGCCGGCCACTTCTTCCTGATGTACCAGCCCAAGCTCGACCTGCGCACCGGCCGCATCTTCGGTGTCGAGGCCCTGATCCGCTGGCGCCACCCCGAGCACGGGATGGTGCCGCCGCCGCGCTTCATCGGCCTGGCCGAGGAGTCCGGGCTGATCGTCGCGATCGGCGAATGGGTGCTGCGCACCGCCTGCCGCCAGGCCCAGCTCTGGCACGCCGCCGGCCTCGCCCCGCTGACCGTGTCGGTCAACGTCTCGGCCCGCCAGTTCGAGGAAAAGCACCTGGTCGAGCGCATCGCCGGGGCCCTGCGCGATACCGGCCTGCCGCCCTCCGCGCTGGAGGTGGAAGTCACCGAGAGCCTGCTGATGCGCGACCTGAACCAGGCCGTCGAGCGCATGCGCGCGCTGAAGGACATGGGCGTCTCGCTGTCGATCGACGACTTCGGCACCGGCTATTCCAGCCTGTCGGCGCTGAAGTCCTTCCCGATCAGCACCCTGAAGATCGACAAGAGCTTCGTACGCGACCTGGCCCACAGCACGGACGACCAGGCGATCGCGCTGGCCGTGATCTCGCTCGGCCACCGCCTGCAGCTGCGGGTGATCGCCGAAGGCGTGGAAACCGAGGAGCAGCGCGAATTCCTGGTCGCCAACGAGTGCGACGAGATGCAGGGTTATCTGTTCTCGCCGCCGGTGCCGGCCGAACGGATCACGGCGATGCTGCTGGCCCAGGTGCAGACGGAGAGCCCGGCATGAACCCAACGAGATGGTCCCGCGCCCTGTTCGGCGCCGACCCCAAGCTGCGCCGCATGATGACCTACTGGGGCGCGACGGCGGCGCTGTACACGGTCTTCATCGGCATCCTGATCGCGGCCGGCAGCCACGGCCTGATCGACCACGACGCCGCGCTCGGCCTGTCGAGCTATGCGGCCGGCTGGATCCTGGTGTCCTATCTGCTGGTGCGCTTCGGCGCGGGGTTCGGGCTGGCGCCGACCGGGGCCGCGGCGATCCAGGCCGTGTTCGCGATCAGCTGCACCATATGGGCGTATTCGATCTTCGGGCCGCTGCGCGGCGCCATCCTGATGGGACTGATGGTGGTGGTGGTGTTCAGTACCTTTGCGCTGCGCCCGCGCCAGACCCTGGCCCTGACCGCCGCCGGCCTGGCCGCCATGGGCGTCACCATGTGGTGGCACCAGGCCCGCGACCCGGAGCACTATCCGCCGCTGGTGGAAGCCGTGACCTTCATGATCATGGCGGGCTGCTCGATGTCGGTAACCGTGCTGACGGGCGAGGCCAGCAAGCTGCGCGCCCGCCTGAAGCGCAAGAAGGAAGCGCTGGAGCAGGCGCTGGAGACGATCCGCACGCTGGCCACGGTCGACGACCTGACCGCACTGTCGAACCGGCGCCACATGAACGAGGTGCTGGCGCAGGAAGAGCGCCGCCACGGCGCAGGCGCCGGCGCGCCGGACCGCGGGACCTGCATCGCCCTGCTCGACATCGACTTCTTCAAGCAGATCAACGACCGCTACGGCCACGCCACCGGCGACGCCGTGCTGCGCAGCTTTGCGGCCGCCGCCCGCGGCGAGCTGCGCGCTGGCGACGTGCTGTCGCGCTGGGGCGGCGAGGAATTCCTGCTGATGCTGCCCGATAGCGGCGAGCCGGAAGCCCGGGCCGTGGTCGAGCGTATCCGCGCGCGCGTCGGCGCCCTGGCCGTCGAGGGCGTGGCGGACGGCCACCGGATCAGTTTTTCGGCGGGCCTGACGGCGCGCCGCGGCGGCGAAGCGCTGGCCGACACCGTCAACCGCGCCGACAAGGCCCTTTACCAGGCCAAGTCCGCGGGGCGCGACCGCGTCGTAGCGGCTTAGACGAGAGGCTCTACGCGCGGCGGCGCCGCCGCTTGCAGGCGCGCCACCAGGGCGTCCGGATCGGCGTCCAGCATCATCAGGCCCGCATGCGCCGGGCGCACGAAGCCCTGCTCCACCATGTGGCCGACGAAGGCCGACAAGCCGTTCCAGAAACCGTTCGCGTTCAAGAGGCCGATCGGCTTGGCGTGGATGCCCAGCTGGGCCCAGGTGATCATCTCGAACAGTTCTTCCAGGGTGCCCATCCCGCCCGGCATGGCGATGAAGCCGTCCGCCAGGTCCGACATCATCGCCTTCCGCTCGTGCATGTCCTTGACCACGAACTGGCGCGTCAGGCCGGTGTGGCCGACTTCGCGTTCGAGCAGGGCACGCGGGATCACGCCGGTGGCTTCGCCTTTCAATCGCAGCACTTCGTCGGCGATCACGCCCATCAGGCCGACCTTGCCGCCGCCGTAGACCAGGCCGATGTTGTGGCTCACCAGCACGCGGGCCAGGCCGCGCGCGGCGTCGGCATACAGGGGATCGGCGCCGGGCGAGGCGCCGCAGTAGACGGCAATGGATTTCATGCTTTTCCTTCGGGGGGCAACTGCTTCAGGTAGTCGTCGGCGAGGCGCTCGAACAGGTCATGGGTCTCGCCGCGCAGGTAGGGGCCAAGCATCGACAGGACCTGGTAGCAGCCGCGCGCGAGGGCGTCGGCGATCGCCTGCTGCTCGCTGTACTTGCGCGGGTTGCGCACGTATTCGTAGGACAGCCAGTAAGTCGCCACCACCACCATATTGGTCGCCATCGCGCCGATCTGGCTGTCGCCGGCTTCCAGCGAGCCTTCGCTGCGCAAGTCTTCGCAAAGCTGGCGCGCGACCTTGATCTTGTGCGCGAGGATGGCCTTGAAGTGCAGTTCCAGCTTGCGGTTGCGCGACAGCAGGTCGTTCAGGTCGCGGTAGAAGAAACGGTAGCGCCAGATCAGCTCGAACATCATGCGCAGGTAGAGCCAGACGTCTTCCAGGTTCGAGCGGCGTCCGGCCGGCACGGTCAGCATGCGTCCGATCTCGGCCTCGAACTGGGCGAAGATCGAATTGACGATGTCGTCCTTGTTCCGGAAGTGGTAATACAGGTTCCCCGGAGAGATGTTCATCTCTTCGGCGATCACGGTGGTCGTGATGTTCGGCTCGCCGAATTCGTTGAACAGCCTGAGCGACAATTCGAGAATCCGTTCGCGGGTCCGGCGGGGCGCTTTTTGTTGCATGGAAGACGGCATGGTTGAACTCACCCGCAAGGATAACACCGACCGTCGACCCCGGCCATATCGGCGGCCTGCCCTGCCCGCATTCCGGTCCCTGCTTCAGCGCCGTTCACTGTGCTCCCGAAAGGCGGCGCGCAAGTCCTCGCGCAGGGCGCCGGCGAGCCAGGGCTTGGCCAGGTGGCGGTCGACCAGGCCGGCGGCGCAGGCACGCTCGATCGGCTCGCGCTCGGACAGGCCGGACAGGATCAGGCGCACCGTGCGCGGATAGAGGCGGCTGACCTGGGCCATCAGGTCGGTACCCTGCATGCCCGGCATGCACTGGTCGGACAGGATCACGTCGACCGGATGGCGGCCCAGCAGGTCCAGCGCTTCCTCGGCCGAGCCGGCGCTGAGGATGCGCCAGGACTCGCCCTCGAGGCTGTCGACCAGCACCTCGCGCATGAAGCTATCGTCGTCGACCACGAGCAGGGTCGGCAGCGCCGGCGCTTCGGGCGCCGCCGGCAGGAACGCCTCGACCTCGGCGACGAAGCTGGCCGGTTCGATCGGCTTGCACACATAGCCGTCGAACCCGGCCGCCAGCACCCGCTCGCGGTCCTGTTCCGGGCGCAGCGTGCTCACGGCCAGCAGCGGGATCGCCGCGCAGCCGGGCTCGCGCTTCAGTGCACGCGCCACCGCATACCCATCCATCGTGGGCAGGCGCAGGTCGCACACCACCAGGTCGGGGCGGCCGTCCAGCGCCAGCCGCAGGCCGTCCGCGCCGTCGCCGGCCTCGCCCACCGTGTGCCCGGCCTCGCGCAACAGCCATGCCATCAGCTCGCGGGTGGGTGGGTCGTCTTCGACGATGAGGATGCGGGCTGGCATGGTGGACTCCACGGGTTGGCCTTGTCTTTACGCGCTTTACTCTAGCACCGCGGCACGCCGGAAGCCAGTCCAGTCAGCTCGTCCATCACCGCGGCCAGCACACGCGGATTGCTGCCGAGGGCGACGTGGCCGACGCCGCCGAATTCGATGTTGCGCGCGCCTTCCAGGCGGCTCGATTCCTGCGGCGACACGATGTTGTCGTGGTGGGTGTAGAGCGAGGTGACGAGGGCGCGGTCGGCGGCGTCTTCGCTTGCCGCCAGCGTGCGCAGCCAGGCGCTGCCGGGCCGCATCTGGAACGCGTTCTTGCCCAGGCCGAAGCGCGCCAGCGCGGTACCGTGGTGCGGCGTGCCGAGGGTGATCACGCGCGCCAGCGCCGCGCTGCCGTGGGCGCGCATCCAGGCCCGCGCCACCAGTCCGCCCATGCTGTGGGCGACGATCGCCACGCGGTCGGTCGCGGCGGCCGCGCACAGTTCGCGCACCGCGCGCTCGACCAGCGGCACGTAATCGTCGATGTCGCCGGCCACCGGCTCCAGGTCCACCGTCGCGTGGCTGATGCGGGCCGCATCGAGCAGCGGCAGCAGGTGGGCCCAGTAGCCGCTGTTGCAGCCGTAGCCGTGCAGCAGCAGCACCGGCGGCTGGCGGCTGTCCGGATAGATGCGGGTGGCGGCGCGCGCGCAGGGCACGAACCAGGACGTCACCAGCATGCTGGCGCGGAATTCCTCGGCCAGCAGGCGCAGGCGGGCCCCGGCGCCGAGGTGGAAGGCCGGCGGCGTGGCGCTGGCGAAGTGGGCCGCCATCACGAAGTTGTTCATGTTGATCAGGAGGCGCACCAGCACCACGCTGCCCGCGCCCAGCAGGGCCGCCTGCCAGGGCGCCATCTGCAGGAAAGCGGCCGCGCTCCAGGCGATCAGGAGCGCCGCCGCCAGCTGCACCAGCAGCAGCGCCCGCAGCAGGCGGCGCGCGCTCTTCACCTTGTCCTCACGCGGCCGCGGGCTGGATCGCCATCACCGGCTGGCCCGCCGCCGGCGCGGGCGCAGGTGCGGGCGCAGGTGCGGGCGCAGGTGCGGGCGCAGCTGCGGGACTCGCCGCCGGGCGGCCGGTGAGCGACTGCGCCAGCTGGCTGGCCAGACGCGCGGTGATGCCGTAGATCGACAGCTGCGGATTGGCGCCGATCGAGGTCGGGAACAGCGAACCGTCGTGTACCGAGAGGTTGGCCAGGCCGTGGTAGCGCCCGTCCTGGCCGCTGACGCCGGCGCGCGGATCGCCCGCCATCATGCAGCCGCCCATCACGTGGGCCGAGGCCACCCGCGTCAGCTGCGGACGGTAAGGCAGCGCGGCGATGCCCTGCTTCGCTTCCTTCCAGGACGCGTAGCGCGGCGCCGTCTCGTGCGCCACCTGCACGGCAGTGGCGCCGGCCGCGAACTGGATCTCGGCCATCGTCAGCAGCGCGCGGCGGGCGCCCTCCCAGACCGGCTCGTTCAGCGGGTAGTCGAGCACGGGCGCGCCGTCCGCGCCCAGCTGGACGCCGCCGCCGCGCGAGTCCGGATGGAAGCCGTCGCGCAGCAGGGCCAGCGTGCCCTGCAGATGGGGGAACTGGCGCATCATTTCCGCATGCTGCACACCGAAGCCGGTCATGGTGGTCGACAGCAGCACCGGGTGCAGCGGCGGCGCCTCGAGCTTGTAGCCGAGCGGGCCGTCGATGGCCTGGGTGTGCAGGAAGTGGTCCGAATACACGGTCTGCGGCGCGCCCGCATAGCCTTCGACGCGCTGCGGGAACGCCGCGGCCGAGATCAGGGTCGGGTGCAGGAAGGTGCGCTTGCCCAGCAGTC
>Ga0308170_10004452_pt1 | contig 11044 bp, 11 predicted proteins | sample PhyBR2_2_FD_202136 | JGI IMG/M metagenome (GOLD analysis project Ga0308170, IMG submission 202136) | Phyllosphere microbial communities from UC Gill Tract Community Farm, Albany, California, United States - DLSLSB.R2 | ecosystem: Host-associated > Plants > Phyllosphere > Unclassified | place... | reverse complement strand
AAGTAGTCCGCGTCGCGGTACCACAGCGTCTGGCACTGGGCCAGCAGCGGGCGCCCGAGCGCGCCGGACTGCAAAAGCCCGCGCACATGGGCCGCCGCGGTCCCCGTGCGCTGCTGGAAGACGATCGCGAGTTCTCGGTTCGCCGCGGTCGCGGCCGCCCGCATGTCGTCCAGTTCGCCGAGCGACAGCGCCGCCGGCTTCTCCAGCAGCACGTGCGCGCCGCCCGCGAAGGATGCGAGCGTCTGCGCGCGGTGCACCCCCGGCGGGGTGCAGATGATGACGACGTCGGGATGCTCCGCGGCGAGCAGCTCGTCCAGCGTGTCGTACACGGCGGGATGCCCCCAGCGCTCGGCGAACGCCTCGGCCTTCGAGCGGGTCTGGTTGGTCACCGCCGCCAGACGGGCGTGCGGATGCGCCCGCACCGCCTCGGCATGCAGGCGGGCCACGTCCCCGGTGCCGACGATGGCGCAGGCGAGGGTCTCGGTCATGATCGGACTCCGTTCTCGGGCGCCCCGGCGGACGCGGGATCGCCGGACGCGCGCAGCTCGGCGACGAGCGCGGCTCCGGTCTCGGGCGCGTGCGCCGCGACGTCCGCCGTGCCGATGACGAGCGCCGCCGCGAGCACGAGTGTCTCCCCCGCATCGACCACGGTCTCGTCGAAGAAGAAGGGGGCCGGGCACAGCCCCGCGTACTCGGCGCTGCGGGCGAACCACGGACTGGGCGACTCGCCGGCGTCGAGCATCAGCACGCCCGCGGTGCGGTCCGGGGAGACGAAGGCGAGCCACGGCGAGGGCAGTCCGCGGGCGGCATCGCCGGCATCCCCCTGCGGGCCGATGATGTCCCCGCCCGTGTATGCGGTCGGCCCTCGCCAGAAGATGCCGGCGTAGCCGGCGTCGGGACGGCCGTTCGAGGTCGGCGAGCCGAACGCGAGCGGCGCGGGCGACGAGTTCCGCAGCACGCTGCGCCAGGTCAGCGCCCACGCGTCGTCCGTGACCGGGCGCGCCGTCAGCGTGCGGCGCTCGGTGAGCACGGGAGCGCCGGCCTCGCTGATCCAGGCGAGGTCTTCGTCGATGCGTACGGCATCCCCGGCAGTGGATGCCGCAGGCGCGGCGAACCCGCGGTGCACCTGCGCCCCGTTGTTCGGCAGTTGCACGTACCCCTCGCCCGCGACATAGGTCGGGCCACCCCAGAAGTTGTGCGGGCCGACGTTCGGCAGCGCGAGCGACAGGCCCTTGTGCCAGACATGGTCGTCGGGCCGGAAGCCGGTCACCGACTCGCCGCCGACGGTGCGCAGCAGTGCGTAGGGCCGCGGGGATTCGAGCTGCGGCTGCGTCGGCCGGAACACGTACTCGAGGACGTCGATGCCGTCGTGGCGGACGACGAGCCGGTCGTCTTCGAGGTCGGGTCTCATGAGGCTCTCCGCATCCGTCGGGGATGCGTCCACTTTAGAGCCGAATTCGGGAAAGCGCTATCCCACCGCGTCGCGGCGCGGGTGCACGATGCCGGAGGCGGTGCCGAGCACGGCTCCCACCAGGGTGTCGACGACCCGTTCCACGATGAGGCCGCCCGTGACCGCGCCGCTCGCCGCGGCCGCCGTGGAGATGATCGTCAGGACGAGCGGGGTGATGAAGACGAGGGCGAGCGCGTAGTTGCGCACCACGAAGATCTCGATCGCGAACTGCAGCGTCCCGAGCACGAACGGCAGCAGCCACGCCGGAATGGGCACGAACGCCATCGCCGCGAACAGCGCCGCGCCCGCCAGCGTGCCGACGAGCCGCTGGCTGCCGCGGATGAACGCGATGCGGCGGCCCGCGTTGACGCCGATGACCGCCAGACCCGCGCCCACCGTCCAGTATGCCCGGGCGGGGTCGACGACGAGCATGCTGATCGCGGTTCCGGCGACCGCGACGATCGCCACCCGCACCAGCAGGGCGCGCGCGTCGCGGTCGAGTCCCGGCCGGCGCGGCATCCGCTGCCGCGGCACCGCGGCGCCGCCCTGCCGCGCGCGCGTGATCAGGAACGCGACCACCACGATCGCGTAGGCGATGGCCGCACCGACGGCGACCGCCCCGACGAACACGACCGGGTCCACGACGCGGTGCCCGTCGACGACCGCGGTCACGCGCGTGCCGAGCCCGTACACGAGCACGAAGAAGACCGGCCCGGGCGGGCCGAGACCGTATCCGTAGTGCAGCGCCGCCGCGACGACGGCGACGAGCACGAGTCCGATCGCCGCGAAGACCGGCGCCGGCGCCGCGACGGCTCCGGCCGCGGCGCACGCGATGAGGGCCACGGCGACGATGGGCAGCAGACGCACGCGCCGCCTCGGCGGCACCCACGCGAGGTAGATGGCGGTGAACGCTCCGCCCGCCGCGAGCAGTCCGACCTCCGGACGTCCGAACGCGGTGAACATCGCCACCGGCAGGAACATCGACAGCGCGGCCTGCAGCGCCGTCGGCCAGCGCGGAGCCGGGCCGGGAGGGAGGGTGAAGTGGCTGCGCGCCCACACCCGGATGAGGGCCGTGCGCGGCGGCCGCGCGGGTTCTCCGGTCACGGGCGAGGCGTCCTCACAGCCCGGTCGCGCCGCGCACGCGGTGGCCCACGGCGATCGATTCCCCGCTGACGGCCCCGGCGAGCGGGGAGAGCAGGAACGCGACGAGGTCGGCGACGTCCTGCGGCGTGCACTGGCCGCTGAGCCCGCGCTCGATGTCGGGCGACGGGGTGTCGGTGACGATGCCGGGGCTCACCGCGTTGACCGTGACGCCGGTGCCGGCGACCGAGTCCGCGAGGTTCTTCGCGGCGATGACGAGCGCGCCGTTGCGCACCGACCCGGTGACGTTGCCGGTCAGGAACGCGTTCTGGCCGCTGATGCCGACGACCCGCCCGTAGCCGGCTTCGACCATCGGCGGGATCACCGCGTTCGCAAGGCGCAGGAAGGTCAGCGTCTTGCCCTGGAACGCTTCGAGCACCTGGGCCGGGTCCGAATTGCGCGCCGGGTCGAGCGTGCGCGCGCTCGGCGCCGCGGCCACGACGAGACCGTCGAGTGCGCCGTGCTGCTCGCGCAGGCGCTCCAGCCCGCTCAGCACGGAGTCGTCGCTCGCGGCATCCAGCACGATCCCGTCGGGCGCGTGGCGGGACGCGGGAATGGCCCGTGCCCCCTCCGCGCGCAGCCGTTCGACGACCGCGCTCCCGATCAGCCCGTGCCCGCCGACGACGAGGATGCTGCGTCCGCCGAGTCGAAGATCCATTGCCCACTCCCCTACCGGTCCCGCGCCGCCGGAGCCCGGCCGCGCACACGCCCCATTCTTCCGTCCCCGCGCGGTGTTCGCGTCCGCGGCGACGGAAGCCATCGACCCTCGCGACGGCCGACTGTTGACCTCGGTCGCCGGGAGGCGGATCATGGCGCCATGCCCCGCGATCTCGTGAACGAGGACAAGGAGGCCGCCGACATCGTCGTGCGGTTGTCTGCACGCTATCCGCACATCCCGCTCGCCACGGTCGAGCAGTTCGTCGCCGAGGCCCGCACCGGCTTCGCGACCGCGAAAGTGCGCGACTTCGTGTCCGTGTTCGTCGAACGCGAGGCGAGGTCGCGGATCGAGCACTCGTTGCGACCCGCATGAGGAAGGTCGTCGTCTACGAGCTGCTGTCGCTGGACGGCGTGGCCGAAGATCCCGACGCGTTCGTCACGGAGTGGGATGCCGCGATGGATGCCGATCTCGCAGCGGTGATCGCGACGCAGGATGCCGTCGTCCTGGGCCGGCGCAGTTACGACGAGTGGGCGCGCTTCTGGCCGGGCAGCCGGATCGAGCCGTTCGCGACGTTCATCAACGGGGTCGTGAAGCACGTCGCGACCTCGACGCCGCTGGAGCCGGAGTGGGCGAACGCGCAGGCGATCGACGGCGATGTCGTGGAGTTCGTGCGGGCGCTCCGCGAGGGCTCCGGCAGTGACATCGGCGTGCACGCGAGCATCGCGGTCGCCCAGGCGCTGCTGTCGGGGGGTGTGGTCGACGAGCTGCGGCTCGTCATCGCGCCGCGCATCGAGGGCCGCGGGCGTCGCCTGCTCGACGGGCTGCCCGAGATCGCGCTGGAGGCGCTTCGCAGCGAGCTGTCGCCGAGCGGATACCTCCTGGTCGACTATCGGGTCTCCTGATCACCCGACGGTCGATGCGTCGCCGGTCGCCGGAGCCGCTCCCGGCGACACGACGTGCTGGTGGATCTGCGTCGTGAGGTCGTGGATCTGCTGCGACAGGTCGCGGATCGTGCGCGTCAGCTCGGTGTTCTCCACCAGCAGCTTCTCCTGGTCGGAATAGTCGCGGTCGGCCTTGGCCTGCTGGAAAGCGGACTGCCGGTTCTGGCCGATCATGACGAACGTCGACAGGAAGATCGCCTCGAGCGACACGATGAGGGTCAGCGTCGGCCACGGATTCTTCTCGAGCCACAGCATCCACACCACGAACAGCGCGACGTGGATGTAGACGAACGCCATCGAACCCGCGAACGCCGTGATCGAGTCCGCGATGCGCAGCTGGACGCTCCCGGCGCGGCGCTCCGCCTCCGCGAGCACGGTCGGATGCAGCAGAGACGACTCGGAGTGCTTCAGCAGCCGGGTCGGTCGCAGGTACGGACGGTGCGCAGGCTTGGGATCGCCCGGAGCTGCCGTGGTGGTGGTCATGTCGTCCTCCGCTCGGCGGCCGCATGCCGCCACGGTGGGAGGGTACTCCCGCCGTCCATCGATCCCGCGCAGATCGATGATCGCTCGGGCGGTTGTGGCGCGCGGATCGCGGGCGTAGCTTGCTGGCTGAACCCTCTCGATCTCACCCGACGGAGGCGGCCGTGGCATCCACGATCAGCGATGTGATCGCGCGCAACCTGGCGGCACTGCGCAAGCCCGGCGTGCTGGCCGTCCGGCCGGGTTACGAGATGAAGGACGACTGGTTCACCGGGCGCCCGGCCATCGTCGCGATCGTCGCACGCAAGCGGGCCGACATCCCCGCGGACGACGTCCTGCCGGATGAGATCGAGGGGATCCCGGTCGATGTCCGCCAGGCATCCCCGCTCAAACGGCTTGCGATCGAGCTGCGACTGTCCCCGGATGTCGGGGCGGTGCCGCACTTCGCCGAGGAGGTCCCGCTGGTGCAGACCACCCCGGGGTCGCCGTCGGCACATGCGGAGCTGGCCAAGATCCCGAAGCCGCAGCTGGACTACACCGGCCCGGCGGGCCTCAGCCTGCAGCCTGTCACCGGGCCGATGACCGTGCGGCTGAGCGTCAGTCCCGATTGCGGGTGGACCGTGCTCGACGAGTTCCTCGCCGCGACCACGCAGACGCTGACGGTGGGCATGTACGACTTCACCTCCGGGCACGTGAAGGATGCCGTCGCCGCGGCGGCATCCGGCCGGCCGCTGAAGCTGACACTGGACCACCCGCCGCAGAACGTGACCGCCGATCAGACGGATGCCACCACCGTCAGCGATCTGCGCACAGCGCCGGGCGCCGAGTTCACGCAGGCGTGGGCGCTCACGCGCGTGGATCCGGAGTCGACCGCGTGGATCTTCCCGACGGCCTACCACATCAAGGTCGCGGTGCAGGACGGTGCCCGGTTCTGGCTGTCGTCGGGCAACTGGAACAACTCGAACCAGCCCGCGATCGATCCCGTCACCGGCGGCCTCGACTCGCACGATGCGGACGATGCCCGGCATCGGGACCGGGACTGGCACGTGGTGATCGGCGAACCGTCCCTGGCGAACCAGTTCGAGCAGTACCTGCTGAACGACCTGGCGGTCGCGTCGGCGCACAACCTGCCGCCGGAGCAGTCCGGACCTCCGCTCACCCCGCCGCCGGTGCCCACCACGAAGACACCGAAGTACAAGGAGTTCTTCGCCGCGCAGACGATCGACGGGACGATGACGGTCGCCCCGCTGCTGACTCCCGACCCGGGCGTGTACGCCGGTGCCGTGAAGGAGCTGATCGACTCCGCGACGGCATCCCTCTACCTGCAGTTCCAGTACATCGAGCTGCCGCGGGCGCTGGATGCGTCATCGCAGGCGTTCGTCGCCCTGGTGGATGCCGTGATCGCCAAGGTGCAGGCGGGTCTCGACGTGCGCATCATCCTCGGCCAGCACGAGACCTCCGGATACCTCGAGCAGCTCATCGCGCACGGGCTCGATGTGAAGACCACGACCCGCATCCAGAACAACGTGCACAACAAGGGGATCGTCGTCGATTCGAGCGCCGTGCTGGTGAGCAGCCAGAACTGGTCGATGGACGGCACGCTGTACAACCGGGATGCCGGGGTGATCATCCACGAGCCGCGCGCCGCGCAGTACTTCGAGGCGGTCTTCCTGCACGACTGGGAGAACCTGGCGCGGGCCAAGCAGCCGGTCTGAGTCGGCGGTACGCGACGAAGCAGCCGAGACGAGACAGTTGCAGAATCGATCCCGCATCCGCTAATCTCGGAGCACGACGTCTGCAGAATCGATTCCGCATCTCGTACCCGACGTCGGATGCTGCAAAGGAGCGCGCCGCATGGCAAACCCGAACCCCACCGCGTCGACCGCGGGCGTGACCGCCGTCACCGCCGCGATCGAAACCCACTCGATCGACCACGTGCCCCACGCCGAACGCCACGGGCGCGTGCGCGACCTCGGTGCGCTGTGGTTCGTCAGCAACGTGAACCTCACCGGCATGGCGACCGGCATCGCCGTGATGGCGGTCGGCGCCTCCCTGTTCTGGAGCATCGTCGCCACCGTGCTCGGCTCGCTGTTCGGCAGCTTCTTCATGGCCTTCCACTCCGCGCAGGGGCCGCAGCTCGGACTCCCGCAGCTGGTGCAGTCCCGCCCGCAGTTCGGCTACCTCGGCGCTGCCCTGACGGTCTACGTCTTCGCGTTCGTCAACTACGTGGCCTACAACACGTCCGACGCACTGCTGTCCGGCGGCGCGCTGCACCAGGTCTTCGACATCCCGCCGGTGGCGGGGTACCTGCTGGCCGCGCTGGTCGCCGCCGCGATCGCCCTGTTCGGCTACCGCTGGATCCACACCGTGAACAAGTGGCTCGCGATCCCGATCGTGGTGCTGCTCGTGCTGATGACGCTCGCCGCGTTCGCCTCACCGAGGATGGACGCCTCGGTGCTGGCGCCGGGCCGGTTCGAGCTCGCCCCGTTCATGACGGTGTTCGTCGTGGTCGCCGGGTTCCAGCTCGGCTGGGCGCCGTACGTCTCCGACTACTCGCGCTACCTGCCCGCCACGGTCGGGGTGCGCGCCACCTTCTGGTGGACCTACCTGTCCAGTGCCGTCTCAGCGGTCTGGGTGTTCGTGATCGGCGCCGTCGCCGCGGCCATCGCCCCGAAGGCCGACCCTGTCACCGCGTTCATGATCCTCGGCAACGCACTGTTCCCCGGCTTCGGCACCATCGTCATCGTCGTGCTCATGCTGGGCCTGCTCTCGATCATGGCGATCAACCAGTACGGCGGCAGCCTCACGCTCATCTCGATCCTCGACACGTTCACCAAGATCCGCACCACGCGCGCACTGCGCACCGCGACGATCCTGGCGATGACGGCGATCGTCTTCGGCATCAGCCAGTTCGTCGGGCTCGACCGCTTCAACGCGTTCTACGGGAACGCCCTGATCTTCCTGGCGTACATCTTCACACCGTGGACCGCGATCAACCTCGTCGACTACTTCTTCGTGCGCAAGGGCCGCTACGTGATGTCGGAGATCTTCAACCCGCACGGCATCTACGGCCGCTGGGGATGGCGCGGCACCCTCTCCTATGTGATCACCATCGTCGTCATGATCCCGTTCATGGTGACGGCCCCGTTCACCGGTTTCATCGCGGTCGCCGCGCAGGGCGTCGACTACTCGATGTTCGTCGGCCTGCCGGTCGCGGGTGTGCTGTACTGGCTGTTCACGCGAAACCTCGATCTTGCCAAGGAGGACGAGATGGTGGACGCCGAAGGCCTCCTCACCGCGCACGGCGGACCGGTCGCCGACGACGTGGTGCCGGCTGACCTGACGTCGTGACCGCGCCCCGCAAGCGAGCCCGGAGCGGCGTCACCCTGATCGACGTCGCCCGGGCGGCGGGCGTGTCGCGCACCGCGGCATCCGCAGCCCTCAACGGCACGGGCCGGGTCGCCGACGAGACGGCGGACCGCGTGCGGGCGGTCGCCCGGGAGCTCGACTACCACCCGAACGTGACCGCACAGAACCTGCGCCGCGAGCGGTTCGGAGCCGTGGGCGTCGTGCTGCCCGACGACGTCACCGGCCTCGGCTACTACATGGACTTCACCTTCGGCGTCCTCGAGGTGCTGAAGGAGGACGCCCTCTCCGTGGTGCTGCTTCCCGTGGACGGCGGCTCCTCCCCCGCGGCGCGCGGCGTCGACGGGTTCATCGTGATCGACGCGCAGGACGGCGACGAACAGGTGCGGAAGCTCTTCGCCCAGGGCCTCCCGGTCGTCAGCGGTGAGCGCGTGGATCCGGATCTCGGCACCCCCACGGGCATCGTCGAGTCCGATCACTCGGCGGCCATGGTCGAGCTGCTCGATCACCTCGCCGCGAACGGCGCCCGGCAGCCGGTCTTCCTCTCCCCCGGCAGCGACTACGCCTGGGGCCGGGCCCTGCGCGACGGATTCGAGGGCTGGTGCGACAGGCACGGCATCCGCCCCTTCGTCGTCGACGTGCCGTTCGGGCCCTCGGCCACCGAGGCGGAGGATGCCTGCCGGCGCGTGCTCGAGACGCATCCCGGCGTCGACGCACTCGTCTGCGGATCGGACCACACGGCGGCCGTCGCCATCCTGGTGGCGGCGGAGCTCGGCCGCACGATCGGCGCCGACCTGCTGCTCGCCTCGTGCGTCGACAGCGCGGTCGTCCAGCTCGCCACGCCCCCGGTCACCGCGCTCGACCTGGACGCGCGCGAGTTCGGCAGCCACTGCGCGCGGTTGTTCGTCGAACTGCTCGGCGAGGAGCAGATCCGCAGCACCCCCGTCATCGAGATCAGCCCCACGAAGCTGCGGATCCGGGCATCCACGGCGGGGACCCGCGCTCACGCCGGCCGGAACCGCTGATCAGCCGGGTGAAATCGACGAGGCCGTCCGTTTTCCGAAATTCTTGACCGACCGGTCAATCAAGGGAGTATCCTGTAAGCGACCCCCGACTCGGGAGCCATCTGACCAAGAGGAGGATGAGTTCGATGAAGAGGTGGACCCGCTGGCAGGACTGGGTGGCTCTGGTCGCCGGACTGTACGCGGCCCTGGCGGTCATCTGGACGACACCGCGCACGAGCGCATCGGTGTCCATGATGATCGTGCTGGGAATCCTGATGATCGCCGCCTGCGTGTGGAGCCTGGCAGCACCCGGTCTCATGTCGATGGAGTGGATCCTCGCCGCGATCGGTGTACTGCTGTTCATCTCCCCATGGGTCGGCGGTTTCGCCGGCGACGCCGGTCCCGCATGGACCTCATGGATCTGCGGAGCCGTCGGCCTGATCGCGGGACTGTGGGCTCTGGCGCCCGCCATGAAGGCGCACAACGCGTCGCACGGCGGACCTCACGCCGCGCACCCCTAAGGCCAGCGTCCGGTGATGCCGAGCGGGGCGACGGGATACCCGCCGCCCCGCTCGGCGTTGAGGAGGAAGAATGACCCGCAAGATCGATCCGGTGCGCACGCGCGCCCGGATCCTGGATGCTGCGGAAGCCCTCTTCGCGCGACTCGGCTTCGACGGCACCTCCACCACGCGCATCGCCCATGCCGCGGGCGTGCCGAAGGGGCTGCTGTTCTACTACTTCCCGGCCAAGCCGGACATCCTGGGCGCCCTGATCGACGAACGGCTCGGCACGGATGCGCTCGATCCCGCCCCGCTGACGGTGCCCGGAGATCCCGTGCAGACCCTGGTCAACCTCGGCGACCGGGTGCTGAGCGACCACGCGGCATCCGACGTGCTGCGTGAGATCATCTGGCACGAATCGCGCACCCGGCCCGAAGCGCGCGCTGCCCTCACCCGCTACCGGCAGGCGCTGGACGACTCTGTGGAACGCGCCCTGCTCGCGAGCCTCCCCGCGCCCGTCGATGGTGACGCGGTGCGGGCGGCCGCGGCCGCGTGGACGGCCACGATCACCGCGCGCCCGCTGGAGGAGCAGGCCCCGGACGGAACCGGCCTGCGGGTGCGCCTGCATGAGGCGACGACACTGCGGGCGATCGCGCGGGTGCTGAGCGCCGGTCTGCAGATGCGGCCCGCGCAGGCCGGAGGCTGACGCCTCGCCCGGAGTGTTCGGGAGTTCGCTCCCCTCGAACCCGTCGCCCTGGCGTGGTGGCGGCGTGCCGCGCACCCACCGTACGCGTGCCGGGAAACGAGTGACTGCCAGTACCCGGATAACCGATCACTGTCGCCGGCCTGAGAACCGTCGTGCAATGGATGCATCCCGCGAAAGTGCCCGGCACGTCGCCGCACTGCGCAGCCCGAAAGGACCACGATGCACAACGTGACACTGAACAACGGCGTCGAGATGCCCATCCTCGGCTTCGGCGTCTTCCAAGTCGACGCGGAGCAGACTGAGAAAGCCGTCGCCGACGCCCTCGCCGCGGGCTACCGCTCCATCGACACCGCCGCCGCGTACGGAAACGAAGAGGCGGTCGACACCGCGATCGCCAAGAGCGGCATCCCCCGCGAGCAACTGTTCATCACCACCAAGCTGTGGGTGCAGGACCCGGGCGAAGAGAACACGCACCGTGCGTTCGAAGAGTCGCTTACCGAACTCGGCCTCGACTACGTCGACCTGTACCTCATCCACCAGCCCTTCGGCGACTACTACAGCGAGTGGCGCGCGATGGAGAAGATCAACGTCGAGGGGCGCGCCCGCGCGATCGGCGTCTCGAACTTCGCCGCCGATCGGCTGCTCGACCTGATCATCAACAACGAGGTCGTGCCCGCGGTGAACCAGATCGAGACGCACCCGTTCAAGCAGAACACCGAGTACCACGAGCTGCTGAAGGCCGAGGGCGTGCAGATCGAGTCCTGGGGTCCGTTCGCGGAAGGGAAGAACGGGATCTTCA
>Ga0308170_10004451_pt1 | contig 11045 bp, 14 predicted proteins | sample PhyBR2_2_FD_202136 | JGI IMG/M metagenome (GOLD analysis project Ga0308170, IMG submission 202136) | Phyllosphere microbial communities from UC Gill Tract Community Farm, Albany, California, United States - DLSLSB.R2 | ecosystem: Host-associated > Plants > Phyllosphere > Unclassified | place... | reverse complement strand
CGAACTTTGGCGTTCGCATAGGCCATGGCTTGTTGCAGATCGGAAAGCTCCATGTTTGCGGTGTTGAGGACGCGGCCGGCGCTATCGCATATAAGTTGATGGTAGATAGGCATGGTATAGAAACGCAGTCCCATTCGCGCCGGTTTCACCTCTTGATTTGTATCATCACGATTCTCCGTACTCACTCGCATTGTAAGACGCCCAGTCTCCCATCTGCATTGGCGAGCGGTCGCACTCGCAAAAGCGGCTCGGCCAGATACGTGGAATGAAGTCCGCCGGGAGATCGCGCCGTGCCGGCTCTCGCAAGGATGGGAGGGGCTCTGGCTGCCGTTCCACGTCGAATGTGCCCGGATAGTAGGCACTGAAATGGCCTAGGGCGCGCGTCCAAGTGCGCCGGCCGATGCCATCGTCGCCGGACAGGGTCTGCAAAGCCCCGTGGCCGCTGACGACCAGCTTGTCTTCTACCAGCCATTGCTCGTCCATCGGCGCCGCCTCGATTGCCAGCAGGACGTCCGCAGCGCTTGGCATGAAATAGGAAAGAGGCGCTTCAACTCTAAGGCGCATCAGCGATCCTTAGTGGCACATGCTTGAGGAAGGGCCGCGGATCGGGCGAGCCTTGCCCTAGCCACCGGCTGCGCGGGGACTGTATATCTCGTCAAGCCGCGCTCGCCCCCCTTCCGCCCGCTCCAGGTGCGGAAAGCGCAGGCCGCCATCATAGGTGATCGCGACGGGCCGAACGTGCTTGCCGGCCTTGACCACAAGCTCGATCGGCTCGCCTGAGGCGCTGGCTGCGATCACCTGCTTGAGCACATCGGCGCTGTACGCCTGACCGTTGACGGCCAGTAGTTTCGAGCCCACGGTGAGCCCCGCATCGAAGGCGGGGCCACCCCACAAGACATCCTTCAGTACGCCGTCCCCGTCCACGGTGACGCCGATCGAGAAGCTCAGCGTAGTGGTCCCAAACACGGCATCCGAACTGACGGAGAAGGTGCTCGGCACGTCCCGATAAACGAGCCGGTAGCCGCCACGCGCGATCCCGTCGAGTTGTGTACCCTCGCGCTTGCCCTCGAGCTGGTCGCTGAAGAAATCGGACCAGTCGAACGGCGCCACTTCGCCGAGCGCGCGCACCACGTCATCGAAGACATAGGTGTCGGTGATACGCCACTCACCATCGTTTTGGCCAAAGAAGGCGCGGGCGAAGTCGTCCAGCGAGCAAGTATCCCCGGTTAGTTCGCGTAGCCGGGTGTCGACATCCAACCAGATCAGCGCACCTTCCGAATAATAGTCCTCGCTACGTTGCCAGCTGGTCCAGGGCAACGGACTGCGGGCAGCAATGATCGGGTCGCGGGTTGTGTCGATCAGAGGCCGCCAGCGGCTGCCTGGCCGCACATCAAACGTAGCCGCCGTCTGGGCCAAGGCACCGAGCGCCTGATCGAGGGTCCACGAGCCGGAGCGGGCGCAGAGCACCCGGCACCAATATTGCGTCTGTCCTTCATACACCCACATCAGGCTGTTGCGGATCGGCAGCTCGAAACAGGGTGACCAGGAATCAGCGCCCTTGCGATGTTTACCGTTCCAGCTGTGCACATATTCGTGTGGGACGGTGTCGCGCCGTGCAAACGTCTTTTCCCACTCGGTGAAATAGCCAGGGATACTGACGGCATCGAAGGATCGGTGATGCTCGACGCCGATGCCCGTCATCTCGTCGCTAAGCGCCAAAAGCATCTCGTAGTGGTCGAAGTGCCGCGCGCCGAACAGCCGGTCGCACTGTACGACCAATTCGCGGTGGCACGCGATCTGCTCGGGTGTCGCCTCGAGCAATTCCGGGCGATCTGCCACCAGGTTGAGCCGAACCGTACCCCCGTCATCGAGCGGCACCTTTCGGAAGTGGCGGCCGGCAAATACTGGCGAATCGACAAGCACATCGAGCAGCGCCGGCGCGAAGCGGGTGGTGTTACCTTCACGCCCCTGCTGATCGAGGGCGCAGGCCCACTGCCAGCCTTCGGGCAGCGTCAGGCTCGCCTCGACGGATATCTGGCGCGCAAAATAGCCGGCCGGATACAAAAGAACCGTGTTCCACTGGAGCGCGAGCATCTCCGACGTGGCAATAACCCGGCCTTGGGACGGTTCCGTTGGCGATAGAAACTGGAACGCAGCCTCTATTTCCTCGACGCCGTCGGGAATTTCCACATTAAAAGCGTTGATGGTGACCGGGTGACGCTTCCACCCGATGTCCCGACCGCCCGCCGTTATCTTCAGCCCAGCGAACAGTTCGATCGGCGCCTGCGGCGCGTGGAAACCCGGCAGCCACTTGGGGTAAAGCAGCGTCATCTGCCCGGCGCCTTGCACCGGAATGATCTCTCGCGCTTGGTAGATGCGCCGAGTCACGTCCGTAGCGTCAACGATGAGGCGCAGAATTCCAGGGTAGGGAATATCCTCTGGCTCGGGAACAGGAGCGGGCTGCGGTGCGACCTGGGGTGCATCTATCATATCGTGCACTGGTGCCTCGGCTGCGCTTTCCTGTCGTTAACCTAGAATAGTGGTTTCGTATTTGGTTCTGTAGTCTTCCATAGGGTGGAGATCTGCGACGCTTCGATCAGCTATACGGAACTCGAGTGCCCGAAACACATGTTTGTTGTCGCCGACGGTCGGAAGCGACATCAAAGCCTCATTGAACGGCAATCTGACTCAATCGAAATGTCGAAAAAACCGCAGGACACTATGTGACGTCGTCTCATAGTGTCGTTCTTCGCCGCTAGATGCACGTTTGCCTTGATCGGTTTCGTCATTGAACGTGGCGAGCCGACATTCTCTGTGCTTTCTCCATCGCAGAGTCGGAGAGGTGTTATGCTCTCGCTTGGTGATGATGTGCAACGGCACGAAACGGGCTGACCGTCGACGCGCCGGACAAACACAGAAAGGGCCGACCGATCGCTCGCCCGGCCCCTCGGACAGTCGTTAGACTATATCAGTTCGGCGTCGTGCTGTCGCTGGTGGTCGAGCTAGTCGTTCCCGAGCCCCCCATCGTGCCGCCACCCGTGCCGGTGCCCATCGAACCCGTCGCCGACGTGCCGCCCGTGCTATCGGTACCCATGCTGCCGGTGTCGCTCGTGCTGCTGCCAACGCCCGCGGTGCCGCGCGTACGGCTGCTCGACGACTTGCCGCGCGACGAACGGGTCGTGCTCTTGCTGGTCGTGCTGGAACCGCTTGCCGACGTGCCGGATTGGCCCGTCGAACCGGATGTTCCCATCTGGTCGCCACCCATACCGCCGCCGGTGGTGGAACGACCCATGCTGCCACCGGACGTCGTGCCACCGGCACCACCGGACGTACCACCCGTCTGAGCCAGGGCAACGCCTGGGAAGATCAGTGAAATAGCAGCGATCGAAGTCAGAATGCGCATTTCTCTCTCCTAACAATATACTGAGGATAGAAGTGCTTGACTCCGGCTTGGTTCCGATGGGAATAGCTAACTTACATTAGCGTGGCCGCAATATAATCGCGCTCCTGCCGGTCAGCTGTCCTCTGGAGGCTGTTATGGACTTGGGAGCCCGGCTGATTTTGCACCACGACCGAGGGCGTCTTCGGTCTTAATGTCGCAAAACCAACGCAGACTTTGTGAGAACCCGGTCTGAGGATTTCCGTAGATCGCGGCGCATGGTATGTTTGTGGCATGGCGCATCTGTCTGGAACGGACCGCTCGCAGCTCCTGTTGCTGCCTAAGGCAGTAGATGATTATGTCGGACCGGATAATCCGGTCCGGTTCATCGAGGCCTTTGTCGACGGGCTCGACCTTGGCGCGGCCGGGTTCGTCCGTGTACAGCCCAAGGCAACGGGCCACCCGGGCTACGATCCGGCTGATCTGCTCAAGCTCTACATCTACGGTTACCTGAGCCGGATCCAGTCGAGCCGACGCCTCCAATCTAGGTGCACGGTTCGTCCCAATCGTAGTCCAGACATCGGGCCTTCAAGTCCGTTTATGCCGGATTGGCATATCTCACAACCGTATCGGCATTTGATCCAGACGGCTTTGAGGTCGAGAACGTTCGCGCAAAAATAAGAAAGTCTTTTTTTAGCGGCTCTTATCCCACCAGCGTCCGCCTGCCCGCACGAAGCGGACCAGATGCGATAGCTGTCGCCAATCGATCGGGTACAGGAAGACATGTTCGGGGCGGATCGGCATCGGTGCTGTCCCACCAACATCATCACTGTCGGTATTTCTAAATAGGGCTTCGCTTCAGATGGGTAAGCGCAGGTAGCCTAACCTCGCGCCTGTCGGGACGGCAGCATCGCAATTCGGCTAAGCATTACTCTGGATTATCATATGTGCTGGCGATTGCGCGTAACGGCGACTGAATGAAGGAAACGTACAAGCCGCTCATCGGCAGACTGGTGCTACTCATTGAGGAAGAACCGCTTCTTGCAGATCACCTGGGCAACGCGCTTACCGACGCTGGGGCGCAGATTATCGGTCCAGCACGTACCGTGGCTGAAGCGAGGGCTTTGTTGGTCCATCTACGCACCAAACCGCTGGCGGCTATCGTAAGTATGACGCTGTTCGATGCCGAGGGCGGCACAGTGAGCAATGACCTTACCCGGCTCGTGTTGCCGGTGCTGCTAATCCGAAAAATTCAGTGCCGCCTCCTGCCATCATCGATGCGCCACACCGTGCTGCCAGTACCGTTCGCGGCTTCTCAGGTTGTGAGGCATCTGTGTCGTCTGCTGGAAGCCAGAACAAAGGTTCAGATGCCGCCCCGGCGCGGCGCAGTGACTCAGGGACATTGAGAAATATTAGCTATACCGACTTATTCTGAAATCATAAATATATGCAATATAGTTGCGGTAACTGATATTAAATAGAACCTCATTAAAGCATAAGGTTATATCTGGTAATATAAGAATATTTCCAATATTACTCATGGTATATGCTCAATCCTGGCTGAATCGAGTGCTACCAAATGATTGCCCATAGCAAATCAATACCCTTGGTACATAGATTATATAGCGTAACTGTGTTCGTTGCACATGAAAAAGATGAGGAAGCGTTGTTCATCGAACAAGCAGCCCGGATGGCTGGGGCGAATATCGTCGACCGAGCGAGAAGCGCTGACGAGGCCATTGAGCGCGTCCGTCAGCAGGCCTCGTCCCGGAACGCGCTCGTCTTCAGTCATACCGTAAAAGGAGATATTTGCGCGCTGGCCGACGTCGCAACCCAGTGCAACGTCAGGATCGTGATCAGCTACCCTGCAGAATCCGCCCCGCATTCCGTTCGACGATTATCTTTGCATCGTTGCGCCCTATACGGAGCGGCAGACGCAATCGCGGAAGCTTAGCAAAATCCTGGGGTTGCATGCCATCTGGTCCTGGTCTGCGCCAGCGTCACGAAAAATACGAACCGTCAGGCAAGCGCGGATTTATCAAAACTGCCGCTCCTTGGTTCGCGCCTTCTTAACGGCGCCCTCCCCCTCGCGTGTTTTAAGCCGAATGACTTTGTAAGCTATCGAACCAAACCCGCCTGCGCTCTCGCGCAAGTGGGAATCAGTACCTACCCTTTGACTGAACTCCAACGTTGCCGACAAAAACGTCGGTTAGCAGACACGAAAGATCCCGCCAGAGCATATTATGGCCTATACCAATCGTCTTCTTCGTGCCCTGTCACCTGCTGATCAGGACGTGTTACGCCCGCATTTAAGGTGGTCGGAACTAGGGCGGGGAACGGTTCTCTTCCCGCCAAATGCGCTGATTACGCAAGTATGGTTTCTCGAAAGCGGCCTGACTTCGATCGTCGCGATATCCGGTATCGATCAGGGCGTCGAGGTCGGCATTGCCGGTCGCGATGGCTTGGTCGGCATGCCACTCCTTCTCGATGCCGATCGTACTCCGCATCGCATCTTCATGCAGGTCGCAGGTACTGCTTACACCATCGACGGGGATGTTCTTCGCCAGATACTGGACGAGCAGCCGAGCATCCGAAAGTTGCTGCTTCGCTACGTTCAGGCATACGCAACCCAGACCACCTACACCGCGCTGTCGAACGTCGTGCATACGGTCGAAGAGCGACTGGCGCGCTGGCTTTTGATGAGCCACGACCGCCAGGATGACGACGAAATTCCGCTGACGCACGAGTTTCTGGCGCTAATGCTAGGGGTCCGCCGACCAAGCGTAACGATCGCCCTTCATTCGCTTGAAGGCCTTGGCCTTATCAAGGCAACGCGCGGTTTGGTAACCATGCGAAAGCGCGGCAACCTCGAAGAGTTCGCAGGCGCCAGTTACGGCGTGCCTGAAGCCGAATATGATCGCTTGATCGGCCCGCTACGCTGAGCCAGCACTCAACCTCGTCGAGTTACGGAACCCCTGCATGCCTCGTTTTTTTCTTCATATCGATGACGGGACACAGCGGATCGCCGATGAGGAGGGGAGCGAACTGCCAGATCTGGCAGCAGCAAGGGACGAGGCGCTTGGCGCGGCTCGCCAGCTGTGGTCGGCCGCTATTCTCGACCAGCGCGATATCGGAATGCACAGTTTCCATATCGCCAATGATCAGGATGAGGTGATTGCGTCTATAAAGATGGACGACGTTTTGCCAGTTGCCTTATGGAGCGACTTAAAGGGATCTTAGGCTACTAAGTTGCTTGCCAGTTCGCCTGATACACTATGTTTTATCGTAGCGGCGCTACGCGTGTGTAATCACGGTGAGTGCCTCGATTATCTTGCTCGGCAAGACAGGCTTGTCGAGCAGAACCTTACGAGCAAAACGCCTTGGTAGTGACGATGCACCGTTGGCGCTTGCGAAAAGAAAGGGTATGTTCATGGCTTCCAGCTGGTCGGCGATGGGATAGGATTCACCGTCGGCCAAACGTATGTTGAGCGTCGCGGCGTCCGGCACAGTGCCATAGCCCGTGAGCACTGCTAGAGCCTGGGCTATCGTTGGGAACGGTCCAACGACTTTTCCTCCTGCGGCTTCGACCGCGAATTCGATTGCCTCCGCGACCAGCCATTCGTCTTCCACGATCAGGACGCGCTTTCCTGCAAGGGGGCCCGTGTTCTGGCCCGCTGTCATCGGTCCAGGCCCCCGGCGCCATGCCCCGCCTGCGAAGCAAGATCGTCGACATCGCGCAGCTCGTCGTCAAGCTGCCGATGGACGATCCGACCTTCCGCAATCACGATCGCGGCTGCCACGATTACCAAGACAAAGCCGAATATCGAGGTAGCCGTGCCGGCGACCATGATCAGAGGCGTTCTTGGAATTAGCACGTCGAGGGCACCAAATATCAGCGATGCGATCAGAAGGATCGCAGCAACCAAGCCGATGATCGTGGCCTGTCCCATCAACTTGCAGCGCTGCCGATAGGTTAGGATCTGGTCCTTCAGGTCATCGGCTCGACCGCTCTCGTGCTCGTTCGAACGAAAGTCACCTACCGCCTCGCGGTAACGGTCGATCGCGCTGTCGTAGCGCTGCTGCAAGAACCCCATGAATATCCACGCGGCAAACACGATCGCTGCATTGGGCCCGATTGCTTTGAGGACGTCAGCAAGTTGCGGCATCGCTTTACTCCCAGGTCAGAACGAGGCTGCCCGAGGCAGGCACGCTATAATCGATGCGGTCTTCGGAGCTGGCATACGGGCGCAGTACGTCTCCGCCTGCCGTTGTCACCGTGCATTGCGTCAGCTTGTGGCGCTTCAGCCGCACGATCCTGAGGTTAGCAATGCGATTTTCTCCACCGTCGAGCGTTATCGTCAGCGCCCGGTCGCCCGTGCGCTCCATGGCACGCACGAACTGATCGCAGTACAGTCGGAACGGTGCCCCCTTGACGTGATGGAATGCGCGCGTAGCGAATATGAAGGCAGCCCCCGCTCCGTATACCTCCTGTCCGACTTGACCCGCCGGCTGACCGTCGGGGTAAAGATCCTCGAGAGGAAACGACAACGCCCTGTCGATATGGCCATTGGTCTCGCGTTGCTCGTCTGAGATGGCTTCATGGGGAAGCACGTCGGGATAGTAAAACCAGGCGCGTGACAGCGCATATTTGCAGTACTCGCCGATTAGCATCCGCGCGGCCGGCTCGAGGTCCGGCCCGCTCTCGTTGAAGTAGCGCTCGAACGCGACGAACGTATCGAAGCACTCGTACATTGCCATGTACGGCGCATCCTGCAGACAGGTGACCGCAAGGAACGTCTCGTAATGCTCGGCGTGCCCGATCCGGCTGTCCCAGATGACGCTGTTGTGGAAAAAACTGGCGAGATAGACATAGCTCTGCTCGCGGTATGTTTTGTCGTTCGTGATACGCCACAGGCGAAGACAGGCGGCCGCGCCCCATGCGGTCAGGTTGGCCTGGTAATTGACGTTGAAACGCAGGCCCATTGCTGCGTCGATCGCAGCACGCGCTTCGTCCAGGAACCGTTTGTCATCGGTCAGTTCGAACGCCTGAAGCATGACCCAGGCGTAGATACCGCCGACGTCGGTCTGACCGCGGCCATCTGCCGCTGCGGTCGCATCAACGACACTGAAGTCGGTGACGTCATACTGGATAGGCCAGCGATACTCGAAGTGCTGCGCCGCGCGCACGGCATAGTCGATGCCGTCGAGGAACATGTCGCGCGCCTCGTCGTCGCCGTCCAGTGCCAGGATGCCAAGATGCCAAGATGCCAAGATGCCAAGATTGACCAGCGGGTGATACAGGTACCAGCTGTCAACCGCATCTGCGTTTTTGTCGTCGCCAACATTGGGCAGGTAGCGGCGGAACGTGCTTAGTTTCGCATCGTAGAACCGCCGCAGGCCGGCTTTGAGCTCGGCTTCAAGCGGCACCGGCTCGCCCTGCCATTTGCCCCAGTCGTGCAGCGCGGCGACGACGGACATCTGCACCATGAAGTCGGGATATTCGGCAGCCGTGTAGGGGTGCACGTATCGATGACCATAGTGCTTTATCGTCGCTTCCGGCGCTCTATCGAGATCGCGCACGGCTTTTTGGGCTCGGCCAACCCAGTCACGATACTCGACTGGCGGAAGGTCGAGCATCTGGTATGCGGCGCCGAGCATCTGGATGAACTGCCGTGCGGACTCGCGCTCATGAGACCGTTCTTCGTGACGGAAGACGAGGATGGCGTCGGAAAGCGTATATTTCTGGCCCGCCTGCAAAGCTTCGTCCGTTCCCTTCTCGGCCGTCGGCGCAGCGTAGCCGAGTTCCGGCCAGCTCCCCCCGACAGCGTCCTTCGGAGCGGTTCCGGTTGCCTTGAAATACTCGTTCAATCTGGTCAGGTTCTGCAAGTATAAGACGTTGCCGAAAGCTGGCTCATCAATACGGAAAAAGATAAGCCCGGCATTCAGTCCACGCTGCTGCGCCGCGACTTCGCCGTGTGCGCCCATCGGATCGTCGTTCGGATCCATCGGATACACGTCACGCGGCAGGAACGGTATCCGCATCGTCACCGCTGGCGTAAACTCGGTAAGGATCCGCAGCCGCTCCAACGCATCTTTCTCGGCGGTAAAGGAGATCAGGTATGCACCCGCATCGCTGTTGACGACGATGCGCGCCGCTTCGCCTGGTTCGGCGCGCACGACGCTGCAGCTGAATACGCCCGTCACAAAGGCCGCACGCACCGCAACGCCGCCCTTGCCGGGCCGACGAACGACTGCGAATATAGAATCCGAGGACGCTCTTACTTCAATGGCCAAGGTACCCGAACTAAACTCTACGAGCGGTTTATCGGACTGCCGTAGCGCCGCGCGGAGATTAAGTAGATAAGTACTTGCCGGCTTCGCATTTTTAAGCGCCGTTGTAGCCATCGAATTTTTACTCAGAACAGACGTTTCTAAGCATAGAATTCCTCGTTCTTGATGTGGTTCCAGCACGATTGACGCAGTTTAAGGTATGTTAACAAGATATACGGTTATGTTAGATGATTAAAAGGCCTGTCGGCCCTTTTCATAACGAACGGAAGCGCGGGGTATAGGGATAAACTAGTAAGGTACTACCGATCCGGATGTTTATATGTAAATCTAGATTGCGTCAGTGCAGCGAAATATCCGGGTCATGCGTTCAAAGGTTATGTCCGCAATCGTAGCGCATCGGGAGATATACGATGTCACGCTCTCCGTTCCTCGACGATCCACTCGATCAGATATCGAGGCATATTGCAGCTGCCGTAATTTCGCCCATCGAGGAAGTGCGAGCCATTCACATCCGAGCAGCTGAGCATCTTTCGGCGCTAGCAAAGGAGAACGGAGCCGGTGTTGTCAAAAAGCCGGTCCGGCTGTCCCGCGACATTTAGATCGACGCCCTAACTCTTGAGGTAAAATTAATATTGAGGGCGGTCACTGGGTGTGCCCTCAATGACATCCGGTCCTTGACTCGCACGGCGGAGGCCGTCCCTTCGATGGTCCTGCCCGGGTAAAAATGGGGCCTGTTCAGTAAAATCTACCACGTCCGGCAGGCTATACCGTTTATGACGTGATCGTGCGATTTCCTTCAAGACTGTAGCCATCTCTGAGCCGCATTCTCTAGTCCGAGAAGATGCAGTCGTGCTGCGAGCGACAATCGCGGTGGGGCATAATGCCACGGGGATCGGGTCCGGGGACGCCTTCACTGCCTACGTCGCCAGCGCCTTCGTGCTCGAACCTTCGCCGCAACGTCGTCATCATGGACAACTTATCCAACCATATGGCGCCGCCCGTGCGTGCCGCCTCCGCAACATCGGTGCCGCGCTCCTGTTCCTTCCGCCCCCGACGTTCGCCGGCTCCACAGCCCGGATTTCGACCCCACCGAGATGGCCTTCCTCAAGCTGAAAGCACATCCGCGAAAAGCGGCCCAGCGGACCGTCCGCGGACTCTTGACTGCCATCAACCGTATCGGCGACCTCTCCTCGCCTCAGGAATGCTCAAACTACTTCGCAGCCGCTGGTTACGACGCAGCCTCACCAGAAACCGCTCCAGGCCGATCGAGCAGTTATCGGCCTCGATTGGGTAACCGTTGGCCGAAGCAGGAGCACAAGAGACATATCCAACCCAACCTGATTTTCAAGAGATTCATACTCGCATTTTTGCCTCA
>Ga0308170_10004450_pt1 | contig 11046 bp, 19 predicted proteins | sample PhyBR2_2_FD_202136 | JGI IMG/M metagenome (GOLD analysis project Ga0308170, IMG submission 202136) | Phyllosphere microbial communities from UC Gill Tract Community Farm, Albany, California, United States - DLSLSB.R2 | ecosystem: Host-associated > Plants > Phyllosphere > Unclassified | place... | reverse complement strand
CGTTCTAGACGTCAAGGAGCTTCCGGCCGAGGAGTCGGTCCTTGTCCTTTTGGACTACATGGAGATGGGTGAGGGGCCTGCCCGCAATCTCGCAAAGATCAGTGAAGTAGGCGCCACGGTCTGGATCGCAGAACTTCCTGAGTCAGGTTCTCGCGAATGCTACCTTTCCATGGATCCATCTGCTGACGGCACTGTTCTTGCGAATACCTGGAACGGGTATCGGGTGACGTTAGACGGCGTCACTGGCAAAGTGCTAGGCAGCGAATTCACTAAGTAAGCGCGGGCATTGACAACTCAAGCCCTTGAGGACAACCGAGAGCCCGCCTGCTACTTTCAGTTCGGTCAGTAAAGGATCTCTCAATGGGGCAGCTGGTTTTTCACGGGAACACATGTGAGCCGCGTCCTGGACGCAGGATCATGGGGTTGGAGTCGCGGCTTCCGGAGGTAAACAAGACTCTCATTGGCGCACGGCGGTTAGGTTATGGCAAATAGTATTTCGGCTGCACTTGATTCTTTTCGGGCGTTCGAAGAACCGAGACACGGAGTGGGAACAAACCCCTTCAAGTTGGGTTGCTCTCTCGCGGTGCCCGCGTCGAACGACGAGATCGAAAAGGCGTGGAGAGGCGATGTGCCGATCCACATGCGTCAGTTGTGGCTGACCAGCCGGAGTGTGCGCCTTTTTGAGGACGTGGAGTACGGCCAGGGGGGTCTAGTCCTCCTGTCACCCGAGCAAGCGGCTGCTCGAACAGCCGAGTTTTACATCACTTACTCAGGTGACGCCGTCCAAGGTGACATCGTCATAGGAGAGTTCCTTGGCGAGTTGGAGCTTTGATCCTGTCCGGCGACGGGGATGGAGTGCGCGTAATTCTCCCTCTTGACCCTAGAGCCGACTGGTATCGAGCTGCTCCATCTCTAACGGAGTTCCTGACCACATACCGCACAGCGCTCGGGAACAAGTACTGGGAAGGCGTCGCCTCCGCTTGAGTCAAGCTGCCCCAGACCCTCTGTTCGGCGGCAGCCGTGTGATCGTATGGTGCGTGACAGGTAGTCCTTGGACACGGCCGCCAGTCGAAATCGGCTGGTTCTTGGCAACTATGGCCTGCCCCACCGTATTCGCCCGACTTTATCTGTACAACGCCGCCCCTCAAGTTAGCGGACCGCCCCACATTGGGCGGGAACCTCCAAACCCTCAATCGCTCCAGGGATGGCGCGCGTAAGCCGATCCTCTAAAGCGCGGTGAGCCTTCCTTCCTGAACAGTCCTCTACGGACTACCAATCAATCAACACTTCGTGCGCCTCTTCCACAATCTTGTTGGAAATATCCTCCCGGCTTTGCGGCATGTCGTCCCAGTCATCCCTGAGGACGACCAAATACTCCAACTCCGCGGGCTGCCCTAGTTCGTGCCAAGCATGGCCCAGAATGAGATTTGTCCCGCTGTATGGTTCGAGGACGCCGGCGACGATTTGTTGAAGCCAGTGCCGAACCAACGCGCACCGGGCTTCGCCGTCATCTTCATAGGGCTTGCCCAACTCCTCCCGGACCTGGACCCATAAATCAGCAGCCCCACGTGGATCATTCCGTACGTGCCCGGCCAGTTCGCGAAGCGAGGGAGAGTCATAGCCCTCAACAAGCAAATCTGTCGCTACATCCGGATAGTTCTCGCTGGGTACCAACCCCACTTGGTCGCGCAAGAACATCAGACGCACACTTCCGGTCTCCTGTTCCATGGGAAAACCCTAGCCCCGGTGCCGCCCGGCCCTCACCTTCGGAACGAATGTCCCACAGTGTGATCCTCCACAAGACACCCGCGCGGGGCTGTCCTAGACCAAGCGCACTGCACTTCAGGCACCGACGAAGTACCTGGCGGCCCATGTGTCCTGGGCACCCCAGCGCACGGAGAAGGATCCACTTACGGGCGCGAAGTCGATCCGTGACGTAGGCGACAAGCGTGAATATGTAGGTGAAATGTCCTGCGTGGATGAGCGGGCCGCAGGATACTTGGACGAACCGGCAGCAATCGGAAGAGGGACGAATGACATATGAGTTCAGGGGTGGGTTTGAAATCCCCGGTCGGTTCAGCATCCAAGGACCGTGGGTCATACTCACCATGAGCCCCTCGCAGCTGGAGTTTCGACCCAGATCCCGTTGGTGGGCGCGCCACCTCGGCCCGTGGCGGCTCAAGCGTTCCGCTGTCCGCGCCATATATCCGGGCCGTCCTCATGTCATCTTCAACTGGACGCGCATAAACTTCCTGGCCGAAGAGAATATGCCGTGGTCGTTTCTGGCCGAATGGCCCGAGGGCGTACTTGGCGCCCTGAAAGAACTCGGCTATCCGGTTCAACCTCACGACCCAATACTGTAACGGCGCATCTTCACCCGGGAGGGGTCCGGCGATGGTGAGGATTGCTTGCGGGTGGCCGCGCGCACCAACTGTCTCCACGAACACGCTGCCATGCTCGCCACGAATCGCACCCCGACAGAAAACAGCGTTTTGTTTGTCCGGAAGAGGATCCTTTACCGGCCACCCGTAAGTTCTTCTCACTAGCGCGGTGCGTGCTGGTGGCGGTCCTTAGCCGACCTGCTTCTCCATGCTGGCTTTTAGGTGTTTCCGGGCTCGTGAGTAGCGAGTCCTGGCGGCCGTTGCGGACAGCCCGAGTAGCGCACCGGCCTCGATTACCCCGAAGCCGTCCCAAGCGATCAACATGACCAGGTTGCGGTCCTTCTGGCAGAGGCCAGCGAGGGCTGCGAGCACTTCATGGTCGAGTTGTTGTCCAGGGTTGGGCTCATGCACCATCCCGGCCCGGAGCTTTTCGGACAGCGCACTCCGCCGGAGCTTGCCTCGTCGATAGTTGGCCAACACACCCTTAGCCACACCGAAGCTCCAGGCCCGTTGCTCGTCAGCGTTTGCCGGGATCCGGTCACGTTGGCGCCAGAGCACGAGAAGAGTCTCGGACACGCAATCGGCGGCGTCCTCCGCCGGGTCAACGCGGCGGATGAAGTATCCCATCAACGCAGGAGCCAAAGCACGGGCACTGTCCTCGAAAGCAGCATCTGTGTTGGTTGTCGTCGAGGTTTCAAGACGGGCCGGCGTCACTGCTCCAGGCCTTTGATGAGGCCCTGGCAGCCGAGGCGCCACTGATCTTCTTCCACTTGGGCGGCGTTCCCGGACTCAGCGGCGGAAACGGTCTCGGTCATGCGTTGCACAACCCCGCCGCCGTCCGTGGCGACGGTGGCCGGCCACGCCAATGACTGGCGTAGTACCGTGACTGCTTCCGATTGGGCCTGCGCGTTTCCTTGCTGGTGTTGGTCCAGCCATTCCTTTTGCCAGATGCATCGAACGATGTTCTCGTAACGGACCGCTGGAGCGATGTCTTGGGTGATGATGCCATCACCCTGATCGTTAGCTCGGTACATGTCCGCTTCCTTCGAAGCGGAGGCGTTCTTCAACAGTGCTTCGTCATACCCTGAAGGGAGCGGCAGAGACGCGTACTTAGTCTTGGCGAACTCGGCGTAATCAGAGGCGAGCGGGTTGATCCATTCCGAGTTCGGAATGGCCTCATTCCGAACCTGACCCTCACCGGTAGAGGTTGGAACCGGCGGCGGGTTCTCCACATCCTCTGCGAAAAACCCCATGAAGTTCGCGACTGCGGGCGCCGCCACGCTGACACCCCCCAGACATGTCACACCAGCAAGCAGAAACGCAATCCACTTGCGGTGCTTCCCCATGGACGAAGCCTTTGCGGTCACGTCCATGCCCCTTAGCTCGCCCACCAGACCCTCAGTGGTCCCAGGTGCCATCGCCCACTGATTTGCCGGATCGGCCCGGCGAAGGGCCACATCAAGCTGATCGTCGTTCACATTTCCCCCACAACCTTCAAAAATGTCTATCACCCACTCATGTCCGGCACGCCGACAAACGTGACACCAGAAACAAGAAAGTTCTGGGAGTACTGCATGGCTCGCCGGACGTACTGAGCGTCCTTTAGGGGATCCCCTTCCGGACTGAGCCATGCGCCAAAGAGCGCCGTGAAAAAGCCGCCACTTATCGCCGAAAGTCACTCGCACCGCCGGGCGGATTGATCTGCCGAGGGAGTGTCCCATCCGGTCCTGTTCCAGTTCCAAGGAAGTGGAACACCAAGGACTATTCCGGTTGCCCGTTCACGCGCCGAGTAGACGGCGTCGTGCGGCGGAGGCGATGGAACAAGCGACTGCCGTTAGAGTCAAGAGGCCAAATACGACAACCGCAGGATTTACCCACGCTGGAACGAGGTCATACGACCCGTTACACCAAGCGTGCAGGGGGAAGAACTGCTGCCCTTGAAGGTGCTTAGCGCTTCCAGGAATTATGTTGTACGCCTCGCCGGTCAGCTCGCATTTTTCAGGGAGATCCAGCCCTGGCGAGGCGAATCCCACAAAATAGGCGCAGAAGGTCCCCAGAAACGACGCAAGGCCGACGGCTAACCAGTGTTTCGGACTCCAACTTCGCATGACACCCATAGTCCCAGATGCAGGGATGAGAGGCCGGACTAGTAATGAGGCCAAAGTTCGCGATTTTCCTAGTACTTGAGTGAGCCCAGTGGGCGGCTCCCCTGCCCGTAAGTCGATGGTTATCCGTGACGCGGAGTCTCTGAAGCAAGGTTCTCCTTGACCCGATTCAGGTAGCCCCGCGTGTGTTTTCGCCACTCCTTTTCGTACAGTCTGGAGTAGCCGGGGATTGCGGGGACCGTCACCGTCATGCCCATCCTGAGAGTGCAACCGCTCCCCGATGGCTCGATTCGGTAAGTCTGCACCATGTCGGCGTTGGAAGGCGCGACGATTACTGTTTTGGCCCAGTACGGTGCCTCTTCTTCAACAACCTCGATGGTGGAGGCTGACCCGTCCGCCCGGATGAAGGTCTGTTGCTCACCGACCCCTGTCGGGGTTCCGGGCTCCGTGTAGGCACGCGCCGCATTTTCCAGGAGGACAGCGCTCTCAGCTGTGCGGATCAGCGACCACACTGTCTCTGCATCGCAGGGGTAGCTTTCCGACTCTTCAGCCCGGAGGGTGCGGCCGGGAGCAGGGACTCCCTGCGACGCTGCCTGGTGGTACTGCCTGGCGGCCTGCCGAATCTTAAATCTAAAAAACAATCCCGCAGCCGATAGGACGAGCAACAGAACCAGCAGTCCGGCGATCATTCCGATTGCAAGCTGCGGATTGCCGACTGCGCCAGCCATGGTCGCAAGGATAAGGATTCCAGCGACGCCGACAATAACGACAGCAGGGAGAAATCTAAGGAAAACCGTCACCCGAAGTATTATTCAGTCTCGCGCAATCTGGAGCCCTCCGGCTCGCCGCTGGGCCGACGGCAGGCGCCCGTAAGCCGATCCTTCACCGAACACCTCGGCGGCCTACCCGAGCATCGTGTGGAGAACTATCAACAACACACCTGCAACAAAGAGCATCGCGCAGAACAGCGTGCCCAGCAGTTCCATGCCCCGGAGCTGCTCAGCTTTGTCTCGAACGGGAAGGATTCTGAACTTCTCCGTAATCAGGAATACCTGATAAGCCGCTATCCGCTTACGGAAGACAAACCAAGCAGCGGCCACCAGCACGAAAACTACGCCTTCACCCATTCGCACCCCCAAGATGATTAGCAGGTTCAGCCAGGCCAGAGCCGGACCCTCCCACTGATCCACCCAGTGTTGCAGACCTCGTGTTCAGAAAGACGTACGCTTGCCGATCCCTTACCGGGGACTGCCGTCCTCAACGTCCCTGCGTCCGCTGACCCGACTCGAGCGAAGGAAATACATCCCCAGGCCGGCAGCAAATATCGCAAAGACTATTTTTAGACCTCCCAACACGAAGTTGGACTGGGAGAGGTCAAAGATCCCATAAATAAGACTGGCCAAGGCCATGACGATGCAGGCGACTGCAAAGAACCTGTTCGTTGGTAGCATTCAAAACTCCCTCGTCAGCAGTCGCTAGGAACGCATCCCCCTGCCCCTTGGTGAGGCATCGGGTCATTCTTTGGCCCGAGCCTACTTTCGAAAGTGTTACCCGTCGAGGGGCAGCACGGCCGGCGTGGTGTTCGGTGAAGGATCCCTCTCCGCGTTCATTTTTATCTGGCGCAGAAAGACTAGTCTGATCCGAAACAGAGGAGGGAAAGATGGTTCCAGCCGATCTCGTCCTGATCGCTTTGCTGCTCTGCCTGGGAGCGGGAGTAGGGTGCATGATCTTTGCCGTTGTAAAGGGATTCAAGATCGACGATGGCAAGCATCGAGGCTTGTTCATAACGGTTATTAGCGCGGTAATCCTCGGGCTAATCCTCGGCGGCATCGAAGTCTGGTTGGTTGCGAAATAGGGAACGTTCTTGGCTTCTAGCTCGGCCGCCTCGGAACGGGCAAGGTTGTCGGATTCGCTTTCACCGGCCGCCCGTAAGCCGGTCCCTTACCGAGCCTCTGTCGGCTTCGTGCGGGCCGGACGCGGCGCGTTGCTGATTGGGTGAGTTCCTGACCGGATTCCAGAGTCAACTGAACGCGAACGCGCCATGTCCTGGAGATTTCAGGAATTATGGGTCGTGCAAATGAAAGGTCGGTTCGACGTGCCTGCCCCTGCGCGCTGCTTTGAGCTGCTGCTAGCCTCGGCAAGGTTGATAGCTACATTTGGGGGAGCGCGGGTAATGAGAAGCAGTAGCGAAGAGGTGGTCTTGCCCGGAGCCGGGCAGCCGGCCATCGGCCGGTGTGGTACGAGTTATGCACCAGTGGTGTTTACGAATATTTTGGCCGCTCCGCTAACAGCCCTCATTGCCGTCAATGCAGCCTTTGTGCTCGCTGAAAACGGCGGCTACCCCGATGCCCGTAATGGCCAGGATGACACCAATCTTCGTATTTGCTTCGTGCTCTTCGTCTTCGTTGTGGTGCCTTTTCTTACGGCGACTTTTATCGTCCTCCTCAAACAGAAACAGCTGTCCCGAGTATCAGCGTGGAGTGCCGGGCTGGCTACACTCGTTCTTCCACCGCTTTGCCTGTTCCTCGTCCTGGTGTCGACGGGAAGTAGCTTCGGCTGATGCAATCCAGCAACGGTGCCCGGTTGGGGATCCTCTACCGGACGGCTAACGAGGTGCGCAGACTGCCAAGCCACAATACTTGGCTCCAGGGACGCTAAGGGCCGCCTTAGCCTCGGCGCTGAAGGTGCTTGACTTCCCCTACGGTTACATAATGATCGCTGATTTCACGAGAGACGAAGCTCGGTCCATGCCGGCGCACCCTACTCCAGCTAAAGTGACTGCCCTGCGCGTGTGGCACTGCAAATACAAGTCGTTGGAAAGCATTGCAACTTTTACCAATCTTAGAACGCTTGTCATTGCAACTTATCCAGACGCTGACCTGACTCCTTTGAACGGTCTCAGTCAGCTCGAGTATCTGAGCGTCATGCACATGCCAAAGGTCTCCGATATAGACCCTCTCGGTCAGCTGCAGACACTGAAGACGATCAGGCTCAGCACACTCCCCAGTTGGGACTCATCTGGGAAGAAGACGATTGTGCATTCTCTGGCCCCTCTAACTGGGTTGCCGCACCTCGCTCACCTCGAGCTCTTTGGTGTGCTTCCCGAGGACGGCAAACTAAATGCCCTGGAGAACTGTCAGTCTCTGGAATCAATTCGCGTGAGCAAATACAAGAAAAGTGAAATCGAGCGCTTCTACCGATCAACTGAACTGCCCAACTCCTTTGCGCCCCTGCCGGGCGTGGATGCTTGGAGCTGACAGACAGCCATAAGGCTCGTACGTCCCCTCATGAGCATGGGAGTCAATGCGCGGTGAACGATACTCAACCGGACGCTCGGAGCAGTCAGTTGGCCCGCTCTACCGTGCAGGTGTGCCTCGGTCAGGTGTCACTGGGCGTGGACGGGTAGTCATCGGCCACCAAACCGATGCCTTGCCGACATCGATTCGTCCGAGCTCGTCAGACAGCGGCGTTGTTGAACGCGACTGCCACTTCAGCCAGTGCACCCTTTCGCAGGTCACTAAGTACCGATGACGGGGCGATCAGGGTAAGAAGTCAGGCCCACCTGCCAAGAAGTCCCCTGTTTGCGTCCCGAAGGGTGTTGAACCCCTCGTCTGGGGAGTTTCCGCTCCTTGACCACCAGCGTCCGGCGTCTGGCGCGATGAACATCCGTCGGCCGGAGCTCAGTGGCACGACGTCCCAATAGGCAGCCGGTTTCAGGTCGGGGTGTCCTGGCCCGAGTACCTGTATTCCGAAGATGCCTGGGGCTGCTGCCTTCATAACGGCATGATCGGCTGACAACTCGCCCTGGCGCGGCGAGGGGAAGCCCCTTTGGCTGATCACGCTCACGGGCGTGAGGAGTCCGAAGTGAACCTTTGCGACTGCTGCGTAGTCGCAGAGGGGCGCCGTGCCTTCCAGTAGGTGAGTCAGGGACCCCAGGGCGTCACCCTTCCCGGCGCTTATTTCAGTGCCTGCCACTATCCAGCCTTCAATCGTGAAGTGGACGTACCAGTCTCCGCTGGCTGTGGGGAAGAGCATCTCGGCCCACCCGATGTCCTCGCAGCATCGCATGATGACTTCTGCCACCTGGTGCGGTTCGCACCGGGACATAGTGAAGTGGAGCCCGGCCAGAATAGGGCCGGTGGCGTTGGTCTTGGCCCAGCCCGACACGAATTCAACAATGCCCTTGAAGACAGGATTCTGGACTGCCCAGGTGTCCCAATTTTTCTTGACGGCTTGAAAAGCCGTCGGAACTCTGTCGTTATCCCGCGCTGCGTCCACCGCGCAGATAGCCGCACTGTAGGCGAAACGGCCAGTCCGCGGCCTGGGTCCGACCTTGTCGGCACAGGCGGTGACGGTGCCGGTAAACCCCAGTGGCCGGACAGCCTCAGCGATACTCTCGGCTAGCTGCACTGCGTGCTTCGGGGAATCCACGGGGAAGACGTAGATAGCCACCCCCTGACTGACCTCTACGGCGTGGAAGCGCTGGTCTGGATAATCTGGCAGCCGTAATCCGGCCACGGCTGAGTTCATGTCAGCTGTCGATGGGCGGTCACTTCCGGGAGAAGGAACACACAGGATTCCCAGCGCGAAAGTGGATTCCGCAGTAACCCTTCGGATCCGAACCGCGTCCACGATGATCTCGGAGTGCTCAGGCAACGAGTGCCCCCTCGAGGCTGTTGGTTCCCCAGGAGTTGCGGGAGAGGTCGGTGGTCATTTCCAGCCAGTAGCCCCCGGCCGGGAGGGTCACTGATTTATTGCCGCTGGAGCAGTAGTCGCCCGCGACTTTCGAGCCGGAGGTGACAGAGACGACCTGCCACATGAGCCCGTTCAGGTACTGGTTGGCGTTGTTGCTGGCGCAGGCCTTGAAGTCGAGGAACAGAGACTTCCCACCGGTCGGGACTGTGAAGGTGTAGGTGTCTTTCGAGCCTTTGGTTTTCAGGTTCCCGGCTCCTGCCGCGGGGACCCCGTCACTGATGGCGGAGCTGACCCGCCCAATCACCGAAGTGGTCCCGGTGTCTGTGTAAGACTCTGGTTCCCCCATGGCTGAAAGTGTAGGCCTCTGCACCGGTATTGGTTCGGTTCTGTCAGCTGAGGGATGGATTGCTGCCGGTGCCCCTGACGGGACAACGCCCGTAAGCCGGTCGTTTACCGCGCACTCGGGCAAGCGTTCTTCTTTCGCAACCGCTGCTGGCCCCACATGTACGTTTACCCCGCACGATGAAATGCACGGTGAAGGTGCCCTAAGCGCAACGCTCTGAATTGTTGCGAAACCCTTGAAATACGAGACGCCTAATCCGGCGGACGGGAATGCTGCACCGAAAAATCCAAGTTCTGGTGAGTTGATACGCATTTCCCTGCGGCCAGAGATTCTCATAACTATGCCTCGAAAGCTGCTGGCTGAACCGTCGTACCGGCCATTGGTTATGAGACGCATCGAATGCCGCCCATGGTCGGCATTCGATGCGTCTCCCAGTGCTCGCTTCGCGACGATAGTTCGACGAAACACTTAACGCGCACCTGACGGCGCCATGGAGTCATCACACTTTTCGACCGGTTGGCGGTCCGTTGAAAGCATATGTTTGCCTTGCGGGCGAACGCAGCGGCAACAATGTTCAGTACTGGCCCTTGATGACGAAGTAGGAGCCGCGAATGGTGCCCGCGAGCTTGGACTTCTGCCGGGCGAACTTGAAGCTGCCGGCCAGTTCCTCCGGCACCTCCATGCCGTCGGACAGCTTGAACCCAACGGCCCGCTTGCCACCCTCTTCAAGGCCGTACATCACGTTTATCGAGAGTCCGGACTCGTAGAACACGTACGCCATCCGCAGGCCGTCCACCTCAAAGGAGGACACCTCCAAGGGCTTGGACGCGATCACCAGGTTCCGCTCCGTGGACAGGATGTTGGTGATGTACTGCAGCGTCTCCGGGTCGTCTTCGGCCGGAGTGACGGTGAAGTCGTGGTCGTATTTGTTCTTGTAGTAGCGCGCCTCGTTGGCGCGCAGCCCGGCCAGCGCCTCGGCTACCGGCGACGATTCCAGACCGGTGGTGGACACGTTTTTGAAATCCACGGTGTAGGGCATTGGGTCCTCCTCGATTTGGTCCTGGGCCACATCGTTGCAGATCAGCGAGCCTGTTGCATCCGGCACGCAGGACCCGCGTCACAGGAACCGGATGCGGCCCCGCCGATATCCACTTTCGGGCAGCCGCACCCGTTCGTCGGGGGTGGTGTTCGGCCAGTGGAAGGCCAGGTAGTCGCGGCCGCCGGACGTGCGGAGGATCATTCCGTGGCCGCCGTCGCTGGCCCACAAAGGTTCAGGGTGCTGATCCAGGGACCCCTAACGGTTCCGTTCGTTGATTCGGCAATGCCCATGGCGTATCCGGCTCCGCCGTGGCTCGACCACAGCATCAGCAGGGTTCCCTCGGCGGAACGGGCGACGAACGGGCCATCGGTGAACAACGGATCCTTCGCGAGGTTCAGGGCAGCCGGAGGCTCCACCCCCTTCGGAAAGCGAAGCGGCCGCACCTAGGCGGCCGAGGGCGCCGTAAACAGCAGGACCGGTTCT
>Ga0308170_10004449_pt1 | contig 11046 bp, 7 predicted proteins | sample PhyBR2_2_FD_202136 | JGI IMG/M metagenome (GOLD analysis project Ga0308170, IMG submission 202136) | Phyllosphere microbial communities from UC Gill Tract Community Farm, Albany, California, United States - DLSLSB.R2 | ecosystem: Host-associated > Plants > Phyllosphere > Unclassified | place... | reverse complement strand
GCGTGCCCTGAGGATGTCATTAACCCCGGCAAAAGCGGGGATGTTATCGCGGTGAAAATTTGTCAGGATGGCACTCTCTCAGGCGTGATTAGCCCGATAACCTTGCAGGGATTGCTGAATGAACACTATCCGTACCTGTTTCCTCCTGATGCTGCTGACCGTGATGACAGCCGGTTTAACCGCCGTTCCGGCTATTGCCCGACCCGATATGCGTCCGCTGGGCAAGAACATCGCCGACACAGGCTCCGCCTGGTATCGCTTCCAGAGTAAAAAGTTTGTCTCACAGGATGGGGAACGGCACTATCGGGTGTGGCTTGCTATCCCCAAAAGCGATGCGCCGCCAGGCGGCTATCCGGTGCTCTGGCTACTGGATGGCAATGCGGCGATGGCACATTTGACAGAACCTCTGCTTAAAAAGCTGAGCAGCGGCACGCCGCCAGTGCTGGTCGCGGTGGGTTACGACACCCATTTGCCCTTTGATGTGGTGGCGCGTAATTACGACTACACCCCACCCAATGATGCGCCTGATACTCTGGTCACTCAGCCTCATGGCCGCAAAGGCGGAGGCAGCCATCAGTTTCGTCAGCTGCTGCTGAACACAATTGTCCCGTGGGCAGAACGCCTTGCGCCCAGTAATCCGCAGCGGCGTGCGCTCTGGGGTCACTCCTACGGCGGACTGTTCGTGCTGGATACCTTCTTTCATGCCGCCTGGTTCAGCCATTACTTTTCGGCCGCTCCCTCGCTGAGCTGGAATCATCAGCGCATTCTTACCCTGGCCCGACGCGCCGACGCCGGACCGCTAAAACATTTGTCGCTCTATCTGATGGAGGGCGATGGCATCACCGAACGCCGAACCGGCCACTCTGACGATCTTCAGCAGGAAGAGCGCGCGCTTACCGACATCCTGCGCCCGAGCGGTGCCAGACTGATTCTGACGCGTTATGCCGGTCAGAGTCACGGCCAGATATTACCCTCATCGCTGGTGGATACGCTGGAAATAGTTTCCGGTAGCCGGGATTGATATCTGACCGGGCATCGCGGCATGATGGCGTTTCATCACCTGCCCGGAGTTCACGCATGAATCGTCCGCTACAGATTGGTCTTTTGCTGTTCCCTGATGTCACTCAGCTCGACTTAACCGGCCCGTGGGAGGTGTTTGCGCGCACGCCTGGTGTCGAATGCCATCTCATCTGGAAAGATCGCCATCCGGTGCGTTCCGATCGCGGCCTGGCGATATTGCCGACCACTACGTTTGCAGATTGCCCGCCACTGGATGTGATCTGTGTGCCTGGCGGGCCGGGACAGATCGCCCTGATGTCGGATGACGTCACGCTGAATTTCCTTCGCCAGCAGGCCGATCAGGCTAAGTGGGTTACGTCGGTCTGTACCGGTTCGCTGGTGCTGGGGGCCGCCGGACTGCTAAAGGGATATCGTGCGACCTCGCACTGGAGTTCCATCGATCAGCTGGCACTGCTGGGCGCGGAGCCGGTCAGTCAGCGGGTGGTGCGCGACCGCAATCGTATCAGCGGCGCAGGCGTGACCTCTGGCATCGATTTTGCCCTGACGCTGGTGGCAGAAATTTCGGGTGACGCGGTAGCGAAATCGGTTCAGCTGCAGATGGAATATGATCCTGAACCGCCGTTTACCAGCGGTTCGCCGCATACCGCACCACCACAGGAAGTGGAGCAGGCGCGGGCGAAAATGGCTGAGTTTCTTGCCACTCGCCGTGCGGCAACCGAACGAGCCGCACTGCGACTACAGGCTGATTAGCTTACTGACGCCGGGGATGCGCAACAGCAGCAGTGACAGCGCCATTGAGAAGATTAACGTCAGGGCGATGACCAGCAGTTTATCGCCCAGCGTCTGGATGCGGATTGCCGCCGCCAGCAGGCCAAAAATCAGATAGTGCAGGATATAGACGCCGGTCATGGTCTTCCCCAGGGTCGTCAGAAACGGCGTCAGCCACTGGACTTTTTCCGGCAGGCGAATGGCGTTAATGCTGATCACAATCAGCACCACCAGCAGATAAACCTGCGAGCCCGTCAGCACCACATCGTTATGGGTCGCCAGAAAGCGCGCAAGAAAGTAATGACGCTCATACAGCCAGGTAAAGAGATAAACCGCGGGCAGCAGCAGCAGGCTGATCTTTATCACTCTGGGTGATGTCAGCAACTGCATCACGCGCGGCGCGGCCATCAGCCGACCCGTGAGGTAGTAGAGCACCCAGGTCCAGATTCGGTATTGCGGCAGCAGCGAAAAGGCCCGCTGGCCCGGGTAGAGGCTGGCGAGCAGGTCATAGGCAAAAGCTAACACCAGCAGCAGTAAAATCCCCGATGCCATCAGCCCAGGCCGCTGAATGAGTCGGTCAATCAGCGGATGCGACACATAAATCACAATCAGCGCAATTACAAACCACGGCTGAATCAGATAGCCCTTATGATGCATCCCGGCAAACCAGAAAAAGCTGAACCAGAAGATAAAAATCAGCAGAATGCGGCGAATTTTGCCGAGCTGCCACGCGGGTGTATGCAGCTCACCGGCATCGATATAACCGCTGAGCAGAAAATAGAGCGGCGTGGCGATCGTCGAAACAAAACTCAGCACGTTCAGCGTCAGATTAATGTCGTAATGGTAGCTGTCGTAGCTCTGGTAAAGCGTGAAAAACGAGACGGCGGTGATACAGGCCAGCGTCTTCAGCATTGCCAGTCCGCTCTTATTCACCGTGCGCCTCCCGACCATGGAAGCAACGATAGATGACCGGCAGCACCAGCAGGGTCAATACTGTCGCGAACCCCAGGCCAAAAATAATCACCACCGCCATGCTCTGGAAAAAGACGTCGCGCAGCAGCGGCAGCAGGCCCAGCACCGTGGTGAAGGCGGTCAGCAGAATAGGACGCAGACGTGAGGTCGCGGCATCAATAATCGCCAGCTGCAGCGATTTCTCCTGCCGGAACAGCCTGATTTCCTCAATCAGCACGATCCCGTTACGGATCAGCATGCCCGACAGGCTCAGCAGCCCAATCAGCGCCATAAAGCCAAACGGAATACCGGTGAACAAAAAGCCACAGGTGACGCCAATCAGCGCCAGCGGCACGGTGATCCAGATAGCGACGGCGTCGCGCAGCGAGTTAAACATCAGCACGGTAATGATGAACATCGCCAGGAATCCTACCGGCAGCGAACTCAGCAGCCCGCTTTGCGCTTCACGTGAACTCTCCAGCTCACCTCCCCATTCAAGCCGGTAGCCCGCCGGGAGTTTAAGCTGGTCGATCTGTGGCTGAACCCGCGCTACCACCTGTGCGGAGGTTAACCCTGAGGCGGGATCGGGATCGGTCTGTACGGTCAGCACGCGCGTACGATCGCGGCGCATAATCAGCGGATTCTCCCACTCCAGCCGGAAGTCAGAAATCACATTGCTCAGTGGGACAAAGTGCTGCAGGGCGGCGCTCCACAGCTGAATGTTCTCGATGTGATCGACACTCTGCCGCTCTTCATCAGCCGGGTAGAGCATCACCGGCATCAGCCGGGAACCGTCACGGAAAATGCCCACCGCGTCACCGCTGAAATTCATTCTCAGCGCCTGATCGATGTCACGTTTATCGATACCCAGTTCCTGACCACGCAGCGCCGAATAGACCGGGCGGATCACTTTGCTGCGCTCCTGCCAGTCATTGCGCACCGGAAACGTCGAGCCATCCGCCAGGAAAATGGCATCCAGCTGGCTGCCGATGTGGCGCAGCACTTCGGGATCGGGGCCGATCACCCGCAGGGCAATGGCGCTGTCACTGGCGCTGCCAAACTGGATACGTTTGATGCGCTGATTCACCTGTGGGAAGTTCTGCTCAATATAGGCCTCGGTTTTCAGCGCCAGCGCATCAAGCTGTCGGCCATCCTTAACCCGCACCATAATCTGGGCGAAGTTGCTGTACTGCCGTGCCGCGTCATAGGTCAGGGTAAAGCGCAGAGCGCCCTGGCCCACCGTCGTGACCGTGGCTGCGACCTCAGGATCCTGGTTAATGAACCGGGCAATATCCGCCGCCGTATTGGCGGTGTAATGAATATCGGTGCCATAGGGCAGCCAGAGATCGGTGAAAAAGACCGGCGTGCTGGAGGAGGGGAAAAAGTTCTGCTTTACCAGGGTAAAGCCATACAGCGACAGAGCCAGCAGTGCCACCATTACCGTCAGCGTGGTCAGGCGGAAACGCAGCAGGCCGCCCAGCGCCTGACGATAGAGCCGGAATACGATGCCCTGATAAGGTACGGAGGGTTCGGTTTGCTCAGGCTGAGCCGTGCTGCGGCGCTTCTCACTCCAGTTGATAAATACCGGCGTTAAGGTCAGCGCCGTGACCCAGCTCAGCATCAGTGAAATCAGCAGCACCTGGAACAGCGATTTACAGTATTCGCCGGTCGAATCCTGCGACAGGCCAATCGGTGCAAAGGCGAGAATTGCAATCACCGTGGCACCCAGCAGCGGCAGGGCAGTGCGCCGGACCATACGGGCAATGGCCTGCTGTAAAGGGTGCCCGCGCTGGTGATCGATTTTGACCCCTTCGACCACCACAATGGCATTGTCCACCAGCATGCTGAGCGAAATAATCAGCGCGCCCAGCGACACCCGCTGCAGCTCAAGTTTAAACAGGTACATGATCAGGAGTGTGCCAAGCACGTTAAGCGCCAGCGAGGCGGCAATCACCATGCCGCTGCGCAGGCCCATAAACAGCAGCAGCGTTCCCACCACAATCGCCAGCGCCATCAGGAAATTGAGGATAAAGCCATCAACCGACTGTTTTACCTCATGCGCCTGGTTATAGAACACCTTCAGGCTGATACCGGCGGGCGTATCCTGCTGATAGTGCGCCATTCGGGCGGAAAGCGCGTCGCCAACATCAATCACATTGACGCCGGGCGCGAACGAAATGCCGATAGCCAGAGCCGCTTCACCGTCTGCAAAGTAGATATTGGCGGGATTGTCGGTAACGCCACGCGTCAGGGTGGCGATATCGCGCAGATGCACGTTCTGTGGGTTGCCAGCGGGCAGAATCGGCAGATTAGCCAGATCGTCCAGCGTCTGCAGTTCGCCGGTGGGATGAAAACGGATCGATTCGCTGTCGACCCGCAGCGTTCCGGCACTGGCAACGCTGTTATTCCGGCTCAGCAGATCGGCGACGCGCTGCGGCGTCATACCATAGGCGGTCATTTTGCTGGCGGAGAGAGCGATGCGGATCTCCTCCTGCTCGACGCCCGCTACCGCAACTTTAGCCACACCCGGCACCAGCACCAGATCGCGCCGCAGCTGATCGGCATAGTTGCGCAGTTCGCTGTTGGTAAAGTCTTTACCATGGATGACGAAGAAGTAGCCGTAAACATCGCCGAAATCATCGTTAACCAGCGGGGCCTGAACGCCAGGCGGGAACTGCCGGGCCGCATCGCCGACCCGACGACGTAACTCATCCCAGATTTGCGGCAGCTGATCGGCCAGATAGCGGGTATGAATATTAACGGTAATCTGCGACAGGCCATTGCCAGAAATGGACGTGACATTGTCCAGCGACGGCAGGCGCTGCAGCGCATTCTCCAGCGGCAGCGTTACCTCCTCTTCAACCTGCTGTGCGGACGCGCCGGGATAGTGGGTGACAATTACCGCCGACTTAATGGTAAACAGCGGATCTTCGAGGCGGCCAATGTTGAGCAGCGCATAGATGCCGCCCACGCCCAGCAACAGAATGACCATCCAGATGCGAATGGGTTTATCAAGAAAATGCTCCTGAATACGCATTATAACCCCCGCTCGCGCTGCCAGATGCGCACCGCTTCACCGTCACGCAACTCACCCACACCGGCGGCAACGATACGGTCGCCCGGCTTCAGCCCGCTGATGATTTCAATGCCCTGGGCGGTGAGACGACCCACTTCGACAGGTCGATCTTTGATGCGCAGCGCCTCGCCATCCTGCTCAACCAGCCAGACGTGCGGCTGATTGGTGGGGCTGCGATCGGGATTGAACACCGCCGCCGCAGGCACGACCAGACGCGGCTGGGCAGGGGCATTTGGCAGGTTATGCAGCCTGACGCGCACCGATCCGCTGAGGCCGGCAACGCCAGGGAGATCAGCCGGACGCGGCATGGTCAGCACCACCTGATAGGTCAGCGTGGCGGCATCCGTCTGGCTGGTATGCTCTTTGTATTGTGCGGTGAAAAAGCGGCCTGGCAGGGCGTTAAACTGCACCTCAGGCTGATAGTCAATATTCTGGATATCGAGGCTGGTGAAGAGGGTTTCGGGCAGCGTAAAGATGACGTCGAGCAGATCGGCACGGGTCAGCAGCGCAATGGGCTGTCCGGCGGCCACGACCTGATGATTACGCGCCTGTACCCTTGCAATCACGCCATCAAACGGCGCGCGAAGGCTAAGAAACTGTAACTCCTCCTGTGCGATTTTCAGCGCAGTCGCGGCGGCATCGCGATTAGCACGCTGCACATCCATTTCAGACTTTGAAACGGCGCTGCGCTGGGCCAGCGTATTGAAGCGCTGAAATTGTCGCTCCGCCAGTTGCAGTGCAGTCTGGCGGTCGCGTACCCGTAGTTTCGCATCTGCATCATTCAGGGTAGCGAGAAGCTGTCCCGCTTTTACGGGCGTTCCGTCACGAATATCAAGCTGTACCAGCTGGCCTGCCCGTTTAAACGCAAGATCGGTATTATCACCTGCCTGAATACGCGCAGGAAATACCCGGATATTTTGAGCGATGTCCGATTCAAGGGTGAAAACTTTAATTACGCGGGGCGGGGGAGCATCCGGTTCTTTTTTTTCATCGCACGCTGTCATAAAAAAACAACAGAGCAAAATGAGGATAACCTTGCGTTTAATCATTTTCTTTGCCTTAACATCAGCTTTTAAACTGCGGTTTGATAAGCATTAAGGCGTAATAAATCCTGATGCTTATCGCGACCGGGATAAACTTATTTTTAATCTTCGTCATATAAGTTTAACGAAGCGGCAGGGCCGCTTCGCCTGAATCGGCTTACGCCGCCATCTGAGAGACCACCAGCCAGGTCAGTAAGCCCACCAGAGTCGTTGCGGCGACCGCGAGAATAACGAAACCGCAAAGCATGATAATGCTCTGTTTTTTCATCAGAGTTTCCTTTTGCGAGCCAGAGTATAAACCGATGCACACTGCATCAGCATACTTAAACCTTAGCTAAACAAAAACAACGTTGTCATTCTCATAATATAGGTTAGATTTAATTTAGCCATTTTATGTTATTCGTCAGACGTTTCTTACGTAAATATGATATCGGTCATTACCTGCAGGAGGGGCTGCCTGCAAAATGCATGTCTTTTAATTGCGCCTTTATTTCATCGCTAAATGGCACGAGGTTTATATATGCTAAATAATGATAAGCAGGATAAAGCGTTAGCTTTATCTGAGCGCCCCTGGTATCAGCGTAGTGTGGCAGAGATATTCTCCGAACTGCAGAGCTCATCAGCAGGATTATCCACCGCCACTGCGCAGGAACGCCTGCAGAAACACGGTCCCAATGCCCTTCCGCAAAAAGCTGAGAAATCGGCTCTGCTCAAATTCATCGCGCATTTTAAAGATGTGCTGATCTATATTCTGCTGGCCGCGGCGGTGATCACCGCGATCATGGGGCACTGGGTCGATACCTTTGTCATTATCGGCGTGGCCGTCATCAACGCCCTGATCGGCTTTATTCAGGAGAATAATGCCGAGAAGTCACTGAAAAGTATTCAGAACATGCTCGCCAGTGAAGCGATGCTGGTGCGGGATGGCAAACAGGTCACGGTCGCGACGCGCGATATTGTGGTTGGTGATGTGGTGATGTTACGCCCCGGCGATAAAATCCCGGCTGATTTACGACTGTTTGAGGTCAATAATCTGCGGGTTGAAGAGGCGATCCTCACCGGGGAGTCGACGGTGGTGTCGAAGAACACCGAGACGCTGACCGGTGAAAAATCGCTGGGCGACCGTCTCAACCTGGCTTTTTCAGGCACCACCGTCAGCTCCGGCACCGCCGCAGGCGTGGTGATCGCCAGCGGCGGTGATACTGAGCTGGGTCATATCAACGAAATGATCAGTGGCATAAAAGAGGTTAAAACCCCGCTGCTGGTGCAGATCGACAAACTCGGTAAAGCGATCTTTTTCATCATCCTGCTGATGATGGTCGCCCTGTTTATCTTCGGCTATCTGCTGCGTGATATTCCACTGGGCGAGCTCTCGCTGTCCGTCATCAGCCTTGCGGTTGCTGCGGTGCCGGAAGGTCTGCCTGCCATTATCTCTATCATCCTGTCGCTGGGCGTGCAGTCGATGGCGCGCACCCAGGCGATTATCCGTAAGCTGCCGACTGTTGAAACCCTGGGCGCGATGTCGGTGATCTGCTCCGATAAAACCGGCACGCTCACCATGAATGAGATGACGGTGAAAGCGGTGGTGCTGGCGAAAAGCCGCTGGCGCGTCAGCGGAAACAGCTACGAACCCAAAGGCGAGATTGTTGCTGAGCAGGGCGACGCAAGTGGACTCTCTGCGGCACAGGATCCGCTGTTTCAGCAGTTCCTGCATGCGGTAGACACCTGTAATGAAAGCCAGCTGCGTCAGGAAAGTCAGGGTCACTGGACGATTGTTGGCGGCCCGACTGAAGGCGCGCTGAAAGTGCTGGCGGCGAAGGGTCAGACGACACCTCAGCCGGTTGAGGTGGTGAGCAAGCTTCCGTTCGATTCCCTCTATAAATATATGTCGGTCAGCTGTGTTGCTAACGGCGAATCTTATGTGCTGCTGACCGGTGCACCAGATGTGCTGCTGACGCTGTGTCAGCAGCAGCAGACGCCGGAGGGGGCAGAACCGATAGACCGAGCGTACTGGGATGCCGCCATCACCACCTACGCCAGCGAAGGGCTGCGCACCGTTGCCGCCGCCTGGAAGAGAACCTCTGCACCCGTTACCGAACTGGATCATGCCGATCTGAAAAGTGACATGGTGCTGCTGGGTCTGGCCTGTATGATGGATCCCCCACGTCCCGAGGCGATTGCCGCCATTGACGAGTGCCAGAAAGCGGGCATTCGCGTCAAAATGATCACCGGTGATCATCAGGAAACCGCGATGGCGATTGGTCAGATGCTGGGAATCGGTAACAGTCAGGCTGCTATCACTGGCTATCAGCTTGAACACATGAGCGACGCCGAACTGGCCGACGCGGCAAAAACCTATGACATTTTTGCCCGCACCAGCCCGGAACACAAACTGCGTCTGGTGAAAGCGCTGGAAGCGAGCGGCGAGATCGTCGGCATGACCGGCGACGGCGTCAACGATGCTCCGGCGCTGAAACAGGCCAACGTCGGTATTGCGATGGGTATTAAAGGCACCGAGGTGACAAAAGAGGCGGCCGATATGATTCTGGCCGACGATAACTTTGCCACCATCGCTGCGGCAGTCAAAGAGGGACGTCGGGTTTACGACAACCTCAAGAAAACCATCCTGTTTATCATGCCCACCAACCTGGCGCAGGGTCTGCTGATTATTATCGCGATTCTGATGGGCAATCTGCTGCCGTTAACCCCGGTACAGATTCTATGGATGAACATGGCAACGTCCGCCACGCTGTCATTTGGTCTGGCGTTCGAGCCTGCTGAAGCGAATGCGATGCGCCGGCCACCACGCAATGTCAAAGCACACGTGATGGACGCTTACGCCATCTGGCGCGTGGTGTTTGTCGGTCTGCTGATTTCAATCAGTGCCTTTGTGCTGGAAGCCTGGCTGCAACCGCGTGGCTATAGTGCCGAGTTTATCCGTACCGTGCTGCTGCAGATGCTGGTCACCGCGCAGTGGGCTTACATGCTTAACTGCCGTAATTCAGATGGCTTCTCACTGGATCGCGGTCTGCTGAAAAATCGCGGTATCTGGCTGGTGACGCTGGTTCTGATTGTCCTTCAGGCAATCATTATTTATGTGCCATTAATGAACACGCTGTTTGGTACGCGCCCACTGCCGATTAACTACTGGCTGATTTCGCTGATTGTCAGCATCGCGATCTTCATCGTGGTTGAGATCGAAAAACGCCTCACCCGCGCATGGCGGGTGAAGACGCCATCACTGAGTTAATTCTGCCTCCGGGTCCTGCTGCGGATAGCTCGCAAGCAGGACCTTTTTAATCAGATAGGTCAATGGAATAGCCAGTATCCCGCCCGTAATCCCCAGTAACGCCTGCCAGAACAGAAACGCCAGCAGCTGCGTGGTCAGCGCCAGGTTGAGTCGTTTACCAATCAGCAGTGGTTCGATCACCGAACTCAGGCAGAGGTTCAGCACCACAAAGAATCCTGCTACCGCCAGCGCGATCTGTAAATCAAACATGATGTAACTCTGGATCACCGGCGGAATGGCGGCCAGAAAGGAGCCAAGCACCGGCACGTAATTAAAGATGAACATCAACACGCCCCAGAAAAAGGCAAACTTCAGCCCGATCAGATGCGCACCGACGCCCACGATTAATCCACCCAGAATACTGGTCAGCGTTTTCACTCTGGCATACACAATAACGCTCTGAATTCCCTCCTGCAGCGCCAGATAAAAGGCCTGATGTTTTCCCTTTACCCGCTGTTGCAGTGCAGCTTTCAGCAGCGGCATCTCATAGAGCATAAACAGCAGCATCAGGAACACCATGATCCACCATGAGATGACGCCAGGGATTTGCGTCAGAAACGCAGTGACAATGCGCACTATCGCCCCCGCATCCACAAAGGTCAGCAACTGGTCGGGCGTCATACCGATATCAAGCCGGGCAAAGGCCAGCGTCAGCTGTTCAAGCCGGGCCGCGAGCAGCACGGGCGCCTGACGGCTGAGCTGCATTAAATCGGGCGTCAGCACGGTTAACTTGAGGATAGTGACCACCATGATTAACAGCATCAGCATAATCACCAGCAGTGACGAGACGATGCGCGGTATGCGTTTGTTTTCCAGACGGGTAATCAGGGGATCAAGCATGATTGCCAGTAACATCGCCAGCAGGACCTGATTGATCAGCGGTGCTGCCAGATAAAGGC
>Ga0308170_10004448_pt1 | contig 11047 bp, 10 predicted proteins | sample PhyBR2_2_FD_202136 | JGI IMG/M metagenome (GOLD analysis project Ga0308170, IMG submission 202136) | Phyllosphere microbial communities from UC Gill Tract Community Farm, Albany, California, United States - DLSLSB.R2 | ecosystem: Host-associated > Plants > Phyllosphere > Unclassified | place... | reverse complement strand
GCACCGCACGCAGGTCAGCGCCTCCATCGAGCAAATGGGTGGCGACTGTATGGCGTAAGGCGTGTGGCCCGCTGGCGGAGGTGTCGCCAAGTGAGCGCAGGGCGCTGGCAATGACTTCACGCGCCTGTCGAACATTCAGCCTGGAACCGCGAACTCCGACCAGCAAGGCGTCCCCCGCCTGCTCTGCGGCCACGACTCGTCGGTAGGAGCGTATCCATTCAATAATCACCCGCTCGGCAGGTTTGCCGAAGGGCACCATCCGCTCCTTGTTGCCTTTGCCAAGGACCCTCAACGTCCTTCGCTCAAAATCGATGTCTGAGATATCCAAGGCAACCAGCTCACTGATACGCAGACCCGAAGCGTAGAGCAATTCTGCAATGACCCTGTCTCGACACTGGATCGCCCTGGCTTTGGGATCCTGGTCGGTTCCATCGCCTTTCTGCCTGGCTGCCTCGTTTTCTTCTGTAGGACCAGCATGTTCCGACAGGAGCCTGTCAATCTGGCTGGGCTGAAGTATGTGCGGCAGCCGCCGCTCTTTTTTCGGTGCTGCCAATCGCAAGGCCGGATCATTCTCAACCAGGTGGTTCTTCAATGCCCAAGCGAAGAAGTTTTTCACCGCAGAGATGCGGCGGGCCAATGTTGTCCGAGAAACTGCGGACTCATGCAGGTATGCCAGCCAGTCTCGAAGCATTTGGACAGAAATCTGCTTCAATGCCGGATCCCCGGCGTGATCATTGAGGAACTGTCCGAGGTTTCGGAGATCTACGTCGTAGGCGCGCAGGGTATTTTCGCTGCGGCCGCGTTCGCGCTGCAGGTACTCCAAATAGTCGGCCACAGGTTCGGAGAATTTTGCCGACGGGCCGGTGGAATGCTTCGAGGCAGGATCGTGCTTCATCACCACCGAGCTTACCCGAAGGCAGCTAGTTGCCCTGGTAGACCAGTTTCCACGATAGGCCATCGGTGCTGGCCAGCCCGAGTGCCTCCAGGCGGGCTACCGCCTGCAGCGTTTGAATCATCGGCACACCACTGCGCGCTGAAATTTCATCAACCAGCAGCGACTTGGAAAACGACATGACGTCGTAGACCATGCCTTCATCGCGGCCCAGCTGATCTGTTGGTCTCCGGGGCACCTGATCCACGCGTGAAGCCTGGGTGCTGCGGTCGGCGCCGACGAGCGCGAGGGCATATTGCGGTGAAGCAAGCAGCGCGGCGCTTCCCTCGGCGATCAGCCGGTGGCAGCCGGCGGAATTCGGAGCGAACACGCTTCCGGGGACGGCTGCGACTTCGCGACCTAGCTCAACCGCATGGCTGGCTGTATTCAGCGCTCCAGAGCGGTGTCGTGCCTCCGCGACGATAACCAGCCTGCTCAAGGCGGCAATGATCCGGTTGCGGTTTAAAAATCGAAAACGAGCTGATGTGGTCCCCGGCGGGACTTCCGACAGCAGGACGCCCCGCGCGACAATTTGGTTGAGCAAGTTGCTATTGCCTGATGGATAGAGCCGATCGATACCGCCGGCCATCACGGTAATGGTCGGCGGGTTCGGGTAGGCCCAGTCTTCAACTGTCAGAGCTGCCCGGTGGGCGCTGGCATCGATGCCGTAGGCTCCCCCGGAGACGATGGTGTACCCATGCGTGGCAAGGGTCCTGCCAAGGTCGAAGGTCACTTGGTCGCCATAGTCACTGGCATCACGAGAGCCGACGATCGCTACATTCTTCGCTACCTGCGCTCCGGCAAGGAGCTGGGGATCGCTGGCCCGCCACCATAGACACAGGGGCCGTCCCAGGTTAAGGTCATCAAGCTGAATTGGCCACATTGGGTCCGTTGGGATCAGCAGCCCTCCATTATGCCGGGCCGCGGTATCCAATGCGGCCACGGGGTTGCTCAGCGGCAGCCTCTTGCGCCAACGAGTCAGTGCGGATTTCAGGTCCTGCGCCATATTCGAGGTGGTCTTCACCCCGAGGATGTCGTCAACCTGGGGCTTGAGCCCCCATGGCACGAAGTCTGCTCTTCGAATCAGTGCAAGCAGTTCCTGGGGGCTCATGAGTTCCAGCAGGGCACTCGCGGTGTAGTCGTTGGGCTCAATCAGCTGGTTCAAGTGCGCATATGTCAGCCGTTCCTGATTCGTGCGATCGCCCACTGGAACAGGATTTAAATTGATGGACATTCGATGGCCTAACTATTCTCAAGACTTTGGCGCAGATGCGCTGCAACGGCCAAGTCGTCCTCGGTGGGAGCTGTGTGCTGTTGTTGGTCGGCGACTGTCCAGGCCACCCGCAGCAGACGGTGGATACCGCGGGCCGAAAGCCCGCGGCGAGCAGCAAGTTGTTCCAAAGCGGCCTTGGTTTTTGCCGGGTATCTCAGGTCATGACGCAGTATTTGCGTTGGAATTTGGGCATTGCAGCTAATGGAGAAGGGGCGAAGCCGCTCCTGACTGCGCTCCCTTGTTGTGCGGACTCGTTCTCGAACTATGGCGCTGGATTCATTCTGCGCGGTACTCAACAGCTGCGATTGGTGTACCGGATTCACTCGAACTTGCAGGTCAACGCGATCCAGAATGGGCCCGGATAGCCTGGCGAAGTAGCGCCGGCGGGCCATGGGCGTGCACGTGCAGCCGGTTCCCGTCCCGAAATTCCTCCCGCAAGGGCAGGGGTTGGATGCGAGGATGAGCTGGAATCGGGCGGGCAATCGCTGATGGCTTCTGGCCCGGGCCAGGTTTATATAGCCTTCCTCGATGGGTTGGCGAAGGGCGTCAAGTACGCCGGTATTAAACTGGGCGGCTTCGTCCAAAAACAGGATCCCGTGATGGGCCCGCGTTATCGCCCCGGGGATCAGCTGCGCAGTTCCACCGCCAATCAGCGCCGACAACGAAGAGGTGTGGTGTGGTGCGACGAAAGGCGGGGTGCGCTGCAGCTGGTTGACCTCGTGCATTGCACCGCTGGTAATGGAATGCACTGCCGTGGCCTCAAGGGCCTGGCTGTCATCCAGCGGGGGAATGATCGTGGGCAGGCATTTGGCCAGCATGGTTTTCCCGGCGCCCGCCGGACCAACCATGATCAGGTGGTGTCCCCCGGCAGCTGCGAGTTCCAGCGCCAGGCGCGCTTCCTGCTGGCCGTTGACCAGCTGCAGGTCTGCCTCGTCATGGCTGGCGCTGGCCAGAGTGGATAGCGCCGGAGCGACGGCAGGGCCCGGGTGGTGCAAATGCATAGTGATCAGTTCCTTCTGCGCGCCACAGAATTCCAGCACTTGCCCCAGATGCCGGGCGGACTTCACCTCGATTCCCTCAACCAGCCGTGCCTCATTGCCATTGGCTTCAGCCACAATGACACGATCTAATCCATGTTCCTTGGCCAGTTGAACTGCGGGCAGAACACCGGGAACGGCTCGCAAAGTGCCATCCAGTCCAAGCTCGGCCAGGTACAGCGTGGAGGGGCTGGCGAGCAACTGGTGATCGGCAGCCAGCGCGGCGACAAGAATTGCCAGATCAAAGCCGGAACCGTATTTGGGCAGGGTCGCCGGGGACAGATTAACCGTCAGTTTGCGGTTGGCCAGCGGAATGCCGGTGTTCCGCGCCGCCGCCTTGATACGTTCCCGTGCCTCATTCAGCGAGGCATCAGGCAGGCCCAGAATGGTGAAGCCGGGGATGCCGTTTCCGAGATCGGCTTCTACTTCTACCAGCGAGGCGCTGACCCCATGCAGCGCAACCGCGCTGGTGCGCGCGGTGCTCATGAGCGCACGTCTTGGTGCAACTGGCATTCGAACCCGCCAGCGGTGGGATAGACCTCAACGACGTCCACGCGCAACTGGGGCATGAACATCCGGTGCGCCTGCGCCCAGAAGATCAGCAGCTTCTGCAGCCGATGGTACTTGGCGGCATTGATCGCATCGAAGCCGGTGCCAAAACGCTGGGAGCTGCGGGTCTTGACTTCGATGGCGACCAGCTGGCCGTTGCCGGCCCGCGCCACCAAGTCAAGTTCCCCTGCCTGGCAACGCCAATTGCGATCGAGCACTTCATAGTTGTTTTCACGAAGAAAGCGGGCAGCGGCCAGTTCGCCGGCCGCTCCGAGGCGTTGACTTGCGGTACGCATGTGACTCTCCTTGTTATGCAATCTGATCGATACTTCAATCCTCGAAGCGATGATCGAGAGCAGCCGGGATCCAATCGCCGTCTGTGGATAACTGCAATTAGCAATATCGGGATAAACTCCTGAAATCTCCTCGTAAAAACCGCGAGAAATATTGCTCAAAAGTTGTTGGATTCGGCAAGCAAATGCATGGTGCCAGACAGTTATTTCTGGGTAGATTCACGTAGACGGGATTTCTCCCAGCGGCCAATGGGCGAGGTTATTGCCTTGGTGGGCGTTGCACTCGAATTATGGGTGAATTGCAAAGATCTAATAACGTTTGCATAACATCTGGTTTGTAGCGTAATTCCGGGGCAGAATAGGTCGCGGAAGGGGGGTTCAAACCTCGAAATACAAAGAGTTGGCCCCGCCCAGAGGCGCATTTTTGCTAGGGTGGGCAATCGGTGACGACGCGTCCGACACGATCACCGCTAACACTCGAACCAGGACCTGCGCGGTCCGGAATGCTTTTCCTCGGACGGCGCGAATTGCAGATGGAACAATTCCTGCATGCTGGTCCATTACCAGCCAATGCCTTCGGGCAGATGGGCAGTGGAGACAATGACCACCAATATCGCATTGAAGGTTGAAGGGCTTTACAAGGTCTTCGGTCGCAAGCCGAAAGACGCGGTCACGCAACTTGAATCCGGGACACCGCGTGAGAAGCTGCCCTCGGGCAATACAGCGGCAGTCATCGACGCGTCCTTTGAAGTCAAGACCGGGGAGATTTTCGTTGTCATGGGCCTGTCAGGTTCCGGAAAATCCACCCTGATCCGGACGCTCAACGGCCTGTGGGAAGCCAGTGCCGGCACCGTGAGCCTCGGCGAAGACGTAATCACCGGGATGCAGCCGGCCAAGCTGCGCGCAGTGCGCCGCAAGCGCGTTTCGATGGTGTTCCAGCATTTCGCCTTGCTTCCGCACCGCAGCGTGCTCGAAAACGTCGCCTACCCGCTGGAGCAGCAGGGCGTGGGACGCGCCGAACGACTGGCCACCGCCGCCAAAACACTGAAGCTGGTGGGATTGGACGGCTGGGGCGAGAAGATGCCAAGCGAGCTCTCCGGCGGCATGCAGCAGCGCGTAGGCATCGCCCGCGCGCTATCGGCCGACACCGAGATCTTGCTCATGGACGAAGCTTTCTCCGCGCTGGACCCGCTGATCCGCCGCGAAATGCAAGAACAACTCGTGGAGCTCCAAGCCACCTTGGGCAAGACGATCGTGTTCATCACGCACGACCTGAATGAGGCCATGTTCCTCGGCGACCGCATCGCGGTGATGCGCGATGGGCGCATCGTGCAGATCGGCACTCCTGAGGAGATCCTCACCGATCCAGCCAACGACTACGTCGAGCAGTTCGTGCAGGACGTAGACCGCGCCCGCGTGCTCACCGCCGCCTCGGTCATGGTTCCTGGCCGCTCGGTGATCCAGGAAAACGCCGGCCCGCGCGCTGCCCTGCGGCAGATGCGCGACGCCGTTGCCTCGGCGGCCATCGTTACGGGCCGGGATCGCAAGGTTCTCGGCATGATCACCGACCGCGATGCGCTCAAGCTGGTGCGCCGCGGCGAAAGCTCGCTGAACTCGAAGATCTCCGCGCTGTCCACGGTGGATGCAGATACGGCGCTGATCGACTTGTTCGTCCCGTCCGTGGAATCTCCCCTGCCCGTCACCGTCACCGATGCCGAGAACCGCCTGCTAGGAGTCATCCCGCGGGTGACCCTGCTGGCGGCACTTGCTTCCACCACCCCGCAGACCGAGGAAATCAGCGTGCTCGACAGCCCGCTGCCCAGCGACATCGTTGACGCGGTGCTGCAGATTGAACCGGAGAAGAACTAATGGACAACTTCCGCATCCCGATCGGCGACGTCTCCGAAGATGCCATCGACTGGATCATTGCCAATCTCGACGGCTTCTTCTCGGTGCTGCGCACGATCTTCATAGAGATGTACGACGGACTCTACCTGGTGCTCTCTACCCCGAGTTTCGCTGTGGTAACCATCTTGATCGGCCTGATCGCACTGCTGGCCCGCGGCTGGCAATTCATGCTCGGCGCAGTGCTGGGCCTGCTGGTCATCGTTGGCGTGGACCAGTGGGAAAATGCGATGAGCACCCTGGCGCTGGTCATCGTCGCCGCCTTCTGGGCCTTGCTGATCGCGCTTCCGCTGGGCATCTGGGCCGCGAAATCCGACGGCTTCTCGCAGGTTGTCCGCCCGGTGCTGGACTTCTTGCAGACCATGCCGGCCTTCGTCTACCTGATCCCTGCGCTGATGCTCTTCCGCGTCGGCGTAGCACCGGGCATCGTGGCCACTATCATCTTCGCACTGGCCCCTGGCGTACGCTTCACCGAGCTGGGCATCCGCTCGGTGGATAGCGAAGTAGTTGAGGCCGGGCAGGCTTTCGGCTCCTCACCGGGACGTATCCTGCGGCAAATCCAGCTTCCGCTGGCACTGCCCACCATCATGGCCGGCGTTAACCAGGTCATCATGCTTTCGCTGTCCATGGTCGTGATCGCCGGCATGGTCGGCGCCGGCGGCCTGGGTGGCGATGTGATCAGCTCGCTCTCCCGCCTGGACACCGCGCTGGGCGTGGAAGCCGGGCTGGCCGTGGTCATCCTGGCGATGATCCTGGACCGGCTGACCAACGCCTTCGGACGGCAATCTGGATTGTTCGCGCTGTTCGCCAAGAAGCGCAAGGCCGCTCGCACCGCAAGGGAGCAGCAGCTGGCCGCTTGAGGGCAACGCGCAACGAGCATGGGCGGGAGCTCGACTTCCGCCACCGGCTTCGGATCCCCGGGGTCGGACGGCGACTGGAAAGACCAGCGCCGTGGAAAGGGATAGATCATGAATCGCACCATTATGAAGTTTGGCGCACTGGCCGCCACTGCGGCATTGGGACTTACCGCGTGCTCCAGCAGCGATGCCGGAGGCGAAGGCGACGCACAAGCGTCGAAGGAAGTAACCATCGCGGTCTTCAACGGCTGGGATGAGGGCATTGCCACCAGCGAGCTGTGGAAGGCCGTACTGGAGGACAAAGGTTACGACGTCAACCTGGAATACTCCGACGTTGCCCCACTGTTCTCCGGACTGGCCTCGGGCGATTACGACCTGACCACCGACGTGTGGCTGCCGGTCACCCACAAGGACTACCTGGACAAGTTCGGGACCGATATCGAGGACCTGGGCGCCTGGAATGACGAATCCAAGCTGACCGTTGCCGTCAACAAAGACGCCCCGATCGATTCCCTGGAAGATCTGGCCTCCAACGCCGACAAGTTCAACGACAAAATCGTGGGCATCGAGGCAGGCGCTGGCCTGACTCGCACCATGGAGGAGTCGGTGATCCCTGATTACGGCTTGGAGGACATGGACTTCGTCACCAGCTCCACCTCGGCCATGCTCACCGAGCTGAAAACCGCCACCGATGCCGGCGAGAACATCGTGGTGACCTTGTGGGAACCACACTGGGCCTACTCCTCGTTCCCGGTGAAGAACCTGGAAGATCCAAAGGGATCTTTGGGCAACACCGAGAGCATCCACAACTACTCTCGTGCCGGCTTCGCCAAGGATTTCCCTGAGGTTGCCGATTGGATGGGCGGCTTCAAGTTGAGCCTGGACGAGCTATACACCCTTGAGAAGCTCTTGTTCGTAGACAACGACACTGATGACTACGAGCCGCTGGTGCGCCAGTGGATGGAAGAGCATGCCGACATCGTCGAGCGCATGACCGCTTCCTAGTAAGTCTGGGGCTGCGGACCTCAATTGCAAAGGCCGGCGCCGGTCCACTCATGTGGACTGGCGCCGGCCTTTGATTAATTAGACGCTGATTCGTTCAGGAGTCCAGCCCCTCCTTAGGGATCTGCAGCTCGTCACGATTCAGTTCCTCGACGTTGACGTCCTTGAACGTCAGCACCTTCACGGACTTCACAAAACGCCCTTGCCGGTAGATGTCCCACACCCACGCGTCGGTGAGGTTCAGCTCGAAGTAGACTTCGCCGGCGTTGCTCAGCGTTTTGACGTCTACCTGGTTGGCCAGGTAGAACCGCCGTTCGGTCTCGACCACGTAATTGAAAAGCCCCACCACGGTTTTGTACTCGCGGTACAGCTGCAGTTCCATGTCGGACTCGTAGTTTTCCAGATCGTCGCCAGCCATCACTTTGCTTTCTTTGTTGTGGCTTCACCATGGGCCGAGTCGGCCTGCGAAGTCAAGTTCCAGCTTTTGCGGTGGTAATCGCAGGGGCCCTGTGCACTGATTGCCGCACGATGCGCGGCGGTTGCGTAGCCCTTGTTGATTTCCCAGCCGAAGTCGGGGTGGGACACGGCCAGATCGGTCATGATGCCATCGCGTTCCACCTTGGCCAGGATAGAGGCCCCAGCAATCGCCTGGCAGGTCATATCGCCCTTGATGATGGTGGCCAGCGGCAGGTGCAGTCCCACCGGTTCGCGCTCGTCGGCGAGCATATCAAAAAGGTCCGGTTCCGGGGCGGTCAGCCAGTCGTAGCTTCCGTCCAGCAGGATGGCTTGGGGCGCGACGGCGCATTGCTCCACGGCGCGGGTTCCGGCCAGGCGCAAGGCGGCGGTGACGCCCAGGGCATCAATCTCCTGGGCGGAGGCATGGCCGACGCCGTGGCCCACGGCCCAGTCACGCACCTTGGGCACCAGCTCTTCGCGCGTTTCCGGGCGCAAGAGCTTCGAGTCGCGCAGTTCCGGGAATTCACGCACGCTCTCGATGTCGATCACGGTAATGCCCACGGTAATTGGCCCGGCCAAAGCTCCGCGGCCTACCTCGTCGACCGCGCCAATAAAGCGCACGCCGTGGCGCGCCGCCAGGGCGCGTTCGTGGTCGAGGGTGGTTGGCTGGTTCTTGGTGGCTGTCATGATCGCTGGCAGGCTAGTTGCTGGCCGGGGCCGGGACGTTGGCGAAGACTTCATCGTGGGAGTCGATGGTGCCCCAGCGCGAGGTTGGCCACGAAATGATGGAGGCCCGGCCCTGTACGGAGTCCATGTCCACAAATCCGCCTTCGATATCGGTGTGGAAGCGCGAGTCGGCGCTGGCTGCACGATGATCGCCCATGACCCAGATCTTGCCTTCTGGCACGGTGACCGAGAATTCCATATCCGATGGCTGGTTCCCGGTGTAGATGTAGGGTTCGTCGATCGCTTCGCCATTGATCATGATCTTGCCGACGGCCGCATCGTATTCGACAGTGTCTCCTGGCATGCCGATGATGCGCTTGACCAGGTACTGCTCGTCGGCGGCCGGAAGGATTCCCACGAAGGAGAGCACGTTTTCAAACGCCGTGGGCGACTGCGCCAATGGCGGCAGCCAGCCCAGGTCGTCACGGAAAACCACCACATCGCCGCGGTTCAGTTCAAAGGGGCCGGGGACCATCAGGTTCGCGAAGATGCGGTCGTTGACTTCCAAGGTGTGCTCCATGGAGCCCGAAGGAATGTAATAAGCGCGGAAGAAGAAGGTCTTGATCACGAAGGAGAGCGCCAAGGCTATAACCACGATGATGGCGATTTCACGGATGAAGCGCCATATCTTGTATAGCGGTCCCTTGTCCTGGGGATTTTCAGCTGGTGCGGCGCTCACAGTTCGATTAGTACCTTCCAATATCGCGTAACACACCCCATCTTACGTGCCAGCCGGTGGCGAATCGTTCATTATCGGCTTCGCCTGAACGGTGTGGGACGCAACAACGGCCAGCCCTTTGCGGGCTGGCCGTTGCGAAATAGTGTTCTGCTCCCGCGCGGTCGGGTCATTGGAGAGGAAACCAGCTACGACTTGGCGGGCGAGCCTATACCGCCGCTGGACTTGAAATCCACGGGGATATCGCCGACTGGCTGATCAGCTTCGATCAGCTTGGTGATCGCTTCGATCTGGCTCTTGTCCACGGAGAGCGTAATGCCGCCGGTTTCAGGATTCAACGAATAGGCGTGGATCGAATTGCGGATCGGGTTCTCCTGCTTGCCCTGCCACGTCATGATCTTTTCGATGGCCTGGCGCAGTTCCTGGCTGCTGTGCTTCACGATATGCCCGACGGCACCGGCTTCTTCGATCGCAGCGAGCTGGCCTTCATCAGTTGTCGACACGTGCAGCTTGCCGTTCTTGATCCAGCCCTGGACATAGTTTTCGCCGAGGTCTGCGGAAAGCTTGTCGTTGATCTTCAGCAGCGCGTTTTGGTCCACGGAATTCTCGCTTTGGTTCTCGGAGGGCGCGGTGGAAGCAGAGGTCGCGGAGCCCGAGGACTCTTTGGTTCCTGGGTCCGTTTCTTGCCCGCAACCGGTCAGCAGCAAGCTCGCCATGAGGGCCGTGGAGGCCAGCGCCAATGGAGTGCGGGATGTTCTGGAGTTGAAATTCATAATTGCACCTCGGTTTTTGCGTACCCATAGCCTTCTTGACTTCGAGGCTATAGGGCTTTTCGTAAAACAGTCAGTGAGCCACATGTGCACTAACTAAAAAGTGTCCCGCTACCTGTGGTGAAGTAGCGGGACACTTTCAGAGGTTCCTAGAACCTATGGGTAATTCGTTCCTTAGCCGTGGCGGCGGTTGCCGCGGCGGAACAGGAGGAAGGTTGCACCGACCAGAGCCAAGGCGCCGCCTGCAGCGATCAAAGGAGCGCTGCTCGAACCGGTGTCGGCCAGTGGATCGTCCTTCTTAGGAGTTTCCTTTGGTGTTGCCGACTTGGTTGGCTCGTTGGACTCGTCGTCCTGTGGAGCTTCCGAAGACTCTTCGGTCTCGGACTCGGAAGGCTCCTCAGTAGCAGTCTCAGTTGGCGTTGCCGACTCCGAAGGCTCCTCAGTAGCAGTCTCGGTAGGCGTTGCCGACTCCGAAGGCTCCTCAGTAGCAGTCTCGGTAGGCGTTGCCGACTCCGAAGGCTCCTCAGTAGCAGTCTCGGTAGGCGTTGCCGACTCCGAAGGCTCCTCAGTAG
>Ga0308170_10004445_pt1 | contig 11050 bp, 17 predicted proteins | sample PhyBR2_2_FD_202136 | JGI IMG/M metagenome (GOLD analysis project Ga0308170, IMG submission 202136) | Phyllosphere microbial communities from UC Gill Tract Community Farm, Albany, California, United States - DLSLSB.R2 | ecosystem: Host-associated > Plants > Phyllosphere > Unclassified | place... | reverse complement strand
TCTTCCCCGTCCCATGCTGAATCGAGCTCGGCTGCCCGCCAGCGTGCGCAGCGGCCGCGGATCAGCGATTCGACCGCGAACACAGCATCGCAGCCTAATCGGAGCACCAAGCTCGTTCCGAAGGTGATAGACGGCGAGATCTGGATGACGTCGCCGGACAGTGACGAGGAAGAGGCTGCTGCTGCCGAGGGTGAGGTTGCGCCAATGCCCGCGGGATTCAACAACGATCCGGCGGAGCTGGCTTCCGTGAGTGTCATCCGTCGGCTGTAAGGGAGCATTGCTGATGCCCAGCCACCAGCCAAGAAACGTCCAATTGCCGCTTCCGCGGATCTCGAGGGCTCGGTGCTCGTGAGGGACATTAAGATCGCAGAGCTCGAGGCGGTGATCGCGAAACTGCAAGAGCAGCTTGCGCTCATTCCCCTACCGGTCCCCGCTGTCGATCCGAGAGTCCTCGAGGGAAGGGACACCCTGATCCAGCAGCTACGGGAGGAGTTGGCCGAGGCGCAAACGAAAGCAGTTCCGCCTTCACCTCCTATACGCATAGTGGAACCCGCCCTCATTGCCGAGAAAGACGCCAAGATCGTCGAGCTCGAGTCGACAGTCGCCACGCTGTCTTCCAGCTTGATAGCCGCGGGAAAGCGCGGCTCCGAGCCATCGGCCGAAACGCACGAGCTGAAACGGGGGAACGAATTCCTCATTGCACAGATGGACGAAGCGACTACCCGGTTCGAACAGGCGGAAAGGGAGCTCCTTGCGGCTCGGGCGCAGATTGCTCGGCTAGAGAATGGTATGCCACCGGCCGATACCGCCGCTATTGAGTCTTTGCAAGCCGAGCTTGCCGCGGCGCAAGCGGAGAAGGACGCTCTGACTCGCAAGGTCAAGACCCTATCGGACGAGAATGACTTCTTCCGACAGCAGTACCAGCAAGCGTCCAACTCCGCGGTCGAGTCGGTCCGCCAAGCTCGCGAGCTCGAGGACGAGGTGGAGAAGCTTCGATCGCAATTGAAGCTGGGTCTGAAGCAGCGGAACATGCACTACGAGGCGATTCACGCCAAGCGCGAGGCCGAGGCGGTCAAGCTGCGCGCGACGAATGCCATCCTGCTGGAACAGTCTCGACGCACCGACGATGCGGTCAGGCGCAAAGCTGCGCTGTACGACAAGTACCGTACCGAGAACGAGCAGCTGCGCGAGCACGAGTCGGCATGGCAGGACCGCTATGCCGCGCTACAGGAACGAAACGAGGAGCTGGCGGACCAGGTGGCCGCGCTGCGGGGCAAGCAGATGGGCGTGTTTGACGATGACGAGGGCGAAAGCGATTATACGGAGGGTGACGCGGAGGACGACATCACCGATGATGATCGCCCCGGGGGAGGATCGAGTGGAGTGGGATACGGCACACGCGAGACCATCGGGGGCTTCACGAGCTCGCAGCTTGGCTCGCAAACCGCGGAAGCGGGCGGAGATGACGTCTTCAGATCGCTGCCTGCGCCGGTGCCACTCAGAGGTGGACAAGTGGACGAGGAGCAGGTGGCGGAGGGAGAGGTCGAGAGCCTGGTGGAGGGCGAGGCGCTGAGGTGTCATTGGCGAAATGACCAAACGCAGTGCGACCTGGCGTTTGACAGGCTCGAGGTGGGTGTTGTTCACTTTCTCGTCTGCCCCTCCCTGTTTCCCCCCAGTCTGTCCCGTCCCTCGTGATTCGTGTCTGATGGCAGGACCTGGCGCACCATGGCAGGGCTCACGCGTACGAATACGAGGTCAAGGTCGAGGGCTAAATTCATGAGGGCATGGAACAATAATCGAGAGGGGCAACAAGTTGTACATTTAACGCATAAAGGTTGGACAACCATGGAAGCGACGTACCGAGGAGGAGCGGTCAGAAGGAGATTCCTGGGCATCGAGGTATGAAGGGGTTGTGGGTTCGTACGCGTATTATTCCCCTGGGCGATTATGTGGTGCCAGTACGAATGCACGCCTATGCATGTCATATGTGCCGGCATGACCACTTGACTGTGCAATCATCATGGCCGATCCTTACGAGTGGACCTACAACGCAACGCCGACAACTCAACGCGTATCATGAAGCCTTATGCCCAAGACGCCGAGCGGCCATTGGAACAAGCTACGAGTGCACGACAGTCGCCAAAGCTCGGTGGGTCGTGCGCACCATTGGCATCTTGTCGCCGCGACATGAGGCCCGAGAGGGCTGATTGCCTCGCGTGTGGTTAGCCCCGATCACACAGGTGTAGCGGCCTGGTCCTGGGCAGAGGCGGTATCCCAACTGCCATCGCGCTATCGAAATGGGTGCGGGTGGGCGGTCGAGGGATGGCCGCAAGAAGCCATGAATGATGATCTTACGAGCACGATGCAGCTCGCGTCCGCGCCACCTCTCATGCATCGATCCGTCGGAAACCCGATCATCACGGCCCCAAATGCATGGCACAAGGTACACATGCATCCTCGTCGCCTCTCGTGTTTAATGTCCTTCTAGCCGGCCGATACGGGCCTGATCTACTCTCTATACGACCCGCACTGCTCAAGCCTGGGTGTCTCGACGCGTGAACGTGACCATGCCCTTGAGCGGGAGAACGATCATCGTCTGTCCGTCAGCGCCTTGGTCCACATTTCAGTTCCGCAGACTCACCCTGTAGTTCGGGTCCGGGAAGGTCGGGTTATCCAACTTCAGCGTGTAGTTGCGGATGATGTACGAGATGATGATCGACAGTTGGAGGTACGCAAACGACTCGCCGACACACCTGTGTCGACCGGCGCCGAAGGGCATGTATGGCGACTCGGTTCCCTTGCTGATCTGTCCGAAACCGTAGTCGACCTGCTCGCCTCCGCCGGTGTACTGGTTCAAGGCCGTCTGGGCGACGCCGTCCTTGTCGTTCCACCTAAGCGGGTTCCACGTCTTGGCCTCGGGCCACACGAGCGGGTCCATGGCGGACACGCCGGGCGCGGCGACGATGAAGTAGCCCTCGGGGATGACGTACGGGGTCGACTCAGACGGGGAGGCGAGGGAGGGCGGGACAGTGATGGGCGAGAGAACCTTGCGGTAGATCGAGTGGATCGGGGCGTGCTTAATATGAGTGGGGACACAAGGCCAGGAGGGGGGTTGCGCTCACCATTCGGAGGGTCTCCCGGATGATCGAGTCCATGACGGGCATCTCCTTGGTATCCTCGTACGAGATGGGTCGGAAGGTGCCGTCGGGGTTGCCAAACTTCTCAACTTGCTCCTTGTACAGCAGGTCCCTGTCGTCAGCGCTGATACCCACAAGCAGCCGCATTCGACGTACGCGATGTCAGGTCGGTCGGCGATGTGCAGGATGGACCAAGACGAAGTGGCCGATGAGGTGTGCTGCCCGGCCATCAGAATAGCAATCATCATGTGCGCAATGTCCCGCTCCGTCAATGGCGTTCCATCCTTGTACTCCTTGCCCTGCAGCGCCTGGATCATGTCCATCTCGTCAACCTGTGTCCGCGTCAGCTACCGCCCGGTCTTCCACCCGCGACTCACCTCGGACTCGCCCGAGTTCCTCTTCCTCATGATGTCCAGGTAGAAGTCACTCATGGCCTTTTGCGCCCTGTCCCGTCGTCGGTAGCTCGGAAGCGGCAAGTTGGGGAACATGAAGTTGAGCGGGGTGAAGCCTCCGTCGAGGTCCTCCATGTCTCGCGCGAACTTGGCCGTCATGGCGTCTCGGATCTCTTTGCCCTGGAGCGATCGACCGGCGGTGAGGATGATCAACTCGGCCATGATCTTTAAAGCCTCGAACGTCTTGGGGCCGGGGGACGACGGGGAGAAGTGCAGTTCGTGCTCGAAGAAGTCTTGCGTCTCAGAGTACATGAGCGTCGCGTAGGACTGGAGCGCCTCGGTGGACAGGCCATGCTTGATCTGCGGGTCAGCACAAGATCCGATACTGCATGGGATGTGGACACTGACAAACTTCTTCTGCTGCATGAGCATCTCGTTGGGGCAGTCGTACACGACGCCTTTGCCAAACACCGGCGTGGTCAGGTGCTGCCCGTCAGCGGACCCGAACGATCGCTGCTGCACCCCCCTCACTCACAGTGTAGGCATCCTCTGCAGACACCTGCGAGACCTTTCCTCCCAGAGACAAGTTGTTGCCCTTTGGACCAAGCGCGACCGTCATGCGTCGACCAAGGAGAATGAACGTGAAGACATCGCCGTACTGCCGTCAACACACGCGCATCCAAGCATGTGCGCGCCAGCCTCACCTTGGCCCTGCACTCGAACAAGAACTTGTAGGGGTCCGCGCCGTAGTACGCCGCCGAGCCGAACCAGGGGATGTAATGGAAGACGACCGGGGGAAGGGATTTGTCCTTGGGCAGGTACTGCTATCAGCACACATGCGCAACGACGCTTCAAGCCATGGCATTCGCGTACCAGCTGCTGGAGGACGTTCAGCCCGATGACGGTGGCGGGGACGATGACCCAGAGGGCAAAGACCAGCGCGGGCAGGGGCAGCTCGTTGACCCAGTCGGGCAGAAAGGGGACGTGCGGGAATGGGACCGCGGTCATTGTGGTTGGTTGAGGATCGCTATGCGTCTGCGTCTGTCGCTAGTCGTCGCGTCGAGTCTAGTCAGCGTCTATGTCCGTAGTCGTAGCGTGGCGTTGAACAGTGTACAAGTATGAGAAGGGTGCGCGCTATGAACCAATGAGGATGGTTGATCGTGTCATCGTACCACACTTTTTTCCCGGCATCAACAATGAAACCATCCCTTCCCCACGCCCGCGACGCGCGCGCCTCGTTCACAGTACGGCATCAAACCGTCCTTCAATTCCAAGCACCAGTTTCCCGCCCGCCTCGAGGCCTCCGAGCACCTTGTCTTGCATGCAAGTGCAATGTGGAGGCTTGAGGCGAATTGGCACGTGGTACGTGGGCAGGGCCCGGCATGCAAAGTCGAGCTGGCTGGGGCTCGAGCGTGATCAACACACGCGCAGTGCTCAGCCTCAGCCCGCATGGGCGGCATTGTGGCTATCGAGACCCTTTAGTCTCACATCCGCACCGATCGCATCGCGGTGCGCTCACTCCACCCGGGGGCCTTCCGCGGGTGCAACACCTCTGAGCTAGGTCACTGTGCAGAGATCATGACAAGATACATGCGGCATGCTGATTGCAATCAGATACAGTAGACGGACGCGTTATAAGGTAGTGTATACACAATGCTCGGAGATCATGATTGGAGTCCACAGGAGCGTGGAGGTGGTCCGAAGTGTCCCATCCGCTTTCGAAACAGACTCGGCGGGAAAGGAGCGGATCGAAATACATGGCGGCAAGTCGGTGGGGAGAACAAAATCGAAAAAGCACATGGCCGGAACCGATGCGCGCTATTGATACAGCCGGGGAAAAGAGAGCGAGTTGTGCGAAGGATCAGCAGGACAGGTGATAGATGTGAATGATGAATCGTGGCGTCTAGTGTGGGAGTCGGAGAAGGAAACCGATCTACGATCACTTCTTGATTCCAGTCGATTGCGAGCCGTATGCGTGAGAATTCGGACCGGAACGCGAGGGCGTGCAAGCCTTCTTGGCCTGGTTCCAACGTTCCGCCCTCAGCTGCATATTTTCCGCCTGCAGTTTGTCCATCGCTTCTTGTAGGTGGTGGAGTTGTTCGGCCTGTACATCGGCCAGCTCTTCGAGGTCGGTCAGGTGCGTGGCTGCCTAGCTGTTAGCCATCCCGTCATGCATTGACGTTCGGACCGGACGAACCGCATTGTTTTGCAGCTTTGACCTCGCGCGGAATGCGCGTTGCGCAAGCCGGTTTTGCAATCGCCTCCTCTCGCGCCGGGTGGCCGCGCCGCCTTGTTCGAGTCTCTCAAGTTCACGCAACTCTGCCTCTTTCTGCGCCTGCGACACGTTGGGACCCTCGTTGGCCATGCCGGATGTCCAGGTCATCTTGCGTTTGTGGCCACGTTTACCTCTGCCGGTAGAACTATCGGGTACGACGGAATCGGAGCAGCGGCGGAGACCCCCGCCTCTGGGTACCGCCTCGATAGGCGAAGGCGAGGGCGAGACCGAGTGTAAAGGGGATGCCGGGAATTCCATCTGCAAACAATCAGCATTGAAACGATACTACAAAGGCGAGGATGGGAGACGAACCACATCCTGGCGACCTCCGGAACCAGGGTCGTCGAGGCTGAGTCGACTCCCAGGGCTTGAGCTCGCTGTCATCGGCGGCGGGGCGTAGAGATAACCCGGGTTGATGGAAGACCCCTCACTGGGAAGCCCGGACGGTCTCGCGATGGGCGGTGGGGCGTACAGGCCAGTGTAACCAAACGCGCCCGAGGCGGGAACGCCATACGGGTAAGTCATGGGGTCAAAGGCCGAGTACGACAACTGGCCATCGCTGACAGGCAAGTCTCCATGGTCAGCGCTGGAGGTCCGAAATGGTGGTACATTCACAACTCACCGAGACCGAGACCAAGGGTGACGTCCGCCCGGGGCGTTTTGCCGGTCATGCCTCCAAACATGAGTGGAGAAACATGGGTGGCGGGGGTGTACATCTGATCGGTCCCGTTGGGGAATACTGACGTATCGAGCATTTGAGGATAGGCTGGGTTGTTACCCATGACGAAAGGCATCGACGCTCCGAGGAGCGGGTCGAATTTGTCCATGGACACGGGGTGGTCGCCGTAATGGGTCGCGCTCGTCGAGTCGGAGTGTGAACGGGAACCGTAGGGGTCGAAAGCGATCTGGGCCAAATCGGCTGTACCGAATACCGGGCCCGGCGAGGGAAGGGAGGTGGAAGTGACAGTGGACTCTGTATCCGACCTTTGGTTGGGAGCGCGCATTCGCGGAATGTCTTGGTTGCCGGTCACATGAGGATGTGTGTGCGCGTGCGCTCCTTGGTGATGAGAGTAGGCGGAGGGACTCACCACCGGAGGGTGGAATGGGTTGTTGTTCAGGCTGTCGAGGGCATTGTTCCGGACATGCTCGACCATGCGCTGGTGGTACTCGCGATGACGGATGTCAACGTCGCCCGGAGAAACACTGTGGTGTGGAGTGATCGGCTCATGTTGAGGCTGCTTCCCCTTCATGTCCAGGTGCTCAGTCGCTGCGGCCAAGGACATGATGAGTGCTGCTAGCGGAGTGGTGACGAGTGGCCGTGGCGGTGGTGACTACTATGCAATGTATGATGAGGTACGTAGATGTAATGATGATGAATTCTAACAAGGTCAGAAAGGTTCACTGAAGCACTGGCCAGGGGATGAGCTTCTTTTTGTGGCGAGGGAAGGGGATGGGAAGATGTAGCATGCTAGCCGCGTTTGGGCCCGTCTGTTCTTGAGGGATTGCGGACTCGCTGGAATCACAGGGCGCGCGACGGTTGGAGCAGGAACGAGTCTATCAGCTTTACTGGAATCACCCTATCCCGCTGTGACGTCGGCAGGGTTTGTATAGACGGCAAAATCCGGCATGACGACCCTCCTTTGCCTCTCGCCTCGGCTCCGCCAGCGAGGGTCGATCCGCTGTTCCTTTCAGGGTTTCGTGGCGCTGGAGTCACACTCGTTCGCCCAGTACACGTATTCCCGCGCAGCGATACCCCGGCCCTTGGCTTTTTCCAGGCCTGGCCGTGGATGCATGCGAGCCTTCCGGCATTCCTTTCAGACGTTTGTTTGCGCCCCATTGATTTAATGACAATCATGCATCGTTTGGTCCCCATAGAACGATTGCTCTTGAGAGAGACGAATCTGCTCCGTCGGTCTCACACCGCGTCAACCCACTCGAAGGTGGGGGCCACAGCGCAGCCAACGCTTTCCTGTACCTGTCATGGGTCATTAGCGGGACCCGTGATGTATTCTCAGCCCTTGACTTCGTAATTCCGTGTCCGGGCCGAATCTTCTCCACGGAGAGCACACCCCCTCGGCTGCGTCGTCGGTAATCCTCCGGAACCCCCGCCACGACACGTCTGGGGTGATTAACTTTTCATCGCGGAAACATGAACAACCTAGATGGTAGTCGACGCTCGCAGCCAGTGTTTAGCACGAATCGGAGCGGTGGGGTCAAAGCCGGCTCACGGTTGAAGCGTATCTTTGGCGTGGTCTAGTCCTTCGTAGGGAGCAATCCTTCCCTGGAGCGCAGAAGTCGACTCCCATTAACAATTATCCCACAAGAAGTAATCCGTTCCACCGAGATGTCTGACGAAGCCTCAGGGTCGAAAGGCAGGAAATGCCTCACATGTTCAGTTTCCCATGAACCTTCAGGGCCAGCTTCCGGGGGCGTGTACGCGCGTCGATTTGTGGCGGTAGTACTGATATCCGAACGGCCCCGTGTTAATTGCCCTGCGTACTCCTTCCGCACGCTCCCCTGCTCGTCTGCCTTTAATCTCTCTGCGCGCTCCCCGTATTCTCCGTGTGTGACTCACCGCGTGTGACTCACCTCGGGGTCAATTACTGCTGTTGTCGCAAGCGATTGTCTCACGCCTTTTCTTCCCCGCGTGTTATGGGGTGCCGCCAGGGTTCTTACTCCGCAGTGCCTGCACACTGCCGCCGCCATGTGACCTGCGCCGAGCGGTTGGAGTGCTTGGTTTCAGGTAATACTCACGTTTCTCACATGCTAGGCTCAAGGATGAGCCGTGAAGCGCTGATCAAGGCACGTGCCTTACAAGAACGGGGATGGTCGCCAGAGCCCTCAGGGTGGAGTACTAACACCGGCAGCTGGGCTGACCAAGTTCGTGACTCAGGCTGGAGCGATCACCATGATGTCAGCCGTAATCGACCGCCACTCTCGCCAGCCGGACAGCCGACCCTTCTTCTGATGTGAATACGGAACTTCTACTCGGACTTCGTGCGCAAGCGAGAACGTGGAAACCCGCCACAGTCTGCCGAACGTCGGTAAGACAGTAATCATGACGAAGCTTCTGCCGAAGCTTCTAGGGCAAAGCTTCCTAAGCCCCCTGTTCCTCGCCCATCAAAAGGCGGGTCTGCCGCCCGGGATTCGGCAACGCAATTGTCACCCATGTGCTCCGCTCGCCAAGAGCCATCCCGGGAAGTTCGAATGTCGATTGCACGAGCTAACTTAAGGCGCCATGGGAACTAGCCATGGATGACAGGAAGAGCTGACTTGGTGTCTCTGTCCAGCCTATCAGCTAGCTCGAGGCACAAAGCTTGCCCATTACTCCACGGCGATTACAGGTCAGATTGAGACGTGAGCTGATGACCTGTCGGACATATGAAGACGCGTCGTGATGACTGTCAGGTGAACGACGTTCCGGCTGCCAACGGCAGAAGCGATGACGGTACGAACGGTCACGGCACACAGTGCCGTTCCGTGCGTCCATATCACGCGGCTTCGCGACTTGGACTCGTAGCCGCTCTAAATGCCCTCTCCCTGCTCTGAGCTCGGCTTGGCCCGTGTCACGCAACCGCGGTTCGGTAAACCCCGAGCATGTCCGGTAGGGGCGAGGAGATGAACCGCACGCCATTGTCGCTGTCGAAGGTGTTTGGCAGAGTAGGAATACGGGTCCGTGCTCCCTAGTACGGGGCGGGAGCAGGCGGTTGCTGCGAAGAGCTGCGCACCATCGTTCAGAGAGGGCCTCGTTCACAACTAGGCCAGCGGAACCTTCCGTCATGCTACGCTCTGGCTTGCCCATAGTATCAACAACCCAGAAGGCGCCTCCCAGCTACTGTGCATATTTTCGCTACCACCGAAATGTCCGAAGCGTGCAATTATCACTATTGGCCTGCTCGTATCACTGAAATGGCCGGCCTGGAGCGGCAGCCTTTCTCACCATCCTTTGGTGGAACGTGACCCCGTCGAGAGTAGCATGTCACTGTTGTTGAGCCGACTTGTCCCCTGGTAGGTTCCATTTGGTCGATGTCATCGCTGGGACTTGCCATGATGCCAGCAACTTGGCTCAGGGTGACTCGGACCGAATCCGGCCGGTGAAGATTCTGCGAACCGCGAGTAGGCCGAACAGACCTGTCGGGAGGCTGGGCTCGATTACTGTCACCTTACGCCTTGTCAACCGCGAGGCCTTGCCCTCTCTCGAGGTGTTGGCGGGCGCTGATCAGACACGCTCCCATGGATGCAGTATGTATGGGTTACGAAGAGGGTGTCCCAATGACTCGGACCCGTGACGCCGAGCCCACCTTTCCATGTCGACTCGTTACAGCGGGTGTTGACAGAAGGTCGTGCACGGAGGAGTTCTCGCAGGGGTCTCGAGCTTGGCGATGGTCGAAAAGCAGGTGCGATAGAATGCCACCTCGATGGCTACATCACGTACATCACGTACGGGCATCACGTAAATGTGGGCATGGGTCGCCCAGGTTATTACCCGAAGCGGACATTTCGCTTCACGTGTGCTCTGAAACACGACGATCAAAACGCGCGGTTCTTCTATTGTTCTCGAATCGACACGCCCTTGCTGCTTCGAGATGCGACGTTCCAAATTGGGGGGCACACAGATGGGCGCCAAGCATGTTGGGTATGCAAGTCGTTCTCACCGAGCTCAGCAGGTCTTCACACTCCACATCAACTCACAGTACCTCTGTCAGCGCTCGCGGCGATCAGGCGCTCCTCACTCCAAGTTGGCCGACACCCGACACCGGCAGCTTGTGAGTCACTACGGCCGTTGGCTCCCGTGATCCGTGGGAGGAGGGATGCTGATGATGATCAGGGGCTCGAGGAAACACCCGTCTTGGCTCGGACAGAAGTAACGTCCGCAGGAACCACCGCGTACCGTATCTGATCGGGCCGGCGCATACGACAAGCGGGACTCGGGAGTCGGCCGGCTTCGCTCAACAAGGCACATCAAGCGACGATCACAGGGTGAGTCGATAGTCGTGTACCTGTGCTTGACGATCCCGGGTTAAGGGGAGTGGATAGGTGAAACACTCGCTCGGCCGCCGTCGCCATGGCCCAGTTGATTGCGTTACAGCCCCCATCACACCCCGTTACGAGACGCCCATCAAAGGCATCCGCCCGGGCCTTTCCTCTTTCCCCCCTTCCCCCTTCCCCCTTCCCCACCTCCTTCGCTCGGGACCACGCCGCCATAGACCCCTCCTGTCTTCGCGTATCAGCTTCAACTTCAGATC
>Ga0308170_10004442_pt1 | contig 11055 bp, 10 predicted proteins | sample PhyBR2_2_FD_202136 | JGI IMG/M metagenome (GOLD analysis project Ga0308170, IMG submission 202136) | Phyllosphere microbial communities from UC Gill Tract Community Farm, Albany, California, United States - DLSLSB.R2 | ecosystem: Host-associated > Plants > Phyllosphere > Unclassified | place... | reverse complement strand
GTCACGCGGCTGTCATTGTAGGTGAAGCCCGCGTCGAGCGTCAGCCCCGCGACCGGCTTCCACCCGCCGGTTGCGCTGAACGTCCAGATCCGCCCGTCACCGATATTGGCAGTACTCGGCAGGCCCGTGGCGTCGATGAAGTCCGCCTGGATATCCTGCCAGATCGTGTGCGACACGCTTGCCGACAGATACGCGCTGTCGACCCCTGCCAGCCCATAGCGCACGCCGCTCTCCAGCGTCCGCACGCGATCATTCTCGAACCGCCGCACGAAATCGCTCTCGATCGCGAGGCCTCCCGGACGGAATCCCTGTTGATATCGCCCATACAACGACAATTTTGGCAGCACCGCGGCGATCAGCGAGGCGGACGGCAGCACGCTCGTCTCGATCCGGTCTGCGGTCACGCGCGCGCGGGCCAGCGCAACCGTCTCCAGCCGCGCCGGCGCGATGTCCTCACCAGTCCCGGCCAGCGATGCCCGCGTGACGCGCGCGCCCGCCGTCGCGGTCAGCCCGCGGACCAGTTGCACGCTACCCTCGCCGTACAGCGTCGCCTCGTCGATGCTGTTGGTCACGCCCGTCACCGGCGCAGGCGCATCGACCGGGCCGAGCGAGCGCGACAATCTCGTGCGATTATGCGTGAAGCTGCCGCCGACGACCCAGCCGAAGCCGTTCCGCATCGGCCGCCATACCCGCGTCTCGTTCGCGATCATGTCGGTCGCATTGCGCTGGGCGAACACACGCGGGCTGCCCGCAGCTGTCGTCAGGGGACTGCCGAATGCAGGCCCGTTGGTAACCGGTAGCGTCGGATCGACTACTGGCAGGGTCGCATCGTACCGTTCGGTCAGCGTCTGGCGGACGATCCCGGTCGAGGATCTGACCTTCAGCCCGCCGATCGCGCCCGATACGACGACCTGCCCCATCATGTAATCCGCGGAGAAGCCCTGCACGATCGCGCTCGACCGTGTCAGAGCAGGCGCATCGCGATCGGCATATTGGCTGTCGTCGCCCTTGGTCCATTGCCCGATCCCGCCGAGATCGACGGTCCAGCCGCTCCCCGCATCGAGCCGGAGCATCGCGCGTCCGCCACCGATCCGAGTCCGGTTGACGTCGCGCCGGTCGAGCACCGGATTGTCGATATAGCCGCCCTCGCTCACGCCGTAGCCGACGACGCGCAGTGCGACGCGCTCGCCGAGCGGCACGTTCAGCGTCGCCCCCAGATCTGCGCCCGGATCGCCGTGCCACGTCGCCGAGAGACCGCCCGAGATCGACGCGGAGACCGCGCCCAGCTCCGGCGCGTTCGGCACGGTGCGGATGATCCCGCCGAGCGAGCCCGCGCCGTACAGCGTGCCCTGCGGCCCTTCGAGCACCTCGACCGAGGCGATGTCGTAGAGCCGCAGATCGGGATCGGGGGCATTATAGCTCAGGCGCAGGTCGCCGAAATATTGCCCCACCGTGGTCTGGGTCGGCCCGGTGAAGCTCGAATCGGCGATGCCGCGGATGAACAGCTTGTTGCGGCCGGCACCGAGATGCGTCGACGACACGCTCGCGAGCCGCGCCAGGATCGCCTCGGTCCCGCCCGCGCCGCCAAGTGCGAGGTCGACGCCATCAAGCAACGCCACTTGCCCCGCGAAATCGCGCAACCGGACGTCGCGCTTGCTGCCGGTCACGACGATATCCGCGCCTTCCGCCACAGGTGCGGCAACCGGAATGACTTTAGGCCTCTTCGCCCGGACCGACACGACACGCGGCGCGCGCGTCACGAGCCGCCACCCGACCGGACCCGCCGCGACGACATCCGCATTCACCGCAGACGCCAACCGGTCCAGTGCCTCGCGCGCGCTCATTCGCCCACGCACCGCCGGCACGCGCCGCCCCCACAGCGCCGGATCGCCGACGACGATGCTCGTCCCCGACTGCCGCCCAAGCGCCAGCACTGCATCCCCAAGCCGCCCCGCCGGCAAGTCGACCGCCGGCGCTCTGGTAGTTAGAGGGCCCGCCTGCGCAGGAGCGGCGACGGCGAGCGCCGCGACGACCAGACATCCGCGCATCCTCACGAGCGCGTGGACATCACCCAGTGACCGCCGGTCTTGCGGATCGCGACACCTAGCAGCGGCGCGGCGAGCCGGGGATCGCCCGCCAGCTTGGCGGTCGCGATGCTGCCGCTGAACGGCCGCTTCGCCACGGTCGGATCGGCGCGCAGGTCGACACCCAGCGCACGCGACAGATCGTCCGCCACCTCCGCCAGCGTCGCGCCTTCATAAGCTAGCACGCTGTCGCGCCACGATCCGACGCTGGCGACATCGACGGCCGTGACGGTCGCCGTGCCGTCGCGCACGAGCAGCCCCTGCCCCTTTACGAGCCGGATGCCTTCGCGCCCCGGATTGTAATCGACCGCACCCTCTGACACGGCGACGCGTGTTTCATCCCGCGCGAACTTCACGTCGAACACGGTGCCGACGTCGACCAGCCGCGCGCCGCCGACGCTCACCTCGAACGGATCGCTATCGTCGTGCCGGACCACGAACATCGCCTCGCCGCGTTCCAGTGTCGCGATCCGCGGGTCGTCGCGATCGAGCATCAGCCGCGTCGCACCGCCCATCGCGATGCTGCTGCCGTCGGCGAGCCGAACCGTCCGCATCGCCCCGGCCGCCGTCTCGACCGCATAGGGGTGCGCCCTCGTCTGGGTCGCTTCATAGCCGACGAAGAGCGCCAAAGACGCCGCGATCGCCCCGCCGGCCCAGACCGGCCAGCGGCGGCGCGCGGCCGTCACGACGACCGGTGCGGCCTGCACGGGCGGTACGGCGGCCGCCATATCCTCAAGATCCGCCGATATCGCATGATAGGCTGCCGCATGTCGCGGGTCCGCCTCCAGCCACGCCTGGAACGCCGGCCAGTCGTCGAACGCATCGCTGCCGGTCCGGACGACCCAGTCCAGCGCCGCCAAGTCCAGCGCGCGTGCGTCGATATCGTCATGCTCCGCCATCATGGCCTCCTATAGCCAAAGACGGAGGCGATCGCGTACGCCCTTGAAGATTCACGACTCATAGCGTCGCTTCGCATCGATCATCGCGCGGTAGGCTTTCCGCAGGTCGCCCTCGACGGTGCTGAGGCTTACCCCGAACTCCGCGGCGACCGCGCGTTGCTCGACCCCGTCGATGCGGTGGCGACGGAAGATCCGCGCAGCCCGGTCGCCGACCGACTGCAACGCCGCCTCCGCAAGCGCCGCCTCTTGGCGCGCGATCACGACGCGTTCGGCGGACGGCTCGTCGGACCGATCGAGCGAAGGCCCGCCCGTCGCCTCGGTCCACGCCCGATCACGCTTCTCCGCCTGCCGCGCCGCGCGGTGGCGATCGAGCATCAGGTTGTTCGCCATCCGGTACAGATACGATAGCGGCGATGCGATCGGCCCGGTCGGCGCCGACTGAATCCGCACCCACAGTTCGTGCAGCAAATCCTCCGCATCGGCCGCGCCGAGCGACCGGATGAACCGCAGCAGCGCATCGCGGTTTGCGAGAAAAACGGCCTCAAGGCCCGAGGAATCCATGTTTCGCCCGTGTCGTTAGGCCGCCGATCGGCACTCGACGGCACCGTGTTCCCGGCGGGACGTACCGCGCTTGCCCCGGACGTACAATGAGCACGACCTATCGCACCTGCGAGGCAAGGCACCGAGATCCGCCCAAATCCGGTTAGGCGGCTAGATCCTACGCGATCCGCGCGGCATCAACCGATATTCCGGATCATCGCTCTGCACCGCGGCCAGGTGCGCATCCATGACCTGTCGCATTGCCTCTGCGGTGTTGGCGATACCGGGGCCAGGCGCGCCGTCCTGATTGAGCGATCCACAATTGCAGGGTGGATCGAGCAACGCGACGATCCCTCGCTCCATCGCGCGGAGGTGCGGATCGAGCGTGGCCTTGTCCATCCCCGCCAGCCGACCGTGCAGCGATGGTCGCAAATACACGAAGGCGAACCGCGCCAGCATCGCTTCGTCGAGTAGCGCGAAGTCGTCCCAGTGCCGCGCCGCAAAGCGGAACTTTTCATAGTGCATTTGCAGTGCGCCGGCCGTCTTCGATAGGCGCGCGCGATCCGCCGCCAACAGCAGGTCGCCCAGGCGGGACGGCGCGTCGTCGCCAATCTGGTTGAGCGCCCGTTCGCCGATCGTGACGCCGTGACCGCGAAAGCTCATTCCCGCGATATGCTTGGTCCAGCGTTCACGGGCGACGTTGCCATTGGTCGGCCGGCCGATACCCGCAAACGTGCCGATATAGAAAAGCTCCCGGTCCCAGAAACAGGCATAGATCCCCGGCCCGCTATGCCCGTCGCGCGCGATCGCCCGCTGGCCGGCGTCGGTGGGCCGGTAGTCGACGCGCAGGTTTGCCAGCGCATGCGTGCCGGGCGCGTTCACGGTCCGCAGTCCAAGCAGGTCGTCGCCGCGGATCGAGATCGTCGGCAGGACCATCGGGCTGATCTGTTCACCCTCGATATTATGATAATAGTTCATCGTGCGTGGGCCGACATCGCATTTCCCGGACACTGGATGGGACCCCGTCGGTAAGCGCGGCGACCCAGCGGCGTCAGTCCGGGAAATACCCCCGGTACACAGCCTCCGGTCATGCTGGCGGCCTCCTGTCCGGGTATTTCCCTACTTCTGCCCGGCGTGGTTCGCGGTATCGAGGCGGGAATGGCTTCCGTTCCCCTTTCCGCCGCCGATCGTGCCGCCGAACGCGCCAATGCTGCCGAGCTCGCAGCACTGGCGCCATCGCGCGACGGCCAGGCACGCTGGTTGCCGCGCGAGCGCGAATGGCTGGTGCTGGCAGGATACGGCGTCATCTTCGTCGCGCTGCACCGGCTGGCGGTCCTGTGGGGCGGGGTTGGCTATTATTCGCTCTGGTTTCCGGCTGCCGGGGTTCGCCTCGCCTTGTTCTGGCGGTTCGGCGCGCGTCTCGCACCGGCTGCGGCGATCACCGAGATCATCGTCCAGTGCCTGACCGGGGTCGTCGTGTTCACGCAACCCGAATGGCCACGCGGTATCATCGGTGTCGCCAGCCCCGTCCTCGCATACGGCATCGCGGTCGCGGCGGTGCGCCGGGTTGCCGATGGCGCTACCGGTAGCCTGGCGACCGCGCCGATGCCGCTCGGGCTCGCCTCCGTTCTGGCGCCGCTGGCCGCCGTCGCGTTCGCGTTGCCCTGGTCGATCATGCGGCCCGACATCACGAACGTCGCCAATGTCCGCGACGTGATCGCGTCGTTGACCGGATTTGCGGTCGGCGACATGCTCGGCGTCCTGCTGATCGCGCCGCCGCTGCTCTGGATCGCCGATCTGTCGAGCGGCAGGACCGCGATGCCCGCGATGTTTCCGTCGCACCGGCATATCGCGGAAGCCGTGCTGGTGCTCGGCCTGTCGCTCGGGCTGGTCGGAACGCTGGCGACGATCGGCCTCGGCATCCCGGCGACGCCGGTATTGCTGGCGATTGCCTGGATCGGGTTGCGGTTCGGCCGCGCCGCGGCGTGGGCCGCGATCGTCGTCACCGCGATTCTCGTCCTGCCCGAAACGACCGGCGCGATGGCCGTCGACCAACGACTCGCGCTCCATATGAGCCTCGCCGCGGTAGCCGTGGTCGGGTATCTCGCAGGCAGCTTCGCCGATGCCGAAGCGCGCGCGCTTGCTGCGGTGGCTCGGCGCGACCGGATGCTGTTCCAGGCCGAACGACTCAAGACGCTGCGGGCGATGTCGGTCGCGGTCATCCACGAGATCAGCCAACCGCTGTCCACGCTCGCGATCGAGGCGCGCCATCTGGTCGAGATTAGCGGCAACGCCGATCCCGATATCGTCGAGACGGCGCGGCTCATCGAACGCAAGACCGCGACGCTGTCAACGTTGGTCCGCCGACTGCGCCGGTTCGGCGGTCGCGCGGTCGACGAGCCGTCGCTGTTGCCGATCGGGACCCTGCTCGACACCGTCACGGCGTTGACCCGGCCTGAGGCGAGCGTCGCCGGTGTCGCGATCCGGGTCGCGCCCGTCGATCCCGAATGGACCGTGCTGGCGCAGGAGATCGAGATTGCGCAAGCGCTCGTCAATCTGGTTCGCAACGCCGTGCAGGCTACCGACGACGGCGTGGTCGAGATCGCCGTGACCCGCCGTGACGAACGGATCGCGATCGCCGTGGTCAATCATTGTGCCGATCACCCCCTCGTCCATGAGGGCATGGGAGTCGGCTCGCTCGTGGCGAAGGCGATCGTCGAGGCGCATGGCGGCACGCTGTCCCGCGCCGATCGTGGACTGGCGCGGATCGCGCATGTCGTCACGCTCCCGCTGGTCGGCACGCTCGTCGGAGACGCCGCATGACCTCGATCGCTTCCAGACCGACGGCGGTGTACGTGCTCGACGACGACGCCGATCTCGGCGCCAGCGTCGCGCGCCTGCTCGCCCGGCATGGCCACGCCGCCCGCGCGTTCGTCGAGCCGATCGCGTTGCTGCACGATTATCCGCGCGACCCTGCCGCCTGCATCATCTCCGACGTGATGATGGGCGACATGGATGGCTTCACCTTTGCCGATGCGGTCCGCGAGCTCGATCCGGATGTCGCACTGGTGTTCATGACGGCGTGGCCGACCACCGCCAACGCGGTCGACAGCGTCCGCCGCTATGGCGGGCTCGACTATCTCGAAAAGCCGATCGACGAGGATCGCCTGCTGACCGCGGTTGCCGAAGGCGTGGCATGGTCGAACAGCCGCCGCCTGCTGTCACGCCGTACCGCGTTGCTGACGACGCGCGAGCGCCAGGTGTTCGACATGCTCGTACGCGGCCATAGCAACAAGGCGATCGCGGGGGCGCTGGGGCTCAGCATCAAGACGATCGAGAACCACCGCGCCGCGATCGTCACCAAGACCGGCACCAACGGATTGGCGCAACTGATCGCGCTCGTTTCGTGAGCGCTGGGATGGCCCCGTTCGACAGCGGGTCGCCGCGCCAAACACCCGAAAACTCTGGATTTACGATGACCCGATCATGTCTCCCCGTCTCACATTTGAGACCTGTGGACATTTCGCCATTGTACAATCTCGATCAAGTGTTGGCCTTGGCAGGGAGTGGTCGACGCTGGTCGCGCACACCCAAGAATGGGATGTGACGATGCTGGTTTTTCCGATGCGCTCGACGACGGCCGTCGACGGGGTGATGGTGGCAACACGCTCGGTGGAGGGCGAATTGCGGTCGCGGATCGATGCGCTCGGCAACGTGGGGCACCGCCCGGCGGGCGCGTTCGATGTCTCGCGCCTGCCCGGAACCGCGCGGATCCTGGTGATCCCGGAAGGGACGCGGGTCTCGGCACGGATCCGCAACCGGTATTATGATCGGCTGCCCGATGTCGCCATCGTCGGTCCGTCGAGTCGTCCGGTCGCGTTGCAGATCGATGGCAAGGCGCCGGTCGAAATCCCGCTGAGCCCGCTCGACTGGTCGCGGCTGACGCCCGTTGTCGCCGCGACGGTGGCTGATCGGATCCTCGGCGCGGCCGATCTGGGAATCACGTGCCTCGACGACGTCGCCGATACGAACAAAGGCGATCTCGCTGGCAGGACGATTGCGCGGCTTGCCGATGCGGTGGTCGCACGCGGCATCGCGCCGCTCGATGGCACGACCGTCGCGCTGATCGCGCAGCTGACGGCGTTGATCGATGCAGGGGACATCGACGATGCCGCAACGGCCGCCGATCATCTGTCGACCTCGCCGCATAATCTTCGCCGGATTGCGCTGCGCTGGTTTGGCTTCCCCCCCAAGACGCTGTTGATGCGGCGTCGCTTCATCGCCGCGCTCGAGCGGTTTCAGGAGGCCGGAATGGACTTCGCGACGATCACGAATTTTGGGTATTTCGATGCATCGCACTTCCTCCGCGACGCCAACCGGTTTCTGGGGACCACGCCGCGGCGCTATCTTCGCCGCATCGATGCCTCGGCTCATGGCAAGTCGGCATCCGACCGCCCGGATTACCGGTAGCGCGAAGGCCGGGATCGATGATCCAGATCAACGTCCAACGACGAGGACACGAGCATGACCAGTGAACGGTCGGACCCTCCGACCACGACCGAAGCGTGGCAGGATCGGGTCGCCTACCACCGCGACCGCGCGGTTCAGGAGAAGCTGCTTGCGCAGCGCTCGAAGACCGAGGCGGCGCGCGCGGCACATCTCCTACTCGCCGATCAGCATCTCCAGATGATGGCGTCGGCAGAGTTCGTCGTGGCGATGACCGACCCGGAGATGCCCCAAAGCTCGTCGCTGCAGGTCACGGGGTGGCTCATGCGGCAAAGTTATAGCAATTAACTGGAAAGATGGTCCGACGTCGCGTCGGCATCGATCTTTCCGAGATTGATTCCGTCGTACAGCGCTAGCAACGCGGTCACTTCCTCGACCACGGTCTCCTGCTCGGCCCGCCATCGCGCCGTGGCATCGTGCTGCGGCATGCCGCCATGCCCATCGTGCAGAGTAAAACCCTGATCTATCAACCAGATCGCATCTGCCGCCCGCGCACGCTGGCGACGCAGATGATAGACCCATTGTTCGATGATTCCCGATGGAACCAGCCTATCCAGATCGCCCATCCGTCATCCGGTACGGCAAGCATCGCGGCAACGCCAGAGTCCGGTCGCGCAAATTCCGCCGCGTCGAAAACGCAACCTCGCGCAAGGCGGCAGGCTCGATCCGAGCGGAAACACGCGTACGGCGCTTTGCGCGCGGCACGCAGATCGCTAGAGCGCGCGGCGATGACCGATCCTTCCATTATCCGCCGCCTGTACGGGCGACGCCAAGGCCATAAGCTCCGGCTCGGCCAGGCCGCGCTCGTCGAGGAAACGCTCGCCGACCTGTCGGTGCCCGAGAAGGGCCCAATCACCGCTGAAATGCTGTTCGGCGAAGACCGTCCGCTGCATGTCGAAATCGGCTTCGGCGCAGGCGAGCATCTTGCCGGCCAGGCCGCGGCGAACCCTGGCGTTGGGTTCATCGGCTGCGAGCCGTTCCTCAACGGCGTGGTTGGTGCGCTCTCGCACATCCGCGATGGCGAATTGACCAATGTGCGGTTGTACATGGGCGATGCGCTCGAAGTGATCGAGCGCCTGCCCGATGCCAGCCTCGACCGGCTGTACCTGCTTCATCCCGATCCGTGGCGGAAGGCACGCCATGCCAAGCGCCGCATGGTCAATCACGGTCCGCTCGACACGATCGCCGCCAAGCTGAAGCCCGGTGCCGAATTCCGGCTCGGCACCGACGATCCGACCTATTGCCGCTGGTCGATGATGATCATGAATGCGCGGCGCGATTTCGTCTGGCAGGCCGAGACGCCGCAGGATTTCCTGACGCGTCCCGACGACTGGCCCGAGACGCGGTACGAGCGGAAGGCGCGACGCCAGGGCCACGAGGTCTGGTATTTCAGGTATGTTCGACGGTAATCCGCTGCGTTCGGCATCCGTTCACGCCCTACCCTCTTAGCGCCACATCCCGCCGTTCCCTTGCTGTTCCCGCCACTTCCCGCTACTGTGCTTGCTAGGTGATTGCCAAGGAGGTGGCATGTGGCAACGGGCAATGTGAACAAGCGCACGGTCGACGCGCTTAAGGCAGGGCCCGCGGTCAGCTTCCTGTGGGACGATGACGTGAAGGGGTTCGGCGTGAAGATCACGCCGGCTGAGGCTGTCTCGTACATCTACCAGTACCGGATGGGCGGCCGCGAGGCGAAGACGCGACGTTACTCGATTGGTGCTCATGGCTCGCCCTGGACGCCGACGACTGCGCGCACCGAGGCCAAACGGCTCGGCCTACTGGTCGCCCAGGGCATCGACCCCGCCGAGGCCGATCAAAAGCGCCGATCGGATGCCGTCAACCTCGCCTTCAAGGCATACGGCCAGCGCTTTCACGAGAGCTGTAAGGGCAATGGCTGGCGCAACATGGTTGAGCGGACGCTGCGCCTGCACGTCGTGCCGGTCCTCGGGGACAAGTCGCTTCCGACGATCACTCGCGCCGACGTGGTGGCAGTGTTCGACGCTATGCCCGCCGAGCACCAGGCAAGCCGCCGCAACGTGTTCGCGATCATGCGCCGCTTGTTCCGCTGGGGTATAGGTCGGGGCGACATCGCCCTCTCCCCGATGACTGGCATGGAAACGCCGCCGGCCGTGAAGGCTCGTGACCGCCACCTTTCCGACGCCGAGCTGCGCCGCGTATGGAACGCCGCTCCAGGATGCCACCAGTGCTTCGGGCCGATCGTTCGGCTGCTGATTGCGACGGGGCAGCGCCGGGAAGAAGTGACCGGCATGGAATGGAGCGAGCTCGACCGCAGCGGCGCGATGTGGCGCATCCCAGGCGAGCGCACGAAAAACGGCGAGCCACACACCGTCCCCCTGAACACGTTGGCGGTTGAGGCGATCGACAAGATCGCCAAGAGCGACAAGTGGCCCCGCCGCGGCCTCGTCTTCAAGACGTCGAGCGGGGGCGCGTTCAGCGCGCATGCGGCGGGCAAGCGTAAAATCGATGCGCTGCTATCTGCCGAGGATGACGATGATATTCCGGGTTGGAGGCTGCATGATCTGCGCCGAACCTTGGCCACAGGCTTTCAACGCCTTGGTGTGCGGTTCGAGGTGACTGAGGCTGTCCTGAATCACCTTTCCGGGGCTCGCTCAGGCGTGGCCGGAGTATACCAACGCCACCACTGGACCGACGAAAAGCGTGCTGCTCTAAAGATCTGGTCCGATCATATTGGGCAGATCTTGACGAACGTCGACGAAACAAACGTAATCCCGCTCGCCACCCGGCGGGCGTGATGCTGGGGCGGCTAGGGTAGCTCCCGAACGGCTGGATTTCCGCCCAGTCTGCCGCCCCTTCCACCAAGCGGACGCTCTGCGGAGGGCACGTGTACGATCATGAACCACGGCGGAAAGTGCGCCACCCCGGCAAGATGCCGCAAGCCATCAAGCTAAATGAGTGCGTCGAAGATTTGAAGAATTTCTGCAGGCGGACGACAGTGACTAGCAAGGATCAGGCAACGCCTACTTGGCATCGCATGTCGCAACTCGTTG
>Ga0308170_10004441_pt1 | contig 11055 bp, 12 predicted proteins | sample PhyBR2_2_FD_202136 | JGI IMG/M metagenome (GOLD analysis project Ga0308170, IMG submission 202136) | Phyllosphere microbial communities from UC Gill Tract Community Farm, Albany, California, United States - DLSLSB.R2 | ecosystem: Host-associated > Plants > Phyllosphere > Unclassified | place... | reverse complement strand
TGGCTCCCTGAGCCAGGACAAAAAATGCATTAAATGAAACGGAAGTAATAACATGATTACCACTTAATTGACTTCCAATTAAGAAACAAGCTCCCAGGCGCTGCGGAGCCGAAGAGACACCCGTCGATCATAAAAATTACTGGAGATACCATGAAACTGCTGAAACAACTCGCCGTCGTCGCCGCCCTGTCCTCGATCGCTTCGTACGCATCGGCCCTGACCCCGATCGCCGACAGCGACCTGTCCAAGGTTTCTGGCCGCGACGGTGTGTCGATCGCCGCCGACCTGCATATCAACATCGGTGAATTCAAGTACACCGACACCGACGCAACGGGTGGCTCGGTGAGCTTCAACAACATCAAGATCACCGGCGCCATCGCCGCGACGATCGACATCGTCAACAACGCCACCTTCCAGGGCGAAGTGAGCGCCTTCAATGCCGACGGCACCGCCAATGCCACCACCACCCTGGGCGTGATCTCGCCGCTGGCAGTGCCGGGCGCCAGCGCCGGCCTGGCTGCGTTTGCACCGAAAGGCGACGTCGTCAAGATCGCAATCCCACTGGTCGACACCACCAAGAACCTGAGCATGTCGGTCGATTCGATCCGCATGGGCGGCGTCGTGGATGCCAACGGCAAGAACGTGGGCGCCTCCTTCGGTTCGTTCGCCGTCAACGACATCAAGCTGCAAGGCACCACCGTCTACATCTGGGCTCACTGATCCCTCCGGTCTGGTGACGGACGGCCCGCGGGCTTGGCCCCGGGCCGTTTTGACTTGCAACGCTCGTCGGGATAATCCATGAGCAGATATTTTTTTGTTGCGCTGGCGCTGGCCGCGTTCAACCTGCTGGCAGCGGGGAATGCGTCGGCCCAGATGCGCGCATTGTCGGACAGCGAGATGTCCACCGTGAGCGGGCAGGGCCTGTTCAGCGTCAGTAATTCCAGCTACAACGGTTTCGATTTCACCCGCATCGCCCTCGATGCCGACGTCACCCTGAACGCCAACCTGGCCAATCTGCGCCTGGGCGAATACAACTACGGCCCGCGCAACGGCAGCGGCGCCGACCTCGATATCAGCGCCTTGCGCTTCGGCCGCAGCGACGCCGGCGACGCCCAGCGCCTGGTGCAGATCACCAATCCCTACTTCGAATTCGTTTACCAGAACAGCGGCAGCACCGGCCAGCGCGAGATCATCGGCATGCGCCTGGGCTTCGACGGCATCGCCGGCGACATCGGCCTGAAGATCGCGACCCTGTCCGGCGCCCTGCGCATCGACGCCGGCGCGGCGGGCATCGTCGACAGCCTGAACGATGCCGGCGGCGGCAAGCGCTGGAACGGCGAGTGCGCCGGCTGCATCCCGCTGTCGAAGGTCGGCGGCGTCACCGCCGGCGACGCCGCCGGCCCGAGCCGCGATTTCTGGATCTCGGTGCTGAAGACGCCGGTGAGCTTCCAGGCGGCGCCGGGCATGCCGGCCCTGACCGAGGCCCAGGCCGGGATCTGGCTGAACTGGCGTGACAAGCTGACCGCCCTGAACCTGACCGGCATGGTGCCGGCGAATAATCCGCCGGGGCACTGATGCGCGCCGCCGCTTCCCTGTTCCTCCTTGCCTTCGTGCCGGGCCTGGCCGCGGCGCTGGAACCGCTGTCGGACAGTGCGCTGTCGAAGATCGGCGGCCGCGACGGCATGAGCTTCAACCTGTCGAACTTCGCGGTGTCCGGCAACGCGGTGCTGCGCTACACCACGCCGGACGGCCGCAGCAGCATCGGCATCGGCAAGCTGTCGGCCTCGCGCTCGGACAATGTCGACGCGCCTTTCGCCGACCCCTACCGGCTGGACATCCTGCCCGGCGCGCCGGGGAGGGCGGAGATCGTCAACATCGCCATGCCGCAGAACCTGCTGGGACGCGAAGCCTGGCAGATGGCCTTCGATTTCGACGTCGACGACGGTGGCATCGTGGTGAGGGGCGGCAGCGTGGTCCTGAAGGACCTGGTCTATTACGGCGGCGGCTTCCAGTGGTCGACGCCGGTGGCCGGCGACGGCCTCGCTTTCGGCATCTCGACCCGGATCGACATCGGCAGCCTGGCGCTGCAGCCGAACGGCCGCGACGCGAGCGGCGAGGCGATGGTGCTGTCGAACGTGCGCATCGGCGCCGCCACCGATGACGGTTCGGCGCCGGTGGCGCCATGGCGCCTGGCCGACGTGAATTCCCAGGCCGGCATCTTCAACGTGCGCACCGACGATGCCGGCAATGCGCGCCTGCACATCGGCATCAACTGGCCGGACGCCGGCGCCGCCGCGCAGGCGGGCACGCTGCAGATCGGGAATATCGGCTTCCGCAGCGATACGGGTACGAACGTCGACCTGGGCAGCTCGCGCATCGGTTCGATCCAGCTGCAGTACCTCGACATCAAGTTCAGGCCATGAGGATCGTCGCATCCGCCGCGCTCGCCATGCTGCTACTGCAGTGCGGCAGCGCCGTCGCCGGGCCGAAGGCGCTGCCGGACAGCGAACTGGCCCAGGTCAGCGGCGCCGACGGCATCAGCCTGGCGGTCCAGCTGAACCTGAACCGCCAGCCCGACGCCGCCACCGCCGACAGCCGCCTGACCATCGCGCAGAATGTCGACGGCCGCACCACCTACATGGTGGTCCGGAACATCGGCGGCGTGATCACGATGGTGGGGCTGAACATCAGCCCGCAGACGGCGAGCGACGGCACCGGCTATGTGGCGCTGACCCTGCCGGCCTATGTCCGCTTCACGGATACCGGCTTCGATTCGATCAGCGTGCAGTCCGACCCGCACGGCCCGGTGAGCGGCAACCTGGGACGGGTCAGCCTGAACGGCGAGATGACGATGCAGGGCCAATTGCGTTTGTGGTCCCACTAGCGGTTTTTTGCTGGAACTCGCCGGGCGCCTTGCCGAACCAGCGCAGGCAGGCGCGGTGGAAGGCGCTGGGGTCGGAGAAGCCCAGCTTGTAGCTGAGGTTCTTGACGCTGATACGGTCGCTGCCCAGGTATTGCTGGGCGATGGTGCGCCGCACTTCGTCGACCAGGGTGGAGAAGTCGGTGCCCTCGTCGGCCAGGCGCCGCTGCAGGGTGCGTTCGCTGATCGCGAGGCGCCGCGCGACGGCATCGCGCAGGGCGCCGCCCTGGTCGATCATGGCCGGCAGCATCTCGCGCACGCGCGCCGCGAAGCTGCTGCGCTCGGCCTGCACCAGGCGCTCGTCGAGCAGGCGGAACAGGCCCTCGGCGGCGAGCGGATTGGCGGTCGGGATCGGCGCGCTGATGTCGGCGTTGGCGAATTCGAGGGCGTTGGAGGGCGCGCCGAAGCGCACCGGGCAGCCGAAGCGTTCGGCGTAGGCGGCGGCGCCGCCGCCGGGCGAGGGATAGGCGTATTCGACGCTGACCGGCTTCAGTCCGGGACGGGCGCCGACGAAGCGCAGGGTCGTCAACAGCAGGTTCCAGGTGAAGTCGTAGCGCTGCACCGGCACCGGACGCTCGCCGCCGACCAGGTTCAGGCCGACGCGCACGCGGTCGCTCTTCGGCTCGATGGTGGCGCGCACCACCGGCGAGACCAGCGGCATGTAGCGCATCAGGCTGTCCGCGGCCTGCTTGAGGGTCGGCGAGGCCAGCATCAGGTGGCCCAGCACCCCGAGCCAGCTCAGTGGATCGGGCGCGAAGACGCGAAAGCCGATCAGCGGATCGCCGCTGGCCGCAGCCAGGCCTTCCCAGAGCTGGCTGAACTGGTCGGACAGCGCCAGCAGGTCGGCGGCACGGCCGCTGCCCCTTATTTGCTCGTTTGTGAACCAGCCGAGGCCGGCCCGGTTGAACAGGCCGTCGACGTCCACGCCTTCGGCCGAGAGGCAGCTCTTGATGCGCTGCACCACGTCCGTGGCCGACAAATATTTCACGCTGGACCTCGTGCCTTGGTCATGCCTGTCTCCTTGTTGTGTGGCCGCGGGTCTGCCGCCCGCTTGCCGTTTTTTATTATGTGTGCACGCGAATTGCCGGCGCGTCGGAAAATGATCGTTTCTTTTTCAAAAAACGCTCATTTCCTGCGGTTCACATTCGCGATTGCTGGCGTGCGCGCGCCGGCGTGATGCCGTAAGCGGCCGAGAAGCACGAGGTCATGTGGCTCTGGCTGTTGAAGCCGCATTGCGCCGCAACACGGGCGATCGAAAAACCGCTGCGGGTCAGCAGTTCGTGGACCCGCTCCAGGCGCAGGCGCAGCACGTAGCGGTGCGGGGTCATGCCCATCGCTTCCTGGAAGATGCGGCGGAAGTGCGATTCCGACACCCCGGCCCGTTCCGCCAGTTCGGCATTCGAGAGTTCGTTCGACAGGTTGTCGCCGATCCATTCCAGCACGCCCTGCAGGCGGCCCAGCTGCAGGGCGTCGGGCGGCCCGTGGCGCCCGGTCTTGCCCTCCAGGACCCGGCAGGTCTGCTCGATCATGATGTGGGCCAGGCGCTCGACGAAACCGTGCTCCGTGCGGTTGGGAGAGCTGGTGCGCCCCAGTTCGCCCAGCAGCTGCTGGGCGCTGGCATTCACCAGCGGATCGGAGAAGGGCGGCGCCTTGGTGCGCGCGGTGAGCAGGCGCTGCAGGTGGCGCACCAGCTCGTGGCTGGGATCCAGCACGTGGAACATGGCCATGTCGATCGCGCCGTGGAAGGACCAGCGGCTGGCGAAGCCCGGCTGGAACACGGTCGAGGAACCGGCCAGGAAATCGAAGGAGCGGGAGGCAGAGCGGCCGGCGGTGGCGCGCGCGCCGCCCAGGTGGCAGGCCAGCACCAGCGAGTCCAGCGGCGGCACTTCGCAGCCGCCGAGCTGGAAGATGTAGCGCTCCGCCCGCAGCGGCACCCCGCCGATCTCGACGCTGATCACCGGTTCTCCCAGCGCACTGCTGATCCTGTCCCAGGAATTCATCGCCTTGTTTTCGAATGAGCGGTTTTTTACAAAATCGACAGCGTTTTATAACACCGGCATAGCTTGCCTGCATACAAAATATAGAAAAACTGCAATAAACGTGGCCAAAACGCCACGTCAACCGGCAGGCAAACAAGGAACGCAAGAAGCGTCCGGGGAGACAAAAAACATGATCGCAGTCCTGCTGGGCGTCCTGGCGGCGTTGCTGGGTGGCGCGGGTGTGCTGGCCAAGCATGAGGCCAAGGACCGTCCGCTCGAACGCTTCGACATCCCGACCACGATGTCGGTGGCGGCCGCCGGCGTGCAGAACGTCGCCATCGAGCCGTTCTCCGAGCTCAAGTACAAGAACATCGTCCACCAGGCCTACGACTACAGCTGCGGCTCGGCGGCACTGGTCACCATCCTCAAGTACCACCTCGGCATCGACGTCACCGAACAGCAGTCGATGGAAGGCATGATGGCCTTCGGCGAGAAGGACAAGATCATCGAGCGGCGCGGCTTTTCGCTGCTCGACATGAAGCGCTACCTGGCCTCGATCAACGTGCAGAGCGCGGGCTTCCGCGCCGAGATGGCCGACCTCCTGACCCTCGACCAGCCGGGCATCGTGCCGATCGACTACGCCGGCTTCAAGCACTTCGTGGTGCTGCGCGGCGTGCGCGGCGGCCTGGTATTCCTGGCCGATCCGGCGATGGGCAACATCAGCTTCCCGATCGACGAATTCGCGACCCTGTGGGACCGCAACACCCTGTTCCTCGCCTATCCGCCGAAGGACAGGCAGCCGGTCATGAAACTGGCCCTGTCCGACCACGAACTCGGCGTGGCCGACATGGACCGCGTACGCGACCGCGGCCTGCTGCGCCCGATCGACAACCAGCTGCAGATGGAGCGCCTGCTGAACGGCTTCGGCGGCGTCTCGATCCGGAAACAATAGAAACAGACCACCACAAGGACCACCATGAAGATTCGTTCCCTGCTGGCGCTGGCCGTTTGCGGCCTGCTCGTCCAAGCGCCGGCCTTTGCCCAGCAGTCGCCGGCGCCCGCGACCTCGGATGCGGTGCGCGACGCCCTCGCCAAGAAGGACGGCGACGCCGACAACACCACGCTGCTGAAGGAGACCCTGACCGCCGTCGACAAGCAGTATTCGCTGATCCGCAAGGGCCAGGTCCAGCTGAATTACGAACTGAATTACGCCTACATCGGCCAGGAGAAGATCAACACCGACCTCAGCTCCGGGCTCGCCACCCTGTTCTCGATCGAGAACAGCAATTCGCACACGGTCACCAACACCTTCATGCTCGACTACGGCGTGCGCAACAACCTGACCGCCAACGTCGTCATGCCCTTCATCAGCCGCTACGCCGACAATACCGGCTACTCCGGCGTCTCGCACACGATCGGCGACCTGGGCCTGAACGTGCGCTGGCAGCCGCTCGAAGTCAAGCGCGACGAGCCAACCATCACCATCACCGGCGGCGTGCGCCTGGCCACCGGCGAGAGCCCCTTCAAGGTCGACAGCGACAAGGGCCTGGCGACCGGCTCCGGCGTCAACACCTTCAGCCTGGGCGCCAACGTGACCCGCATCGTCGATCCGGTGGCGCTGTTCGGCTCCGTCAACACCGGTTACGGCCTGAAGGCCAAGCACCTGCACCAGCAGCTGACCGGCGCCACGCTGCGCGAAGTGCAGCCGGGCGCCAGCTTCGGCTTCGGCCTCGGCTTCGCGTATGCGCTCTCGTACAAGATCACGACCTCGTTCTCGTTCCAGGAATCGATCTCGGCGCGCTCCACCCTGACTTTCGAAAACGATGCCGGGACCCGCTCCAAGGCCCAGACCCAGACCCAGAGCGCGGGCATCCTGTCGATCGGCCTGGGCTACCGCTTCACGCCCAAGACCACCGTCAACGTCACCGTCGGCGCCGGCCTGACCGCGGCGGCGCCGAACCTGTCGCTGACCATGAGCGTGCCGCTGCTGCTGAAATGAAGACCCGCCTGCTTGCCGCCGCCGTGGCTTCGGCCACCCTGGCCGCCGCGCTGCCGGCGCGGGCCGGCGTCACCGACAACCTGGCCACCAGCCCGACCGCGATGGCGATGGGGAATGCGGTGACGGCCGACCCGCCGGGGATCGAATCGATCCACTTCAATCCCGCCGGCCTGGCGCGCCTGACCGGCAGCCAGCACATCGACACCCTGTTCGTCGCCTCGATCCGCAATCCGAACAAGTTCGTGACCGCGCCCGACATCGACATCGGCGGCTTCAAGAACGACCCGATCAACGGCACCTCGAGCGGACCGGTGCGGCAAGCCATCGGGATTCCCTTCATCGGCATACCGAAGGCGCGCCTGCCGGCGGTGGTGGTGCCGGGGCTGGGCTTCTCGTACAATGCGCCCGGCTCGAACTGGACCTTCGGCACCCTGGTCTACCTGTCGCAGGCGATGAGCATGGACCGCACCAAGGACCCGAACGACCCGGCGCGCTTCGACGGCCGCCTGGTCCAGCTGGAGCGCCTGAACTACCTGTCGCCGACCGCCGCCTACAAGATCTCGGACACGCTGCGGGTCGGCATTTCGGTGCCGATCGCTTATTCCATCTTCGCGATCAACACCGACTTCCGTGCGCCGAACAAGCTGCTCGGCACGGTCGGCCAGCTGCAGCGGGCGATGTGCCCGGACGGCAACGGCACGGTGATCGACACCCTGACCTTCGGCCTGTGCGGCGGCGGCCCGGAAGCCATGGTCGACCCGTTCAAGCGCGCAGCCAACATCGACTTCGACCTGCACGCCTCCTTCGATCCGACCGTCAACGTCGGCATCCTGTGGGAGCCGAAGAAGTGGTTCGCGCTGGGCCTGGTGTACCAGGGCGGCAGCACCACCACCTTCCGCGGCCAGTACATGGTGCACGCCGACCCGATGCTGCGCGGCTTCGTGCGCGGCCTGAATTCCAGCTTGCTGGGTCCGATCGTCGGCGCCATCACCGGCATGCCGTCCGATATCCCCGAGTACCAGAGCGGCAACATGACGGCGAAGATTCCCTTCCCGTGGCGGGTGCAGGCCGGCATCAAGCTGATGGCGACCGACTACGTGCAGCTGAACGCCGACGTCAGCTATGCCGACTGGAGCAAGTGGAACCAGCTGACCTTCGAGTTCGACCAGAGCGTCAAGCTGCTCGAGATGGCGCGCCTGTTCGGCTATGCGAACTCGCGCCAGGCCACCTTCAAGATGGGCTTCAAGAGCGTGGTCAACTACAGCTTCGGCACCCAGATCAACGTGACGAAGAAGCTGTCGCTGCGGGCCGGCTACGAGCCGCGCAAGAGCTCGATCCCGGGCAACCAGATGAGCCTCCTGGCGCCGCTGCCGGACACGAAATTGAAGAGCCTGGGCCTGCGCTACAAATTCGACAGCGGCGCCGAGGTGAACCTGACCGGCAGCTACATCAAGGGCAGCTACAACATCCCGGCGCGCAGCGACTGCAACCTGAACTGCGACGATTTCTTCAACCTGATCTACAACCCGTATGCGGCGACCAGCGTGTCGGGGAGCCTGATTGTCCGGTACTTCGGCGCTTCATATACGCGCCCGTTCTGAACCTTTATCTGGAGTGATGCAATGAACATGTCCCGATCGATGTCTGCAATGTGTGTGGCCGCGGGCCTGGCCCTGGCCGGGAGCGCCTGCGCCCAGAACGCGGCGGGCGTGCCGGCCGAGAAGCAGGCGCCGGTCAAGCGCGTACTGGCCAAGATGGCGCTCGATTCCGTCGGCATGCAGATGCTGCAGGCCCCGGTGGCCGACATGGTGCGCCAGGCGCGCGTGGTGGTCAGCAGCCGGGTGCCGGCCGAGAAGCAGGAAGCGGCGATGAAGGACGTGACCGACGAGGCCAGCAAATTCATCGAGCAGGAAGCGCCGCCGCTGCGCGCCAGCACCCAGGCCGTGGTGCAGTCGAGCGTGGCGCCGCTGCTGGCGCAGAAGTTCAGCACCGAGGAACTCAAGCAGCTGGCCGACATCCTCGAGTCGCCGCTGCTGGCCAGGTTCGAGAGCCTGGTGCCGGAGATGAAGCGGACCGTCGGCGAGAACGTGGCCAAGGCCAACGCCGCGCAGATCCAGCCGAAGATGACCGAGCTGCAGAGCCGCGTCGGCCTGCGCCTGCGCACCGCGGTGGGACAGTAAGCGATGGACTGGATGACGCAGAACCGCGAGAAGTCCCAGCTGGGTCAGATCCTGCTGGGCAAGAGACTGATTTCGGAAGCCCAGCTGGATGCGGCGATCCGCGAGCAGGGCCGCAGCGGCCGCAGGCTGGGCGAGATCCTGGCCGACATGAAGTTGATCACCGAAGCCCAGGTGCGCGGCGCGATCCGGCGCCAGCGCAACCTGAGGATGGCGGCGGCGCTGGCGACGGCCCTGCTGGGACCCTTGCACGCCTATGCCGCGGTGACGGCGGCGCCGGCCGCGGCGGTGTCGACCCGCGCGGCCGGCGAGCGCTCGCTGCGCGAATTGTCGGACCAGGAGCTGGGCGAGATCATGGCCCAGGGCAGGGACGACGACGCCCTGCGCGACCAGGCCCGCCAGCTCGAGCTGCGCCTGGCCGCCCTGACGGGACAGGCCGGCGTGAACGCGGCCCGCAACCCGGCGAACGCGCTGCCGGAGGGCGGGGTGCGGGTGCTGGGCGAGCTGGTGCAGGTCTTCAATCCGCTGGCGATGCTGCTGTCGGCCGACACCACGATGGGCGACGTGACCTATGACACCGCGAACTCGCATGCGGTGATCAACAAGGACGGCTCGATCACGCTGCGCATGCCCAGCACCATCGGCGAGATCGCCTTCCGCAATATCCGCGTGGGGAGTGCGCCGGGGCCGAGCTTCGGCAGCGTGGAGATCCGCGATATCGATTTGCGGGGGACGACGATCAGCGTCAGGCCCCGCTGATCGCGCTGACGATCAGAACCAGGCGCGCAGGCGTTCCATCAGGGTCGGCTTGCACAGGGCGGCCAGCTCGGTAGGGCTGCCGAAGAAGATCCGGTTTTCCGGCATGCCCAGTTTGACGGCCGTGCTGCGTGCCTCGGCTGCCGATGCCGGCGCCCAGAAAGCGCCGAAGCCTTTCACGCCCATCGCTTCCAGCTGCGAGCGGCTCAGGATCCACAGGTCCACGTTCCGGCAGTTGGCCGCCTGGACAGGGCTGCGCGCGGCGTCGAAGGCGGCATAGGCGTCGTGATAGCCGCTCGCGATGCCGGCTTTTGCATAGAATTCGCGTTCGAGCCGGAGCAGCTCGCCATACTGCCGGCGGCTGACCGGCTCCGCCATGATCTTCGCCCTGTCCTTGTCCACGCTGGTGTTGAGGGCAAGGATCTTGTCCCCATCCTGGTAATAAAAGCGTTTGCTGTGGATGCCGATCAGCGAACCCGGCGTCGCCTCCTTGCGCCGCGCGCCACTGAAGACGTAGTGGGCGCAGGCCGAAAAGCAGCGGCCGACGACCACCACGCGGATGTCGTGGTCGCGCACGAAATTCGCGAGCCTGAGCGCCGACCGCATGTCCCCGCCGCCGGAATCGATGTACAGGGTCGTCGGCGCCGAAGCGCCGGGCAGGATGCGCGTCAGGCTGTCCACCGAGTCCGGGGTGATTTCGCCGATCAGCGCGATCATCGATTGTTCCGGCAGTTTGAAGACGGCGTTCGAATCGACCCGGAGCGGCCAGGAGAAGCGGGCCGCCAGGGGACTCTGCGGTATCGCCGCCATCGCGGCGTGCTGGAGGAGCAGGAGCAGGCAGGCGGACAGGCACATTTTCATGGCGGATGTCGTCGGAGACCCAGGTGGCGTTGTCCCGATTAGAACACGCCGGTGCGCGCAGCACCGCTGCGATATCGGCGGTGGAGAGGAAGCGCGTATTTTGCGTCGCGCCGCATGGCCGCGCCAGCCCACGGGATTACGGCGCGGATGACGGCGGTGGCTGGAAATGTGCAGGTTGGTGAGATTCCTGCGGCCGCCGTCCCGCAGCCGTAGTCGGGAATCTGCAACAGCAGCGGCGCGGGCCGGCAAAACAAAACGGGCGCCGGCTTTTACCGGCGCCCGTTGCGGCCTGCTGCGTGTCGGTGCGGGTCAGCGCAAGCCGAGCAGCGCCAGCACGCGTTCGCGGCTGACGCCCACCAGCGC
>Ga0308170_10004440_pt1 | contig 11057 bp, 11 predicted proteins | sample PhyBR2_2_FD_202136 | JGI IMG/M metagenome (GOLD analysis project Ga0308170, IMG submission 202136) | Phyllosphere microbial communities from UC Gill Tract Community Farm, Albany, California, United States - DLSLSB.R2 | ecosystem: Host-associated > Plants > Phyllosphere > Unclassified | place... | reverse complement strand
GAGCGCGTGCAGGAGACCGCCTACCGGCAGGCGCATGCGCGCTACTGGTACGAGCGCTAGCCCTGGGCGGCCTGCGCGGCGCGCGGCAGCGAAATCGTCACCCGCAGGCCGCCGCCCGGCCGGTTCGCCGCGCTGATGCGCCCGCCGTGGTGTTCGACGACGCGCTTGGCGATCGCCAGCCCCAGGCCGTGGCCGTCGACGTTGTTCAGGGTCGGGTTGGAGCGGAAGAAGGGTTCGAAGATGGAGCCCAGGTGCTCGTCCGCGATACCGGGGCCGCGGTCGAGCACCTCGATATGGACGTCGTCCTGGTCCGGATGCAGCATCACTTCGACTTTGCCCGCCGCGCCGCCGTGCTTGACCGCGTTGCGCACGATGTTCTCGACCGCGCTCCACAGCAGGTCCGGCGCGCCGCGCACCGAGAGCGGCGTCGGGGCGCCGACTTCGATCCGGGCGCCGGCTTCGAAGCGGGCGTCGTCGGCGATCTGGTCGACCATCTCGACCACGTCGACCCATTCATCGCCGGCCCGGCCCGTGGCGGCTTCCAGGCGCGACAGCGTCAGGAGCTCGCCGACCAGGCGGTCCATGCGCACGCTTTCGCGCTCGATGCGCTCCAGCGAAGCCTGCAGTTTGTCCGGCTGCTGGTGGGCCAGGCCGATCGCGGCCTGCAGGCGCGCCAGCGGCGAGCGCAGCTCGTGCGAGACGTCGTGCAGGAGGCGGCGCTGGCCTTCCATCAGCGTGCGCAGCTGGCTGCTCATGCGGTCGAAATCGTGGCCCAGTTCGGCCAGCTCGTCGCCGGCCACGGCGATTTTCTCGTCGCCGAACCTGGGCGCGAGGTCGCCGGCGGCGGCGGCTTCGAAGGCGCTGCGCAGCGCACGGATCGGACGCGAGAAATACCAGGCCAGCAGCGCCGCGAACAGCAGGCTGGCCAGCGTGGTGGCGACGATCGGCAGCCAGCCGCTGACGTGATGGCCGAATTCCGGCGGCAGGCCGAACCAGCCGACCGGACCGTGGCCTGGACCGGGGCCGCGCGGCCCGCCCGGCGCGTCGGCGCCGGCGAGGCGCGCAAGACCGCTGCCGGGCGGCGTGTCCGCCTCGCCCTGCGGCCTCGAGCCCGCCATGGCGCGCATGCCCATCCCGCGTGAAGCGAAGGCCAGGTAGTTGCGTCCGTCGGGACCGGTGAGCCGCGCGACCGCATGCATCGGCCCATTGTTCTGCAGGTTGCGCTCGACTTCTTCGCGCAGCCTGGGCGAGACCGGGCGGCCGAGCAGCTCGCGGCCTTGCTCGTCGAGCACGAACAGGCGCACGCGGCGGCTGCCGGCGGCCAGGTCGCGCAGGGCATCGATGCCGCCATGCCTGAGCGTGGCCGCGGCGGCGTCGAGCATGATCATGGCGGGTGGGCCGACGTCCAGCGTCGGTTCGCCGTTGCGGTGGCGCGCCTGGTCGCGCAGCCACAGGGTGCCGCCGATGCCGATCGTGGCCGCCACCTGGGCCAGCAGGATCGACAGGAAGAACTTCCAGAACAGCCGGCCCATCGTCCCTCTATTCCCGGATCAGCTGGTAGCCGAGACGGTAGACGGTTTGCAGGCAGGAGCGGCCGTCGGACAATGTGCCGAGTTTGTGGCGCAGGCTGGAGAGGTGGACGTCGATGTTGCGGTCGAAGCGTGCCAGCGGCCGGCCCAGGCCCTGTTCGGACAGGTCGTTCTTGCTGACCGGGCGGCCGGCGTTGCGCGCCAGCACCTCGAGCAGGTTGAATTCGGTGCTGGTCAGTTCCAGCGCCTGGCCGTCCCAGGTGGCGCGGCGCTGCTCCGGCAGCATGGTCAGCTTGCCGACCGTGAGGGTGATGCCGGGGCCGTCGTTGGGTGAACCCTGGGTGCGGCGCAGGATGGCGCGTACGCGGGCGGTGAGCTCGCGCGGCGTGCAGGGCTTGGTGACGTAGTCGTCGGCGCCCAGCTCGAGCCCGAGGATGCGGTCGGCGTCGTCGCCGCGCCCGGTCAGCATCAGGATCGGCATGCGGCTGGCGGCGCGGATGCGGCGCAGCGTCTCGATGCCGTTCATGCGCGGCATCATCACGTCGAGGATGGCGATTGCATACTGTCCGGACAGCGCTTCGCGGGCGCCGGCCTCGCCGTCGTAGGCGCAGGCCACCCGGAAGCCTTCCTGTTCCAGGTATTCGGTAAACATGGCGACGAGTTCGGTATCGTCGTCGATGAGCAGCACTTGGTTCATGTTCCCATCTTAACAAAGCGCGCCGGGCCGGTCAGGATGAGAGGGCTGGTCTTTACCCGTTTTTACACCAGGCTAACGCAACTTAACAGGCGCTGGTCAGAGAATACAGTCTCCACCATGACCACGGTTCAAGGATGCCAACATGAAGATTTCTCGCCAAGCTGTGGCGGCCGCGTTGCTCGCCGCCTGTTTCGCAAGCCAGGCTTACGCTACCGGCCAGGCCGGGGCGCCGCCGGCCGCGCAAGAGCCCGGTCCCGGTCCTGACGGCGGGCGCCACCACGGTTTCGGCGAACACGGGCCCGGCATGCACGGCGGCATGCTCGAACACATGCGCCGCCTGAACCTCAGCGAAGCCCAGCAGGACAAGCTGTTCAACATCCGGCACGCCGCCGAGCCGCAGCAGCGCGAGCACATGAAGGCGATCCACAAGGCCCACGAGGGGCTGGCCGAGCTGGCCCGATCCGATCGCTTCGACGACGCCAGGGCGACCGCACTGTCGCGCGAGCTCGGCCAGGCGGTTGCCGCCGAGGCGCTGCTGCACGCCAGGACCGAAGCGCAGGCGCTGGCGGTGCTCACGCCCGAGCAGCGCGAACAGTTGCGCAGGCATCGCACGCCGGGTCCGCAGCTGCGCCCCGGCCAGCCGGGCCGTCCCCAGGCCGAGTAGGCGTTCCCCTCTAATTGCCGGGAGGGCAAGGGCAAAGGCCGTACAATGGGGGCCTCGAATCACGCTTCCAGGCCGCCCATGACTCAAGCATTGCTGCACTTCACGCACGGGAACAGCTATCCGTCCGGCTCCTATGGCCGGCTGCTGGACGTTCTCCGCCGCGACTACGAGGTGCAGGTCACCGATATGCTTGGCCACGATCCGCGCTATCCGGTCGACGACAACTGGCACGGGCTGATCGACGAGCTGATCGCGCAGTTGGAAGCACAGCTGGAAGCGCACGGCCGGCCCGCGATCCTGGTCGGGCATTCGCTCGGCGGCGCCGTCAGCGCGCTCGCGGCCTGGCGCCGTCCGGACCTGGCGCGCTGCGTGGTGATGCTGGATTCGCCGGTGGTCGCGGGCTGGCGCGCGCACGCGTGGCGGCTGGTGAAGGCGCTCGGCCTCGGGCGCAAGCTGTCGCCGGGCGGGATCGCCGCGCGCCGCCGCAACACCTGGCCTTCGCGCGCCGCCGCCTACGAGCACTTCGCCTCCAAGGCGATTTTCCAGGCCTGGGCGCCGGGCGCCCTCGACGACTACCTCGATCACGGCCTGAAGCCGCACCCGGACGGCGTGCAGCTGCGCTTCGACCGCGACGTCGAAGCGGCCATCTACAGCAGCCTGCCTCACGACATGGGCAAGATCCTGTCCAGGCCCTTTCCGGTGCCGATCGGCTTCGTCGCCGGCACGGCTTCGCGCGAACTGCGCCAGGCGGGGCTGGCCGCCACCCGCAAGCTGGTGGGCGACAACTTCGTCACCATCGAGGGCACGCATTTGTACACGATGGAGAACCCGGCGCTCACCGCCAAGCTGACGCGCGAGATGATCGAACGCTTGCTGGGCGAGGATACGACACTGGGCGGAGGGGACGCGAAATTGCCTGAAGGTCGATCGCATCTCGCGCGCATTTTCGCTTAGAATTTCGGGAATTCAATCCCACTGACAAGGCAGCGATGAGCATCAAGAGCGACAAATGGATCCGCCGCATGGCGGAAGAGCACGGCATGATCGAGCCGTTCTCGGCAAAGCAGGTGCGCGAAAGCGAAGGCCGCAAGATCATCTCCTGGGGCACCTCGTCCTACGGCTACGATATCCGCTGCGCCGACGAATTCAAGGTGTTCACGAACATCAACAGCACCATCGTCGACCCGAAGAACTTCGATTCGAACTCCTTCGTCGACGTCAAGAGCGATGTCTGCATCATCCCGCCGAATTCCTTCGCCCTCGCGCGTACCATCGAATACTTCCGCATCCCGCGCACCGTGCTGACCGTCTGCCTCGGCAAATCGACCTATGCGCGCTGCGGCATCATCGTCAACGTCACGCCCTTCGAGCCGGAGTGGGAAGGCTATGTGACGCTGGAGTTCTCGAACACCACGCCGCTGCCGGCCAAGATCTACGCCGGCGAAGGCTGCGCCCAGGTGCTGTTCTTCGAGAGCGATGAAGTCTGCGAGACCTCGTACAAGGACCGCGGCGGCAAGTACCAGGGGCAGCACGGAGTGACGCTGCCCAAGACCTGACGCGCGCGGCTTACTTGACGGCGACCAGCTCGATGTCGAATACCATGCCCGAGTTGGCGGGTATCGAACCCGAGCCGGCCGCCCCGTAAGCAATGCTGGTCGGCAGGACGATGGTGCGCTTGCCGCCCACCTTCATGCCGGTCACGCCCTGGTCGAAGCCGGTGATCACCTGCTGCGCGCCGAGGACGAAGGCGAAGGGGGTGGCGCTGGCGCTGTTGGTGTCGACCAGGATGCCCTTGTGATTGGCGGCGCTGCTGCTGTACAGGTAGGCGCTGTAGCGGACGCTGGCGGTGGTGCCGGCGGCGGCGGTGGCGCCGGTGCCGGGGACGGTGTCGACGGAGCTGTAGGCTGGCGCGTCGGCCAGGGTCTGGATGTCGGTCAGCTGCACGTCGAACACCACGCCCGAGTTGGCGGGAACCGTACCGTAGCCGGTCGAGCCGAAGGCCAGGCTGGCCGGGATGATCAGGGTTCGCTTGCCGCCCAACTGCATGCCGGTCACGCCCTGTTCGAGGCCCTTCAAGGTGCTGCCGGCGCCGAGCACGACCACCATCGGAGTCGCACTGGTCAGGTTGGCATCGATCTGGGTACCCTTGTGATCGGCGGCCGTAGCGCTGTAGAGCCAGGCGGTGTAGCGGATGCCGACGATGTTGCTGCTCGCGGCCTGGGCGCCGGTACCCAGTACGGTGTCGGTCTGGCTGAAGCTGCTGGGGTTGTCGGCCGCGACGCCGGTGCTGCCGCTACTGCTGCTGGTGCTGCCGCTTCCACCACCTCCGCAAGCGGTCAGGCTCAGCATGGCGACGAGGGTGGCGAGCACGGGGTACTTCAGTTTCATGGCTGGATATCCTTGCGAAAATGTCAAAACTTCAATGTCGAAGAAGTAAGACATTACCGCAAAGAAAATAGCCAATCTGTTTAAACCTTGTAATCGTTTGTATCGGGGCGCCCCGTTTTCAGGGCGCCATCATGCGCCTCTCTCCGCCGTTGTTGCGGCGGTCTCCCGGCGAGCGCCGGTGCTCGACGCCGGTGTAGGGCACGGCCGGCGCGTTGGCGGCCCCGAGTGCGGAGCCGGCCGCGGCGGCCACGTGGCGGCGCTGGCGTTCGTAGGCCTGCCGCACGATGGTCCCCGCCGTATCGCGTGCGCCGAGGCCGAAGGACAGGCCGAGCGCCAGCGCGACCGCGCCGACCACCGCCAGGAACAGGATGTCGACCAGGGTGCTGGCGACGCCGATCTGGTTGACTGCGACCAGGATGGCGAAGGACCAGACCGCCCAGCGCGCGGTGAGGGCAAGTATCTCCGGGTTGTCCAGGCTCGAGCGCGCGGAGGCGCGATGGACGACATCGGCCAGGGCGTTGGCCGCAATCCCGCCGATCACCAGCACGACCAGGGCAACCGCCAGGTTGGGCACCCACAGCAGCAGCTGGTTGAACACCTGGGCCACCGCCGGCACGCCCAGCGCGTCGAAGGCCGCGACCAGTACGATCAGGCGGACGAACCACTTGGTGATGACGCCCAGCATGCTCGAGGGTTCGCGTCCGATTGCGCGCACCATGCCGCCCAGCCCGGCCCTCGCGGCGAAGCCATCCACGTGCAGCGCGCGCAGGACGGCGACCAGCAGCTTTTCGATCAGCGAGGCGATCAGCCAGCCGATGCCGAGAATGATCAGGAAGCCCAGCACCTTTGGCACGGCCGCGAACAGCAGCGCGAGCGCGGTGGAGAGCGATGCCATCAAGGAATTGCTCCAACTGGTGATTTGCGGATCCATGGCGACCTCCGTTGTGGTCGACGGGAAGTATGCGTGTTCGACCCGCGCGCACGCGCGAGGTTCAGCAAAAAAAGAGCCCGGATCGCTCCGGGCTTGCCTGCTGTCTGGCCAGTTGAAGGAAATCAGTCCTGCTTCACGCAGTCCACGAAATACCCCAGCTTGCCATCGACCTCGCGCCGCACCAGGCCGTGGACGTCGGTCTCGAAGCCCGGGAAGCGCTCGTTGAAGTCGCGTGCGAAGCGCAGGTAGTCGACGATGGTCCGGTTGAAGCGCTCGCCCGGGATCAAGAGCGGGATGCCCGGCGGGTAGGGCGTCAGCAGGATCGCGGTGATGCGGCCTTCCAGCTCGTCGATCGCCACGCGCTCGATCTCGCGGTGCGCCATCTTGGCGAAGGCGTCCGAGGGCTTCATCGCCGGGATCATGTCCGACAAATACATCTCGGTGGTCAGGCGCGCCACGTCGCGGGATTTATAGAAGTCGTGGATCGACTGGCACAGGTCGCGCAGGCCCCAGCCCTCGTAGCGCGGGTTGTACTGGCAGAACTCGGGCATGATGCGCCACATCGGCTGGTTCTTGTCGTAGTCGTCCTTGAACTGCTGCAGCGCGGTCACCAGGGTGTTCCAGCGGCCCTTGGTGATACCGATCGTGAACATGATGAAGAAGGAGTACAGGCCGCACTTCTCGATGATCACGCCGTGTTCGGCCAGGTACTTGGTCACGATCGAGGCCGGGATGCCGGAGCCGCCGAACGAGCCGTCCAGCGCCAGGCCCGGGGTCACCACCGTCGCCTTGATCGGGTCGAGCATGTTGAAGCCCGGGGCCAGCTTGCCGAACCCGTGCCAGTCGTCCTCGGCGTGGATCATCCAGTCGGCCTGGGTGCCGATGCCTTCCTCGCTGGTGACCTGGGGGCCCCAGACCTGGAACCACCAGTCCTCGCCGAATTCCTGGTCGACCTTCTGCATCGCGCGGCGGAAGTCCAGCGCTTCGTAGATCGATTCCTCGACCAGGGCGGTGCCGCCCGGCGCTTCCATCATCGCGGCGGCGACGTCGCAGGACGCGATGATCGAGTACTGCGGCGAGGTCGAGGTGTGCATCAGGTAGGCTTCGTTGAAGGCGTCCTGGTCCAGGCGCACCGACTCCGATTCGCGCACCAGCACCTGCGAGGCCTGCGACAGGCCGGCCAGCAGCTTGTGCGTCGACTGGGTCGAGAAGATCATCGACTCCTTGGCGCGCGGACGGTCGCGGCCGATCGCGTGCATGTTCTTGTAGAAGTCGTGGAAGGTGGCGTGCGGCAGCCAGGCTTCGTCGAAGTGCAGGGTGTCGATCTCGCCGTCGAGCAGCTCGCGCAGGGTCTCGACGTTGTACACCACGCCGTCGTAGGTCGACTGCGTGAGGGTCAGGATGCGCGGCTTCTTGTTCTTGGCCTCGCGCGCGAACGGGTTCGCCTCGATTTTCCTGCGGATCGACTCCGGCGAGAATTCTTCCAGCGGGATCGGACCGATGATGCCCAGGTTGTTCCGGGTCGGCATCAGGAACACGGGGATCGCGCCGCACATGATGATCGAGTGCAGGATCGACTTGTGGCAGTTGCGGTCGACCACGACGATGTCGCCCGGCGCCACGGTCGAATGCCAGACCATCTTGTTCGAGGTCGAGGTGCCGTTGGTGACGAAGTAGCAGTGATCCGCGTTATAGATGCGCGCGGCGTTGCGCTCGGACTTGGCCACCGGGCCGGTGTGGTCGAGCAGCTGGCCCAGTTCCTCGACCGCGTTGCAGACGTCGGCGCGCAGCATGTTCTCGCCGAAGAACTGGTGGAACATCTGGCCGATCGGGCTCTTCAGAAAGGCGACGCCGCCCGAGTGGCCCGGGCAGTGCCAGGAATAGGAGCCGTCGTTGGCGTAGTTGACCAGCGCGCGGAAGAAGGGCGGCGCCAGGCTGTCGAGGTAGGCCTTGGCTTCGCGGATGATGTGGCGCGCGACGAATTCCGGCGTGTCCTCGAACATGTGGATGAAGCCGTGCAGCTCCTTCAGGATGTCGTTCGGAATGTGGCGGCTGGTGCGGGTCTCGCCATAGATATAGATCGGGATGTCCGAATTCTTGTGGCGGATCTCCTGCACGAAGGCGCGCAGGCCGGCCAGCGCCTGTTCGGTCTCCTCGTGCGTGCCGCCACCGAATTCCTCATCGTCGATCGACAGCACGAAGGCCGAGGCGCGCGACTGCTGCTGGGCGAAGGTCGACAGGTCGCCATAGCTGGTCACACCGACGACTTCCATGCCTTCTTTTTCCATCGCGGCTGCGAGCGCGCGAATGCCGAGGCCCGAGGTGTTCTCGGAACGGTAATCCTCGTCGATGATGACGATAGGGAAACGAAATTTCATGGACAGCTCCAAAGCGAAGCGCCGTGCACCCCATCTGACCTGACATGGCAGATGGCCGGGCACGGCACCGAAAAAATCAAGATGCGGATTTTCGCAGAAATTCCGCGTGTCGGCGCAATTTTTTTATAAGGTTAACCAGACTCGGCTGGCTACGGCGCACCGTTGTTGAGAACCGCCTTGCCGGGCACGAGGAAGCGGATTGATGAGATAATGAACCATTCAGCAAGGAGCGGTGTTCCGCCAGGGTCGACATGCGCACGGTAAGCGTCACTTTCGAAAGCAGGCTCGCCGCTTCGCCGGAAGAACTCTGGCACTGGATCACGTCCACGCAAGGCGTCAACGCCGAAATGCGGCCGATCCTGAAGCTGGATTTCCCGGTGGGGATGACGCATATCCCGCAGGATGGAGGCAGCCTTGGCAAGAAGCTGGGGGACTGCCGCTTCCTGCTGTTCGGCTTCGTCCCGGTCGACCTGTCGCGCCTGACCTTCGTCGAGATCGATCCCGGACGCGGCTTCGTCGAGCAGTCGCCGCTGCTGTCCATGAAAAGCTGGCGCCACGAGCGCACCATCGCGCCGGACGGGGACGGGACACGGCTGGTCGACCGGCTCGAGTTCGCGCCGCGCTTCGGGGCCGGCCTCGTGAGCTGGTTCATCACCTGGTTCTTCAGGCATCGGCACGCCGTGCTGCGGCGCCGCTTCCGCTAGCGTCCACCGGCGCGCGGATGCGCGGTCTCAGTGCGTGGCCGTGCCGTGCGCGGCTGCGCCGTGTGCGGCCGCGCCGCCCGAGCTCAAGGCCCCGATCGGATCGACGTTGAGCCAGGCGAAGGCGCCCAGGGCGACACCGAGCACTGCCACCACATAGGTCACCGACAGCAACCAGCGGCGCCGCGTCAGCAGCGTGATCGCGGCCAGCGAGATCGCGATCTGCTCGGCGGTCGTGGCCAGCGCCCACTGGTGGTGGGTGTGCAGCGCGTGCGCGGACTTTTCGTTCCACTGCTCCGACGACGCTTCGAGCTTCTCGGCGTCCGCCTTGATCCTGGCCTTGTCGGCCTCGTACTGCGCCATCTTGGCCTTGTACTTGGCCTGGTCGGCGCCCGGCAGGCTGGACGCCAGGTCGGCCAGGGTCTGGCGGCTCGACTTGGCCTGGTAGAAGTTCCACTGGTCGGAGGCGGCCGTCTTGTCGATCGCCGCGTTGCTCTTGAAGAGCGCAGCGTCGTTCTGGGTCGCGCCGCCCATATAGCCGAACAGCGCGCCGACCGTGGCGAGGATGGCGGTCATCACCGCGATCTTGTTCGAGAAGCCGTCGCCGCCATGCTGGCTGGCGTGTTCGACCGCGTGATCGTGCGGTCCGTGGACGTGGAAGCCGTGTTCGGACATGTCTTGCCTGTTGGTTTTACTTGATGCGTTCGTAGGTGACGAAGGAGAAGTCGAGGTCCTGCGCCTGTGAGTGCTGGGGTTCGCGCGCGGTCGCGGTCCACTTGCCCGGGTCGATCTCGGGGAAGAAGGTGTCGCAGTGGTACTCGCGCTCGATGTGGGTCACGATCATGCGGTCGGCGCGGTCGAGCGCCTGGTTGAAGATCTGGGCGCCGCCGATGATGCTGGCCGGCGCGTCTCCCGCCAGGGCGATCGCCTCCTCGAGCGAGGCCACGGCGTCGACGCCTTCATGGCGCCAGTCGCGGTTGCGCGTGACGACGATGTTGCGGCGGCCCGGCAGGGGGCGGCCGATCGACTCGAAGGTCTTGCGCCCCATGATGATCGGCTGGCCGAGGGTGACGCGCTTGAAGTGGGCCAGGTCCTCGGGCAGGTGCCAGGGCAGCTTGTTGTCGATGCCGATGCCGCGCCCGGCGTCCATCGCGACGACCAGGGTGATTTGCTTGGCCATGTTCAGCCTCCTTGTTGGATCAAGCGAGGTTCAGACGGCGACCGGCGCCTTGATGGCCGGATGCGGGTCGTAGCCATGGATCTCGAAGTCGTCGAAGCGGTAGTCGAACAGCGAGTCCGGCTTGCGCTTGATATGGAGCGTCGGCAGCGGGCGCTCTTCGCGCGACAGCTGCAACGCGACCTGCTCCATGTGGTTCGAATACAGGTGGCAGTCGCCTCCGGTCCAGACGAAGTCGCCGACCTCGAGCCCGGCCTGCTGCGCCATCATGTGGGTCAGCAGCGCGTAGGACGCGATGTTGAAGGGCACGCCGAGGAAGATGTCGGCGCTGCGCTGGTAGAGCTGGCATGACAGCTTGCCGTCCGCCACGTAGAACTGGAACAGCGCATGGCAGGGCGGCAGCTTCATCTTCGGGATGTCGGCCACGTTCCAGGCGGAGACGATCATCCGGCGCGAGTCCGGATTATGTTTGATCTGCTCCATCACCTGGCTGATCTGGTCGATGTGCTCGCCCGACGGCGTGGGCCAGCTGCGCCACTGGTAGCCGTAGATCGGACCGAGTTCGCCGTTCCCGTCGGCCCACTCGTCCCAG
>Ga0308170_10004437_pt1 | contig 11059 bp, 20 predicted proteins | sample PhyBR2_2_FD_202136 | JGI IMG/M metagenome (GOLD analysis project Ga0308170, IMG submission 202136) | Phyllosphere microbial communities from UC Gill Tract Community Farm, Albany, California, United States - DLSLSB.R2 | ecosystem: Host-associated > Plants > Phyllosphere > Unclassified | place... | reverse complement strand
CAAAAAAAGCTATCGAAGAATTCATCGTCGAATTCGCTGCAGTCGTCAGAATGGATCAAGATACTCGGCTTGGACTCGCCGATCAGTTCGAGGCAGATTGGAATGAGGTCGAAAGAGGGGATATCGAAGAATGGGTTGAGAAAGGTTGGAGGATCGCTCAGGACGAACGAATTTCGAAGACTATCGACATGATGCGCCGCATGCGAGGTTGCAGCAATGAGGAGGAAAAGGAAGATGAGGATGAGGATTCGCTTGAGTAGGAAGGAAGAATGAAACGCTTGAAAATGCCTTTACTATTTTTTCACTCGACTCGCTTTGGAGATTTTACTCTTTGACCTCTTTGTTCAGCTCAGCAACTGCCGACGAATCTCGCTGGACTTCCTCCTGCAGTATGTCTGTAGGAACGCGTATTGCAAATCTAAAGAGTAAGCTGCAGGCTCAAAGCGAGATCTGTTCTTCCAATCTGCGAGAATCTACAGATCAAACGATTTCTGTTCGCCTCACCCCTCAACGATCAGTTCCATCACACAACGTTCAAAAGAGAGAGATAACAATGCTCACCCTTCCCATCATCCCCTTGTTCCCATCCCCCTCGATCCTCTTGTAAGCCTCGTCCAATTTCTCCCTCAACACCATCTTCTCCCTCTCATCCCTCCAATTACCCAACATACTATCCCTCCTCTTCCTCGTCTTTCCACCCTCTCCCAGCTCCTTCTGCTTTCCTTCACCGACTAATACTAACGCGGGGGTCGGAGCGGAGGGAGGGAAAAGTTCAGCGAGTGAGGGAAGGTCTGAGAGGGTCGAGAATTGACCGCCGGAAGGTAAGGGAGGGAGAGGGGGGGAGGAGAATGAGATGGTGGGTTTCTTGCTGGAGGAGGAAGATCGACGCTTGAAAGAGAATTTGGATAGTGAAGAGAATCGAGAGGAGGTCGAACGGATTGAAGAGGGCTTTGAGCCGGCTTGTGAGGGGAACGAGCTCGAGGTAGGGGAGGTTTGAGGAGTTGATGCGAGAGAAGAGTAAGGTGAACTCGCGCAGGTGAGGGAAGAAGAATCGGATTGCTTTCGAGGAGGGTTGACGACGAGGTTTGAGAATGGATTGTTAGTGGGGGTCGTAGAAGGGAGAGGAGGAACTTTGACTGATGGAGGAGTGAGTGAGGGTCGAGAGCTTTGAGAGACTGAAGCTCGACGGGAATAGATTGGGTGTGGATCAATCGATCTTTCCGCCTCTTTCGTAGCTTCGATCAATACTCTTTCTTCTTCCTCCCTCTCCTTCCTCGCTGCTTCACATCCTTCCAACCATTTCCTACAATTCGTGAATCTTCCATCCTCGACTATTTCCTTCTCCTTCTCCTCCTCAACCTTAACCGGTACTTTCGTCTCGACAATGAAAGAGTGTTTCATCTTCGGAGACAAATCCACTCGATCTGGGAGAGAGGGAAGGGTCTTGACTTGGAGTGAAGGAGGAGAGATCGGAACTGTGAAAGAGAAATGTTTGAAAATCTCTTCGAAATCTTCTTCTACCTCCTTCTTCTCCTTCACGAAGGGTTGTAGTGGAAGAGGTGGGGAGAAGATTGTGTTGATATTGGGTTGCGGAGAGAAGGAGGAGAGGGATTCTTCGATTACGGGGGAAAGGAGGGAGAAGGTAATGGTTGGTGGAGCGACGTTCTAAGGAGTGGTATCGCTGAGTCAATGGCATTCATGACCAGTACGTAGAGAGGGGAAGAGATGGAGAGGTACTCACGGGAGACATCTTGACTTGTTCAGGGATTCGTTTAGATCCAGCTAAAAACGAGATTGAACTAGGTTGGGGTAGTTTCAAGTTGTGAGAGAGTGAGTGACGGGATAGATTGTTGGAGTGTCGATAAATCAGAAGCAAAGCAAGAAGAAAGAAAGAAAGAAAGAAAGAGAGAGCAGGAGAGGAAGCGAGCGTCTCTGAGCGAAACCTCTGAAAACTCATCTCCTAAGCGCAAGCCAGTCCTCAAACATCCATTTCTCTCGCCTTCTCCGAGCTTCAAAGCCAGCCAGTCCTCCTCCTTTCTCTTCTGCCGAGAAACAGGCGAAAATCTCGGCGAAGGAGAAGATTCCGATTTGAACCGTCTAACTTTCCAGCCTCTCCTTCCCTGCACCCCCCTCATTCCCACTCACTCCGTTCTCAACCTCACCTGTTTCACGCTGTCGACTAATCCATTCCCTAATCCCAGTACTCCCCATCTTCGTTTCAACCCTCACTTTTTCAACCCCCTTCCCTTGATCCCCCTGACCCGTACAAGTATCGATACTCCCATCGTCTGCAACCAGGTTAATTGTATACATGTCTAGAATTGAAAGGTTCCTTTCGCTTCGGAGTTTATTGACTACTCATTTGGAATCGTCAGTTTCGAGGAAAGGGAGGGGGAACAGAGGGGAAGAGAGGGGGGTTCGTACTCGCTGCTCCACCGGAAGAAGTTTCTGATGATACTACGAGAGCTTGAATATCTGGATCTGTAGCTGTTGGTCCATACACATCCTGAAAAATCGAACGAGAGATCAGTTTTGTGAGCTCGAGGAGTTGGGATGATGGAGGAGGAGGAGGAAGGAGGAAGTACTTGTAAAGGTACTACTTGATGTTGTATTGTCGGTCTGATCAGTTCGATAAAATCTTCAACAGCCTTGATTCGAGTCGAAATGGATTCTAAATATTCTTTAAACTGTTTCTTCCCCAACAAAGCATCGTCTGTACTCTCTCGAACACAAGCGCTCAGCACGCTCCTCGTGTGAGTAGCTGAGCAAGAGAACAGTTGAGAACGTACCTGATACACCGACTATAAGTTTTCGACTCGCGATTGAACAAGCCATAGATAATAAAATTTTGTGCCCAGCGTGTAAATGATCGAAAGTACCCCCCATCGCAACTACCTCATAACTTGCCTTTCCTTTCTCTTCTTCTCCTACTCTCTCCTTCCCCTCGTTTTCCTCGGGAGAAGGGGAATAAGTCCAATTGATGGAGTTTGCGTTTGGTGGGATGCAGAATGGGATAGATCTCATTGAATCGATTATTACATCCACTTTGGCGAGTGGGTTTTGATGACGTAGGAACTGAGTGGTTGCGGTTGAATAGATTGAAGCTAGAGAGGATTCGAGAGGGGTCCAGAGGGAAACGGGAGAAAGTGGGGGAGAAGAAGAAGAAGAAGAAGAGGAGGAGGAGCTTGAGGAAGGATGGGTGGATTGGGAGGGGGAAGACCAGGGTGATGGATTGGTGGAGGAGGTGGAAGTACGGATTAGGATTAGGAGGGAAGAGGTTGAATGGGAACTAGATGAAACGATTGAGAGGTGACAAGTAGAAGAGAGGAAGGTAGAGAGGGAGGGGAAAGATAGCGTAAGGTAAGTATCGTATTCTGCCATTGTCTAGAGTGAGTTGAAAGCTGAGTGCGAGGTGGATAGTGAGAAGGAGGAGAAAGAGGAATCTCGGACTTTGCTCTCTCTCTTCCACTTCACTCCACCTGGTTCGCATTTAGTGGGATGGCTACCGAGAAACTATTGATCAAGACCTCGAATGGACCCGTAAAAGGATTCAGTGATACTTATCCAGTTCAACAATATTCCACTCAATCATCGGCCACTCGAGGTCACCTCGCTCCAGTCATCAAATGGCTAGTAAATCACTCTCTCTTAGTAATCTACACCCTCTATGCTCCTCACTGATCAACCGATGACCAATTAAAGGGTATTCCATATGCTAAAGCCGAACGGTTTCATCGACCTACGAATCCCGATCCTTGGGAGCAAGAAAAGCAATGTTTCGAGTTTGGAACAATGTTTCCTCAACCACAAGGAATGACCGAACAATTATTGAGCAAATTACCGGGATTCGTTTTGAGGAGTCAGATCAAACAATGTGAGCAAAGTCATTTCGTCAATGTGTTTGCACCGGGAGATCTCAAGGAGGGAGAGAAACTACCTGTAATGGTGAGTGACACTCTTGCTATCTATCTGCGGAACTGTGCGAGATGGAACGCTGATGAGATTACGATTTCTTGCGAAACTTGAAATAGGTTTTCATCTAGTACGTCTCCCTTCTGCCCCTTCCCCAATCTTCCTCCTCGACTTCCTCGCGTCTACTGACCTCATCTAATCCCTCTCCAGCGGCGGAGCATTAAACACCGGTTCCTCCGATCGATTCTTCTACGACCCTACTTCTCTCGTCCGCTCCCAATCCCCATGCCAACGCTGCATCCTAGTAACCGGCAACTACCGTATCAACATATTCGGATTCCTCTCATCACCCGATCTATCAGCCGCTGATCCAGCAAGTCTAAGTGGGAATTATGGGTTGTACGATTGTATAAAACTATTTGAATGGGTACGTCTCTCTTCTCCCCCCCCCCCCTCTCTCTCTTTTCTTTGCGAAGATTTGACTGATGGATGGGAGTGAGTAGGTACAAGAGAATATAGGAGAGTTTGGTGGTAATCCTAAGGAAGTAACCGCATTCGGCCAAAGTGCAGGAGCATTCTTGATTTCCTACTTGCTAGTATCCGGTAAACGTCTCTTCAATCGAGCGATCCTTCAATCTGGCGCTCAAAAAACAATGGTATACCTACTTTTCTCTCTCCCCTTTCCCGTCCCTTGTTCCTCCACTAACTCGTCTCTTGTTTCGCGTAGGGTATTCGACCTCCTTCCTCAGCCTATCCCGCACTCCCTTCGATCCTTTCCTCCCTTCGTGAATCCTCCCCCTCCTCTTCTCCCCTCGATCTCCTCTATTCCGCTTCAACCTCCGAACTCTTATCCCTTCACACTTCTCATCATTCACTAGAATCAGTTTCCCTCACTCTCGAACCCTCATCCTCCTCTCACTCAATCTTCACGTCCTCCTCAATTTCCCGCCTCGAACAAGGTTCGATAGATCCTTGGATTGAATCCCTTATTTTGGGAACAACAGAAGATGAAGGAACAGTTTTCGCATTTGGAGCTAAACTCTCCATTCCCTCCAACTTCGATGAATGGATCAACCGATTCTCCTCTGAGATCCAGGAGAAAGCACGATCGAAATACCTTGCTCCTTTTGGGGGACGTCATCCGAAGGAAGGTGAATGTGAATTGAGGAGGCTACCGGGAAGTAAGTTGTTGAGTGATCAGATTTTCGTTAATCCCGTTTGGGAACTTGCGAAAGCTGTCAGGGGAAAAGGGAGACGGGTTTGGATGTATAGGTTGAGGACGGGCGTTAAAAATATTTTGGATAATAGTCCTTTTGGAATCATGTAAGGTTCTCCTCTCTTTCTTTCGTCTACTCTCCTACTCTCATTGGTTGGGGGAGATCGGAGACGGGAGATGGAACCGAGTACTGACGGTGATTGAGCCGTGCAGGCATTCTATGGATTTACCTTTGATTTTCAATTGTTCTTCATTATGGTCCGAAGACCTTTCTTCCGCCGACGCTAGAACTTCAAAAGCACTTGGATCACGTTGGTTGAATTACGGAGCGACTGGTCAACCAGGTAATGCCTCTCCTTCTTTCTCTCCATCTTTCTCTATACGAAATTGACGGCCAAGGTTGGAAGTGTGCACAGATCAAGAGTGGATTCATTTTCAAGTCGAGAAAGAGAAAGCTAGTTGGTTAGTATTTGAGGAAGGAGGGGTTACGAAGAATGAGAGTTTGAGTGGGTTCGAAGAGGAAATGGTTAGGTTAGTGGTTGAGCCTGAGAAGAAAGAGGAAGGACAAGAAGAGGGGGATGAAACGCTTGGGGTGAGTAAACGCTTTTCTCTCTTGCTTAAGGTTTGGGCTTCAGGAAAGGAGGAGGCGAAGCTGACGAGTGTTGGTGAATTCGGGAATAGACTACGACTGAGTAAAATAGAGAGATCTTTCGAACGCTTTTGGAGGGAAATGTCCTTGGGGTTGGACAGTGATTCGGGAGGGAGACAAGCGAAGGAGGGGTATATCATATCATAATCTTGGAAAGAAATCAGTTTAACTCGTTCTCTCTTGCAATCCTCTTTGCTACGCGATCTCTCACTGCGAGTCTCTGAACATGATGCGACACCACTGAAGGGTACGCAAGTATTCTCGATGAAGCTGAGTCGTCGACAGGTTTCAGAGGGTTCAAAAAGAGGCGCGGAACCGAAATGAAGTCGTTACATGACAAGTGAGAGCTATGTATGTTAAGCGAGCAACGAGAGAGAAACTAGTAGTGAAGTAGACAAGCAAAAGATAACGACAGAGGTAGACAGAGGAGTAGCGAAGGAAACAAATTAGGCCGTGAGGGGAGGAAAGCAACAGAAGAGAGAGAGGGAGAGGGAGATAATCTAGGGAGAGAGAGAGAGAGAGAGAAGGAAAGAGAGTGTCTATATGTGTGTAGGTGATGAATACTGATAAGAGGAGTGAAAGGAGTCGTTACAGAAATAGCTTTGATCGCAATCGAGTGTAATTTGTTTTGTTCGCGAAACGAAGTGTCTATAGATCCCCCTAGTTCGCGCTACCACTCCATTGAATGGGACACACGACGTTTGTGACAGTCGCTTCCCTCTTTCCCGCCCCTATGACACCCATAATGGAACTCGTGACCTCGACGGTCAAGTTCAAGGGTTCTCGATAAGTCGATGCGTAGATGTGGGCGCATGAAGACTTCATGATTGAAACTATTCGACGAATGCACCATTCTCTCAATCAGCTCGAGGAAAGAGAAGCGAAAGTGAGAGAGAGAGAGAGAGACGAACAAGTCTGATCTGAATCTGAGGAGTAATTCCCAGAGAACAGAATCGGGAACTACTCACAACATTCTAATGTCAGTGAGGGAAGAGGATTGGGAGAGGTAGAGGGAGAGGAGAGAAAGGTTTACCTCGTAAGAAGTGACTTGTTTCCCAGGAATCGAAATCTCTCCATCTGACCAAGTCGTCCTACCAATCTCATCCCCCGTCTCACGTAACTTGACTGAGATCCCAAAAGAAGAGTATTTGACGGGTACGTAGGAAGATGTGGCGTCGACTGTACGCCTCGAGTCTATGAATCAGTATTTGAGAGGGAGAGATTCGAAGCGAGAGCGACGTACGCGCAAAGATTAAGTTTCCACGGAAAGAGTAGGAGACGGGATCGGTTGAGGTTATGTAAGGGTTCTCGTCGGTTGAAGTGAAGACTACTGAGGGAACTTTTTGATCTCTGAAAGTAATGGTGGGAGTTCGAGGAATACAAAAGTAGAGAATCAAGATCAACCTGCACATTCGACAACTACTGATCAGTGACACTGATTGAAACGAGATAGAGGAAAGTGCAGAATGCGCACCCTAAAAGGAAGAGTAAAACCGCAGGAACGACAATCTTCCATTTCCTCTTTGCCTTGTCCCAAGTTCCTCCTACGAATCCTTTCATTTCCTGTCTCTTTCTCCTACTCTTTGCAAACTTCCTATCATTCTTCTCATTCAACCCTTCACCCCTACTCCAATCTCCCGAAATTTTCGGCATCGCAACCGTCTCATAAGCACCTCCTTCAAATTTCGCCGTACTCGAAATTTGCTCCTTCAATTGATAAGTTGATCCTCCACCTGGGTTTTGTAAAGTAGACATGGTTCCTGAAGTAGACATTCGAGGGTTCAAAGGAGGAGGTAATCGAGATTGACGGTTCTTTTCAACTTGGGAGAAATCTCGATAAGTTCCGAACCCTCCACCTTCTTCTTCATCGGATGAATCTGAATCCTCTTCTTCATGATGATCTCTATACGGTGAGTTATTCTGTTGAGGGAGTAAATTGGTCGAAGCAGTTTGAGGTTGTCCTTCACTTCCTCCTCCTGTATCAGGTTGAAGAGCGTAGAGATCTGCAGAGGAGTATCTGGAATGAGCTAGATGAGGTGGAGTAGGATGAGCGAGGGGTGCGTAGAGAGGTGAACGAGAATTGGAGGATTGGGCAGAAGGAGTTCGATCTGGTGGAGGGGACTGAGATTGGGGTGGGTAACCCGTCATTTGAGTAGAGTAGCGTTGTTGATAATCACTTGATTGACGCGTAGTCATTTCTAGATTCGAGTGGGAGAGGTGGAGAGGAAACGGAAGAGATCGAGGGGATCGGCCTGAGAGACGGGTTCGAGAGGCAAACGCGCTAGCCTGTACTTAGAGGCGTAGTCGAGTGCTGTTGTTGATACTTGTGTAGAGTTGGTCTGGAAACAAGAGAGAAGAGGTTGAAGAGGTCGCAAAGTTGAAGGGAAACCAAGGGAAAGTGCTTTCGCAAATTCGGAATAATCGCACCACTCAAATCAAACCTCACAACCTTGAACTACGGCCACTTCAACTCTGACAATTCAATGGGTACAACAAGCTACAATCAAAGCGATTCGCATCTCCTTCTCTGCATCTATTCTTCCTTGAGAGGACTGTTTTTTTCTCGCACAGTTGGAAACGAAACGTCAGCATACTGTCTCCCTGTCGTTCCTGCACTGCTTCCGACTATCCTACTACCCTGTTAAGCCTGCCGTGTACCAACCATAGACTCAGAGAATAGCCGGCGCCCTCCGCCGACCGAAATCGACCAAATCCTGTTTTCTTCGCAACCTGATTTGCGAGAAAGGACAACTTGAAAAAGTGTACTCACTCTCTACCCCAATTCTTCATAGATTTGACTGATTTAGAATTCTCATCTTTGATGTGTGATTCCTGAGCCGAGTGTCTCTTGATGTAAGCGACAACTACTCGTCCTCAACCTCAAAAAAACCGTCAGTACTCTCTTCTCTGTCTCCTCCTCGCACCCCTCACCGTCTTTCACTGAGAGTAGACGAGTACGAGCCTTACCTTTTCGCATATGAGCCAAATCCTCCTCTGAATAATCCTCCTCATTCCCTTCCGGATTCTTCTCGAGAATCTCGATCTACTCGTCACTTTCCCTAGATCAGCTCCCTGTGCCTCCACTATCTCTTCAATCAGTAGCAAGGATGTGGACGTACGATCTTCCTTCCCGACTCATGACCGACGCTCTCATGTCCTCCTCCATCCTCCTCGACTTTGCCCGAATTATCTTTCGACCATCCACTATCTTGTGAATCGGAAGTTTCGAGCCAATCTCGGAGTGCAGAGGGTGTCATGTTTACGAGCTCTGTAGGAGATGGGGGGTTAGTGAGGAAGAGGACAGTGAGGGAGGGGGGGAGACGGGAAACACACCTTTCCATTCTTCGATTACTTGATCATCCGATTTAACCATCTTGTCGGTAGCTGTATAAGGGTGTTTTGAGACGAGTCGTAGTGAGAGGAAGTGAAGGGAAGAAGGGAGAAAGGAAAGAGCATGAAGGAAGAACGTCATGTTGAACGACTCCTTGAGATCTACGATGAAATCGAAAACTCGTTATCGAACTGGATTTTCGTACCTTTTTCTGCTACTGTAGTATGTATTCGTCGGAAAAGGTTCTCACAAAAAGGCTCACGAGCGACCGAATCGTCAGTGTGATTTGAAGAGAGTCATGAGTAAGCAGAACAGACAGTCGAAATGTTCGTTTGTACCGCTCCTGGGTTCGCACGAAATGCTGTCGAAGATTGTCGTATCTGTGCTTTTTCTACCTCACCAACATGAGCTCGTCTTCTCCGAGTCGATACGTTCTGAGGGAGAAGAAACGCACCTTTCAGATCCTGCATGAAATTCGCTCGCTTTCCCTCATCTTCGCCCACTCTCCTCCTCCTCCACCCTGACCACAGCGGACGGCTTAAGTACGCAATTGCCTGCAGAAGGGTACACAAGAGACTGCGGTGGTAGATAGAGGGAAGGAAGGAGATTATCGAAAGGAAAGAAATAGTCTGAAGCGTCCGAAGCTAGCGCAATCCCGAAGCGTTGACGACGAGAGCTGGATCTTGACGCTCGATGAGCGTCGGAGTTGTGAAGAAATGAGAGAACAGTGGTCGAGTAGACCTTGAGTGCGAATTTGAACACTGGACTGAAATTGGGTGATTTCGAATTCGCTCAGCTTAGAATGCGCTGTGTTCACCGGGTATATACTGTGATCTCGTTATGTCACTCGATCAGTCGTGTTCAGCTTTGATCGGGGGTACCAATGGAGACGCACCAGTTCCACCTTAATCCCTCCTCTCGCTTCACGGGACCGGATCAAACCCTGTAACGTCGTACCACACTTCAGTCAGTTCGCGCTCTGCTCTCATCACTGAAGCGAGGGGCATACGAACTCACCTTCTCCCAACCGATCTTCAAAAGCCTACCGACTCGCTAACCATTCCCTCATAACCCTCAGTTCCTCCCCCTTCGCCTGACCTTTCCCTTCATAACACCTCAACACCTGTTCGGTCAATACCAATTCCAACTTGTCCATTATCTCCTGTCCCTTCTTACTCTTCCCATTCACTCTCAATCTTGAAATACACTGTTTGGTTCCGACTTGGCTACTTCAGCTGACTTCCCGCTTAAAGTAGAAAGATCCGGAGTACTAACCATTTTCGCACCCAACGCCGCTCTCCTCCCACACCCACCCAAAGCCTTCGCCTTTCCACCGTCCAATTCAGTACTCATTTCAACGACTCTCAAGAACTCTTTCAACCCAATTTCGTATTCTCCCACAGTAACGTTCAATTCGGCGTGTTGTAAAAGGATGAATGGGTTTTGAGGTTGTAACAGAACGGCGTGGTTTAATGAACTCAAAGCTTGTTCGAATCTATTCCTCCTTCAATTTTTCATCAGCTCGGGAAGAAAAAGAAAAAGAGAGAGGGAGGGGAAGAGACCGTACAATCCAAGTTCAGAGTAGGAACGAGAGAGGAGAATCCAAGCTTCCGCGTCGATATAACTCGTATCCAAATACTCTGTCAACAACCTAATCCCCTCTTGTCTCGACAGCCCAATTTCATCTAGTTTCGAGGATGGATCGAGTGGTGTAGAGAGATGTAAAGTAATCAAACGTTTTCGAATCACCTGCACGTTCCTCTTCCTCAGTCTTTCGAATCTTCGTGAAATGAGAAGAAGAAACCTACGACGTCGGTTTCCTTCTCCTTCAATCTCGTTTCATACAATTCCCTAGCTTGACTTGATTTCCCTTCCCCCTCGAGTAGTGCACCCCTCAACGCGATCACTCTAGGACTCCCCAAATATTTCGCTGATAATCTATCAATCAACG
>Ga0308170_10004433_pt1 | contig 11068 bp, 8 predicted proteins | sample PhyBR2_2_FD_202136 | JGI IMG/M metagenome (GOLD analysis project Ga0308170, IMG submission 202136) | Phyllosphere microbial communities from UC Gill Tract Community Farm, Albany, California, United States - DLSLSB.R2 | ecosystem: Host-associated > Plants > Phyllosphere > Unclassified | place... | reverse complement strand
TGTGGAAGTGCAGTAATGCATTAAGCTAACCAGTACTAATTGCCCGTACGGCTTGTCCCTATAACCTTGGTAGTCCAGGGTTGCAAGAGTTCAGCTGTTGTTGATACAAATACGACCCCAAATAAAACTACTTCTTCCAGATTCAGAGCAGCGTTGCATCAGCAACGAGGCTCGTACAAGTTATGCCTGATGACCATAGCAAGTCGGTCCCACCCCTTCCCATCCCGAACAGGACCGTGAAACGACTTTGCGCCGATGATAGTGCTGCAACCAGTGTGAAAGTAGGTTATCGTCAGGCTAGTTATATAGAAAAGCCCCACTCAGTGATCTGAGTGGGGCTTTTCGCTTTGGGGCACGGGGTCTTCACCTGGTCAGATCACCACTTCCACTCGATCTGCACGACGTAAAAAAAGCCCGCTGATTTACATCAGCTGGCTTTTTGCAGGCAGTCAGGGACAAGCCCGAGTCTGTTTACACACCCCAAAGGATATCCGTCTTGTTGTCACGCGCCGAGCGCAGCATTTCCAGCAGCGGATACATTCGGGTCGAGAAGCTGACAACCTCGATCGCCTGATGCTCATGGTCGTCTTCATCGCGGTGGTGCGCATGCACGTCGTGCGCCACCTGATCCGATACCTGATGCTTGCGCGACTCTTCGATTTCTTCCTCGATCAGCGAAATCACCTGGGTGGCTTCGGCTGACGTAATCACACCGCGTTCTGGCTCCTTGTGCAGCAGGTCAAGGATGCGTTTGGCATGTTCCTGGTACATCAGAACTTCTGGATACGTTTTGCATTTAAAAGTAATCAACATAGCTATCTCTTGGTTTTGTTAGTAGTTAAACGATATCACGACTCGTGCCCCTTCACAGTGCGGTCGCGCTCACATCGGCTTGTACCGCAACATCCGGGCGATGCCAGGTACGGCGATGGCGAGAAAGGCAGCGCCTGCCGCCGCAAACGTTTGCATTGGGCCAAGTGGCCCAAGCGTCGCCGCCGACAGCAGCCATCCAAACGCGCCCCACGCCAGGCCGTTAAACAACTCGAGGATGTTCATCACCATCCCCCCTTTGCCGCGCCCCTTGAAATTGCTGCGCACGCCAGGCCGCCCGCACCAGAACACGACCAGGCCGGCGCCCGAAACAGCGCCGCACACCACGAGGCATGCGACCAGTCCGGCCGTCGGCATTCGCGCCGTCAGCCATAGCAGCGGAACCGCCACCAGCCCCAGCACCGGCAGCATCGCCGCTGCCAGCTTGGCCCGCCGTATCACAGGCTGCGATGCAGGCGAGACCCGCAGCAGATCCGGCGCATCCTCTGCCGACAAGGCAATCCATGCCAACGCGCCGGTCAGCGAACTGCACAGCAACGCCAGGCCCGCGCCGATGGCTTGCACCTGCACATCGGCACGCTTGAATATCAGGAAGAACAGCGGCAGCAAAAACAGTATTTGCAGCATCACTTGCGACAGCAACTGCGGATCACGCACGATCAGGCGCCATTCCTTGATGACCACAGTGCGGAACAGGGTGCGCCCGAAGCGGGGCCGCGCCGGTGTCGATGACGCCTTGCCCGAAGCGATCGAAGGCGTCGACGCAGCCAGTTGCAGCCCACGTGCAAAGAAGCGATGCGTGCGCCATGACGTCAGCACGAACATGCCGGCGGCGAGTGCGCCGAGCAGCAGCACCGGCAACGGCTCGCCCAGCATCGCCCGCGCCGGTAGCCAGAGCAGGTTATCGGCTGCACCCTCTGTCTGCACCAGTCCGAGGACGGTATCGCGGATGCGCTCCTGCGTTTGCCGGGACGTGAGTGCATGCAGCTGCGACGCGATGACGAGCAGCGCGCCGGCCAGCGCCCCGACAATCTGCGCCACGACGCGCGTGCGGCGCGCACCGAGGATGCGCACGAGGGCAAGCGTGAGCAGCATGGCGCCACAGCTGCACAGCACCGCAAGGCCGATCACGCCGGGGTAGATCCCGAGCCAGCGCCACTGGCCCTGCAGCAGTCCCGCATGCGCGAACGGCGCCAGCAAAAACAGGTACAGCGCCGCCGTGCCCGCGGATACGCCCAGCAGCCGCACCGTGAAAATGCTGCGCGAGGGCAGGTGTGACGACAGCAGCAGATCGAGGTCGCTGCGCTCGAACATCACCACGACGCAGGCTTTGATCGCCGATGACAGCATGAAGGTCGTGGCCACGACCAAGAGCGCGGAGACCGCCAGCAGGATGCGCGGATCGTCGCCCGGCACCCCGGCCAGCTGCCGTACGGCAAACCAGCCCAGGGCATGCATGGCGATACAGCCAGCGGCCGCCAGACCGAGCGCCAGGTTGCCTGGCCGGCGCCGCCCGTCCGCCGCTTTGCCGCCCGCCGCATTGAACCAGGCAAGCCGCAGCTCGTGCCGCAGCAGCCAGCCGACGCTGCCCGGCGCCAGCCTCATGGCGCAGCCATCAAATGCAGGAACATGTCTTCCAGGCTGCCGCCCTGCGTACGCTCGCGCAGCTGCGCCAGCGTCCCTTCTGCGATCAGCCGGCCCTGGCGGATAATGCCGATGCGGTGCGCCAGGCGCTCGGCCACCTCGAGAATGTGTGTTGTCAGGATGACGGTGCCGCCCTTGGCCACGTGCGCCAGCAGCAGGTCTTTCACCTGGCGCGCTGCCGCTGCGTCCAGGCCAGTGAGCGGCTCGTCGAGGATCAAGAGTTCCGGATCGTGGATCAGGGCGCCGGCCAGCGCGAGCTTTTGCTTCATCCCGCGCGAAAAACCTTCGGTCAGCTCGTGCGCATGCTGGCTCAGGTCGAGCCAGTCGAGCAGTTCGCGTGCGCGCGGTTCGGCGTCCTGCGCTGCCACGCCCCACAGGCCAGCGACAAATTCGAGGTACTCGAACGGCTTGAGCTTCCCATACAGCATCGGCTCGTCCGGCAGATAGGCCAGCTTGGCTTTGGCTGCTGCCGGCGCCGCAGTCATGTCCACGCCCATGACCTCGATCGTGCCGGCGTCGGGCGCGAGGAGGCCCGTGACCAGGCGCAGCGTCGTCGTCTTGCCGGCGCCGTTCGGCCCGAGCAGCGCATAGAACTCGCCGCGTCGGACCAGCAGGTCGAGGCCATCGACGGCAGGACGGCCGAAGTGCTTGCGCAGGCCGACCAGGCGCAGGGCGGGAAGCTGGTCATCCATGGGCGACCTTACCAGCTGGTGAAGGAGGTGAGGAACTGCTCGATCTGTTCCCGAGGCGTCTTGCCTGCAGGGCCAAGCACGATGACCTGGTAGACGCGGTTGCCCTTCGCGGCGAAACGCCCGCTCAGATGCATTGGCGCGCCCTGGCCGGCGCCCGTGACATCCACACTCAGATCAGCGGTAGCCGCGGTGTCGGGCGCGCCGATATTGCGCAGCAGCGCCAGGCGCATGGCCGGCAGCGCTGCCTGCGCGCGCGCCGCATCGGGTGCGACGGCAGTACCCACGGCGAACGTCGTGTTGTCCACCTTGGCCGCCGTCATCGTCATCTCGACCTGCAGGCCGTTCAGGTCTACCGTGCGGGTCAGGGTCGCGGGCTTGGCTGGAAACAGCGCCTTGAAGCGACTGTCCTCGCTCGTGTAGTCACGCCAGTTATAGGCCGGATTGCAGCCGGCCAGCAGCGCGCCTGCCAGGAGGATCGGGACAATCTGCAGGGCACGCACGATAGAGGGTCGCATGCGTCGATGGTAACAGCAGCGCCGCAGAACGCAAGACCTGCTAATCGCCCTGCAATGCGCGCCGGTAGCCAATGGCCTCGGCCACATGCGTAGCCGCCACGTGCTCGCTGCCGGCCAGGTCGGCCACCGTACGCGCCACTTTAAGAACGCGGTGATATGCGCGCGCTGACCAGTGCAGATGCCGGGTCGTGGCATGCAACAGGCGCTCTCCGGCTTCGTCAGGCGCGCAGTAACGGTCAATGTCGCGCGGGCCAAGGTGGCTGTTGGGGCAGCCCTGGCGCGCCATCTGCACTGCACGCGCCTGCGCTACCCGTACTGCGATCACGCTGCTCGGTTCTCCATCGGCGCGTGCGCCCATGCTCTCTGCCCCCAGCGCCGCGACCGGCAACTGGATATCGATGCGATCGAGCAGGGGCCCAGAGATGCGGCTCTGGTAGCGCAGCACGGCGGCCTCAAGGCAGCGGCATTTGCCGTTGGCGTGACCGAGCCAGCCGCACGGGCATGGGTTCATCGCCGCAATGAGCTGGAAGCGCGCCGGGAAATCGGCCTGGTGCGCCGCGCGCGAAATCGTGATCTGGCCCGACTCGAGCGGCTCGCGCAGCACCTCGAGCACGCGCCGGTCGAACTCGGGCAGCTCGTCTAAAAACAGCACGCCATGATGCGCGAGCGAGACTTCACCAGGGCGCGGCACGCTGCCGCCGCCCACCAGGGCCACACCGGACGTCGTGTGATGCGGGCTGCGAAACGGCCGCTGGCGCCAGCGCTGTGGCGAGAAGCTGCAGGCCAGCGATTGCACGGCGGCCGATTCCAGCGCTTCGGCGTCGCTCATCAATGGCAGCAGGCCTGGCAGGCGCGCCGCCAGCATGCTCTTGCCGGCGCCGGGCGGGCCAACCAGCAAGCACGAATGCGCGCCGGCCGCCGCCACCTCGAGCGCGCGCTTGGCATGCTGCTGGCCCTTGACCTCGGCAAAATCGGGGTAGCACACCGCATGCGCAAGGGCCGGTCCCACATGGCGCACCAGCTTGGGTGCATCGGGCGCATTGGCGAAGTGCGCGCAGACCTCGAGCAGCGTGCGCGCCGGCAGGATCTCGGCGGCGTCGACCAGCGCTGCTTCGTCGGCATTGGCCAGCGGCAGGATGAAAGCCCGGTCCTGCAGGTCGGTCTGTAACGCAGATTGTGCAGCACCCGCGCGCACCATCGCAAAGGCCATCGCCAGTGCGCCACGAATCGGCCGCAGCTCGCCCGACAGCGACAATTCGCCAGCAAACTCGTAGCGCTCCAGCGCATCGCTGCGGATCTGGTGCGATGCGGCCAGGATGCCCAGCGCAATCGGCAGATCGAAGCGACCGGATTCCTTGGGCAGATCGGCCGGCGCGAGATTGATCGTGATGCGGCGCGGCGGAATATCGAAGCCCGAATTCTGCAACGCCGCGCGCACGCGGTCTTTCGCTTCGCGCACTTCGGTGTCTGGCAAGCCAACAATTGTCCAACCCGGCAATCCGTTGGCCAGATGGACTTCGACATTGACCGGTGGCGCTGCCATGCCGGCCAGCGCGCGGCTTTTGAGTACGGCAAGACTCATTGGATTCCTTCCGCATGACGCCAGGGTGCCCCATCCTAAAGCGCGCATCGCGCCACCGTTTGAGAGCGGACAGGCGTGCGCGCGCTTAGCCTCTCATGACCAATGCATATACCGGTGATCTCGTCGTTCATGCCGCGATTCATACCGTCTGTCACAAAATGCGGACATTGCTTTTTATTAACGTTACATTGATCGTGAACAGCACCACAACCGCAACCGTCCCCGGAGAATCAGTCCATGCTATCGATCAAGCAGCTCAACAAGACTTATGCCAATGGCGTCAAGGCGATCAACAACGTCAGTCTGGAGATCCCGAACGGGATGTTCGGCCTGCTCGGCCCCAACGGCGCCGGCAAGTCGTCGCTGATGCGCACCATCGCCACGCTGCAGGATCCCGATAGCGGTAGCATCGATTTCAACGGCCTGGACGTGTTGAAGGACAAGGAAGGCCTGCGCCGCCAGCTCGGCTACCTGCCGCAGGACTTTGGCGTCTACCCGAAAGTGAGCGCCGAAAAACTACTGAACCACTTCGCCGTCCTCAAGGGCCTGACGGCCAAGGGCGAGCGCAAGGAGATGGTCGAGGCGCTGCTGCACCAGACCAATCTGTGGGAAGCGCGCTCGCGCGGCCTGGGCACCTTCTCGGGCGGCATGCGCCAGCGCTTCGGCATCGCGCAGGCGCTGCTTGGCGCGCCGCGCCTGGTGATCGTCGACGAGCCCACCGCAGGCCTGGACCCCGATGAACGCAACCGCTTTCTGAACCTGCTGGCCAAGATCGGCGAGCAGGTGGTCGTGATCCTGTCGACCCACATCGTCGAAGACGTCACCGACCTGTGCCCGCGCATGGCGATGATCGCCAAAGGCACCGTGCTGCTGCAGGGCGAACCGCAGGCCGCCATCGACACACTCAAGAGCCGCGTGTGGCGCCGCACCGTCAGCCAGGATGCGCTGGCCGATTACCAGCGCGATTTCAATGTGCTCTCCACGCGCCTGGTGGCGGGGCGCCCGCAGATCAACGTGTTCGCCGAGTCGCAGCCGGACGATGGCTTCGTCAGCGTCGAGCCGGACCTGGAAGACGTCTACTTCCTCCAGATCCGCAACGCCAGCCGCGCGACCGCCTCGGCCACCGGCGCGGCGCTGGCGTCCACCGCACCGGTCGTGGCGTAAGGAGCCGGCATGCTACGGGAATTCTTCAAGTTCGAGCTGGGCATCCAGCTGCGCCAGCCATTGTTGTGGGTGTGCGCGCTGATCTTCGGCGCGCTGGCTTTTGGTGCGACCACCACCGATGCGATCCAGATCGGCGGCAGCATCGGCAACGTGAACCGCAATGCGCCGGTCGTCGTCGCGCAGCTGCTGGGCGTTTTCAGCCTGATGTCGATGTTCGTCGTCACCATCTTCATCGCCGGCTCGGTGCTGCGCGATGGCGACGTCGGCATCTCCGACATGCTGTTTGCCACACCGATGAAAAAGCACGATTACCTCGTCGGTCGCTTCCTGGCGGGCCTGCTGGCCTGCATGGTGATCTTCGCGGTGATCGTGGCGGGCATGATGCTCGGCCCTCTAATGCCGTGGATCGACGCCGAGCGCGTGGGGCCGTTCCCCGGCGCGGCCTACCTGTGGGCGCTGTGCGTGCTGGTGGTGCCGAACCTGCTGTTCATCGGCGCCTTGCTGATGCTGCTGGCCGCAACCACGCGCTCGATCATGATAGTGTATGTGGGCGTGATGGCGTTCTTCGTGCTGTGGATCCTGGCCGGCAAGTTCACCAGCAATATCGACAATGAGTGGTTCGCCGTGCTGGCCGACCCGTTCGGCCTGCGCGCCCTTGGCCGCGCCACGCGTTACTTCTCGACGGCCGAATCGAATGCCGGCCTGCCGGCCATCGGCGGCTATATGCTGGCCAACCGGCTGTTGTGGAGCGTGGTCGGCCTGGCGCTGCTTGGCCTCACGCTGGTGTTGTTCAAGCCGCAGCGCGCAGGCACCGGAAAGCGCCTGTTCGGCAAGACCAAAGCTGCAGCGCCGGCCGCCGGCACCCCGGCGCACGTCGCGCTGCCACGCATCGCGCCGCGCTTCACACGCGCCACGCGCTGGACCCAGTGCTGGCATATCTTCGTCTTCGATGCGGTCGCCGTCTTCAAGAGCGTGCCGTTCCTGGTCATGCTGCTGTTCGGCGTGCTCAATATGGTGGGCAGCTCGAGTCAGCTGCACCAGATGTTCGGCACCGACGTCTACCCGCGCACCTACCTGATGATCGAGCTGCTCAAGGGCAGCTACAACTTCCTGCTGCTCATCATCGTGATTTTCTACGCCGGTGAACTGATCTTCAAGGAGCGCCAGGCCGGCATCGCCGACGTGAGCGACGCGATGCCGATGCCGAACTGGGCGCCGCTGGTGGCGAAAAGCCTGGCCCTGGTGGGCGTGGTGCAGGCCTTCCTGTTTGCCGGGATCCTGACCGCGATCGCTATCCAGCTGTACAAGGGCGGGGCGCCGATCGAACCGCTGGTGTATCTGCAGGGCGTGTTCATGGCCGGCACGCCCTACATCCTGATGGCGCTGATCGCCGTGGCGCTGCAGGTCGTCACGAACAACAAGTTTCTGGGCTACCTGTTCATGATCGTGCTGATCGTGGCGCAGATTGTCCTGTCGGTCCTGCACTTCGATCACAACCTGTACAACATCGCGCTGCTGCCAGACACGCCGTACTCGGACATGAACGGCTTCGGCCATTTTGTTACGGGCTGGTCGTGGTTTGCGCTGTACTGGACCCTGTTTGCCGTGGCAGGACTGATCGTGGCCCAGGCGTTCTGGGTACGCGGCCTGTCGGTCGAGTGGCGCACGCGCACGCGCGAAGCAACGCGGCGCCTGAAAAGCCCATCGGGCGTTGCGCTGGGCATCTGCACAATCGCGTTCGCGCTGGTGGGTGGCTGGATCTTCTACAACACCGTCACGCTGGGCCGCTACGAAGCGCAGAACGTGGCGATGGACAAGCAGGCCAGGTACGAAAAGACCTACCGCAAGTACAAGGACCTGCCGCATGTGAAGATCGTCGACGTGCGCGCTGCGGTGGACATCTACCCGGCCGAACGGCGCGTGATGGTCAAGGGCCGCTACCTCTTCGAGAACAAGACCAGCCAGCCGCTGGACACATTGCGCCTGCAAGTCAATCCGGACGCCGTGACCAGGTTCGCGGGTCTCCCCGCGCACACGATGGTCCTGGACGACCAGGTAGCGGGCTTCCGGATACTCAAGCTCGCGCAGCCGACGGCGCCGGGTGCCCGCCTGGCGCTGGACTTCACGGTCGACGTGCGCCGCCCCGGTTTTTCCAACGCGGGTAAGGGCGGCACGCTCAACCTGAATGGCACGTTCTTCAACAACCGCGAGTTCTTCCCGCTGGTCGGCTACCAGAGCGAGTTCGAACTACTGGACCGCAACGAGCGCCGCAAGCGCGGCCTGGGCGAACCGGAGCGCATGGCCAAGCTCGAAAACCAGGCGGCCCGCGCCAACACGATGTTCGGGGCCGACGCGGACTGGATCAGCTTCGACACCACCGTCTCCACCAGCGGCGACCAAATTGCGCTGGCGCCGGGCTACCTGCAAAAGGCGTGGAAGGAAAACGGCCGCAACTTTTATCGCTACAAGATGGACCAGAAGATGATGCCGTTCTTCGCCTATCTGTCGGCCAACTGGCAGGTCAAGAAAGGCGACTGGCATGGTATCCCGATCGAGATCTATCACGATCCGAAGCACGCCTATAACGTGGACCGGATGATCGCGGGCACGCAAAAGTCGCTCGATTACTTCACAACCCAGTTCACGTCCTACCAGCACAAGCAGGTGCGCATCCTGGAATTTCCGAACTACCAGCGCTTCGCACAATCGTTCGCCAACACGATCCCGTTCTCGGAATCGATCGGCTTCATCGCCGACCTGCGCAACAAGGAGGACATCGACTACGTCTTCTACGTGACGGCGCACGAGATGGCGCACCAGTGGTGGGGCCACCAGGTCACGGCCGCGAACGTGCAGGGCGCGAGCATGCTGATCGAATCGCTGGCGCAGTACTCGGCGCTGATGGTGATGGAGAAGGAATACGGCCAGCACAAGATGCGCCGTTTCCTGCGCTATGAGCTGGACCGCTATCTCAGTTCGCGCGGCGCCGAAAAGATCGAGGAACTGCCGCTGGTGCGCGTGGAAAACCAGGACTACATCCATTACCGCAAGGGCAGCCTGGTCTTCTACCGCCTGCGCGACGAGATCGGCGAAGCAGCGCTCAACCGCGCCCTCAAGCGCTTCCTGCAGGACAAGGGCTACCAGGAGGCGCCGTTTGCGACATCCGCCGAACTGGTCGACTATATCCGCGCCGAAGCCCCGGTCGGCAAGCACGCGCTGATCGCCGACCTGTTCGAGCGCATTGTGTTCTACGATAACCGCGTGACCGAGGCGAAAGCCGTCAAGCGCCCGGACGGGCAGTGGGACGTGACGATGAAGCTGCACCTGGCCAAGATGCAGGCTGACGGCAAGGGACAGGAAACCCCGCGCACGTATGACGAAGCCGTAGAAATCGGGGTGTTCGCACGGGCGAAGGATGCCAAGGAATCGGACGAGCGCGTGCTGCTACTGGAGAAGCGCGTACTGCGGGGTGAGAATCCGACGGTGACGGTGACTGTCAAGGAGCAGCCGTTTGACGTGGGTGTCGATCCATACAACAAGCTGATCGACCGTGTGGCGCGTGACAACCGCAAGGAAGTCAGCGTTGATTGAAGCCCGCCGGCCCGGGCGCGCTCAGTCGCGCCTGAGCGCGTAGCCGGCGAAGTGCTTCCACGAGCCGTCCGGCTGCGCCGCCTCGAGCGCGAACTGCCACGTCGAGGTGGCCGGATCGAAGCGCCAGGTATTGCGAAACGAGCCGCTCGGGTAGGGAATGGTGAATGTGACGACGTTGCCGGTGATGTCGCCACTGCCGTGCGGGACTGAGTACTTTGCGCCGAAGCTGTCCATCCAGTGCGCGATGATGGTCTTGCTGGCGGCGTCATAGCCGACGAAGACCGCCGCTTCGTACTGCGCGGGCACCTGCACGTCCTGCATGCGCAGCTCGGTGAATGTGCCATGCAAGGCCGGCTTGGCCACCATGCGGTAGGTGACCGGTTTGCCCCGCACATCACCCGTCATGGTCCAGGCGCCATCGAGCTGGCGCAGGATCTCGGGACGGACGTCACCACCGGCAGCGGTTGCCTGCGCATGGATCGAAGCTGGCATGGCCAGCAGGGTACAGGTGGTGATCAGCGCGGCAAACTGTCGGGTCATCGTGGTCTCCGTAAAGACAACCAGTATAAGCCGGGATGCGCGTCAAAAGATGGCGGCACGGGCGTGCCGCTGGTGCTGAGGCCACCCGCGCAAGGCGGGTTGGCCCGTGGACTACTTAATGCTTGTCGAGCGTTGGCGGCACAACGATCGTCGGGTCTTCCGGTGCAGCCGGGAATGGCGCAGTGGCCGATGGCGCAGCGCCTGGCATCGGAATCGCCGAGCTGCCCGAGGCTGGGAAAGCGGCCGATGCCGAGGCCGCTGTCGCCGAGGTTGCCGATGAGGTTGCCGACGACGCCGTGGCGCTGCCTGCACCCAGCTTGGCTTCCAGCTCACTCACGCGCAGTTCGAGCGCCTCGAGCTTGCTGCGGGTCTTGGCCAGCACTTGGGCCTGGATATCGAATTCCTCGCGCGTGACCAGATCGAGCTTGGAAAAGCCCGACGTCATGGCCGCCTTCACATTGCGTTCAATGTCCTTGGCCGGGCCGCTCTCGAGCGCCTGGTTGATCTTG
>Ga0308170_10004430_pt1 | contig 11084 bp, 9 predicted proteins | sample PhyBR2_2_FD_202136 | JGI IMG/M metagenome (GOLD analysis project Ga0308170, IMG submission 202136) | Phyllosphere microbial communities from UC Gill Tract Community Farm, Albany, California, United States - DLSLSB.R2 | ecosystem: Host-associated > Plants > Phyllosphere > Unclassified | place... | reverse complement strand
CAACCACAACGCACCGGCGGCGTCGATGGCCCACTCAAGATCCTGCGGAGTGCCGAAATGGTCTTCCGCCAGCAACCCAAGTTCCGCCAAGGCGGCCAGCTGGTGTTCGGTGAGGCAGGGCGTTCCGGTGCTGCGAGGCAACGTCCTGGTCTCCGTGCCGCCGCCGGGAAGGGGCCGGACCTGGATGCCTTCCCCGCCAAGCCATTGCTCCAGCACCTTGCCCGTCAGGCCGTCCACCACGAAGTGGTCAGGGTTGACCGCGCCGGAGACCACGGCTTCGCCGAGGCCCGGAGCGGCATCGATGACCAGCTGGCGGCGCCGCCCGGTGAGCGGGTTCGCCGTGAACATGACTCCCGCCGTGTCCGCGTCCACCATTCGCTGGACCACCACGGCGAGGGCCACTACGGCGGGGTCGATGCCCAGGCTTGCCCGGTAGGCAGTTGCACGGTCGGTCCAGAGCGATGCCCAACAATTGCGGACAGCTTGAAGGACCGCCTCTGCTCCGACGACGTTGAGGTAGGTGTCCTGCTGGCCTGCGAAACTCGCAAACGGCAGGTCCTCGGCGGTGGCGGAGGACCTTACCGCCACCGGTACGTCCGGACCCATCGCGGCGTACGCCTGCTGGACGGCCTCGGATATTGACGCCGGCAGCGGCGCCCCCAGGATTGCGGCGCGCGCGGTTCCGGCCGGCCCGGCCAGGTCGATTGACCCGCTGAGGTCAGGATCATGGCCCGCGGCCGGTGCTGACGCCCGCAGTGCTGCGTAGGCCTCCGCGAGTGCCGGAAGGACCGGGTCAGGAGCGCCGACCACCTGCCAGTACGCCTCTGTGGTCAGACAGAAACCTTCCGGGACGGGCAACCCGGCGGAGAGCAACTCGCCGAGGTTCGCCGCCTTGCCACCCACCAGCGCCAGCATTCCGGCGTCGAGGGCAGCCAGCGCCAGCACCGGCCCGGCGTCCCCGCTGGTGCCCGGTGACGGCATCCCGTGCCGCTCCATGGTGTGGCTGCCCTGCCGGCGGATCTGTTGTGCCTAGGCGGCGTCGCCCAGGATGGGTCCGAAACGTGCCCGGTCGGCCAGCCGGGGGTCTTCCCGGTCAGGGACCACCATGACCGGTCCTTTGGCGTGATGGAGCACGCCGTCCGATGTTGAGCCCAGGAGCATCCCCGTGAAGCCGCCGCGGCCGCGGGTGCCCAGTACCAGCAGTTCCACGTGCCTGCTCTCCTCGACGAGCACATCGACGGGCGAACCGTCCTTGAGCTCATAATCGGCCCGTAAGTGCGGATAGTGGCTGCGAAGCCAGGCCATACCGGCGTCCAGGGTGACGCGGATGTCCTCGAAGAGGGCCTTCCGGTCCATCGGGGCCGGGACCCACGCCAGGGAACCGCTGTACTGCGGGACGGCGCAGATCACACGGAGCTCGGCGCCGAGCCGTTCGGCCTGGTCAGCCGCTTCCAGCACGGCCACCCGGGCCTGCTCGGAACCGTCCACGCCGACCACCACGACGTTCTCCACCGGCCGGTGGCCGGATTTGGCTTGCTCTGCTTTGATGCGCCGGTCCTCAGTGGTCTCGCCGAGCCGTTCCGAGCAGAAAAGCGGCACGGTCACCGTGGGGCATTTCGCGTGGGCGGGCAGCGCGCTGCTGACTGAGCCCAGGAGTCGGCCCACGAAGCCGCCGCGGCCCCGGGTGCCCACCACCAGGAGCTCGGCGGTTTCGGAGATCTCCAGCAGCACCCCGGCGGCGTCACCGTTCTCCACCGATGAGCTGACCTCGACGTCGTACGTTGAAACCTTCTCGACGGCCTGTTTGGCGATGGCCTCGGCCCCCTCCCGGATGACCGAGTCATCTACGGTGGCGTAGCCGCCGTCCAGCCCCGACGCGGCAAAGATCGGCACCGAATAGGCGGTGACTATATGGAGGGGACGACGGCGGCGCTGGGCTTCCCGCGCTGCCCACACCAGGGCGCACTGGCCATGCTCGGAGCCATCGACACCCACCACGATGCCTTCGGGAGCGGCCGGAGAACCACCACCGTCCCGGGCCGGGTCCGGATGCAACTCTTGTGAGCCCATGGGGGCCGCCTCCTCGCGATACTGCCTGATGTTGCGGCTATTCTGCCAGAAAACGGCCCGGGACCCGTGCACCCCGTACCGCCGCTGCAACGGCTGAAAAAGGACCGCTTCCATTTCCCACTATTCTCCGTCCCCAGCGGCTTAGCAAGCCTGTTCAGGGGCGCACAGGAGGGTTTTCCACAGGCGTTCCGGCCGGTTGCGGAAAGCGCCTTCACCACGCCACGAATGTTTTCTCCAATGGACTATTCACGGCCGCAATTGTTCTGTAGTCTTCAGGACAATGTTGGTCCGGGACGCCAGCTTCAACTTCCTGTTAAGGGCGGCCCGGCCATGCGCTGCGACCGTGCTTGGGGTATCGGGACGCGAGCCGGCGAGGTCGCCGGCAACCTGCCGAAGCTTCGAAGGAGGGAAACTGTAGTGTCAAGCATGCCTGGGAGTGCCGGGACCGAACAGACCACCACTGTAATTATTGGCACCGGCCTGTCCGGGCTGGCCGTAGCCGCTGAATTACGACGGCATGGAGTGGACTCCATCGTGGTGGACGGCCTGGATATCCTGGGCGCGGCGCAACCGGCCAACACGTCGTCGCTCCAGCGCTGCGACGCCGCTGACAGCGACACCCTCCGGGAGCGGAACGAGATCCTCCGCCACCTGCGCAACTACGCCGCAAGCCACAGCGTTGACGTACGGAACACCACCCGGGCAGTGCAGCTGACCATGCTTGAGGGGCCGGAGGACACTGCCGCGCCGCAATGGCAGGTCCACACACCCACGGGCATCCTGGTGGCAGACCACATTGTCCTGACACGCTGCGCGCACAGCCAACTGCGGCGCATGCTCAACGACTTCGGCATTGCCGTAGGCAAGAACGTGGCAGCAGCCATGCGGGCCATCGGCATTTATCTGGTGGGGGTGGGCGAACTCATCACGCCGTCGCCCAAGGAAGTGTTGCGCCAGGCCAAGACCGTGGGCCAGGCGATCTCCGCCAAGGTCAATGTTGGCAACGTCCAGCCATCGGCCGGCGCCTTCCCGGCAACGGGCAGCTTTGCGGTGTTGACCTGCTGACGGTCGTCAGCGTGCCTGCAAACCTTGGTGTAGTTGTTTCGCCGGGAGCCCGCTACCGCTGGGCTCCTTCGTCAGCAGCACCACCGTCAGGCGTATCCTCGTCGTCAACCGTGTCCCCGTCGCCCGAAAGCCGGCGCCGGGCCAGGATGCCCAAGGTGACGAGCAATCCAACCGCAACAACGGCAAACAGCACAATGCTCCACTGGAAGGGCTCGCCCGCACTGGCAGGCGCGGACGGCTCCTCCGTCACGCCCGGCTTGGCGGTGCCCATGCCCGGGACGGCACCGGCCGGCGTCGAACTTCCCGACGCGGCAGGCCCGGTAGCAGCACCCGCCTGGGCAGCACCGGACGCCGCGGTAAACGTGAACGTCCCCTCGATCGGGTGTGAATCGGAGCCCACCACGCGCCACGCCACTGTGTATACCCCTGCCGGACCGCCGGAACGGAGCTTTTGGGTGGCCACATTGTCGACGATCCGGACGGCCCCCTCAGCCCACTCCGTGCCGGACGCGTCCTTGACGGAGAACGAGGAACCAATGCCCAGCGGCGGGTCGCTGAACGTCACCGAAACTTCACCCGGCGGGGCCGCCAGCGACGCTCCCTGTGCCGGGCTGGTGGATTCCGCAGCATCATGCGCGGACGCCGGCCCTGCCAGGCCCAAAGTGGCGGCTGCAAGGATGAACAAACCGAGCATGGCGCTCAGCCACTGCCGGCGGACTGGGCGCATGGGCTGCTCCTCGTGTTGGCTTCCTTACAGACTAGGCGAATTTGGCCGCCCCCACCCAGCCGCACCCTTAGGATGCAGGTATCCCCACACATTCCCCCGGAGGACTAATGCTTAAGCAAGGCTCTGCCCTGGACCGGTATTTCAAGGTCACGGAGCGCGGCTCCAACCTTTCCCGCGAGATCCGCGGCGGGTTCGCCACCTTCTTCGCCATGAGCTACATCGTGGTGCTGAACCCCCTGATCCTGTCCGGTCCCGACTCCACCGGGGCAACACTCGGCTTCACAGCCGTTGCCGCGGTAACCGCCCTCGTGGCCGGCGTCCTGACCATCCTCATGGGCGCGTGGGGACGGCACCCGTTCGCCCTGGCCACCGGGTTGGGCGTCAACGCCTTCGTGGCCGTAACGGTCGCCAGGAACCCGGGCCTCACCTGGCCGGACATGATGGGCCTGGTGGTCCTTTCCGGCGTCACCATGCTGATCCTGGTCCTCACCGGGTTCCGCACTGCCGTCTTCAAAGCCGTGCCCGAGGGGCTCAAGACAGCAATCGTGGTGGGCATCGGCCTGTTCATCGCCCTGATCGGCCTGGTCAACGCCGGGTTCGTACGGCGCATCCCGGACGTGGCGGGGACCACCGTGCCGGTGGGCCTGGGCTTCGACGGCAAACTGCTGGGCTGGCCGACGGCCGTGTTCGTCTTCGGCCTGATCCTCACGATTGCCCTGGTGGTGCGCAAGATCAAAGGCGCCATCCTGATTGGCATCATCACGTCCACGGTGGTGTCCGTCATCCTTGAGATGACCCTCCACATCGGCCCCAGCTTCGACGGCAAGACCTCCAACCCCCAGGGCTGGTCCCTGGTGGCCCCCACGTTCAGCGGCTGGGCTGCTCCGGACCTTTCCCTGATTGGCAAGGCCAACCCGTTCGGCGCATTCTCCGACCTCGGCTTCGTGGCCGCCACCCTGCTGGCGTTCGTGATCCTGCTCAGCATCTTCTTCGACGCCATGGGCACCATGGTGGGCCTGGCCAACGAAGCCGGAACGGTTGACGAACACGGCAACATCCCCGACGTCGACCGTGTGCTCCAGGTGGACGCCCTCGGTGCCATCATCGGCGGCGGCGCGTCCGTCTCCTCCAACCAGATCTACGTCGAAGCCGGTGCCGGCATTGGCGAAGGTGCCCGGACCGGCGTCGCCTCGATCGTCACCGGCCTGCTGTTCCTGGTGGCCATGTTCTTCACCCCGCTGATCAACCTGGTGCCGTTCGAAGCCGTGGCCCCGGCCCTGGTGGTGGTGGGCTTCATGATGGTGTCCCAGGTGGGCAAGATCGAGTGGCAGGACTGGGGCATTGCCATTCCGGCGTTCCTGACCTTCACCCTGATGCCATTCACTTACTCCATCGCCAACGGCCTGGGAGCCGGCTTCATCGCCTACGTCCTGATCCGCACGGTCCAGGGCAAGGTCAAGGACATCCACCCTCTGATGTGGGTCGTGGCGGCGGCATTCCTGCTCTTCTTCGCCATCGGCCCGATCGAGGCCGCGCTGAGCATGTAGCCTCCCGCTTTACAGACAGGGCTGGTACGGCGTCTGCCGTGCCGGCCCTTTGTCTGTGCCGGCTGGCGGTCCGGCCCGCTATACCGGCGTGTTCGGCGCGAGGCCCTCGTCCCCGGAAACTGCCAGTGCCCGCTTCTCGCGCAGCCGGTCCAGCCGGTTCATCAGCGGCGACGTGGTGGCTCCATGGATCACGATGGACAACGCCACCACCAACCCCACAAACGACCAGAGCCAGTGCGCTTCGTCAGCAAAATGGCCCTCCCCCAACGTAAATGCCAGGTAGTACAGCGATCCGATGCCGCGGATGCCGAAGAAGGACAGCGCGACGCGTTCGCGCGGCCCGGTCTTGCCGCCCAGCAGGCCCAGCAACCCAGCCAGTGGCCGGACCACCAGCAGGAAGGCCAAGGCCACCAGCACTTCCGCCGGCCCGATTCCGGCGAGGAGTCCGCGGGCAATGGCACCGCCGAGCAGGACCAGGATTACCACCGTCAGGAGCCGTTCGAGCTGTTCCACGTAAGAGTGCAGCACCCGGTGGTAGCCATGGCTGCGCTCAGCTGCACGGATAGTCACGGCACACACGAAGACCGCTATAAACCCGTAGCCCTCCGCCAGCTGCGTAAGCCCGTACGCCAGGAACGTGGCCGCCAGTGCCACGAAGCCTTCCGAGTGGTTGGACAGCCGCAGGCTGTCACGGCGGGCGGAAAAGAAAAGCTTCGCCAGCAGTTTTCCGGTCAGGAAACCCACCAGCAGTCCCAAGGCCAGCCGCCACAGCACATCCACCCCGAACCATTCCGGAAACCAGGCCGACGGCGAGGCGCCGGCAACGCTGATGGCGATGGCGAGGTAGACAAACGGGAAGGCCAGCCCGTCGTTGAGGCCGGCCTCGGAGGTGAGCCCGAACCGCACCTCATCTTCCTTTTCGACGCCTTCCTCCTCGTCCGCCGGTTCGCCCACCTGCACCTCTGAGGCCAGGACCGGATCCGTGGGCGCCAGGCTGGCGGCCACCAGCAGTGCCGCGCCAAGCCCCAGGCCCAGGAACCACATGCCCAGCAGCGTCAGGCCTACAATGCACAGCGGCATGGCGATCCCCAGCAGCCGCCAGGTGGTGGACCAGCGTTTGAGCCCCACCGGCCGGTCCAGGGCAAGCCCGGCTCCCATGAGCGAAATGATGACGCAGACTTCCGCCAGGTGCATCACGAAGCCGCTGTGCTCTACCGGGTTCGGATCCGGCAGCGAGGGGATCAGCGCAAAGGCCCCCATGCCGGCACCAAGGAAGACCATGGGCATGGACAGGGGCATGTTGCGCAGCAGTTTTGGCAGCACGGCGGCGACGAAGACGGCGGCTCCGGCGGCGGCAAAGATGATGTTAGCGGCATCGAACATGGGCGGCCTCCAGCCAGGAAAGGTGCGTGGTTCCGGCACAGGCACGTCACGCTTCGATCTGGCCGACCGCTCCCACCCTATCCCGCGCCCCGCCCCGCCGGAGGGTTCTTGGATCCCGGACAGGACGACCGCGGCGGTGCTGGTCATTGGGGCCGGCATGCGGTGAGCTTGGAGCATGCCTTTCCAGTTTCCAACCGTCGATCTTCCGCCGCAGCCCTGGACGGGCAGGTACGACGGCGACGGCCCCGAACACCGCCGCTGGTGGCAGGCAGTGAACCAGGAACGCCGGCCCGGAGCCTCCGACGCGCCGGGCAGCCAGGGCGCCGGGCACCCAGGGGCATCGGACCGTAAGCCGGTGGCCCTGCTGGGCTTCGCCAGCGACGAGGGAGTGCGCCGGAACAAGGGCCGCACCGGGGCGGCAGCTGCGCCGGCTGCACTGCGAAAAGCACTCGGCCCGCTGGCGTTCCATCTGGACCGGACCGTTGCCGATTGTGGTGACGTGGTGGTGTCGGGAGACCAGCTCGAGGCCGGCCAGGAACGGCTGGGCCGGTCGCTGGCCGCCCTGCTCGACGCCGGCCACCAGACCGTTGTGCTGGGCGGCGGCCACGAAACTGCCTACGCCAGCTACCTGGGCGTCAGTGCAGCGGCGGCGGTCCGCGGCGGACTGCGGCTTGGCGTGCTGAACCTCGACGCCCACTTCGACCTCCGCGACGAAGCGGTTCCCAGTTCCGGGACGCCATTCCTGCAAATGGCCCGTGCGGAAGCGGAGGCGGGGCGCGACTTCCGCTATGCCGTCGTGGGCATCTCGGAACCAAACAACACCCGGGCCTTGTTCGACACCGCCGGGAAGCTGGGTGTCCGGTACCTGCTGGACGAAGACTGCGAGGCGGACCGGGTCCGGGGCTTCGTGGCGGACTTCCTGGCGGACATCGACGTCCTCTACCTGACCATCGACCTGGATGTGCTTCCCGCCGCGGTGGCACCGGGGGTCAGCGCACCCGCCGCCTACGGGGTGCCGCTGCCCGTCATCACGGCCGTATGCCGGCAGGTGGCACAGAGCGGGAAGCTGCTGCACCTTGACGTAGCGGAACTGAACCCGGAGTTAGACATCGACGGCCGGACCGCGCGGACCGCGGCGCGGCTGCTGGACACGTTGCTGCGGTAACGGCCACACCTCCCCCGGCCGATGCCCAAGGTCATGCTTTCAGGACATACCGCCGTTCCGGCCGCCCCACGCCGTACTTGAGCCGGACATCCAGCGTGCCTTCGTCGTGCAGGTATTCGAGGTAGCGGCGGGCGCTGACGCGGGAGGTTCCGAGTTCCTCGGCCACTTCTGCGGCTGACACGTCACCGGGGGCGGCGTTGAGTGCGGCCTCCACCAGTTTCAGGGTCTCGACGCTGCACCCCTTGGGCAACGGCCGCTCGGCGCGGTCCAGGCCAAATACCCGGTTGACGTCTGATTGCTCGGCCACGTCCTTGGCGGCATCCAGGCCCTGGTACGCGTTGCGGTAGTGCTCCAGCCGCTCCTGCAGGTCCGACTGCGAAAACGGTTTGATCAGGTAGTGGACGATCCCGCCCCGGAGTGCCTTCCGCACCGTTTCAACCTCGCGGGCGGCACTGATCACCAGGACGTCCAGCTCGGGGGCCACGCTGCGCAGCCGGTGCATGAGGTCCAGGCCGTTGGCGTCGGGCAGGTGGATGTCCAGGAGCACCAGGTCGGGCCGGAGCCGTTGAGTCTCCGCAAGGGCCTGCGCCCCGGTATGGGCCGCCCCCACCACCGTGAAGCCGGGAGTGCGCTGGATGAAGCCGGCGTGCACCTTGGCCACCATGAAGTCGTCGTCGACGATCAGGACTTTGATCATGGCTGGTTGCTTCCTCGTTTCAGCACTGCGGTAAAGACAGCCCCATTATCGTTGGCCACCACCAGGTTTCCGCCGGTCCTGCGGCAGACCACCCGGGAGAGCGCCAGGCCGAAGCCGCGGCTGCCGGCGGGGCCCGGTTCCTTGGTGGTAAAGCCCTGGCGGAAGATATGGTCGGCCTCACCGCCCGGGACGCCCGGCCCGTTATCCCGCACCGTCACCACCACGTCTCTCCCGGCGCTGCCTTCCACCAGCACCCTGACGGCCGCCTGCGGAAGCCCCGTGACGGCGTCGAACGCGTTATCCACGAGGTTCCCCACCACCGTGGTGAGGTCCCGGGACAGCGCGTCATCCACCTTGTCCAGCCCTGAGTCCGGGTCCAGCTGCAGAGCCACCCCCCGCTCGGCGGCCAGGCTGGATTTGGCGATCAGCAGGGCGGCGAGCGCGGGATCGGCGATCCTGCCGGTCACGTCATCATTGAGCCGGGTCCGGTCCACCGTGGCGCCGTTGACGAACTGGACCACGGAATCGTACTCGCCGATCTGGATCAGGCCGGAGATGACATGAAGCTGGTTGGCGAACTCGTGCGCCTGGGCCCGGAGGGTGTCCGTGGCTGTGCGGGTGGCGCCCAGCTCATGCTCAAGTTCAGAAAGTTCCGTCCGGTCACGAAGCGTGGCCACCGAGCCGATCACCTTGCCGCGGGACCGGATAGGCACCCGGTTCATCACCACCAGGCGGTCCCCGACGAGCACCAGCTGGTCCGGTCCGGGCTGGTCCCCCGTGAGCACTTCCTTGAGGGCGGGTTCAACGGCCAGGCCGGACACGCGCTTGCCCACGCAATCCGGCGGGAGGCCCAGCAGCGACCGCGCACTGTGGTTGGCCACCGTGATCCGTTGGTGCAGGTCAAGGGCCACCACACCCTCCTTGAGGCCGTGCAGCATGGCCTCCCGGTTTTCCACCAGGCTGGTGATCTCGCTGGGTTCCATGCCGAGGGTCTGCCGCTTCACCCTGCGGGACAGCAGCAGGGAACCGGCAATGCCCAGGACGCTGGCGACCCCAAGGTAGGTGAGGAGGTTCGGGACGGCGTCACCGAGCCGCTCCAGCACGGTGGGATAGTTGCGGCTGATGGAGGCGATTCCGATCATGCGCCCGGAGTCGTCAAGGACGGGGACGTGCGCCGACAAGAGCGGGGAGGGGGTCCCGCCGACCACCCCGGTCCAGGCCCGGCCTTCCATCACCCTGCTGCCGCCGAGCTCCAGCGGCCGCCCCAGCAGGCTGGGATCCGAGGACGCCACCACGGTCCGGTCCAGTTTGGCCAGCGCCACCCGGGATGAGCCCGAGACGATGCGCACGGACTCCGCCACCGCGGGCAACACGGCACCGCCACGAGGCTCCGTGTCCGGAAGGAGCTCACGCACCACGGGGTTGCCGCCGAGCGCTTCCGCGGCCGACAGGGCACGCCTGCCCTCGGTCCGCTCGAAGGCCGCTGCAGACTGGGCCAGGGAGATAGCCACCACTCCCACCAATACCGCCAGGACAATGAGCAACTGCAGCAGAAGGTACTGCCCCGCAAGGGACATTCCTCGTCGTCGAGTCACAATGGTCTTCCTGGTGTTCCGGGGGGCGATACCCGGGAACTATATCCCAAAGCCCCCGGCAGGGACGGTGCGGGGCCAGCGAAGCGTGAACGCAATGAACACAACTTTCTCTGCGTACACAAGAGTGATCGCCGTCACTGCCGCCCCTAGCATCGGAACCACCAGTCAGCCGATGCTGATCAGATTTTGATGAGAAGAGGAACACATGCGCCAAATCCGCGCATTGCGCGTTGCCGCCGTTGCTGCCGGCATCGCCCTGATGGCCACCGGCTGCGGTGCCACCGGCAAGAGCTCCACAAGTTCGGAAAGCTCCGGCGCTGCCGCCGGACCCATCACCGGCCTGCAGATCATGGTCCCCAACTCCCCTGGTGGCGGCTACGACACCACTGCCCGGGCCGCTGCAAAGGTCCTGGACGACGCGAAGATCTCCACCAACACCGAAGTCTTCAACCTGGCCGGCGCCGGCGGCACCGTAGGCCTGGCCCGGATCGTCAACGAAAAGGGCAACGGCGACCTTGCCATGCTCATGGGCCTCGGCGTCGTGGGCGCCAGCTACACCAACAAGTCCGAGTCCAAGCTGACCTCCACCACCCCGCTGGCCCGCCTGATCGAAGAACCGGGCGCCATCATGGTGGGCAAGGATTCGCCCTTCAAGACAATCGACGACCTGGTCAAGGCTTGGAAAGCCGACCCCGGTTCCATCGCCGTCGGCGGCGGCTCCTCCCCCGGCGGCCCTGACCACCTGCTGCCCATGCAGCTTGCCGGCGCCGTGGGCATCGACGCCACCAAGGTCAACTACGTTGCCTACGACGGCGGCGGCGACCTGCTGCCCGCG
>Ga0308170_10004424_pt1 | contig 11089 bp, 8 predicted proteins | sample PhyBR2_2_FD_202136 | JGI IMG/M metagenome (GOLD analysis project Ga0308170, IMG submission 202136) | Phyllosphere microbial communities from UC Gill Tract Community Farm, Albany, California, United States - DLSLSB.R2 | ecosystem: Host-associated > Plants > Phyllosphere > Unclassified | place... | reverse complement strand
CAATGGCATGGCAGATGTGCGTCACCATCGGCTCTGCCGCCGGGGTCGCCTCAAACCCTGAGTTTCTTACCGGAGAAGAGCATGCAGTCTCAGCCACCGTCAGAACAACGCAACGCCACCCAGCCGACCCTGCATTCCCCGATGGAGGCCGGTCGCCAGCGCCAGGGACGACTCTGGTCCAATCTCAAGGAAGTCTGCGACCTGCTGCGCATCCAGGCCAGTGTCTCGGTAAGCTCCGAAGAATTGTTGTTCCAGCACGTCCAGTTCAAGACCGGCCAGCGCGTCCACACGATCGGGCAGGCCTTCGACACCCTGTACATCGTCAACTCGGGCTTTCTCAAGACCGTGCTGATCGACGAGTTCGGCAACGAGCAGGTGCTGAGCTTTCCAATGAAGGGCGACATGCTCGGCGTCGATGGCATCCACACGCGCCACTATGCGTCCGAGGCGGTGGCCCTGTCCGACTGCGATCTGATCCTGCTGCCGTTCAAGAAACTGACCGCGCTGGGCCGCGTGCACAACGAGCTCGAGAACATGATGTACGGCGTGATGAGCCGCGAGCTGGTGCGTGAACAAACGATGATCGGCATGCTCGGCGCCCTGTCGGCCGAGGCGCGGGTGGCACGCTTTCTCGTCTCGCTGGCCGACCGCTTCGCTGCGATGGGCTACTCGAGCAAGCTGTTCAACCTGCGCATGACCCGCCACGAGATCGGCAGCTACCTGGGTCTCACGCTGGAAACCGTCAGCCGTACGCTGTCGGCCTTCAACGAGATCGGCATGATCACCGTCGACCAGCGCACGATCGGCATCAAGGACGCCGAATCGCTCAAGACGCTGCGCCGCCTGCCACCATCGCGTGCACGCATCAAGGCCAGCGCCAAGCAAAAGGCCGAGCTCGACCAATCGGGCGACGATCAGGTGCTGGCCACCGCTTGAACCGCGTTCGCAGTGCGACCAGCGCCCGCCAGAGATGGCGGGCGTTGTCATTTGATACGTACTGTCCTGCTTACTCTTGCTTGTCGAGCGTCAGCACGCCGTCGCTGACGCGCACGCGGTCACCGTTGCGGTAGCCCGGATTGTTGGCAAACTCCAGCACCTGCGTGGTGTCGGTTGTATTCATGCGCACCGTCACGCGGAAGTACTGGCGCGCGGTGGCGTCGCTGGCCAATGGCCGTGGATTGGGCAGGGCGCCCTGCACGGTTTCCACTTTCTCGATGATGCCGCAACTGGTGCAGTAGCGGGCCACGCGCGGGCGTTCGGTCGTGCGCGGTGCCGGTGGTGGCGCCGCGCCGGGCGCTGCCGCGACGATGCGCGCATCCTTGGTCGCCAGCTGGCGCGTGTCGTCCGCGGGCTGCGCCATGTCGCTGCGCACGAGCGACTCGCGCAGCACGCTGGTGGCGACCTCGTTCCCCATGCGCAGCTCGGCAGTCACGCGGCTGTCGGCCTTCAGGCGGTCACGCGTGCCGATGACGTAGTGGCCCGTGTACTGGCCGGGCTCGACTTCGGTCAGATGCAGCGCACGGTTCGCACCATCGAGGTTCAGCGTGGCGTTCCCGCCCGGCGTGCCGTACAGATCGAACTGCAGGCGGACGCCCTGGTCGAGACGCGCGACTTCTTCGACGTTGAAACCATTGATTGCCGGCGTGGCCGTGCGGCTTTGCGGCGCAGGCTGGGCCAGGGCGGTGCCGCTGGCAGTCAACAGTACCATGGCGGGCGCCATGGCGGCGGCGATGGTGCACATCATGAGGCGTAGTTTCATTGGCGTTCTCCTGGCATCGGCTGAGTCATGTCCGACCTTATCGCGACCGCAGCGCCGGGTCGGTACGCTGACGTACGAAGCCGCTAGCCGACGCCGTGCACCATGTCGCCCGAGGTCACGTAAATGCGGTCGCCCGGCCCCGGCTTGACCGCATGACCGCCCGTGAACGCGCCGAACGATGGCAGCAGCAGGCCCTGCGTACCCACGACAAAGCACGGCAGGCGCAGCGCATCGAAGCGCGTGGCCAGTACGTACACCGGATGCACGTGGCCGGCCAGGCCATAGCCCGCCGCATCGACGCCCGGATGGTGGCAGAACGCAAACGGGCCGATCGCATGCGGCTCGTCGACCAGCTCGATGCCCAACGCATCGGACGGATCACCCGCGTGCAGGTCGTGATTGCCGCGCACGAGCGTCAAGGCCAGGTGGGGATGGCGCCCGCGCCAGGCCAGCATCGCCAGCTGGGTTGAGCTGGCATGAGCCGCGCGCGCATGCAGAAAGTCGCCAAGAAACGCAACGTGGCGCGCATCGTGCTGTGCGACCAGCGCGTCCAGGCCGGCCAGGTTTTCCGAGGTCGTCCCGCGTGGCACCGGGACGCCCAGGGAACGAAACGCCGCTGCCTTGCCAAAGTGGATGTCGGCGACAATCAGCATGCGCCGGGCTGGCCAGAACACGGCCTTTTCGGGCAGCAGCAGCAGCGTCTCGCCCGCCACCTGGATGGTTGCATGGGTCATGCCGCCGCTTTCTCGAGTTCGCGCACCATGCGCGCGACGCGGTCGCTCAGTTTCTCGGTACTCACCTTTTCGCGGAAGCGCTCGACCATCAGCGCAAACCCGAACGGCGTGGCGCGCTTGACCTCGCGGTAGGCCACGCGACGCGCGTGCAACTCAAGCAGCGTGTCGCGCAGACGCGTCAGCTCCAGCTCCTGCTCCATGACTTCGCGCTCGGCTTGCGTGAGCAGCAGATTGCCGGCGTCATGCTTGCGAAACACCTCGAAGAACAGCGACGACGACGCCTGCAACTGCCGGTTCGATTTCGGCTGGCCCGGATAGCCCTGGAACACGAGCCCCGCGATGCGCGCCACTTCGCGAAAGCGCTGCTGCGACAGCTGCGTCGCGTTCAGGCTGTCGATCACGTCTTCGAGCAGGCGCTCGGTATCGAACAGAGACACCCCCGCCCCTGTCGACGCGTCAAACATGCCTGCCCAGTCCACCGGCTCGGGCGACATCAGCTCGAAGCCATAGTCGTTGATCGCGATCGAGAACGTGATCGGCTGCACACGCCCGACGCGAAACGCCATCAGCGAGGCCAGCCCCATGTGCACCGAACGCCCGGCGAACGGGTACACGAACAGGTGATACCCTTCGCGGCTTTTCATCGATTCGAGCACCAGCGTTTCGCTGGTGGGCAGCGCCGACCAGCGCTGCTGGATCTCGATCAGCGGCGCCAGCGCCCGCATCTCGGGACCGTCGAACACGCCCGCATCAGCCAGCCGGAGTTCTTCCAGCGCCGCGTGCGCCAGCTCGTTCGACATCGGCATCTTGGCGCCCTGCCAGCGTGCGATGGCGCCGCGCGTGCCGGTGGCGCGCCGCACGAACGCTGTCAATTCGTGCACGCGCACGAATTCAAGGATGCGCCCGCCGAACAGGAAACGATCGCCGAGTTTGAGGCGCGAGATGAACGATTCCTCGACGCTGCCGATGCGCCCGCCCGACATGTACTTCACCTGGATCGTCGCATCGGACATGATGGTGCCGATGCTCATCCGGTGCCGGCGGCCGATGGCGGCGTCCGGGACGCGGTACACGCCTTCCTCGTCCGGCAACACACGCCGGTATTCGGGATACACGGTCAGGCTCTGGCCACCACGCGCGACAAAGTCGAGCGCCCACTGCCATTCTTCCAGTGTCAGGTGCCGGTACGACCAGGCCTGGCGCACTTCGTCATACAGTTCGTCGGCGCGAAAGCCACCGCCCAGCGCCACCGTCACGATGTGCTGGACCAGCACGTCGAACGGCTTGTTGGGCACATAACGCCCCTCGATGCGGCGCGCCGCCACCGCCTTGCGCGCGCCCGCAGCCTCGAGCAATTCGAGGCTATTGGTCGGGACCAGCGTCACGCGCGAGACGCGCCCCGGCGCATGGCCGCTGCGCCCCGCCCGTTGCAGCAGGCGCGCCACGCCCTTGGCACTGCCGATCTGCAGCACGCGCTCGACCGGCAGAAAGTCCACGCCCAGGTCCAGGCTCGCGGTGCAAATGACGGCCTTGAGGATGCCGCTTTTCAGGCCAAGTTCCACCCACTCGCGCACCTCGCGATCGAGCGAGCCATGGTGCAGCGCGATGACGCCCGCCCAGTCGGGTCGCGCCTCGAGGATGTTCTGGTACCAGATTTCGGACTGCGAGCGGGTGTTGGTAAACACCAGCGTCGCCTCGTGTTTTTCGATCTCGTCGATCACGGGCTGCAGCATCTGCAGGCCCAGGTGGCCGCCCCAGGGAAAGCGCGAGACATTCTCGGGAATCAGGGAATCGACGACGATCTTCTTGCGCGTGTCGCCCTCGACCAGCACGCCCGCATCCGCGCCAAGCAGCACCTGGCGTGCCAGGTCAAGGTTGCCCATCGTCGCCGAGACGCCCCAGACCAGGAGTTCGGGCCGCCAGCGCCGCAGCCGTGCCAGCGCCAGCTGCACCTGCACACCGCGCTTGCTGCCCATCAGCTCGTGCCATTCGTCGACGATAATCATGTCGAGATTGCGGAACTGTTCGAGCGCCGCCGCATTGCTGATCATGAGCGTCAGGCTTTCGGGCGTCGTCACCAGCGTCGCCGGCATGCTGCGCGTCTGGCGCGCCCGCTCGCTGGCTTTCGTGTCGCCGGTGCGCGCGCCGATGCGCCACTCGGGCATCAGCTCGGCGGCGGAATCTTCGAGCGCGCGTTGAGTATCGGCCGCCAGCGCCCGCATCGGCGTGATCCACAGGACGCGCAAGCCGGCCTTGTTGCGGCCGGACGCGAGGCCCGCGCGCTGCAACGCCGCGAACCAGACGGCAAAGGTCTTGCCGGCGCCGGTGTTCGCATGCAGCAGGCCCGATTCGCCTTTCAGCGCCGCTTTCCAGACATTGCGCTGGAACGGGAACACTGTCCAGCCACGCCCGGCGAACCATGCGTCGACGCGATCCTTGACTTCATTGCGACTCATGCGGTGGCCGCCTCCAGCAAACCCTTCAACGTGTCGAGCGTATCGGCTTCCTCGACCGGTTTGTCGGTGCGCCGACGCAGGATGCGGGGAAAGCGCACGGCAATGCCGGCCTTGTGGCGCGGCGAGAGCGCGATGCCCTCGAAGCCGATCTCGAACACCATCGTCGGCTTCACCGACCGCACCGGCCCGAACTTCTCGATGGTCGTGCGCCGGATGACGTTATCGACCTGCCCGATCTCGGCATCGGTCAGGCCCGAATACGCTTTCGCAAACGGCACCAGCTTGCGCTCGTCGCCCTCCCCGTCCCATACGGCGAACGTGTAGTCGGTGTACAGCGACGCGCGCCGCCCGCTGCCCGGCTGCGCATACAGCAGCACTGCATCGATGGCGTACGGATCGATTTTCCACTTCCACCAGATGCCGACATCCTTCGTGCGTCCAACGCCATACTGCGCCGTGCGCGCCTTGAGCATCATGCCCTCGACGCTGCGCGCACGCGAGCCGGCGCGCAGCTCGGCCAGCGCTTCCCAGCTGTCGGCTTCGACCACCGGCGACAGCCGCAACTGGCGCTGGTCGAGCTTGGCCACTTCGACTTCGAGCAATGCGCGCCGCTCGTGCTGCGGCAGGCCGCGCAGGTCGACGCCGTCGAGTTCGAGCAGGTCGTAGCAGCACAGCACCGCCGGCAGTTCGGCCAGCAGTTTGGCGGACAAGGTCTTGCGGCCGATGCGCTTTTGCAGATCGGCGAACGGCGACGGCATCGCCGCATCGGACTGCCAGATCAGCACTTCACCATCGAGCACCATGCCGTCCGGCAGACGCGCCGCGGCCAGTTCAGGGAACCGCTCGGTAATCAGGTCTTCGCCGCGTGACCACAGGAAACTCTGGCCGTCACGCCGCACGAGTTGCGCGCGGATGCCGTCGTACTTCCATTCGACGATCCAGTCAGACGGCTCGCCCAGCGTGGCCGGTTCGGCCGCCAGCTGGTGCGACAGGAAGAACGGATACGGCTGGCCACCGCGCAGCTTGTGTTCTTCGGCCGACTGCTCGGCGATCAGTTGCAGAAAGCCCGCCGCCGTCGGTTTCACGCGGCCATCGGTCCAGCCCATCAGGCGCTGGGCGATGAGTTTGCTGTCCACCGCCGCAATCGCCGCCAGCGCACGCGTAACGAGCAGGCGCGACACGCCGACACGGAACCCGCCGCCAATCAGCTTGACGAGCAGGAAGCGCTCGCGCCAATCAAGTTCGTTCCAGTAGCCGAACAGCGCCTCGCGGATGCGGCCCGGATCGGCGCCGCGCAACGGGCCGATGCGCTGTTCCATCCACTCGGCCAGGCCAATGTCAGAGCGTTCGGTCGGTGGCGGCAGGATGTGCGCGATGGTTTCGGCGAAGTCGCCCACGGCGGCATACGACTCGTCGAACAGCCACTCGTCCAGCACGGCGTACTCGATCGCGTACTGGCGCAGCAGTTTGGTCGGCACCGCCTGACGCGGCTTGCCGCCAGCCAAAAAGTACACGGCCCACGCGGCGTTCTCGGGCGCGGAATTGGAAAAATACGCCTGCAGTGCGTCGAGCTTGCGGGTGGTCGACGTGGTTTCGTCGAGGTCGGCGTACAGGCGGGCGAATTCACGCATCGGCCGCTCCCGCCGGCTTTTCGGACGCAGCCGGTTCCTCGGGCGCAGCCGATTCCTTTGGTACGCCATCCGATGCGGCCTCGCCTGCCTCCTCGTCGCCATACTCAGTCTCGAAGCCGGACGCCTCCAGTCCGTTCTGGTTCAACCAGCGCACCAGCGTGGGAATCGAGCCGTGCGTGACAATCACACGCTCGGCCTCGGTGGCCTTGATGGCGCTCATCAAGCCAGGCCAGTCGGCATGGTCCGACAGCACGAAGCCGCGATCGACGCCACGCCGGCGGCGCGCGCCGCGCAGCAGCATCCAGCCGCTGGCGAAGGCATCGCTGTAGTCGCCGAAGCGCTTCATCCAGGTGGAGCCACTGGCAGACGGCGGCGCGATCACCATCGCACGCCGCAGCAGTGCCTTCTCGACCTCGGTCACCAGTACCGTCGGTGGAATATCGACACCTTCGGCGCGGTACGCCCGGTTGAGCGGCTCGACCGAACCGTGGCAGACGATCGTGCCAATGCTCGCGTCCAGCCCCGCCAGGATGCGCTGCGCCTTGCCGAACGAATACGCGAACACGACGCTGCAACGGCCCTCTTCGGCGTTCTTGCGCCACCAGGCATTGATCTCGGCCATCAGCTCGGCCTCGGGCTGCCAGCGGTAGATTGGCAAGCCGAAGGTGGATTCGGTGATGAACGTATCACAGCGCACCGCTTCGAACGGCGCGCAAGTCTTGTCCGGCTCGACCTTGTAGTCGCCCGATGCGACCCAGACTTCACCGCCAACCTCCATGCGCACCTGCGCCGAGCCCAGCACGTGGCCGGCCGGATGCAGCGAAATCTTGACGCCGTTGTGGGTGACCAACTGGCCGTATTCCATCGCATCGACCGTGATGTCGCCCAGGCGCGACTTGAGTACGCCTATACCGGGCGCCGCAGCCAGGTAGTGGCCGTGACCGACGCGGGCATGGTCGCCATGCGCGTGCGTGATCACGGCGCGCGGCACCGGGCGCCATGGATCGATATAGAAATCACCCGGTACGCAGTACAGGCCCTCCTTGCGGACAACGACCATGTCTCCCATGGCCATCCTTACGCCGGGGTGAGGAAGTCGACCATGAAGGTCCGGCTTTCTCCGTCGGCAAAATCGAGCGTGATCTGGTCGCCGGCAATGGCAGTGACGGCACCTTCGCCATACTTGGCCGAACAGGCGCGCGCGCCGACAATGAACTTGGGCGCCGGTGCTACGGCGAGCGGCTCATGGTCGAACTCGTCGTCACGGATCTCGATGCCTTCGGTCAGCGACAGCTCGGGTGGATTGAGGCAGTTGTCGCACTTGCAGCAGTGTTGGAAGCCTGCCACTTTGTCGTCGAAATAGTCGAGGATCAGCTTCCAGCGGCAATAACCACTGACTGCGTAGCCCACCATCTGTTCAAGCGCGTGCTTGTCGTGTTCCTGCTTCTGGATGTAGATTGCGGCCAGCTTGTCGAAAATGCCGGGCTTCGGCTCGGCGCTGGCGGCAGCGTATTCGAGCTTGCGGTTCTGGCGAATCAGCTTGGCATCCTTGAGCAGCTTGATGCAGACCTTGATGCTCGATTCGGCCAGATCTTCCAGCGCTTCTTCCAACCGTGCCGGGGTGACAGGGCCCGTGTCGCCCAGCCCACGCACGGTGCAATGCACCAGTTGCAGCTCCTGCGCGCACGGATAGTGCTTCATCAGGAAGAACTGCTGCAGGCGTTTGTCGTCCCGCAGGTACAGCAGCGTGCAGGTGGCGTCGAGCCCGTCGCGCCCGGCGCGGCCGGACTCCTGGTAATACGATTCGAGATTCGGCGGAATTTGCAGGTGAATGACGAAGCGCGTATCGCACTTGTCGATGCCCATGCCGAATGCGTTGGTGGCGACCATCACGCGGCGCTCGCCGTCCATGAACAGATCCTGGTTCTGCTTGCGTTCTGCGGCCGGCAGTTTACCGTGGTAGATGGTGACCGATTCCCCGGCCGCTTCCAGCACGCCCAGCATCTCTTCGGCTGCCTTGACGGTGGCCGCGTAGACGATGCCGACGCCTTCGGACGCCTGCACCAGGCGCAGCGCCGCCTGGTATTTTTCTGCGGTACTGGTCACCTGCTGCACCGCGTAATGCAGGTTCGGGCGGTACACGCCGGTATTGATGACATTGAGCTTGCGACCCAGCTGCTTGTTGATGTCGGCAATGACTTCATCGGTCGCTGTGGCTGTGAGTGCCAGCACCGGCGGACGGCCGATCGCTTCGATGGCCCCGCCCAGACCAATATAGGCCGGGCGGAAGTCATGGCCCCACTGCGAGATGCAGTGCGCCTCGTCGATGACGACGATATCGAGCTTGACCTTTTGCAGCGTTGCGATGAACTCGGGCGAGACCATGCGTTCGGGCGTGCAGAACACGATCTCGCAGGTTTCCTGTTCGATGGCCGCGATCGCCGCATGTTCCTCTTCAGCGTTCAGACAACTGTTGACCTGCACCGCGCGCACGCCCAGTTCCTCGAGTTTCTCGAGCTGGTCCTTCATCAGCGAAATCAGCGGCGAAACAACGACCGTGATCCCTTCGAGCATCTTGGCCGGAATCTGGTAGCACAGCGATTTACCGCCACCCGTGGGCATGATGGCCAGCGTGTCCTTGCCGTCAAGGACGCTGTCGATCACGCGTTGCTGGCCATCGCGCAGCTTGGAGATGCCGAAGACACCGTCAAGAAGGCGCTGGATGGAGTGGCGACGTACGGCCATCAGGCCGCGGTGCATCAGTGTGGGGTCGTGTCGTGTCATGGTGATATCGACTGTAGGTTGGCCGCCCCGACTCGACTATAGGACGCCACCTACTTCGGGCGTAGGAGCGTCACCTTCGAAAAATATTGTCGATTAGATCTCAATTGTGCGACACAAATTTGCAGGAAGGTTTAGTCCTACAGCACGACGGAGTATTTACCGATGCCCAGGGCCGAAATGGCGACATAAGATGTGATCCACATTCACAGCATTGCCACCACCCAGGAGATTCATCATGCGCCGCCACCCAATGACATGGACTGCCGTCCATCTGGCCCTCGCCAGCGCTGCCACCTGGTTCTTGCTGGAATCGGGTGCCCTCGCCTCGACCGTGCTGTTCTCGCTTCACTAAATAAAAAACGCCATCTTCCACTGGGAAGACGGCGTTCATTCTCATTGCGAGCAAGCCTGTCGGCTCGCTCCAATTGTTTCCAGGGCAGGCCTTTCGGCCTGCCCTCACATCATGCAGCTTTCTGCTCTTCTTCTTCCAGTTCCACCGGCTGGCGGATCAGGTAGTCAAAAGCTGCCAGCGATGCTTTCGCACCCTCGCCCACTGCAATCACGATCTGCTTGAACGGCACTGTCGTCACGTCGCCTGCGGCAAACACGCCCGGCATCGAGGTGTGGCCACGGGCATCGATTTCGATTTCGCCGTGCGCCGACAGATCCATCGAACCCTTCAGGAATTCGGAATTCGGGATCAGGCCGATCTGCACGAACACGCCTTCCAGGTCGATCCGGTGGATGGCGCCGGTATTGCGATCCTTGTAGCTCAGGCCGTTGACGATCTTGCCGTCACCGTGGATTTCGGTGGTCTGTGCCGATTTGAGCACCTTCACGTTTGGCAGCGACATCAGCTTGCGCTGCAGGACCGCATCGGCGCGCAGTTCATTACCGAATTCGATCAGCGTGACTTCCTTGACCAGGCCGGCCAGGTCGATCGCCGCTTCCACGCCCGAGTTACCGCCACCGATCACCGACACGCGCTTGCCCTTGAACAGCGGGCCATCGCAGTGCGGGCAGTACGCCACGCCGTGGTTTTTGTACTCTTTTTCGCCCGGCACATTGATTTCGCGCCAGCGGGCGCCCGTCGCAATGATCACCGACTTCGATTTCAGGACCGCACCACTCTCGGTGTGGACTTCGATCAGGCTGCCGCCCACCACCTTGCTGGCGCGCTGCGTGTTCATGATATCGACGTCGTAATCCTTGACGTGCTCTTCCAGCGCGACGGCGAATTTCGGGCCATCGGTTGCCTTGAGCGACACATAGTTCTCGATCGCCAGCGTATCGAGCACCTGACCACCGAAACGATCGGCCAGCACCCCGGTACGGATACCCTTGCGGGCAGCATAGATTGCTGCAGCTGCGCCGGCAGGGCCACCGCCGACGATCAGCACGTCAAAGGCTTCTTTCTCGCTCAGTGCGGCCGCTTTTTTCGCGCCGCCGTTCACGTCGATCTTCGACAGGATCTCTTCGATGCTGGTACGGCCCTGGCCGAAATGCTGGCCATTCAGGAACATCATCGGCACAGCAAGGATCTGCTTGCTTTCAACTTCCTGCTTGAAGACACCGCCATCGATCGTCACGACCTTGATACGCGGGTTAATCACCGACATCGTGTTCAGTGCCTGCACGACTTCCGGGCAGTTGTGGCACGACAGCGAGATGTAGGTTTCAAAGACATAGTCACCATCCAGGGCAGCGATCTGGTCGATGACCGCC
>Ga0308170_10004420_pt1 | contig 11099 bp, 17 predicted proteins | sample PhyBR2_2_FD_202136 | JGI IMG/M metagenome (GOLD analysis project Ga0308170, IMG submission 202136) | Phyllosphere microbial communities from UC Gill Tract Community Farm, Albany, California, United States - DLSLSB.R2 | ecosystem: Host-associated > Plants > Phyllosphere > Unclassified | place... | reverse complement strand
CCCCGTCGAATCTTACCACCCGATAACACGCCGCTCGCAGTCATCTCTTGCCGCCTATCCACCTATTGGCTCCACTGCACCCCACTCGGCCTCGAGCAGCCCCGCATCGCACCCGCCCGCCGACCGACCGCGAGTCGGGCAGGACAAGCACGGATGAGCATGAATTTTTCAGAGCTGCGGACGATCCATGAAGAAGTCGAGGCGGACGGCGACGGACCGGCGGTCAACGCGTCCTATGAACAGCGTACACATGGACTGACCTCAGCCACGGCGAACGGCGGCAATGGTAGCGCGAGTCACAGGCAGCCTACCTCGGGCAGCCTCAACCGGTTCATCGACCAGATGCCGGCACCTACGATGCAGATCGACCCGGCTCTGATCTCTCCGGGACGGCGAGGGCACTCCACCTCGCAGGGGCGGCATGCCGTTGCTGGCGCGGATGCTGGACGAGAACCGGGTTCAAGTCTGGCGGGGATGAAGAGGTCGTACGAGGACAGGCTGTCCGTTACGCCCGCGCCGGGAGCGGGCAACACGCTCAATGCGTTTGGATCCGGGGCGGGATACGCGCGCACCGGCAATGGCAACGGGGGCGGGTACCACGATGAGCGAGACGGGGACGAAGACGACGATGAGGACGATGATGAAGGGGAGTATGACGACGACGAGGATGCGAGCGGTTATGGACAGGCGGGGTATGCTGGGGAGGGCTCAATTGGGACAAAGGGTAACGAGGCGCGACGACGAGGAATGAGCGAGGACGACACGAGACTCGCCAGTGGATCGGGCAGCGACCGGACGCCGACGGGAGTGAATCAGACGGGGACGGCGGGGGAAGAGGGCGGGGCAGGCAGATCGAAGAGGAAGGCCAGGGAGGGCGTGACGTGCGATAATTGCAGGAAGCGCAAGGTAAGTGCATTGCTGGATCGGACCGAGCCATCACCGCGCGGCCGGAGGCAGAGGACGCCGACGCAGAATGAGTCCCGCTGACGCGCAGATCAAATGCAAAGAGGATACCGACCCGTACGCGGACCCGCTAGACAAGAGCTGCGACGGGTGCAGGAAGCTGGGGATCGAGTGCACGTACGACTATGTGCGGAAGAAGCCGGGGAGGAAGAATGGGTGAGTTGCGGGTTGTCCTTTGGTTGAGGCGACAGCGCCGTGACGAGGGGCTTCGGAAGCTTGCAGGCTTCGCGGGGATCGGCGTGGAGCAAATAAGGGGAATGGGATCTGGAGCGGAGGCATGTGGGGCCGGGGTCACAACGAACGCGACTCGGACACCTTTGGATGCGTGCTGACCCCCCAGATTCGTCATCAAGATGCGCGCAGCGCAAGAAGCAGCTCTGCGGGGCGAGCCGACCCAATCGCCCACCACCCTCAACTCGAGCCTGTTGGGCGTCTCGAGCAACCACATGGCGCACAGTCTCAGCGCTCCATCCACCTTCTCCCCGTCCACGTCTTCCACAGAGCCGGCCCGGTCCAAACCCCGCGCGAAGAGGCCCAAAAGCACCCCGTACCCGTCCTTCCCCGTCCCGCTCGTGCCTCCCCTCCCTGCCAACCCTTTCGACCCCGGCTCGAGCTCCTCTCACCCCGCGCAGCCGCCCCGCCCCATGTCGAGCTTCGCCTTCTCGCCCAAGACCAACTCGTTCAGCTCGGGGTCTGGCTCGGACGCCACGAATGCGTACGGCGTCGGGGTCGGTACGGGCCTCGAATGGCTCGACAGCATGTTGGAGGGCACAGCGATGGGCTCGCTGGGCAGCACGGGCATCGAGGGGTTCAACTGGGATCAGGCGAATCTGCTAGCGTACGAGTCGCCGGAGCATGCTCTGTTGAATGTCGGGACGGGCTCGACGGCGACGCCCTTCGGCTCGGGCAGCTCGTCCTTTGGTCCGCCGACGTTCGCCGGCCCAACGGTCGTGGGAGGAGGCATGAACCTCGGCGCACCTGGTGTAGGAAATGGTTTCGCGTCCGTTCATTCGGCGATCAAAGCGGAACCACAGCTCGAGGACGTGACGTCCTGGGCGAACATCTCGCACTTTATCAGCCTGTTCTTGCAGTACCTGTACCCGCTTCTGCCGCTCGTCCATCGCCCGACGTTCGCCGAGCACCTTGCGACGCGGCGGGATCTGCGGGACACGGATTTCAGGGCGCTCTTGCTGAGCATCGGTGAGCCGGACAGGCCGGGGTCATGCCCGGCTGAAGGTGCGCATGGTGAGCGCTGACCCCAGTCGCATATGTCATCAGCCAGCTGCCGACGTCTCGCCTGGTCAACGACCAGTTCGACATCGAGGGCCTGAAGCGCCTGCAGAGGAGGTGCCATCGCACGTGCAAGGCCCTGCAGAGGACGTACTATGGCCCGACGAACCTCACCCAGATCAGCACCATCATTTTGTGAGTTGGAGAACATTGATCAGCGCGACCGAAATTGGAGTCGAGCGTGTTGGGGGATGGTGGAATCGACGGCTGACCGCAGCGACATGTTCTACCTCCTCTCGATAGGTCTGGGCCACACCGCCGGCGCGCGGCTGGGGCAGGCGGTGCAGCTCGCGTTCAGCATGGGCATGAACAGCGACGAGCGGACGGCCGCGCTGGGCCTGGACGCTATCGAGATACAGCTGAGACGGCGGGTGTTTTGGCAGTTGTACGCCAGTGACAAGTGAGTCGCGCATATCCCTGCTTCATGCGCCACGGCCGGGTTCTCTTTTCCCCGCCCACAAGCTAAGCCCAGAACACGCGCCATCCCGGGCCCGCCGATGCTGATCAACGACTTCCAAGGCGTCTGCTCGCTCCCCTCGCCGATCGACGACGAGTTCATCACGTCCCAAGGCATGTTCCCCCAGCCGACCCACCGCACATCCATCCTCAGCGGCTTCGTCATCGTCTCGCAGCTCTTCCGCATCCTGTCCGAATGTTTCTTCCACCACCGCTGTGTCGCGACGGGATTCAAGGGGATCGGCATCAACTGGACGATCGAGGCGGAGGAGCGGCTGCATCGGGTCTTGAAGGACATGCCGCTCGCGATCCAGGATCCGGAGGGGCATGGAGGGGGGTTGGGTCCGGTGGGTCTGGGACTGGGTGGACAGGGCGGGCTGAACGGGCAAGCGCTCGGGGGAGGAGGAGATGGCGGAAAGGCCGTGTTTGCGATGCAGAGGGCGAACGTATTGATCACTGCGGCGATCACAAAGTTTGCGCTGGTGAGTCTCACTGGTCACAAACGGGGATGTGCCGCTCATGAAAGTCCGACCTGCGCGCCGCGCTCAACATCAAGACGGACCAGCTGGCCAAGGAGCGCGAGGCTGTCGCGCGCGAGGTGCACCTGCTGCTCATGAAGTAAGTGTACCATCCTCCTGGTCCCGGATGTGTGTTGGTGGCACTCGCTCATCCCGCAGCATCCCGGTCGAGGACCTCGCGAGCAACGGCGAGTCGATGCGCGGCAAGGTGTTCCATATTGCCTGTGCGCTGTGTGCGCAGGTCGGCGGAGGGGTGGATGAGCGCGGGCAGGAGCTGATCAAGGACTGGTGTAATATGGTGAGTGCTTGGGCCGGGCATGGATGGACGATCGCATGGTTGCAGGGCGGGATCGATACGACTGGAGCATGGGTTGACGCCAGTTCTCGGCGATCACGTTTGTGCAGATGCCGCCGCCGCCGCCGGAGGAGAACCTGGACAGCCGGTCAAACACCCCGCCGCAGAATGCGATCAGCGCATGAGCGTGGGAGGTGCTTCATGGCGGACGACGAAGAAATGTGATTTATCACGGTGTATGTGCTCCTTCCGACTCTTTGTGAAGTCTCGCGATGCTCGAGTCCCGTACGCGATATGTATGACCGTGCCGCTCGATAGCCACAGCATACGGATTGCGAAGCAACCCGGCGTGTACATATGGGGATAAACGTCGGAGTTCGATGCACCCACCTGACCCGCATCGAGAGCCGCCGAAGCCCGCACAGCGTCGCTCGGCACCACTCCGGCGAAGTGATGCGCTGCGCTGCGCTGACGACTCTTGTGGAGCACCCGTTCCGGTTCAGTTGCCGATCAACGCGCAACGCTCCTTTCCATGCTCGGCGACTCCACTCTCTGCCTCGGAGTGATGTGCACCTGCTGTGCTGTCTGCGGTGCGCGGTCCGCACCGAGCGAGGCGTCGCACCGGCAACACGAGGGTCGATGTGATGCGCCCGTCCGCCGGAACGCACCCCTCCGAGACCGCAAACGGACGAGCGTCTCGTCTCGCTTGTACATTTTCGTTTGTTTGCGGTGGCTCAGCCCGCGTCAAACCAGCCCACTCGGCCGCCCCGGGTGGTTCTCGGGCGTAGTGGACCCCTGAAGATCTTCGTTTCGGGGACGCTGCCGATGCTGCGTCATACACGACCTCTGACCGGTCGGACTGTCCGGAAGGACTGCGTGCAGATCCTCCGGTCGACTTGCCGGCGGCATCCGCGCGGCAACATGAGGCTTGTCGCCCACAAAATGACACATGGGCGTGCAGAATGCGGGCAAATGGCGCTAATGCATGTGTCACCGGAACCTCTCCGGCGGAACCCGTCGTCGCACATCCTGCTTCAAGCGACTCGGTCTTGCATACGCCAGCTTCGGCGCGAGCTCCGACCGCCGGCATCGGTGTCGGCGTCCGGGATGTCCAGCTCAGCTCGCCTGCACCTCCAGTCATGGTGCGGCCCGGAAAGAAGGACCGCACCGCACCGGCCGCACCGCGTCAAACCGCACGGTAGGTTTCGGTCCCCGCGGTCCCACCGCCGCCGCCGACTACCGGCGGCCCAGCTCGTCGCCGGGGTTTACACGATGGGACGAGTTGCGCCGGCGGCAAGTCAAGCGGAGATCGACGATGTTGGGGGATACGCACGCACGCCCGTAGCGCGCTTTCTCTGCGGCATCGGCAGTTGGCACCATGCCGTTCGGGCAGTGCGAGGGTAGACTGTCTCGGTAGGCTACAGACGGTTGCATGTGCGGACGTTTGTTCGTATGGGTGCGGCTGTCCGGAAATGTACCCGCATGGGTTGTGACTGGTAGCCTAGGTCGCCGTCGATGGTCTCGGCGCAATCGACCGGGTGTCACGTAGCCTGTGCGGAGCATGGGTCTCATGGGCATGGAGGACATAGCCTGAGCGCCGGAGGAGTACGAGGTGGGATGGGCGGGGGGCGGATAAAGCTCGGTCCGGATATTCCGGCCGGCTCTTTCTTGGCTTGCATTGTGCATTCTGCCGAGGGGGTCTGGCTGGACGTTGGAGGTGTCGAGTTGCGCCGCGCGAGACGACGGGTACGCAGGGATCGTGGAAGAGAGTGGGTTAAGCATGTATGGGGCGTACCCACCAAAATGCAGCAGACCCATCGTCGGTTGACGACTTACTCCTGCTTTCCCTGCCCCCATGCAGGAGGTCGTGAAGTGCGCGCCGGGCGGTCCTCACATCGACCCGCCCCCTGCGCGCTCAAGCAGGAACCCATGCGCAACAACAGATATCCCGAGCCAAGCCGGGCGGTAACGTCCGGACCGATAATCCCGAGGCGGGGATTGGGCAAGCCGTAGCCGCCGGCGAGGGCGGATCTCGACGTCGGAGGAAATGACGACGCGGTGCGGGGGTTCCAGAACATCGGTAATAGCTCGCCCTGCGCCCCCGGCACCACAGTGTCCTGACGTACAGGGGCTGTACGACGTTGGGGCGCATGAATGAATGAATGAATGAATGAATGAATGAATGATGCGCTTCCCGCTGGGCCGCGCGATGGACGAAAAAAAGAACTTTGTCTGCATCACGCCCGAGTACAGAGCGTACAGAGCTGAGAGTTGATCGAGTGTCTGTGACAGGGGGTGACCACAGCCGAAGAATCGGACGTGTCGCTCGTCTCGGCATCACTCCACTGTGCCCGTGTTCTTCGGTGCTTGTGCCGTCGGCAAGGCTCGGACCGTGTTGGAAGCGAGCGTCGTCTTTTGAGGTCCATGGTCCCCGCACCCCTTGTCTCACGCAGACCCGGCAGTGCCATCACGGGGGGGGAAAGGGTGCCGATGGCGTCGTTGGGGCCTCCGCGGGATACAACGCGCCGAGGCGAAAACGCCTCGTTGTGCCGTTCTCGCTCTCCCTTCTCCCTCGTCGCTTTCTCGCGCTTAAAGCCTACCGAACACAAGCGAGCACTGCGAGGCACGCTTGGCCTCCGCCTTAACCCTTCCCTTAATGGATCAGGTGAAGTGCGACGTCACCAGCCCCGACGCGCGGGGCGACGCCGGCCACCCGGGTAATACCGCCGGTTGCAGCTGCAAAAGCCCTCAGGGGCGCGGGTCGGGCTCAGGGTGGGTAGAGGGCACAACAAAGCGGCAGTGGGAGAGCAGAGACGTGCAGAGTGTCGCACACGGTGCAGAGCCGCAAAACTCGTCGGCCTGCCCGTCCGGGGACGATGTGGGACAGCGCGGCCAATGCGGTTGCGTCTCAGGGGCTCGGAGGAGTCTGACAGGGGGAAACGAGGGGGGCCAGGGGAGGGAACACTTCCGCTGCACGGCTGTCGCTCGCTGTAAAACGGGCAAATGGGCAAATACGGCCCGGGGTAAGGGGGGCGAAAGGCGGTTGGTTCTCGATGCAAAGCAGTTGACGAGCAATCCCGGTCGATGCTGCAAGGAAAGGGATAAGCCCGGGAATGTCATTCGTCCGATTCCCATCCATTCGCTCGGCGTCGTCGTCCTCATTCTCCTCGTCGTTGTCGTTGACGTTTCTCCTTCACTCGTCGCTTTTGTAGCCATTGTAATCGGCCCCCGTCGTCGCGTTCGGCCCCATTCCCGCCAAGTAGAGGCCCCCGTCCGAGTCTCCACTCGTTTCACCCGTTCCTTACACCCACCCGTGTGTCCGACATTACTCAACCCCGGCCCCACCATCCGACCACACACCACCCTCGCAACCACACCGCCGTGCATCCTTTGAACGTGCATACGCCGACTCGCCGACCCGACATCATCGGGTCACGGGCGGATCTTATTCTAGCATCCGCATCACAAACAACCAGGACAGGACGACCCTTTCAGCTCTCACGCTCCCGTTCGCCAGTCGACGACAACTCGACCATCGCCATCAGCGGACCAAACGCTGTCTCGCTCCCGTCTGATCCCTCGTGCCGATCAAGCAAACGCCATCACCATCAGACGGCACTGCTCCCCGGCCCCACCTCGGTCGCATCTGTCGCCCCAGCCCATCGCGCCGGTTTGTGAACCGCACGGCAGTGACAACCTCGGCCGCTCCAGAGCCGACGGCAAGACAAGAGTCCCTAAAGGCACTCTCTCGATCGTCTCTGCTAAGACGCCATAACCGCCAAAGGACCTGTTGGACCAGACGGTCGCAACATTGTCAAACACCGGCCGTCCTCGCCTGTGCCTTCGCCGTCGCCTTCCCCTTCGCCTTCGCCTTCTCTTGAGGCCGGCCCCCATATAACTCGTCACGTTCATCACTCGACACCGTCGTCGCCTTCTTCGCCGCCGGTTTCGCTTGTCCTCCTTTCTTCCTTCCCGACGCCTTCCGAAGCCTTCTTCCACACCTAATCGTAAATTCGCAATTGCAAGGCCTGTCGTCGCCGCGTCGGTTACGACTCGTTCTCCACCCACGCAGAGCGTATCGCTCGCTCGTTCCCCTCGTCCCCTCGCTCGTTCGTGTGCCCTCTGCGCAGCACAGACGGGCAGAAGCAACGCGGTAGGTTTCCACATAAGATCCTTCACGGCTTGAGCGCCGTTCGGATTCTGGCGTCATACCGAGAGATCACGAACCCGGCTCCAACGCTTGTCTCGTCGTCCGAAGAAGCCCTCTTGTCGACGACACGCTGGCCCAAAGTACATCCGGGCCCTTCGTGCCGACCGCTTGAACCTTCATCAACGACACACCGTCCATCGAAATGACACTGCAAGAACGCCTCCCACCCTCGTCCTCGTCTTACCTCTACCCATCGCCCACGAGCGATTCTCACCCGCAACCGCCCCTCTCATCACCGCACCAGCCGCCCACGCCGCAGCACGCATACCCGCACCTGCATCCGCTCTCGCACTCGCATTCGCACCCGCATCACCCTCACCACCCTGGCTACCACCGATCCGACAGCATGCCGCAGCAATACCATGCTCGGCCCAGTATGCCCGTCCGGACGTCGACGACCCCGGCACAAACCAGCGGGGACTTTGTCATCAGCAACCCCGTCGGCATGGCCGCGAGCAGTGGGCGAGAAGACGAAGACAGGGAGGAGTTGACCACAAAAGGGAGGAAGAGGAAGAGGCTCGCGAAGGCATGCTCGGCCTGCCATGTGAGTCCTGCCCGCCACACACCCTCCCCTGCGCTCTTCCCCCTTCATCGTAGCCTCTGGCGTCTGGTTCTGTGCACCAGTGGGAACCCCGCTGACGCTCAGAAAAACAAACGCCGCTGCGACGGCTTCGCCCCCTGCTCCAACTGCGAATTCTCGTCCCGCCCGTGCCTGTACATCAACGCCCAGGGCGAGGTCATCCCGCCGCCCCGAACCCGCGACACCGTTGTCAAGAAGGAAAATTCCGTCGCCGCTCATTCTGGTGGCCTCTCCAACGGTAACGGAAAGCCTTTGCCCGAGGGATCAAGCGGGCACGGCTCTCCCGAGCGGAACGACAACCCTTCGCTGCCGCCTCCGCATGATCGGACACCACGCAAGGAGTCTTCGGGTAACGGCGACAAGGCAGAGAAGGCGCCTCGAGGTTATGTCGACCCCCTGGAAGCCGTTGATCGGGACACCACCTTGTCGTCCGAGCTTGTTGACAGTGAGTCCCCTGGGCTTCGACCATCCAGTGAGAGCAGGCCATACTGACGCGCAGTCTTCTTCAACCGCATCCAACCGTACGCCGCGATGCTGCACGGCCCGACCTTCCAGTACCGGCTCTTTCTTGGCCGGACCTCTCCCCTGCTCCTGGATGCGATTTACGCCCTGTCTGCCCACTTGTGTACCAACCCGACCTTCTTGGGCACCATCTCCGCCTCGGTACCCACCTGGGCGCGGGGTGAAGCCTTCGCGGAGCGCGCGCACCACTCCGCCAAGAGGCTGATCGATACACGCTCCGGCCTCTCGCACGACGAGAAGGCAGCGGACAAGGGGACGTGGGAAGAGACCGAGTTCGTTCAGGCGCTGTACCTCCTGAGCGTATACTACACCTCTGTCCGGCAGTCGTCGCTGGGCCTCTACTTCCTGGACGTTGCGATCGATATCCTCCGACCCGCTTCGACTGCATCGCTCGCACCGCCACCGACGCACCTCGGTCTCAGCACCATCGACTACTTGACGCTCCTCGAGTGCCGGAACAGGACGTTCTGGATGTTGGTGCTGCACGACCTGTGTGCGGCGGCGAATGGTCGTCCAAGAAGGCTGCTGGATCACGAGTTGTACAATATCCCGCTGCCCGGCGATGAGAGTCAGTGGGACAGGTGGGGTGGCGGAGGAAGCTCGGGCCGGGAAGGCTCGCGACGCGATGGGCTGGCCCCTGGGACCGGTACGTGGATGGGAGAAGAGGGTCAGATTGGGGAGCTTGGCCATGTGCTGCGTGTCGTATGTGGACTCTGAACCAGCCTTTGCGTTCTTTTCTGACGCCCAGCTCGTTGTCTTTACCGATATCATGACCGTTGCCAACAATGGCGGACCGGGATCGGACACGCGCGGTAACCCCGCCCAGCATGAGGCTGCCCTCAAGGTGAGACCACCGCCCAATCAACATCGCCTTCGCGTGAGGATGATGCTGACTCAACAGACCTGGGCCCGGTCGCTCCCTCGCCACTTGTCATTCGACGAGAACACACTTAACTCGTCGGTCAACAAACTCAGCTCGCCGCTGCACACCACCTCGCGTTCGGCTTGGCTGTTCGCGTATATGCACGCCCTCGCCGAGTGCGGCATGTTCTACCTGCAAGCCACGCTCGCGACCAACGGCGCAGACTGGGCCGCACAGAGGCAGAGCCAAGCAGTCGACAACATCGCTGTCATCCTCGAGGCTGTGGGCGTCCGTGGGCGCGAGTCGCCGCTGAGTGAGTCTGCGGGGGTTCGAGACATGGCCAAGCACCGACTGACGTTTAGTGATCTTCCCACTGCTCGTCGTCAGCAACTGGCACGACCATCTCCGATCCAGTCCGGCCCCGCCTACAGCTCAACAAATGCTCCTTGACGAGAGACTCGCGGCATGGTGGGGCGAAGCTGCGCGAGATTGGGGCTTTGAGCGCGTGTCGACCGTCGACCGTGGACTGTACGACGCCCATGGGCATCCGCACTCGCACTCGATTTCGCACCCACACCCACACTCACACCGACACTCGATCTCCAGCCATCCCTCGGCAGCCACTGCGGCTCGCGAGGTCCATCGGGGTCTTTCGCCTCTACCCCCTCCCCCGTCAAACGGTACATCCAGCCTGGGACTGTATGGCACCTCGCCGATACCGCCCCCGGAATCTGTCCTTTCTGCCTCGGGCTCGACCATCCTCGCCACGCCGGTCTCGTCCACATCGACCTTCCCGTCCTTCAGCTCGCAAGGCGGCGGCAGCAGTGGGTCCGCCCAGACGCACCGGTACTCGGTCAACCAACTCCCGCCGCTCCGTCCACGTGCAAACACCCTCGCGTCGCTCGCGCATGTTCCGTCCATCCGCTCGCCGTCCCCGCGCCTCTCACTCGGCGGCAGCAAGGGCGATCACCGCGAATTATTTGATCGGCTCGAACGCGACCGCGTGGACCGTATTGACCGGTACGACCGCGAGCGCGACGCCCGCCCCGAGCGTCCGCGCCATTCCCTCGGCCTCGGGTTCAGCGAACCCCACACCGAGATCAAGTTGCCGCCTCTGCCGCCCTTGGACCCCTCGCCGCGGCTACGCGAGCCGGTGATCACCCCTTCCGGGAGCGACAAGGGCTTCAAGTTCCCGTCGTTTTGGAAGGATGAGCGGGGCAGTAATGGCTCGTCGGGTGGGGCAAAGGACGAGAAGCGATTATCGGCTAGTCCGAGGTTCAACCCCTATGCGCGGGACCGTCCGAGCCCGAACAAGCTTTCGGATGAGCGGAGGGCGGTCTCGCCGTTGAGCAAACCTCTGGAGGAGGGACGAGAGGACAGCAAGGGCAGGGATGAGGTGGATG
>Ga0308170_10004419_pt1 | contig 11100 bp, 3 predicted proteins | sample PhyBR2_2_FD_202136 | JGI IMG/M metagenome (GOLD analysis project Ga0308170, IMG submission 202136) | Phyllosphere microbial communities from UC Gill Tract Community Farm, Albany, California, United States - DLSLSB.R2 | ecosystem: Host-associated > Plants > Phyllosphere > Unclassified | place... | reverse complement strand
TAGCTCACCTTCAGGGTGGTGTTGGTGCCCAGGCCCTTGGCGTAGAGCACATCGATCATGAAGCGGATGTCTTGCGGGGTATCGCTGGTCACTTCATGTGTTTGCTGTATGTAGACCGGGCTGCCGGTGGCGGTCCGGCCTTCCCATAGCAGGATCACGGTCTGTCCGGAGGCCGTGAACCCATACTGAGGCACGATGACCTCCTGATGAGTGCCGCCGATCAAGGCCGGGTTGTAGGTATTTCCCGTAACGCCGACGAGCGTGGGTTTTTCCAGGGTTACCGGCTGGCCGATCACCGCCACACTGATGCGTTGCGACGGGGTACTCACGCCACCGATGAGTGCCTCGTAATACACCGTGGCGGTGCTGCCCACCAAGGCGGCGGCCTGGGCGTAGGGCACGTACAGCGTGATCCGGGTGCCGGCCTTCACGATCTGAAAGTCCAGGGTGAAGGTCAGCCGTGGTCCCAGTACCGGGATACCGGTCCAGGTCAGCGTGCCTGTGGTACCCACCGGCAGGTTGCCGTTGACCGGAATCTGTACGGCCACGTCGTCGCCGTCCAACTCGTCGTCGTCGGTGGCCTGAGGCAAGCCTGGGGCATGCAGTGCGCCTGGGGGGATTACGTCGGCGAATGCTTCCAGGCTGTACAGCGACCAGTTCATCACCGTGTCATGAACGCCGTAACGCACGATCAGGCCCAGGCCTGGCGCGCTGTCGATGATGTCGGCCGGCACGGTGACCGTCAGCGCCATGCCGGGGGTCGAGGCTTCGGCAGCAGTGACGGTCTTGCGGATTTCCTGGTTCGACCAGTGCAGAACGATCACGTCGTTCTCGGCGATATTCATGTAGCGGGGAATGGTCACCGTCAGCGGCCGGCCGGCCGGCACTACTGCGGGAATGCCAGTGGCTGGGGTCAGGCGTTCGTTGATGTAGGGCGTGGACGGATCCGGATCGGGATTGCCCGGAACGGTCTGCTTGACCAGAAAGGGACCTACGTCTTTAGACACACTGAAGGCGGTGGAAGGCGGGACTCTGTGGTGATAGTGCAGCGTGACCTCGCCCTCCTGAGGAAATACGTAGGGCATCAAGTAGAAGGTAACGATGCCTGCCTCATGCTCGGGGCGCACGACCTCGACAGCCACGGGAGTATCACCCAGGTACAGGGTGAGTTCATCGCCTAGGAGCATGTCGGGTTGCAGCACTACTTGCACGGCCACGGGTACGCTGGGGTCGTGCAGGTCGTTCTTGTTCAGGCCGTTATGCACCAGCAGCGCCGGTACCTGCGGGGCAGGCAGGATGGGTATGCCGGGATGATAGGGCGCAGCACCGAAGACGCTGATGGCGGGAGACTGACTTTGCTGGATCTCCAGCTGAAGCAGGCGCAGGAAATTGTTGAGGGTCGTCATGGCAGGGCTCTTGTGAAGTTGAAGTGGAGAGCGACTGCTGTGACGTTAGTTGTGGAATAGGAAAATAACCGGTCGAAAATATAGGCGTTTATTTACTGCATCAAGCGCGTATGATCAAAGTACAGCGTGTCGCTGAAAGTTAATATTCATGAGTGCAATATTTGTGAAGAAATATTCTCGAATTCTGCGGTGTTGGCTCTGGTTAAAGTACAGGCCGAGGGAGAAGTCTGTTTTTAATGCAAGTTAAAGTTGCAGCAGTCGATAGGCGAGAATGGGCTCGATAAGCCGCCACCCAGCGCCGCCCTGTGGGAGCAGGGAGGAAGGCGAGCCCGCTGCCGCGTCAATGATCGCCCGCCTTACCCTTCGGGGGAGCATTCAACGCGGCAGACGCCATCAATGCGTGTTAAAAACTATAACGCGCACCGAAGTTCAAACCCCAAGGTTGTTCAATGTCGTGGCCCTTGGCGTAGTCGAAGTCGGCATGCAATTGCAATCGGTCGTTCACCTGTAGCGCCGTACCCAGGCCAAGCTCGACACGGCTGCCGGACATGTCATTGCTGAAGCGATTGCCGTTGACCTTCACTTCGTTGTCGTTAGCGAACTCATGGGCAATTGCAACCTTGCCGTAATAATCCCAACTGCCACCGGACGCCAGTGAGCGGGCTCGGCCCAACTGTGTGCCCACCTTGCCCAGAAGCGAGTCCGCGTGATTGCTGCGGGCCTGCATGCCATTGTCCAAACTGTAGCGCTCGCCTTGGACCCACAGTGTCGAGAGTTGGGTGAACGGGCTGATGAACACGCCGCCAGCCAATTCGAACCGCTTGCCGGCCTCCACTGAGCCCCCCAGGCCGTGGTGGTTGTAGCGGCCGCTGGAATGCTGACCATCGCTCATGCGCACGTCGGATTCACTCTGGAAGCGGTTGAGCTTCATCAGGGCATCGACATAGTAGCCACTGTCGGCCAGCCACGTGCCATACACCCCGGCGTAGTAGCTGTCGACGGTGCCTGATGTGCCCGCTGCCATGTCCAGGTCTGACTTGCTGTAGCCACCCATTACACCTAAACGAAGGCTGCCTGCGGCCATCGACAAGCGGCCATCGGCACCCACGCTCAAGCCTTGTTGGGTCTGTTGATAAGCCACGCCAGCGCCACCGGCCAGGTTGTGCTTGTTGCCATAGGCACGGCTCCATACACCGCCTTCCCCCTTGTCCATATGCAATTCACCCATACGGCTGCGCAGGGAGGACAATTCGCCATACCACACAGTGGGCGCAGCGTTGAAAAGGCCGATCACCGACCGGGTGCCGGGCGCTACCACGTCACCGGGACGTTGTACCAGCAACCAGTCATTGCCTTGTTTTTGCAGGTCGTAGACGAAGGTGCCCAAATCCACCTGACCGCCGATCACGCCAAACTGGGCATCACCGCCGCCGGTCTGAACGACCGCAACGGAGGATTGGCCCTGAACGACGTCTTTGCCGGTGTTGTGTATCGCCAACTGGTGCTGGCCGCTGGCGGTACCCGTGACGACCACCTTGTCGCTCAGGCCGCTGGCCAGGTCGGTGCCCAGTCCAAAGGTACCGTTGCCACGCAAACCATCCACGGTAAGTTGATTGAAATGGCCATTGCTGCCACCCAAATTCACTCGCCCCTCGTTCATGTCCAACTGCTGGAGCGTCGAGGTACGCGTCATGTTCCAGGTGGCATGATCCACGGCCATGAGTTGCACGCCGCTGACTGCGCCGGTCAGGCTTGTGTTATCACGCAACAGGACGTCGGCTTTGGAACCGGACGCAACGAGAATGTCGCCGGTCAAGCGACTATCGGATGCCGAGAAATCCACCGTGGAGCCTCTATCGACTTCGAGAATCATCCCGTTGCCGCCGGTCAGCACGGCGCCGTTGCTGAGGCTGATGGTAGCGATGGTCGGGCGATTGGCGGTGAAGGTGGAGACGAGGATGGCGCTTCCAGTCATGCCTTGAACATGAGCATTGTCTATCACCAGGCTGTTGTTCAGCCCGTCATCGCCGTTGAAGCGATCGGCACTGATGATCGCACCATGATGGTCGCCCACTACGTGGCTGTTCTGTGTGACCGTAGCGTAACCATTGACCAGCGCTAACCCCGAGCCCCCGGCCATGCTACCCGTGGCGCCATCACTGGCCCCGTGAACCCGAGTATTGGCCAGCAACGCATGAGCACCACTGGCGACATTGACGCCACGGCCCACACCTTCAAAGGTGCTGTCATGGATAGAGGCTGTGCTGTTTCTGTTGACGTTCAGAGCGGAGTCAGCACTCTTGATAGTAGTATTTCGAATGGTGGCAGTGGAGTTGTCCAGATACACGGCCTGGTCTTCGGTAGCCAGGAATGCGCCGTTCAGGTTGACTGAAGAGTTGTAGCTCTCGACTTGTTTCAGGGTGGCACCGGGTTCGGCGTTCAACGTTGCCCCAGCGGTGAGCCTCCACAAATGGGCGCTATCGCCTGGTTTGACGGTGGCAATGGCGTCCGGCCCTGTGAGCTCTTGCCACGCCGCGCGTGCGGGACTGGGCATCAACAGTGCCGCTGACAGCAGCAACATACTGCTGTCGCTCAATAGACTACGATTCATATCAGGCTTCTCTAGAAGGCAGGAAAGTTCGAGGGTTTGATACCTCTTGTTTTTGCCTGCATTGTAAGAAGCACATGCGTACTCAATGTGTAGGACGGTTCCTACAATGCCGTGTGAGCCGTCCTAAAATTAGAGCTGAGGAGACACCAACAAGGTTTACCATGCATAGCGTACGCCAAGGCTGACGCCCCACGGCTGCTCTATGTTCCTGCCGTTCCCATAGTCGACGTCACCGTGCAGCTGCACCGCCTGGGAAAGTTGCGCGATAATGCCTGCGCCCACTTCGACCCTGCCGCCCGACAGATCATTATTGAACGAGTAAGTATCATTTATCCTGACCTTGTTGGCCTTCGCAAACTCCCGAGCTGCGGCAATCTTTAAATAGGGCTGAAGTACACCACCGTCGGCCAATTCAATCGTTCGCCCCAGATGGGTGCCGAGTTTGCCCGTCAGCGAGTTGGCATGGTTACTACGCGCCTGCATACCATTGTCCAACGCGTATTTTTCGCCTTGCACCCAAAGTGCGGACACCTGGGCAAAAGGTTCGACGAACCAGTCCGATGTTAGCTTGATATGCTTGCCTACCTCTACCGAGCCTCCCACGCCGTAGTTGTCATAGTCACCGCCGGCGCGCTGTCCGTCGCTCATCAGCACATCGGAACGATTCTGAAAGCGGTTGGCTTTGATCAATGCGTCTAGGTAATAGCCAGACTCATCCAGCCAGGTGCTGTAGATGCCGGCGTAATAGCTGTCGACATGACCATCGGTACCGGCTTTCAGGTCCAGATTGGCAAGGCTGTAGCCGCCCATCACGCCTATCATCCATTGACCATCGGCAGTTGGCAGCGGCGCATCGACCCCAAAGCTGATACCCGATTGCTGCTGCCGGTAGGCAACCCCGCCGCCCGCCGACAGGTTGTATTGCCCGGCGAACGCACGCACCCAGGGGCCACTGGCTTGACGTCCCATACGCAGTTCGCCCATGCGACTGCGAAGCGTCGTGGTTTCTCCATACCAAGCGGTTGGGGCGGCGCTGAACAACCCCAGCACGGCGCGTGCACTGGGCGTGACTTCAGGATCCCCGCCGCCGGGAGCTCCAGGATCGACCGGGGTAACAGGGTCCACGGGCGTAACAGGGCCTACCGGTGTGACTGGGTCAATAGGCGTACCGGGATCTACCGGGGTAACAGGGTCCACGGGCGTACCAGGGTCTACCGGTGTGACTGGATCGATGGGCGTACCGGGGTCTACTGGTGTCACTGGATCGATGGGCGTAACAGGTTCACGCTGCACCAAGACCCAGTCATTGTTGCGGTGGGCCAGATCGTACACATAGGTGCCAGCGTCGACCTGGCCAGTGGCTAATGCAAACGATGCAGCTCCGCCCCCCGTATTAACCAACATCAGCCCCGAGTCGCCGGCCTTCGGCTCCGCGCCGGTGCTGGCCACTTCAAGGATATGGCTGCCCTCTGCAGCCCCTGTCACCACCAGTTTGTCACCCTGCAGGTTGGCAATATCGGTGTTCAGCGCAAAGGTTCCGGTGCCCTTCAGGCTGTCCATGGTCAAAGTGCGAAACGCGCCCGCGGCGCCATTGAGGTTCACCCGGCTGGAGGTCACAGCCATAGCGCCTACACGCGAATCCTGCGTCATGTTCCACACCGAGCCCGAGTTGAGGATCATCCGATTGGCCCCCTGCACGAAGCCGGTCAGTGTGGCAGCATTCTGCATCGTCAGTTCTGTGTTCTCGCCGGTGGCTGTGAGGTTGCCGTCCATTTGGCTGTTGTCTAGCAGCACGCTGGTGCGCGCGGGTGTATTTGCCTGGACAGAACCCTCGAGCCGCGCACCATTGCGAAAGGCCACCAAGGCATCGCCGCCATCCTGCACACTGATGTCTCCGGTCACCAGACTGGCGTCCACATTCAGTGCCATTACGGCTTGGTTGTTGACGTTGCTGGCACCAGTAAGTGTGCTGTTCTTGGCCAGATCGACATTCAGCACCGAGCCGACTCCAGTGTTCAAGGCGCCCTGAATGTCACTGGCGTCGACATTGAGCAGTGCGGAAGTGCGGGCGAACAGGTCCACGGCCACACCGTTACCGCCGGTCAACAGGGAGCCATTGCGCAGGGTGACATCGGCCAGGGGCGATGCGTTGCGCAGGGGAAAAACGACCAGACCGCTACCTGCTACGCCCCGCACAGTGGAAGCGTCGACCACCAATGTGGAACGCAAGGCCGACTCGCCAAGGCTGGGCAAATCATTGCTGAAAGCCGCACCATTGTTGGCACCGACGATGGTGCTTCCCTCACTCAGCGAAGTTTCGCCCGACAGCATCACCAGCCCCGCCCCCCCGCCCAAAGGGGTAGTGCTGCCATCGCCAGTAACGTTTACCTGGGTATTGCGTACATTCAGTTGCCCCGCATTCAGAACGTTGAACCCGCGGCCTACTCCGCTCAGTTGGCTATCGCCGAACGAGGCAAGGGATCCCCTGCCCACGGTCACGGTGGTCCCCTCAGACGTTACCAGCGTGCTGTTACTCACGGTCGCCGTCGCGCTTGCACCAGTGAGCTCCAGCGCCCGATCCGACACCGAAGTCACGATGGCACCGTTCAGATTCACAACGGAATCGCTTGCGTAGATCTGTAACGTTTGCCCTGCGGGGTTGACGATCAGAGTACCGCCTTGGGAAATCTGCCACAGCTCGGGGGTGTCGCCCGGGTTTACGGTGGCAGTGGCGGGGCCCACCACGACCGCAGCCTCGACAATGGGGGACAATATGAGGCCGATCATGACCATCGGCAAGGTGGTTGCAGGGCGGCGTGCGCTAGTCATGGTCCAGTCCCTTGTGAAAAATGATGATGCAGTCGAAATCTACCGGCTCATATTAGTTGCGAATAGCTGTAAGTTCTTATTTATTTAAAGTGCGAGTGAAAAGCAGTTTTCATTGCCGCCCTTTGGTCGGCAATTAGTCTAAATATTTGCTGTTTTTAACCGGACTGCTAAGTTGGTAATGCGACGCGACTTCAGGCCCGTGGTTCAAGGCAGCGGCGCCGCGCATCCATTCCGTTATGTTATTTTTCAGGTGCCGACAGCTCAGCCTCGCGCCCCTGCATTTCATGTACAAAGGAGAAGTGGCATGACCGTTTTCAAGCAACTTTCCAAAGCTCAGAAACTCGCGCGTGTGGCAGCAGTGCAAGCGCCGAGAGCATACTCCCCGGCGAGTTTCGTCGAGAAAATAACGCCGGTACCGTTGTTTCCAACCAACATTCTAAAGTTTGATAAGTTTGCCGCCACGGTTGATATCGAGGTGCCGTGGAGTGATGATTATTATCCCGAGGATGCAAGCATCGGAAAGGATGCTGATGCGATCGAGTTGGTGTGGGACACCCGAATCCTCGCCAGCACTCGCTATGAAATCACCGCAGCCGATCAGAACGCCAAAGTTCCGTTGATACTTAAACTGCCGTTGACGACAGACGACAACTGGGACACGATCCCTCACAGCCTTGGTTATCGAATCGATTGGGGCGATTCCACCGCGTATGACTTCGGCGATACTCAGCCGGCCTATGTTGATACGACTCCGCCCGGCAGGCCCGCCATTGGCAAGTTGATTTTCCCCGGCCTGACGCCAGGGCCGGGCGGCGATTACGTGATCACCTTGGCCGAGCTGGATCCCAGTACCAAGGACTTGATCGCCCACGCGCCTTCCTACAGCGGTGAAGCGCCGGGCGATCTTCTTGAGGCCTTCATCACGAGCAACGGCGGTCAACCTGTTTTTTTGACCACCACAACCCGGATTCCACCTGGCAATACGATACCCAATCCGGTGGTGTTGAGGTTTCCCTTTACCGACCTGGATGCAGCGGGCGATGGCACGCATACCTTGGGTTTCCGTGTCACTGACCTGGCTGGCAATGTATCGGCGATATCGCAAGAAACAGCCGTGCGGTTCGTGCTGCACAACACACCTATCAACCTGAGCGCACCCGACATTCCGCTGTTTGCGGACGACGGTGTCATTGACGAAGCAGACGCACGTATTCTCGATATCGAGATCCCCACTTACCTGAACGTCGCCGTGGACGATGAATTTCTGGTGTTCTTTGGTCGCAAGGCGGTGGGTAGCGGGAAGGTCTTCAACGTAGCTGATGACCCCTTGGCCGTGGTCCGAGTACCCTACGCTGACGTCCTCGCTGGCGACCCAGCAGGCGCCAACGCCACGCGCTACACCACTCAGGCGACTTATCAAGTCATTCGCAGTCAAACAAACGTAGGGACGTCGCCGCCGCTGCTCAATGTGCTGGTCGATGTGACTGCACCCGCAGGCCCGGATCCAGATCCAGACACTCCCGAGAATGAAAACCTTGCGCTGCCTAGCCTGCTAAGCACGGGATCCGGCGCCACCGCGAACGTGATCACCGCTGCGCAGTTCACTCTGGATGCGACCGTCACCATCCCTTGGCCTTCGGTTGGGGAATTGCTGGCGGGCGACCTGGTTACAGCGTCATACGCAGGTGTGGATATTGCGCCTGCTGCCCGCCCTGTCCAAACGAGCGAAGTCACTAACAAAGCGCTGCTGCCCTTTACTCTGCCCGCCGCGCAGATCGGTGCAGCCGGGGCCGGGGCGATTCCCCTCAAGTATGCGGTGGAGCGGACCATTGCCGCTTCGTCGCCGTACCCTGCGGTGACCAACACCAGCTACTCCGGTGTACAAACTGTGCAAGTTACTTCACCGGGCTCTACTCCGGGCGGCGGCGGCCCACTTCCCGTTGGTGCATTTCAAGGGCTGAACGCATCCGGATTTCTGGACATATGCAACACGGCCAACGGCGCGGTCTTTCGAATCCCGCTTACCTATACCAACGCCGCTGAAGGCGACCGCATCGTGCTTACAGGGTTAGGCTATGTCGGAAGACCAGGGGCCGGAGGGGCAGCTTTGCCAAATACGGATTTTACCGCCACTGATTCGGTGAATTCGGACGAGTTCGCGCAGAAATACATTGATTTTCGTATCCCAGCTTCGGCGTTCAGTCCTACATTGTATCCAGGGCGATACAATCACCTGCAGGTACACCATGAGATCACCAATGCCTCTGGCACGGGTGCGACCAACCCACCAAGTATCACTCAGGTCACCATGGTGGGCAGTGTGTGCAATTTCGACACAACAGATGGCCAAAGTTTCAGTACATCAGTAACACCCGCCTGACTGCAAATCATAACCGGGTGACTTCCTTACTGGACGTCACCCGGTTATTCTCGCTGCCCAGCAGCATACCTAAAAGACCCCTGCATCGGCGGGCGTAGTGTCTACGCTTGCCCGATGTTTTACTTGGCAAAGTCGACGCCCGCCTTTAACCCTCGAATGGTTATCTTGAAGCCTGCTGCATCGCCGCCCTTGAAGTATTCCCTCCGCTTAAGTGACTGACCTCCTTCTGCACGTTCGACTCATTCAGGCATCGAACAATTAAATGCATTCGCGGATGAATAATTAAATACTTGGTCTTAACGCATGAAACAACACGTTCAGTGCCGGACGCAGTTATTAGGATACTCCATCAGCGCGCTAAATAAACGCCTATATTTTCGACCGGTTATTTTCCTATTCCACAACTAACGTCACAGCAGTCGCTCTCCACTTCACCTTCACAAGAGCCCTGCCATGACGACCCTCAACAATTTCCTGCGCCTGCTTCAGTTGGAGATCCAGCAAAGTCAGTCTCCCGCCATCAGCGCTTTCGGTGCTGCGCCCTATCATCCCGGCACACCCACTTTGCCTGCCCCCCAGGTCCCGGCGCTGCTGGTGCACAACGGCCTGAACAAGAACGACCTGCACGACCCCAGCGTACCCGTGGCTGTGCAAGTAGTGCTGCAACCCGACATGCTCCTAGGCGATGAACTCACCCTGTACCTGGGTGATACTCCCGTGGCTGTCGAGGTCGTGCGCCCCGAGCATGAGATAGGCGTCGTTACCTTCTACTTGATGCCCGTCGTGTTTCCTCAGGAAGGCCGGGTCACGCTGCACTATCACCACCGAGTTCCGCCCTCCAGTGCGTACAGCGTGTCTGAAGACATAGGCCCCTTTCTGGTCAAGCAGACCGTTCCAGGCAATCCCGATCCGGATCCGTCCACGCCCTACATCAACGAACGCCTGACCCCACCCACCGGCATTCCCGCAGTAGTGCCGGCCGGCCGGCCGCTGACGGTGACCATTCCTCGCTACGTGGAAATCAACGAGAAAGACACGATCGTGTTGCACTGGTCGAACCATGAAATCCGCAAGACCGTCACTGCTGCCGAAGCCTTGACCCCCGGCATGGCGCTGACGGTCACCGTGCCGGCCGACATCATCGACAGCGCGCCAGGCCTGGGCATGATCGTGCGTTACGGCATTCATGACACGGTGATGAACTGGTCGCTGTACAGCCTGGAAGCATTCGCCGACGTAATCCCCCCAGGCGCACTGCATGCCCCTACGCTACGTGATGCCACCGACGACGACGAGTTGGACGTGGACGAGTTGGACGGCGACGACGTGGCCGTACAGATTCCGGTCAACGGCAACCTGCCGGTGGGTACCACAGGCACGCTGACCTGGACCGGCATCCCGGTGCTGGGGCCACGGCTGACCTTTACCCTGAACTTCGAGATATTGAAACCCGGCACCCGGATTACGCTGTACGTGCCCTACGCCCAGGCCGCCGCCTTGGTGGGCAGCACCGCCACGGTGTATTACGAGGCACTCATCGGTGGCGTGAGTACCCCGTCGCAACGCATCAGTGTGGCGGTGATCGGCCAGCCGGTAACCCTGGAAAAACCCACGCTCGTCGGCGTTACGGGAAATACCTACAACCCGGCCTTGATCGGTGGCACTCATCAGGAGGTCATCGTGCCTCAGTATGGGTTCATGGCCTCCGGACAGACCGTGATCCTGCTATGGGAAGGCCGGACCGCCGCCGGCAGCCCGGTCTACATACAGCAAACACATGAAGTGACCAGCGATACCCCGCAAGACATCCGCTTCATGATCGATGTGCTCTACGCCAAGGGCCTGGGCACCAACACCACCCTGAAGGTGAGCTA
>Ga0308170_10004418_pt1 | contig 11100 bp, 16 predicted proteins | sample PhyBR2_2_FD_202136 | JGI IMG/M metagenome (GOLD analysis project Ga0308170, IMG submission 202136) | Phyllosphere microbial communities from UC Gill Tract Community Farm, Albany, California, United States - DLSLSB.R2 | ecosystem: Host-associated > Plants > Phyllosphere > Unclassified | place... | reverse complement strand
TCTGGACTCAGCTGATACAGGTTGGGTCATCCCGATTACCCCTTCACAACACGTAGGATTTGCGTAGCTGCGTGTAAACTCTGCCGGCCGCGCGCCGGCTCTGCGAGCAACCATTCCTCGCGCGATGCCCAAGACATCTCTGACCTGTATCTCTCTGGAGATAAAATCATGGACTGCAGGCGTGCCAGATACGCGTTTGCGAGACCTTGATGGGCAGCAGCAGACGCACAGCATTTGGCCTTCCGGGCAAGACTGAGTTCGGCTACATGGCGATCGGCCAGGTAGCCGTAATCTTCATCACGCACCGTGTATCTCCTGTTAATCTTCAGGAAAGATACATATGTTAACTGTGATTCCAACCGCTGCGACAAGTTTGGTATGCTAGATGACGGAGTTGGTTAACGACGCGAACGCGTCTGTCAGGTATGAGTGTGGCATCATCTACGGACGACCCCCGGGCGTAGATGGCTGAGAGTTTGTTACTCCCGCCCTTCGAACCAGCGAGGGCGTGTGCCGCATCCCACCCAATCCTTCGTCCGTAATGGCCTGCTGTCGGTTATCGATGCCGCAGCCTACGCAGCAATCGGTCCGCATCTCGAACCCGTCGATCTGCCCGAGGGCACTGTGCTGATCGAAGCGGGCGAGCCGTTCGCGCATGCGCATCTCTTCAACAGCGGCATCGGCTCGATCATAGTCAGTACCGCGGACAGCCGGCGGGTCGAGGCTGGGATTTTCGGCCGTGAGGGCCTATCCGGCTTTGGCTGTTTGCTAGGCGTCGACCAATGCCCACAGACTAACCTGGTCCAGGTTGAAGGCGAAGGCTACCGTGTCAGCATCAAGGCGCTGCGCACTGCGTGCCAGCAATCGGCTTCGCTCCGCGAGACGCTACTGCGCTATGTTCACGTGTTCATTTCACAAACAAGCTACACCGCGTTGTCGAACGTTAACCAGTCGGTTGAAGGACGGCTCGCACGCTGGCTGCTGATGTGCCACGACAGGGTGACTGGCGACGACATCGCGCTGACGCACGAGTTCCTTGCGATCATGCTGGCGGTACAGCGCCCCAGCGTTACGACCGCTATGCACATGATCGAGGGCTATGGGTTCATCAAGGCCCGCCGCGGCCACATCACGATCAACGATAGGGGCGCACCGATCGACTTTGCCGATGGCATGTACGGCACTCCTGAAGCCGAATATCGCCGCCTGATTGGTCCGTTCGGTTGAGCCGTTTCTATCTCAATCAGCAAATTCCAAATGGCATCATCGAAGACCCTGATGGCACCGAAGCCGTCGACCTAACGGCCGCACGACACGAGGCCATATTGGCGGCGCGCCAGCTTCTGGCAAACGCCATTCTGACCGGCGTTGCGCCACTCGGGACGGCGTTCCAGATCACGAATGAAGCTGGGCAAGTCCTTCTCAGCGTATCTTTTCGTGACGCCTTGCCGCTCGGCTTCATCAGCACCAACTGAGCGGCGTATGGTACGGTATCAAACCAAAATGCGCTGCGTGCTCGCTCAAGGCTCGATCAGCATCTACCAATCTGCGTTAATAACAAAAGGGGGTCGGCGAGGTTGCAGGCCATCGCAAACGAAAGATGTCGCAAGGGCACTATGGCTTTCAATAACCGACTTCTGCGTGCCCTGTCACCCGCAGACCAGGAAACCCTGCGTCCCCATCTGCGCTGGTCGGAGCTGGAACGTGGCACCGTCCTCGTGTCGCCGGACGAGCCCATTAAGCACGTCTGGTTTCCTGAAAGCGGACTGACTTCGATCATTGCCATGGCGGGCACCGATCAGGGTATCGAAGTCGGTCTTGCCGGTCGCGACGGCCTGGTTGGCATGCCACTCGTGCTCGATGCCGACCGCACCCCACACCGCATTTTCATGCAGGTGGCCGGCGTCGGATACAGCATCGACGGCGATCTTTTTCGAACCGTGCTCGACAATCACGCCGGCATTCGAAAACTGCTTCTGCGCTACGTCCAGGCCTATTCGACACAGACTACCTACACAGCACTGTCGAACGCGACTCATACCGTTGAAGAGCGTTTGGCGCGTTGGCTGTTGATGAGCCACGACCGTCAGGACACTGACGAGATACCTTTAACGCACGACTTCCTGGCGCTGATGCTTGGGGTGCGCCGACCCAGCGTGACGATTGCCTTGCACTCGCTGGAAGGCCTTGGCTTCATCAAGGCAACGCGGGGACTGGTCCTCGTGCGCAAGCGTGAAGAGCTGGAGGAATTCGCCGGCGCTGGATACGGCGTACCTGAAGCGGAATATGAGCGCTTGATCGGTCAGCTACGCTGAACCATTGGTCTAACCCTGATCAAGTTTACGGATACCGAAAGCATGCCCCGTTTTTTCCTTCACATCGATGATGGGACCCAACGGATCGAAGATGAGGAGGGGAGTGAGCTTCTTGATCTGGACGCCGCCCGAGAAGAAGCCCGCAGCGCAGCGCGGCAGCTATGGGCCTCGGCAATCCTCGCCGGGCATGACATTGAAGCGCATCGCTTCGTAATCACTGATAACGACGGCAGGGTATTGGAAACTGTCCCTACGGACGAAGCCTTGCCAAAAAGACTGACCGGCCGATTAGGCATCTAGCCTTACTTCTCTAAATACACAAGCGCCGGATGGCGTTCTTTGAGAAAGCAAGTTGGTATCATACACAACACGCATTCGGCCGGCAAATGACTCTGCCCCTCGGCCAATTGTAGAGAAAGGTGGTTCGACGCTATCAATCAGGTTAAAGGATGAAGAACAGTAACTACTCTTTGGCCGCACCAGATTTCTACATCCTTATTTAGTGCGTATGCCTTTCCGCCCGAGACAGCTTCCGCATCATTTGGGCATTCCAGATCGATACGCTCAATAATTCTACCGCCATTATCGATAACATACATGCGATACTCTAACATACTGTTCTTCCGACTCCTTTCTGGGGAGCCAACCTGAGAGAAGGTCGTAGTTGCGTAAAGCGGTATCGCAACCGCTACGGTTTGAAGAAATCTCTAATTGGTCAGATGTTAGCCGATGTTGCTGTCTGATTGATTCGTTCAAGGCGGGCGTTATATTGGTACCATGACGGTAATAAGTCCCTGTGGTCTGCGAGCGCGCTTACAGAAATTGCGAGCGCATGCTTTGCGCGTTTGGCGATTTGATCGAGCTACGCCTAAAACCCACCATCCCGTCCGACGATAGTGCTCCGCGATATGGCTAACGCAATTCGCCCGCTCGAAACCTGTCGCTCCGGCTCCCTTTCCATTATCGTCGTTCAACGGTCCTATGTGTAGGAATTACGGTTTCAATCGCGACTATACGACAAACACACGATAGTCGCCAATCGGAGTTGGCGACGGCGTTTTGCGACGATCGAGATGATACCGTCCGAAATCACCTGTTTGTCGCACAATGGTGATTGCGACCGGGTTTTCCGCACATCCGGCAGCTGAACGGCAAGAATTGGTGGTGGAAACTGGAACGGCCGCTTTTTGGTGACGGTCGCGACAAGCGGATATTCGTTAATTCGGCGGCCAAGGGTTAACACGACGACCCGCCCTCGCGTTTCACGCGGAAGTTGGGCGGCCAGGAAATAGTTGGCGCACATCTGAGCGACGGCTAGCCTGCCGCTGTGGCTATCCAGCCCTGCATTCCGGGCCGCAGATCGCGCGACGAGCCGGTCAGATACGACAAGCGCCGCTACCGGCGTCGCAGCCGCATCGAGATCATGTTCGGCCGTCTGAAGGATTGGCGTCGTCGCCACTCGCTAGGACCGCTGCCCAGCCGTCTTCTTCCATGCGGTCGCGCTCGCGGCCACCGTCATCTTCTGGCTATGACCGATGAGTCCTGACCCTAAGAAGGTCGATAATCGAACGCTGGTAGTTGGCCCCCGCCATCTTTCATCGACGCCAACTCGGAAAGCACCGTGCCGATATCGACGGACTGCTAAGCCGCTGTTGGGCGGGTTGAGCGGCAGCGGTTGGAGCGGCCTGTGGTGCAGCCCGCGGCGCAGCTGCACAAGCCTGTGCCGTCGCCGCGTCGCTCTACATAGACTTTTCCGCGGACCGAAGCGCGCCGGATCTCAATTAAGTACAGCCGCCAACCTCATGAGGTTGACGGCTGCCTTCACACAGATGAGCGCTGGGACCAACTATGAATTGTGCTTAGGCGAATGCGATCTTCGCCTGGCGACGACGAACGCGCATCGATGCGCCGATGCCGCCGATACCGAAGAGCATGATTGCCCAGGTACCAGCCTCGGGAACTGCTGCCGTCGGCTCGAACGTTGCGGTGCCGGCATAAGAGCCGTTACCACGCGAGAAGCCATTCACGACGATCTGGTTCGTCGCACCCGAAGCGATCGCCACATTGTTGATCTCGAAAAACTCGGCCTTGCCGACGACAGTCTTCGACGCTGCGAAGCCATTGATGAACACCGACAGGATGTCGAGATCGGTCGGGCTAAAGAACCGCGTCGTGCTTGTGCTGAGCGTACCGCTAGCTAGACCGGCCTGGTTGATGATGAAATTAAAGGTATCCGTGAATGCACCCGACTTGATGCCGGCACGGCCGAAATCTGCCGAAACGGTACCATTCGCTATGTCGCCGCTGACGGTGAACTCCGGGTCGTTCGGCGTGAAGTTAACTGCATGAGCCGCTGGGGCCATCGCGAATGCGGATACGAATGCCATTGTCGAAAGAAGTAAACGCTTCATGATGGTCCCTTTGTTACGTGTTCCCTGGCAAAAAAAGTAAAGGGGGCCATAGAGATATGCAATTGCCCGAAAACGGCCACCACCCAACCATTGTGTGGTTTCGGGACAGTCGCGCCTCTCCCGTTACAGACGGCGCTTGGGCAGCACTGGTACATTGAGATGGCTGCAAAAGGCTGATGTAGTGCAAAGGTAAACACAGTGAGTTTGGCAGCAGCTTTCTTGCTCTCAGGCGAGTGCGCGTCAAGCGAGCGCTACAGCACTAGGCAGGTACCGCCACAAACCTGCTTTTACGGTGACACTTCCTATCGGGGTAGCCTGCTCTTAGAGATCGCAATTCTAGAATATTTATGATCCTATCGAAGGCCGAATCTTGCGTCGAACGCCGACGATTTGACACCGATGGAGCCAATATGAGCGACCCCAGAACATGGTTTCAGCGAAAACCGGTTGGCATAGGCTAGATACCGCGGACGTGGGAAGGCTGGGCGATAGTGGCAGCGATTATTGCCGTGGGTGCGTTCGTGGGGAGGTTCAATCCACGACCCTCAGACGGGCTGACGCCGATAATCGCCCGGATCGTTCAAGCAGATATAGGCAGCGCAAACGGACAAGTGCGTTAACATAGAAAGCGATGTCGTACGCTAACCTGATCGCTACGTGGCATCAGACGCTGAGAACTCGGTCGCCGATGTGAACCGGATCCTGCCGCGATCCGGAAATGCTCGCCGCGCCGTTAAGATAAATCCCATAACCAATCTAATATATGTTACGTTAAATCGTTCAGGCACCCTGCGGCTTGACGATAGGAGCTGGATGGTCGTCGTACTGGATACTGAGTGCTTTACCGCGACGTCTTGGAAAAGCTGCGTTCGGCTCGAAGGGGCGGGGATCGCGCTGACCCTTTCTCCTGCAGCGGCTATCAAACTCGCGGATTCGCTTATAGATGCGAGCGCTGTGACCCTAGGGCAGGTGGCAATGAAAGACGCTGGGCTGCGGCTCAAACCTGACTGATCACTGTCACACTCGTATTTGACGTAAGAACTGGACGTGTGCGGCTCGTGCGTCAGTTGTTGCGCTGACCGCATGTGGTGCGGATGGGTGTGCTTCGAAATATAGGGGCGAGCCGCCCACGCCACTGATCACGCCGGTGCTTTGCTCTTACGAAGGTAAGCCACCTTGCTTTATCATCTTCGTATTGATCATCCTGAGGATACAGTGGATTTGCTAGATAACTTGGCCTCGTACATGATCCTGTCAGCGACTCGTATAGCCTGCTCAAAGTTGCTGCCCGTTGCAGCGCCCAAGCTGCACGTCGCACGCCACTGCGAGGTTTCTAGCGCAGTCATCAACGCCTGATGGATCCTGCTGGACTTTCGTTCGCCCGCGGCTTCGTCTCGAACTGTCAAGCAAAACGCAAATTCATCACCTCCAAGGCGTGCAGTGACGTCGTAAGGCCTAACGGATGCGCTAAGTGCATGGGCGACGATACGCAGCACCTCGTCGCCTGCGGCATGGCCATACTGGTCGTTAACCGCCTTGAATCCATCCAGGTCAATCACGCCGCACAATAGGATCCTGCGATCTCGAGCAGCCGAAGACTCTTGCCGCTTGCCCTCACGTTGAAAGGACCTCCGGTTGCCCAGCCCCGTTAGGGGGTCCATCAATGCGTTTTTGCTCTCGTGGTCGAACGCTCGACGGAAGGCGCTCACTAGAAGGATTATAAAAATCACTCCAAGGACAAGCATTGAGGCATTCCAAGCAGCCGCTGCAGCAGTAATAGAGGCTGCCTTAGCAGACAGTTGATCGGCAAAGCCATTTAAATATAACGTTGTGATAATTGCCGAGGTGCCGGCTATAAGGCCGACAACCCGTCCGAAGCACCAAGTTGTTAGACATAGCGGAACAAGATATGCCGAGTTAAGCGAGTAGAGGGGGCCTGTCACAGCATCGATAATGAAGAGCCCTACCCATATAGGTATGATCCATGCGAGAGCTGACAGAGGGCTTAAGCGCGCAGACGTCCGCATCACGCTTTCTAGCAGAGTTGTTTCTCCAGCACGGCGAGATTTCCGCGGAAAACTGTCAAATCTAATTGTTTTCCGTCGGGCTATGCACGCGCCCATGCCGGCAGATATTTTCAGTTCGGAGGCGGTTCCGCGGTTCGTCATTGGTAGTGTCCGAGTGCCGTGATCCGCTTGTCGAGGTGCAGGTAGCGGTCGTTAAAGCCTGCTACTTTTTTCAGCAGATCCCAGTTGGGAAATGAAATAAGGTGCTGGCCCTGATCGAGAATACTGTCCTTTATCAAGCCCTTGATCGTCCGGTTGACGTGAACCGCTGTCAATCCGACTGCATCGCCAATCTGTTGCTGCGTCAGAGGCAATTTAAATGCCTGACCTTGTGCTAGCCCGCATGGATCGAGCCTCGTCGCTAGCTCGCAGAACAGATGCGCTATCCGAGCTCGAGCATTACGGCGTCCGATATTCACAATCCACTCGCGGGAGATCGACGCTTCGATCAAAGCGCTCGCCATTATCGCATTCGAAATCGTCAGGCGCTTGGACATCAAATTTCGGATCAACGTCTCGTCTATCACGGCTACCATACAGGGCATTGTCGCCTGCACGCTGCAATCATCATCGATCAGACGCATATGCTGGATGTTGATTATGTCGCCTGGCAGTAGGAAGCCGACAATCTGGCGAAATCCATCGCTCGTGGTTTTATAGGCAATAGCAAAGCCAGATACCAGTGCTTGAAAGTCGGCAGAAATTGCGCGATCTTTTATGATGTGCTTACCGGGATCGTAACAGCGCAACGAAAACGGCAGCGCCATTATGGCCGCACGATCATCCTCCGTTAGGACTGTGTTTAAAGAGAACTTCTCGAGCATTGGCGAAAGTGGGGCACCAGAGGTCTGCAAAAAAACTGTCCCAACGGAATGCGTGTACGACCACGAGCACCTAAAATTCGACGTCTTAATCTCGCGTCTCATAGCATCTATCACGTACGAACGGCCTATGAACCAACGAAATATGCCTCAAAGCGAAACGACATTGCGGTCCATGCAAAGTAGCAATGAGTTATTTCGAGCCGCGACGTTAGGCCTTGAGGCGTCATTCGGAAGCCCTGTCATGGAGACGCTGCGCAAAGCCTAGGAGATGATCCCCATCATGACGACTGGACGCGTTTCGCTGCAGCGCTGGACACGATTGAGGAGGTGTCTTGGTTCGTGAGCCGTGGCAGCTTGCCTAGATCGGTTAACCGCGCATAGTCTTGCGGTATGACTACGCCGCCAGGGCTTTCCGATGTCATCAAGATCCAAGATGACCGTAGTCCGCTAAAGGCGTACGAGCAAACCGATAGGAATGAAGGCGATCCGATAGCGAACGCGCTGACAATCATTATTAGGCGGCCTAAGCTCGGGCAATGATGAGCACTCGGGAAGCTTGGCTTAAGGCGATGACGATCGTTGAGGCACGTAGAATATTTGTAACAGAGCCGATGATCGATACCTTGTTGCAGATCGTGGGTGCTGAAGCTGACGTCGGCGATTGGGCGCGCGTTGCTGCTGCTGTCGACATGATCAACGACGGGCGGATGCATTAACCCGACCCGCGGTATGATCGTTCAGAAAGTGTTGCCATGGCACGTGTGTCATAACGAGAACTTGCAAGGGGCGGTGGGCCTTTGCAATGCGTCACGGGGTGAGGTTAAATCGGGACTTAACCGGATCTTAGAGACCCTGACGGACGACAGCCCCATGAACACCTATCGCCGCCCGGTGGCTGGTGCCGACCAAGAACCGCTTGATCGGCGGCACTCAAACCGAACGGACATGAGTCTGCCGGCCGTGCTCATCACGTCTCTTGCAGATAAGCATCCGGCAATCATTCAAAACGTGTCTACCCTGGGCTTCAAGGTTCGCTCAAAATACGGGGCAACTGTCGGGCGGTTTCTCTCAATCGATATACCGGGGCTCGCTACGTACTCTGGTTGGGTAGCCTGGTCTTATTATGATCAATTCGGGCTCGACGTGGCCAACGCCATTCCGGAGCCGGTTATCGAACACATCATCGCGATGGCCGTACAGGCAGGAGAGGGGCCAGCCCCCGCAGGAATGATGTAGCTCAGGTGTACCACTGATTCGATGCCTGGATGCGCCTATGAGAATGCAATCCCGCGAGTTCGACTACCAGCTCGCCCGAGAGCAGGGCAGGAGCCTAGCTAGCCTGTCAACGATGATAGAGCGTAACGCCGCCTGCCTGAACCACTTCGTCAATCGGGGTAAGTCACGGCGCCTAACGGAAGGCTAGCGCCGCCACCTTGCTATCGCGCTTAACGTTGACGATCGGGAGCTGGGTGCGCGCGATCCTTGCTCATAGGGCTGTAGATATAAAGCCTCCTGACCCTATCGGACTGCGCGTCGCAAATCGCCTTGTTACGTATCGGGCGTTGCCTCGACTGGGCCTTGAACGGTCGTACTTTTAATTGAGCTAGCTCAGCCGCTGATCGGTGGCGTCAGAGCCCAAGATGTATCCGCATAAACCGCGCGAACCGAGGAGAGACGCCATAGCCGACCGAGGTTGCCAAGATAATAGCGATTGGGAGGCCCCAAACGATTGCGAGTACGCCGTACAGAATCATCATGTACGAGATATGGCAGGAATACTGCCCGCAACTAGCCCTATTTTTACCCTCAGAGCGAAAGTGTTTCGATCCTGACCATTGCTTACGACGTTAAAGCGTCTGGAGGGCTAGCGCGGGGCGTCTAAAACCTACGCACCTGCAACAATAGCAGCACGATACTTAATGATCAAGCCGTCCAACCCGACTAGGGAGGGCTACGATGCCTGGAGACGGGGTACTGCCAGCCAGGCAAATCCGCATCAGTAACGTATTCAAACGTGCTGCGGCTTAACATATAAAACGCCCGGCTTTTGCAAGCCGGGCGAGCTAATTACTTGTTTGGCTTGTCGAAGATCCAATAACGCATTTCGGTCCCCTTGTTCGCTAGTTGAAATGCCGCCCTTCAGCGAAGTCAGCGTTGTAATCTTAATATTTCACTAACATGAACGGACGGTCAGGCTTTGACGCCAGTGCGATGAGTCGAACGCTTTTTGAGGCAGTGGGATTGGTGCAATACCTGAAATTCCAACTGCTTAGTCGTTGCGCATTCGCTCGAGTGCTGGGAGAGATTTTGGCCCAATGGACATCACCTGCATCTACCAAGCGCGTCGTCAAAGAAGGTGGTTGTATTCTACAGGCTGCTTAGACCGCTGCCGCGTTTCCCTATTGGGAACGGCCAGCGAGACGGCACGGGCATTCCCGAAATCGATGCTTAATTGGGAATCGCCGACATTAGGCGAAGTCAGGTATGGCACCAGCGAAAGTAATCAGCAACGCACGAAGCTCGCCATTCTTAACGGCCTCGATGGCTGCGTTGATGGGCATCCAGCATCTCTCTCGTTGCCGCATTTCTGGCCAGCTAACGTTTTCCTGACGGACGAGCATTGGAAACGCCCGTACGGCTATCATTTCGGCTTGGCCATCTTCGTGGGTCTTGACCTGACGGTAGGTCCCAACGGGTACGGCGCTGATCGTGCCTATGACGCCTGCTTCCTCGAAGGCCTCGCGGGCAGCAGATCGATGCGCTGGCATTCCGCGCTTTACCTTACCCTTGGGCAGTACCCACCTGGATCGCTTGCGAGAGGTGACTAGCAGAACTTCGACGCCGTTCAGGTCGCTTTTGCGATAAGGTATGGCGGCGGACTGGAGGATGATGTCAGTACCTGCTTGATCGCAATTCGGTGGACGTCATCTATCGCGATTATTAGGAGCAGCGCAATCGAAACGGCTACCGATCCTCACCCTGCGATTTTGCCAGAAAGTCATGCTCGGCTCTTTCGATCTCGTGCGCCAAGTCTGCAGGATGTATCTCAGAACCTGCCCGAGCAGATTGGCGAGGGTCGCTTTGACAAGATGCTCCGGCTCGCCCTTTCCGATCCAGACGATGAAGTTTGGCGCTACTCCATCGAAGTGTCGGGGCATCTCGTTAGTAATGCGATCTCGGAATATGGGGCTGCGATCCTGCATCGTGTGGTTTAAGCCACGAACACGTTGCAGCTGACCCTCCGTCGTCTCGCGCGACGCTAGCAACACGGTCCCTAAATTAGACTAATTGCCGAAAACGATGGTGAAACGGGAAAACAACCAATCGCGTCGCGTTCGGGGAAGGTCAGTAACTATCGCGTCCTTCTTGGTTCCCGCACTCGTGAACCAGGCCACTCCGCGCGCGGCCGGTCGCAGACGAGCGTCATACCCGCCCCTTCCGTCGCGCGGACCGGCAGCGAGTTCGGATCAAAACCGTCCAGGCA
>Ga0308170_10004417_pt1 | contig 11103 bp, 8 predicted proteins | sample PhyBR2_2_FD_202136 | JGI IMG/M metagenome (GOLD analysis project Ga0308170, IMG submission 202136) | Phyllosphere microbial communities from UC Gill Tract Community Farm, Albany, California, United States - DLSLSB.R2 | ecosystem: Host-associated > Plants > Phyllosphere > Unclassified | place... | reverse complement strand
TTCCGGTTACGATGGTGGCGGCGGCCCCTGCACCACCTCGGTTGATCCTCAGTTGGTCGTCTTCACATTATCAAACGCCTTCTGCTGCGCCGGATCCACCGTCTCCGAAGGATCCTTCTGCATGGTCGCCTCGGCGCCCGGCTTCGGCTGGTTGGTGGTGGCGCTGTCCGCGCCCTTTTCCGACTTCACGCCCTTCCCGACCTTCTTGTGCTTCCCGTTCGGCTTGTTCTTGTTGGTGTGGTGTACGTCCTGGTGCGCATCGGTGGCGCTCAGGCCCGGCGTGGCATCGGTGCCTGCCTTGCTGTCGGCCTGGACGTTCGGCGGGTTGGAATAGTTGGCTACGGAATGGCTTTGCGCCTGGGCCAGGCCGGCGCCGAGCAGGCCGGCCAGCAGGATTGCGGTGTTGATCTTCATGGTAATTCCTTTCAATTGTCGATACCGTCCAGGTCACGCGGCTCGGCGACCTCGATACCGTTGCGCTCGGCGCGGAAGCGCTTCGACATCGCGTACACCTCCTTGCGCACGCGCATGATGGAGCCGAGCGGGCGGTGGGCCGCCAGTGCGTGCCAGGGGTTGAATTGCATGCCTTCGTCGATGCGCTTGGCGCGCGCTTCGCTCCAGGCGGGTTGCGGCGCCACGCGCAGGCGCGCCACGGGGACATACGGGCTCAGCTCTTCGGGCCATTCGACCGACGCATCCTCGATCGGCATCTTGTCGAGGTCGGTGCACAGCTGGATGCGCAGTTCCCATTCGCCGCCCTGGCTGGCGAAATGATCGACCACGGCGTCGCGCAGGCCGTCCGGCTTGCCCTTCAGGTCGACCGGCGCATCCTTCAGCGCCAGCAGTTCGGACGAGACGGGCGCCGCCGACACCTTGGCCATGTAGTCGCCGAACAAAATCGGCACCTGGCTGTAATACGTTTCGCCGAGCGGGTTGGTTTCCGGGTGGCCGCCCAGCGACTTCAGCGTCGCGCTTTCGCCGCCGACGGCTTCGATCACCTTTTCGGCGCCGCGCGCCACCGCCGAGAAAGCGCGCTTCAGGTTGGGCACCTTGTCGGTGGTCGACGCCAGCAGCTTGGCGCTTCCCAGGAATTTTTTCGCGTTCGGCACGCTGAACACGGGGCCGTTCACCATCACGAAGTCCTGCGTGACGGCATCCTCGCTGCCCTCGACACGGGCGCCCGGCACCCCGACCACCTTCAGCGACATCCCGCGCGGGGTCGAGACGTCGTCGCTGAGGATGTCGCCGGGCGTCGTCGACAGGCGCAGCACCACCGGATACGTGCCCGCCCGGGCGAACAGGCCCTGGGCATAGGCCGGCGCCAGGCCCTCCGGCACCGTCAATTCTCCGACCAGCAGGCCGTGGGTCTTGGCGTGCACGCTGCGGATCGCATGGCCGGAATCCTCGAAGGTCTTGACCGAGATGCCGTGCATCGTGTCCTTGAGGTCGAAGGCCGTCACGGCCTCCTCGTCTTCGGGCACCTCATACGCCGGCGCATACGGCAGCGGTCGGATGGTGGATGGGTCGGGAGCGGGCGTCGTCATGGTCGTGGGGATTCGTTGAGTAAAACCCCATGATGCCCGCTTGACTCGTGCTGATCTGTGCAGCGCCGCACGCAAAATGATTGCGGCCGCATTTTATTCCGACCTTCGGTGTGCGCTTGCGAACAGACGCAAGCCTGCCGTTCCATCACGCTCCCTCCATGGAGACCCGCGCGCCACCGGAGGCGCCGTACACACAGAGGACACGATGATGAGCAAGGACGGCAGCAGCAACGAACCCAAGATCCCCGCCGGCGGCTGGGGCTCGGTCAAGGAAGTCAGCACCATCCTGCTGCAGGAGCGGGTGCCGGTCGAGGGCTCGGCGCTGCTCCTCAAGCAGAACAAGCCGGACGGCTTCATGTGCACGAGCTGCGCCTGGGCCAAGCCGGCGCATCCGCACCCGGCCGAATTCTGCGAAAGCGGCGCCAAGGCCACCGCCTGGGAAATCACCAGCAAGACGATCGGCGCCGACTTCTTCGCGCGCAACACGGTGCGCGAGCTGGAGCGCTGGCACGACCACGACCTGGAAGAGGCAGGCCGCCTGACGGTGCCGCTGCGCTACGACTCGACCATCGACCGCTACGTCGAGATGCCTTGGGACCAGGCCTTCGCCGAGATCGGCGCGCAGCTGCGCGCGATCCGCGAACAGGATCCGAAGTCGGTGGTGTTCTACAGCTCGGGCCGCGCCTCCCTCGAAACCTCGTACATGTACCAGCTGCTGGCGCGCCTGTACGGCAACAACAACCTGCCGGACAGCTCCAACATGTGCCACGAAAGCACCTCGGTCGCGCTGCCCAGGAGCATCGGCGTGCCGATCGGCACCGTGGTGCTGGACGATTTCGAGAAGACCGACTGCATCTTCTTCTTCGGCCAGAACGTCGGCGTCAACAGCCCGCGCATGCTGCACCAGCTGCAGGAAGCGAGGAAGCGCGGCGTCGAGATCATCAGCTTCAACCCGCTGCGCGAACGCGGCCTGGTCAGCTTCACCAATCCGCAATCCCCTGTAGAGATGCTCACCCGCAGCGAAACCTGCATCAGCACCCAGTACCACCAGCTCAAGGCCGGCGGCGACACGGCGGCGCTGGTCGGGCTGTGCAAGCTGGTGCTGGAAGCCGACGACGAGGCCGTCGCCAACGGCTCGGCTCGGCCGCTCGACGCCGCCTTCGTTGCCGAGCATACCCACGGCTTCGAGGAACTGGCGGCCTCGCTGCGCGCCACCGGCTGGGACGAGATCGAACGCGAATCCGGCCTGACCCGCGCCGCGCTCGAGGATGCGGCGAAGGTCTACATGCGCGCGCACGCGGTGATCGGCATCTTCGGCATGGGCCTGACCCAGCACCGCAACGGCGTGCAGAACGTGCAGATGCTGGTGAATCTCCTCCTCATGCGCGGCAACATCGGCAAGCCCGGCGCCGGCATCTGCCCGGTGCGCGGCCACTCCAACGTGCAGGGCCAGCGCACGGTCGGCATCACCGAAAAGCCGGAACTGGCGCCGCTCGACAAGCTGAAGGAACAATACGGCTTCGAACCACCGCGCGACAAGGGCATGAACACGGTCGAGGCCTGCGAAGCGATGCTCGACGGCAAGGTACAGGCGCTGATCAGCCTGGGCGGCAACCTGGTGCGCGCCGTGCCCGACCATGGTCCGATGGAAGCGGCCTGGCGCGCGCTGCCGCTGTCGGTGCAGATCTCCACGAAACTCAACCGCAGCCACCTGGTGCATGGCAAGGTCGCCTACATCCTGCCCTGCCTGGGCCGGATCGAAGTCGATCGCCAGAACGGCGTCATGCAGTCGGTGTCGATCGAAGACTCGACCGGCTGCATGCACGGCTCGCTCGGGCGTGCCGAACCGGCGGCGGACACGCTGCTGTCCGAACCGGCCATCGTGGCGCGCCTGGCCAAGGCGGCGCTGGCGCCCAACCCCAAGATCGACTGGGACGCCTGGGTGGCCGACTACGGCAAGATACGCGACGCCATCGCCGAAACCTATCCCGACATCTTCCACGACTTCAACGCGCGCATGTGGACGCCGGGCGGCTTTCGCAAGCCGGTCGCGGCTGCCGAGCGCAAATGGAAGACGGAAACCGGCAAGGCCAACTTCACGCTGTTCGACGGCCTGGCCGCCGACCCCGACCTGCCCGAGAAAGGCGAAGGCGTGCTGCGCCTGTTCACGGTGCGCAGCGACGGCCAGTTCAACACCACCATCTACAGCCACAAGGACCGCTTCCGCGGCGTCGAGGACCGCATGGTGCTGTTCATGGCGCGCGCCGACATGAACGCCCAGGGCCTGTCCGATGGCGACATCGTCCAGGCCAGCACCGTCGCCGACGACGGCGTCGAACGCCGCGTGGATGGCCTGCGCGTGGTGGAGTACCCGGTGCCGGCGGGCTGCACCGCCGGTTACTACCCCGAGTGCAACCCGCTCATTCCTCTGTGGCACTACGCCAAGGACAGCAAGGTGCCGGCGGCGAAGTCGATCGCGGTGCGGCTCAGCCGCAGCGGAGCCGGCGCCTGAGCTAGCGCCCGAGCGCGCTGGCTTGCAGCAAGGCCGCGAGCGCGTCCAGGTCGGTCGGCTTGACCAGGTGATGGTCGAAGCCGGCGTCGCGCGTGTTGTGCCGGTCCTGTTCCTGGCCATAGCCGGTCACGGCAATCAAGGTGGCACCCGCGTTGCGCGGCTGACGCCGGATCGCGCGCGCCAGTTCGGTGCCGTCCATGCCGGGCAGCCCGATGTCGAGCAGGAAGACGTCGTAGCTGGCCGCCTGGGCCGCCGCCAGCGCGGCCTCGGGCGCATGCTCGATCCGCACCCGGTGGCCGAACGCCGTCAACAGCAGACCCAGCATTTCCGCCGCATCGACGCCGTCGTCGACCACCATGATGTCGAGCGCGCGTCCGGCCGCCGATAGCGGTCCAGTCGCGGCCACCGGGCCGGCGGGCGCGGCGGCCTGGGCAAACACGAACAGTCGGATCGAGATGGTGGTGCCCTTGCCGGGGCCCGCGCTATGGGCCTTGACCCGGCCGTCGTGCAGGTTCACCAGACTGCGCACCAGCGCCAGACCGATCCCAAGGCCGCCCTGCGCACGGTCCGAGGTGCGCTGCGCCTGGCTGAACAGGTCGAACGCGCGCTCGCACATCTCGGCGCTCATGCCGATCCCGTTGTCGGTGACGTGGATCTCGGCAGCGCCGGCGTCGGCGCCGATGCGTACCGAAATCTCGCCGCCCGGCGGCGTGTACTTGGCAGCATTGCTGAGCACGTTCGCAACGGTCTGCACCAGGCGCTTGCGGTCGCCCAGCACCACCGCCGTATCCGGCGTGCCCTCGACCAACAGCCAGTGATGGCGCGCCTCGACCAGCGGGCGCACCTGTTCCACCGCCTCGGCGACGACCGTCTTCAGGTCCAGCACTTCCTTGCCGAGTTCGATCTGGCCACGGGTGACGCGCGACACGTCGAGCAGGTCGTCGATCAGGCTGGTCATGTGGCCGACCTGGCGTCCGATCACGGCGCTGGCGCGCGCCACGCCGGCGGCATCGAGCCGCCCAGCTTGAGCAGGTCGGCCGCCGCGGCGATCGGCGCCAGCGGATTGCGCAGCTCATGCGCCAGCATGGCCAGGAACTCGTCGTTGCGCCGGGCCGCCTGGATCTCTTCGGTGGCGTCGCGGATTTCCAGGATCTTCAGTTCCGGACCGGCGCCGGTGGACAGGGTGCTGGCCGAGCACGAGACGTCGAAGGGCGAGCCGTCGCGCCGGAAGAACACGTCGTAGTGGTTGCGCACGTTTTCGGCGCGGCCGAGCGTGCAGCCGATCGGACATTCGTGCAGCGGCAAGGGTCGCCCGTCGGGGCGGTGATGGTGCACCCAGTCGTGCACCGGCGTCGTACCCATGTCGGCGGCGGTGAAGCCGGTGAGCTCGGCCCAGCCGCGGTTGGCGTAGAGGCAGGTGCCGTCCGCGTTCATTACCACGATGCCCTGGGCCGAGTTCTCGGCGATCGCCAGCGCCATTTCCGTAAGGTCGGGCAAACGGTCGTCCATACCTGTTCAATCCACATATTTATTGTGGACATTATATGACGCAAAGCAAAGAACCAAGGCATGTGACATAAACCGTTGATTTCGCTATAATTTCCGCCTTCCGCTTTTGCGGCCTCATTTTTGCCGCCTCACTCCAGGAACCCGCCATGTCACTGCTCGCCCACCAGCTCGAACTGCTGTCCCCCGCCAAAACCGCCGAGATCGGGCGCGAAGCGATCCTGCACGGGGCGGACGCGGTCTACATCGGCGGCCCGGCCTTCGGCGCGCGCCACAACGCCAGCAACCCGCTGGAAGACATCGCGGCGCTGGTCGAATTCGCGCACCGCTACCGCTCGCGCATCTTCGTGACCATGAACACGATCATGCACGACGCAGAGCTGGAGACCGCGCGCAAGCAGATCTGGCAGCTGTACGAGGCCGGCGTCGATGCGCTGATCATCCAGGACATGGGCCTGCTCGAACTCGACCTGCCGCCGATCCAGATGCATGCCAGCACCCAGTGCGACATCCGTACGCTGGAAAAGGCGCGTTTTCTCTCCCAGGTCGGCTTCAGTCAGCTGGTGCTGGCGCGCGAGCTGACCATCGAACAGATCCGGGCGATCCGTGCCGAGGTCGACACGCCGCTCGAATACTTCATCCACGGCGCCCTGTGCGTGGCGTTCTCGGGCCAGTGCTACATCTCGCACGCCGACAACGGCCGCAGCGCCAACCGCGGCGACTGCTCCCAGGCCTGCCGCCTGCCGTACACCCTCAGCGACGGCCAGGGCCGCGTGGTGGCCTACGAAAAGCACCTGCTGTCGATGAAGGACAACGACCAGAGCCGTAACCTGGAAGCGCTGGTCGATGCGGGCGTGCGCTCGTTCAAGATCGAGGGCCGCTACAAGGACATGGGCTACGTGAAGAACATCACCGCCCACTACCGCCTGCTGCTGGACGAGATCCTGGAGCGCCGTCCCGAGCTGGCACGCGCCGCGAGCGGCCGCACGCGCGTGCTGTTCACCCCGGACGTGGACAAGAACTTCCACCGCGGCCACACCGACTACTTCGCCCAGGGCCGCCAGCAGACCATCGGCGCCTTCGATTCGCCCAAGTACGTGGGCGTGGAACTGGGCACCGTGGTGCGCCTCGGCGGCGACAACTTCGACATCGTCGCGCATACGGGCATGGCGAATGGCGACGGCCTGAACTACATGCACAAGCGCGAGACGGTCGGCATCCAGGCGAATACCGTGCAAAAACTGGGCGAGGACGAGGATGGCCAGCGCTGGCGCGTGTTCCCGAACGAGGCCGTGGCGAACCTGCCGGGCCTGAAGGTCGGCAGCGTCATCCACCGCAACCGCGACCATACCTGGGAAGCGCAACTGACCAAGAAATCCTCCGAGCGCAAGGTGGGGCTGGACCTGGTCCTGTCCGAGATCGAAGGCGGGCTGCGCTTGTCCCTGCGCGACGAGGACGGCATCGAGAGCCACGCCGAGGCCATCATCGCCCTGCAGCCCGCGCGCGAAGCCGAGCAGGCCGATGCCGCCCTGCGCGCCAGCCTGGGCAAGCTGGGCAACACGATGTTCGAGGCCGGCACGGTCACCCTGGACCTGTCGCAGCCCTGGTTCGTGGCCGCCAGCGCCATCAACGCGCTGCGCCGCGACGCCATCGCGGCGCACGAGGCGGCGCGCCTGGCGAGCTGGGAGCGCCCGGCGCGCGCCGCCGTGGCCGACCCGGCGCCGGTGTATCCCGAGACCCAGCTCAGCTACCTGGCCAACGTCTACAACGAGAAGGCGCGCGCGTTCTATCACAAGTACGGCGTGCGGCTGATCGACGCCGCCTACGAGGCGCACGAGGAAGCCGGCGAGGTGCCGCTGATGATCACCAAGCACTGCCTGCGCTTCTCGTTCAACCTGTGCCCGAAGCAGGCCAAGGGTGTGCAGGGGGTCCAGGGCCAGGTGCGCGCCGAGCCGATGACCCTGGTCAGCGGCGACGAGAAGTACACCCTGAAGTTCGACTGCAAGCCGTGCGAGATGCACATCATCGGCGCGATGAAGCCCCACATCCTGAACTCGCCGCCGCCGTCGGCGATTCCGTACAGCCCGCTGGTATTCCACCGCCAGCGTCCGCGCGCCTGATTTCCGCACCCCGGATCGCGGGCGGCGCTCGTCCAGGGAAGCCATCGGCGGCTATAATCTTGCTCAGCCGTAAACTTCCCTGGAAAGAGCTTCGATGAACGTCCACGCCCGCCCGCCGCTGTCCCTGCCAATCCTGTTGTCCCTGCTGTTCTCCGCCGGCGCCGCGCTGGCCGACGACGGCGCCATCCTGAAGTGCCGCGCCCTGCCCGCCGGCGACGCCCGCCTCGCCTGCTACGATGCGATTCCGGTCGGCGTGCCGGCGGCCGCGCCGGCGCAGGCCGCGGCCGTTCCCGCACAGGTGGCCACCGCCGCCCCTGCCGCCACGGCGGAACAGCGCTTCGGCCTCGAGCAGGTCAAGCCGGCAGCAGCGCCCGCCGGCGAGCCGAAGTCGATCGCCAGCACCATCGAAGGCAATTTCAGCGGCTGGGGCCCGAGCACCCTGTTCAAGCTCGCCAACGGCCAGGTGTGGCGCGTGGTCGACGGCAGCGCGGCCGAGCTGCCGCCCGCCAGCAACCAGAAGGTGCGGATCGTGCGCAACCTGTTCGGCACGACTTTCCTCGAAGTGGAAGGTTCCAACAACAGCGCCAAGGTGCGCCGCGTGCGCTGAAACAGGTTCAGGCACCGTCATCGGCCGGCACCAGCTCGGTGTGGCCGAAACCCTTCGAGTAATCGATCACGGACATCAGCTGCGGCCGGATGCGCAGGAACACCACTTCGCGCGCCATGTCCGGCCCGACCCATTCCGATACCGCCGGAAAGCGCCGCTCCAGGCAGGCGCGCGCGGTTTCCACGTCGTCAGGATCGTCCAGGATCTCGGCGCGCGCGCTCATCGACAGGCCGCGGATGTCGCGCCAATCATGGTAAGGCAGGTTGATCGTCAGCGACACCTTGTCGTTGTGGCGGATGTTGTCCGCCTTCTGGCTGTGCCGCCCGATCCCGACGTAGAGCACCCGGTCCTGGTACGCGAAGCTGACCGTGGTGGCCTGCGGATAGCCGTCCGGGCGGATCGTCGCCAGTGTCAGGTCCTGCGTGCCGGCGATCACCCGGCGCACGAATTCCCGCTGCTGGCGCTCCATTTGGCCTCCCGACAATCCACTTTGCCATGGTAACCGAAAGTCACGAAACTGTAACGCTCGTGATGCATTGGCAGCGCCACCCTGTCAAGCTGGCGTTACAGCTTTCTGTCCAGACACGTTTATTCGACCGGGTGCGCTTGTCCTGGCATCGTTCGACTTCTCACGCCCGCCATCCGCTTTCATCACTCTTGCATAAGGGCGCTGAATCGTCCGCCATGATCTTCATCCTGTGGTCATAATGTTAGTGAAAATGTAACTGAGTTATGGAAATTGCCACAAAGGTAGTCACAAAATATAATTTCCACCAGAAGTTACCAATATTTGACGACATGGTTCGGCCTGCCGCCCCGTCCGCATATGCCGATAAGGGTGCGGGCCGACTGCTCATTGGAGGATGGATGACCCGAAAACGCTTGCTGTGCATTACCGCCGACGGCCTGGAGACAGACGCATTGCTGGACGAGGCGCTGGGCGACTGGGAGGTTCGCAGCGTGGCCAGCCTGGCCGACGCCGGGCGCGCGCTGCGCAGTGACCACTACCTGGTCGGACTGCTGATGCATGACCGCGAATCGCAACGCCCGGCGGAACTGGACACCTTCCTGCGCCGCCATGGCCACATGCAATGGGTCGGCGTATTCCGCCCGCGCGACCTGGAAAGCGCGCCCTGCCGCGACCTGGTCGTGGAACACATGTGCGACTACCACACGGCGCCGGTCGATCCGGTGCGCCTGGCGCACACCCTCGGCCATGCGCACGGCTGGGCGATGCTGCGGCGCCGGCCGGAATCGAACGGCGCGGCCGGGGCCGGCAGTTCGCCGCTGATCGGCAACTGCGAGGCCATCGTGCGCCTGCGCAGCCAGGTCGAGCGCGTGGCCAAGGTGGCGGCCCCGGTGCTGATCTGGGGCGAAAGCGGCAGCGGCAAGGAACTCACGGCGCAGGCCATCCACACCCACTCCGAGCGCGCCAACGGTCCGTTCGTGCCGATCAACTGCGGCGCCATCTCGCCGACCCTGATCCACTCCGAACTGTTCGGCTACGAGCGCGGTGCGTTCACCGGCGCCACCAGGAGCAAGGCCGGCCTGATCGAGTCGGCCCACGGCGGCACCCTGTTCCTGGACGAGATCGGCGACCTGCCGAAGGACTTGCAGGCCAACCTGCTGCGCTTCCTGCAGGAAAAGACGATCTCCCGCCTGGGCAGCACGCGCCACATCGAGGTCGACGTGCGGGTGGTGGCGGCGTCGCACGTGCAGCTGCAGGAAGCGGTTGCGAAAGGCCACTTCCGCGAAGACTTGTACTACCGCCTGGCGGTGCTGCCGGTGACGGTGCCCCCGCTGCGCGAACGGCGCGACGACCTGGTAGTGCTGGCGGAACATTTCTTCAGCCAGTACGCGAGCGAAAAAGCGCCGCGCCTGAAGGGTTTTTCCAACCGCGCGATCGCCGCCATCATGGACCACGACTGGCCCGGCAACGTGCGCGAACTGATCAACCGCGTGCGGCGCGCCCTGGTGATGTCCGACGGCCGCCTGATCATGCCCGAGGACCTGGGCCTGGGCCACGGCAGCGCCAACCTGGCGCCGGCCGCGCTGGACGACGCCCGCCTGCGCAGCGAACGCTCGGCGCTGCGCGAGTGTCTCGACCGCAGCGGACAGAACGTCAGCCGGGCGGCACGCGACCTAGGTGTATCGCGCACCACCATGTATCGACTGCTCAGCAAGCACGGCATGCGCTCATAGGCTTTACACCTGTAACCATGCGTTACAGGTGTCCAGATATTTGTGTGCGTTGCCTAACCCAGCGTGACACACCTGTGCCACATCTGTAACACTTTGTCGGTATTTTCGGCAAATCCTACAGGACTCAGTCTGACCCCCGCGTAAGAAAATTCTCACAAAGCCAACAAAAACAAGTAGTTAGCGAACTCTGCCGTACGGCTGGCACGTGTTGTGCAAAGTGAAAGCTACCGGCGCTGTAGCCGGCCCTATCACCAACCAATACCCAGAGGGGAAACTCGAATGAACAAGACCTTGCTCGTGACCGCCATTACGCTCGCTTTCTCGCTGAGCGCCCAAGCTGATGATTCCGTCGTTGCCCGCGGCGGCAGCGAGGTCACGCAGAACAACACGCGTTCGACCGACAGCAGCACCCGCAACACCACGACCGACAGTGCCAACAACAGCAGCACCAACACGAGCAACGCCAACGACAGCAGCAACCGCAGCACGAGCACGATCACCACCGACAACAGCAACCGCAGCACCACCAGCACCAACAACCAGAACGACAGCAGCAACCGCAGCACCTGGGCCGACAACAGCGACCGCAGCACGGTCTCCACACGCATCCGA
>Ga0308170_10004416_pt1 | contig 11103 bp, 10 predicted proteins | sample PhyBR2_2_FD_202136 | JGI IMG/M metagenome (GOLD analysis project Ga0308170, IMG submission 202136) | Phyllosphere microbial communities from UC Gill Tract Community Farm, Albany, California, United States - DLSLSB.R2 | ecosystem: Host-associated > Plants > Phyllosphere > Unclassified | place... | reverse complement strand
AATCGGTGCCGAAGCGGTCGTTCAGCCCGACCGTGTTGAGGCCGCCGAGCAGTGCGCCTAGCGTTACGAGCAGAGTCGTCGGGCGCGCGAGGTACATCCCGCCGATCAGCATCGGCGGCGCGAGGACCGCGACCAGAGTCACGAAATCGGTCACCCGTGGCAGGATCGCGAAGGCGTAGATCGCGGATATGACGAGGCCGAGGATCGTGCCGTAGAAGAACGCCTTGATTGCCGGTGCAGGGTCGTCGCTGTTGCCGAACAGCGCGCAGCACACGCCCGCGATCAGCACCGCGCCGGCGCCGTCCGCCCAGCCGGTACCGATCCAGAACACGCAGCCGAGCAGGATCGTCGCGACCGTGCCCGCGGCGGCGCGCAACGCGATGCCGCGGTCGCGGTGGAGCGGTCGTTTGGCGATCCGGGCAAGCAGGCGGGCGACCGCGGGGGTGACGGGCGCGCGCGACGGCGAGCGCATCTGGTCGCGCAGGTCGCGTGCGTTGCGGTGCGCATCGACCAGCTCGCCGAGCCGGGCCAGCAGGCTCAGCCGCAACGCGTCGCGCCAGATCAGCGTCTCACCGACCGGCGGCTCGAGCGCGCAGGCGCGTTCGATCAGTGCGTCCGCGGTCGAGCCGCGGTCCGCTACAGGCGGAGGGTCACGCAGCCATTCGCGGACGTCCTCGATCAGCGCGAGCGCTTCGGGACGGGGTGCGTCGGCACCGCGTTTCAGCTCGACGATGCGGTCATCGACCGCGCTGGCCAAAGGGAGCAGCATCGACAACTCTGCCTGCAATGCGCGCAACGTCCGCGTGCGGGGCAGCAGCCGCGCGGTGTCGAACGGCAGGTGGATCGAGAGCTGGTGAAGCTCGTTGATGTCGAGCGCGAGCCGCCGGCGATCGCGGTCGAGCGCGGCATCGGACGCGCCGGCCAGCGAGTCCCGCGACCAGCGCTCCGCATCCGCCAGGATTGCGTCGATCCGGGCGAGCAGAGTCGCGGTCACGGTCTGCGGGAAGACGAAGCCGTGGATCAGGCTTCCACACAGGATACCGATCGTGATCTCCTGCACGCGCAACGCGGCGATCGTGAACACCGCGCCCGGCGTCGTCACCGCGGGAAAGCCGATGATGCTGGCCGTATAGCCTGCGAGGAGGAACAGGTACGCGCGCGGCGTCCGGTCGAGCAGCGAGATGTAGAGGCACAGCCCGAGCCACAGCGCGAGGCCGAGCGAGAGCAGTTCGGGCGCGTTGACCAGATTGGGCACCAGCACGACCGCGGCAACCGCGCCAAGCACGGTGCCCGCGACGCGGAACACCGCCTTCGACAGGACTGCGCCCGCGAGTGGCTGCGCGACAATGTACGAGGTCGTCACCGCCCAATAGGGGCGCGTCAGCCCGATCCTCAGCGCGATGTAATAAGCGAGGATCGCGGCGACGAAGCATTTGACGGAGAAGAGCGCTTCCTTCCCCCCGAACCGGGTCAGGATCATCGCGCGCGATCCGCCATGAAGCGTGCGCCGAGTCGTTCCGCGACGCGCAACGCGGTGGCGAGATCGGCGTCGGACACGTCGTCGAGCATTGCCGCGCGCAACGTCGCGAATTTGGCTTCGATCGTGGTCACGAGTGCGCGGCCGTGTGCGGTCAGGCGGATACGGCTGACGCGGGCGTCGGCGGGGTCGCGCCGACGCTCGACCAGGCCCGCCGCGGTCATCTGGTCGATCGAGCGGACCAGCGAGGCCTGCGTCACGTCGAGCTGGCTTGCGAGATCGGTCTGGCGAACGTCGTCGCCGAGCCGCCCGACCTGGACGAGTGCCCAGCCGGTCGACGCGGAGACGTTCATATCGCGCAGCGCACGATCCGCTGCCTGCCGCCACATCTTCGCGAGCGGGAGGAGCGTGCGCGCGTAGGCGGATTCGAGGGCGGCACGGGGGGAAGTCATTAGCGTGCTAAGTAATGCCGTTTACTTATGCTGCAATGCGGAATCGGTTTGTGACGGAAAAGTTAGAAATGGTTTCAGTCCGCTTGCTCGGTGGCGCCGATGAACAGGGGGCGGCAAACCGGCAGTGACTAACCGCCCGTGATCCTGACGACCGTCAGAATCCAAGGTAACGAGCGGTGTCCTACTTGGCTCTGGATCCTGACTTTCGTCAGGATGACGGACGCGGGGCGCTGGCGGACGAAGTCCGGAGAACTCGGCGTGAGGTCCGGCTTTATAGTTTCGGGGTAGTGTCGGGGCTTACTCGACCGCCAAGATCACATGGCTCGCCTTGACCAAGGCCAGCGCGCGCGTGCCGATCTGCAGGTCGAGCGCGTCCGCACTCTCCTTGGTCAACGTTGCGGTCAGCGTCTTGCCGAGCGTGAGTTCGAGCGTCACTTCGCTGGAGATCGCGCCGTCCTCGCGCGCGATGACCGTCCCCGCCAGCGTGTTGCGGGCCGACGTCCGTAGGCTCTCGTCGCCTCGCGCCAGGATGACGAAGCTCGACTTGATCAGTGCCAGCGCGGTCGCGCCGGGCACCAGCCCGAGATCCTCCGCACTGCCGCGCGTGATCGTCGCGACGATCTCGACACCCTCGGCAACGGCCAGCGTCACCTCGGCATCGATCGTTCCCGGCGTCACCCCCGACACGGTCCCCCGCAAGACGTTGCGCGCGCTCGTCTTCATCCCGATTCCCCATAGCAAAGGCTTCAACGACAACCCGTTCGACACGCTCGCCTCGATCCGTGCCATCGCGCTGGCGAGCTCTGCTTCGGCGACCGCATAGCCGCCGAGCACGGCGATGCCCGCCTCGGTGATCGGGCTCGCGCCGCCGTCCTTGCCGCCCGCTGCAGGGAGCACGAGCGGGCGGTCGAACAGGTTGTTCATGACCTGCACCGCGTCCCACGCCGCCTTGTAGCTGAGCCCGACGACCTTGGCCGCGCTGGTGATCGAGCCGCCGTCGCGGATCGCGCGGAGCAGCGCGATCCGGTCGGCGCCGACGCGACCGGTCTGATCCTTGGCGAGCAGGATCGTGGCGTGGAGGGCGGGGTCCGTCATCCGACCTCCATACTCACTGGCGAATGTGGAAGGTAAGCCCGATCGTGCGCGGGTCGCTCGGCGTGGCGAGGATGACGGCAGGTCAGGCGAGGAGCGCTACGATCTCCGCCGCGATCTCCGCGGGTAACCGCGACGCGCCGTCCGTCACGGTCGACACCGTCGCCCAGCGCCCCAGCAAACCCGCCTCGGCCATCGCCGCATAGTTGGTCCGCACGCGGTCCTGCAGCCCGGTATCCGCCTCGTACGCATCGAACGCATCGTCGGTGTAGGACCGCTTGCGCTTCTTCAGGATCAGCCCACGGGCGATGTCGGCGGGGGTGTCGAGATACACCGAGAGATCAGGCTTCGGCAACGCGAACGAGCCTGTCTCGAGATCGGCGATCCAGGTCATCATCGCATCAGCCTCGTGCCGAGGCACCTGCGCCGCCTGATACGCCATGTTCGACGCGATGTAGCGATCGAACACCACCACCTCGTTCGCCGCCATCGTCGCCAGCAGGTGCTCGCGCGATTCCATCCGATCGAGCGCATACAGCACCGCCGCCGCTTTCGGCGTCGTACCGCGCGGGAGCGTGCCCGCCAGCATCGCGCCGAGCGCCCAGCCGCCGACCGTTTCGGTATAGCGCGGGAACGACATGATTTCGGCGGTGCGGCCGGCGGCGCGCAGCTGCTCGACCACCAACGCCGAGGCCGTGGCCTTGCCCGCGCCGTCGGCGCCTTCGATTGCCATTAGGAAGCTCATTGGAGAGCCCTAGCAAGCCTTACCGGCTCACCAAAGCCTGCAAATCGATGAGGCCCCGCAGCAGCGACGTGCCGCCCGGCGACGCGATGTAGCGCGGCGTCCAGTTCGGGCGGAACTTCTCCTTGTACGCGCGCAGGCCTGCAAACCCGTAGAAGCGTTCGCCGTGGCGGAACAGGAACGCGGCGACCTTGGACCAGGTCGGCGACAGCCGACGCGCCTCGATCCCCGACAGTGGCGCCATCCCGAGCGAGAAATGGCGATAGCCGTTCTCATGCCCCCACAGCATCAGCCGCGTGAACAGGAAGTCCATCCCGCCCTGTGGCATGTCCTTCGAATGGCGCATCAGGTCGACCGACAGTTCCTGTTTGTTGGGCGTACCCCAGACGTTGGCGAAGGCGACGACCTTGCCCTCGATCCGCACCACCGCGCAGTCGAACTTGGCCATATAGCCTGGCTCGAACCGGCCTACGCTGAAGCTTTTCTCGGCATGATCCTTGTCGGCCAGCCACCAGTCGGAGATCTGCTGCAACTCGGGGATGATCGCGGGCATCTCGGCAGCGGGGACGACCGCGAACTGCGCGCCCGCGCGTTCCGCGACCCGCGCCGCTTTGCGGACGCTGCGCATCTCGGGAGTCTCCAGCGTGAAGCCCTCGAGTTCGACGGTTGCCTCTTCGCCATATTTGACGAGCTTCAGCCCCATCTCGATCGCGATCGGCACGATCCTGAGGCCGATCTGGTAGAGCAGCAGCCGGCCCTGTGCGGCATCGGCGCGCGCGCGGATCGCCCAGAGCAGTTCTGACCACGCCTCGCTTGGGCCGACAGGGTCACCAAGCACGATCCAGCTCGCGCCCTTGACCTGGTACATCAGGAACGCATCGCCGCTGTCCGATACCAGGAAGCGCTTGTCGCCGGTGAAGGCGAGCATCGCGTCGGTGCGGTCGGCGTGCGCGAGTGCTGCCTGAGCCACGTCGTCGGGCAGCGTGTCGTGGACGACCGGCACCGGCGCCGCCGCAAACATCCGCCAGATCGCCGCACCGATCAACAGGAGCCCGACCGCGAGACTGGTGCGCAGGAACCGCGACGCATTGGCATTGGTCTCGAATTGCCACCACAGGTCGCTCGAATAGCCGACCCGGCGGTACGCGAAGAACCCGATCAGCACCGACAGACCGATCGCCGCGCCGACGCCGACCAGCCATTCGGGCGACAGCGGCTCGGCGGTCAGTCGCGTTCGCCGATAAAAGGCCGCGCGCGTCCATTGCAGCGCGACGGCGGTGAGCAGCAGGATCGTCGCCTCCTCATAATCGAGGCCCTTGGCGATCGATAGCAGCGTGCCCGCGACGAGCAGGGTGCGCGCCGCCCAGAACGCGCCGTCGAGCCGCCGGTACAGCCCAAGCGCAACGAACAGCAGCATCACCCCGACAAGGCTGGCAGCAACGTGCGCCATCTCGCTGATCGGCAGCGGCAGGATCGTCGCCAGCGTGTCCATCCGGCCGGGCGCGGCGGGCAGCGCACCCGACACGAGCAGCATCGCCCCGCTCAGGAACACCAGCACGCCGAGCAGCAGCGGCGCGAGCGGCAGCGCGATCGTCAGCGGATCGGTGCCGCGACCCTTGCCGCGATCCCGATTGCGCCATTGCCGCCCCTCGTGAAACGCCATCAGCATCGCCGCCAGGATCAGCGGCGCGACATAATAGATGATCCGGTAGGCGAGCAGCGCGGCGAGAACCGTGGCGTTGTCCTGCGGCATCGTCGCGATGATCACCGCCTCGAACACGCCGAGGCCGCCGGGCACATGGCTGATCAACGCGACGACGATCGCGACGGCATAGCCGAGGAACAGCACTGGATAGAGGTTTGGCGATGCGTTCGGCAGCAGCACGAACAACGCCGCGCTCGCCGCCGCGAGGTCGACGGTCGACACCAGCAGGAGCGCGATCGCCTGTCGCCAATTCGGCAAGGGCAGCCGCCAGCCGAACAGCCCGAGCGCGCCGCCATGCCGATAGCGCAGGACGAGCCCCAGCATCGCCAGCGGGATCGCGATCCCGATCGTCCGCTCAAGCAGCGGTGGCATCGTCCAGTGGACGATCGGCAGCATCCCGGGATGGATCGCCATCGACAGGCTGGCAACGGCGATGACCCCTGCCCAGAAGGTGACACCTGCAATCAGCACGACCCGCGCCACCGCCGCCTCGTCGAGACCGGCGCGGCTATAGACGCGGTAGCGCGCGGAGCCCCCGGTCAGCATCGCCAGACCGAGATTGTGGCTGATCGTGTAGCTGGTGAACGAGGCGACCGCCGCGGTCCGCCATCGCAAGGGGTGGCCGATCACCTTCAGTGCGATGGTGTCGTAGAAGGTGAGCGCGATATAGCTGACAACGGTCAGCGCGATCGACGCGGACAATTCGGGCCAGCCGAGCGCCGCGAAGGCCGCGCGCACCTCCGATAGACGGATCTCCGCGGTCAGCTTGTGGATCGCGGCGAAGCCCAGCACGGCGACGACCAGCACCGCAAGCGCGATCAGCGTGCCGCGACGATGCGCGATCCAGTCGCGGATACCGGCCATGTGCGTCAACCGCGGTGCCACGTCTGTGTCTTGCAGAAGAAGCCGCCGATCAGACAGCCCTTCACCGTGATCGTGTTCGTGTCGACCAGCTTCAGCGTCGATCCGAACGTGCGTCCCATGTCGGGGACGAAAATCTGCCCCGACCATGTGTCGCGTCCACTGGGGCGATACTCACGGAGCAAGGCAGTCCCGATCAGTTTCGGCGTGCCACCATCGCGGGCATCGGCCTGCGCCTCGTCATTGGCGCGGACGACCCAGCCGCAGAGTTTGTCGCCACACGCGCCCGTCTTCACGGCCACGCTGTTCTTCGGATTGTGCCAGATTCCCTCGACTGCAGACGCGGGAGCGGCAGACGGGGGAGCGGGGCTTCCCGCGATCATCGCGAGCGCCAACAGTGCAGCAACCATCAATCGATCCTCAAGCTGCGGAGACGAACCGCCATATCACGTCGTAGAGCGCATCGGCGTCGCGGTGAAGCGGATGCCCACCGGGCAGCGCGACGCGTCTTGCATTGGCCTGCGTTAACAGCGGGCAAAGACTATTCGTCTCGACGATACCCTGGACGCACAGCAGAGGGGCCCAGGTGAGGTGGCGCGCGGTGGGCAGCGCGGGCCTGGTCGGCGTCCAGAGATCGAACACTTCGCTGGGCGAGGCGCGGAACTGGACATTGTCCTCGGGCACGATCAGCGCGACGCGGGCGATTTTCGCGCGCAATGGCCGGGGCAGCCCGACCAGCCCGACATGGAGCATGTCCGCGCCGAACGACTGGCCGATCAGGATGACCTGGTCGGTATGGCCGAGCCGCAACGCGCGCTGTTCGGCACGCGCGATCAGCGTGGTGATGTCCGCGGGCGTCCGAGTTTTGCGCAGATAGGTGAGCGTGTTGACCGCGACCACCGGGACACCGTCTGCGGCCAGCCGCCGCGCGATCTCCGGCGCCATGCCGATCTTCAGCCCGAGGTCGCCACTCAGCAACACGACCGCATAGCCGCGCTGGGCTTTGGTCGGCGCGATGTCGGTAAACACAGGTCCACCGAAATAGCCGAGCCAGCCCATGAAGCCGACTGCGGCGACACCGAATACGGCAAAAGCGAGCAAGGATCGGCGAAACCACATCATTTGCAACCGATTGCGCCCGACCGGATGATCGGCACGTGGAGCAGACATGACGTTTTCGTCACGCATTTTGGCCGTATCGCACTTTGTCCGGGCGCCGAAAATGCCTGTTTGAGAAGCTCCACCCCGGCGAACGCCGGGGCCCAACTGGCAAGGTGGTCGTAACGGCGCGCCGCGCCTCGTTATTGCCGTCCCCCAATTGGGCCCCGGCCTTCGCCGGGGTGGTAGGTTCGGTGGAGCGTGAATTTCGCCGACGCGGTAGTTTGAAGGCGAGGCATTCGACACGTTTTGGTCGTTGCCTCCCGCCTCACCCCGGATCGTGCGCGAGGCGCTCGTGGTGGCGGATCACCTCGTCGATGATGAAGCGCAGGAATTTTTCCGAGAATTCGGGATCGAGTTGCGCGTCGGTCGCCAACTGCCGCAGCCGGGCGATCTGGCGTTCCTCGCGACCCGGATCGGCGGGCGGCAGGCCGTGCGTCGCCTTGTGGCGGCCGACCGCCTGCGTCACCTTGAAGCGCTCGGCGAGCATGTGGATCAGCGCCGCGTCGATATTGTCGATGCTCTGGCGGTATCCGTTCAGCAGTTCGTCAGCCACGCGAAGCACCCTTTCATTGGTTCGCCGCGCCTTTTGCGGGCGCGGACGACGAACGGCAAGGGGCACCAAGGGTTGCTTTGCGGGGGCATAGGCGGCAGAGGCTCGGGAAGATGAGCGCCACCGTCCACCGCCTCGAAACCGTACGTCCCAATCCCGAGTCCCAGCCGTCGCTGGACCCGATGGTCAAGCTCGTCTCGGGCGATATGGACCAGGTCAACGCGGTGATCCGCGGCCGGATGGAGTCCGAGATTCCGCTGATCCCCGAACTCGCCGGTCACCTGATCGCGGGCGGCGGCAAGCGGATGCGGCCGATGCTGACGCTGGCGAGCGCGCAGCTGATCGGCTATTCGGGGACGCAGCATCACCTGCTCGCCGCCGCGGTCGAGTTCATCCACACCGCGACCTTGCTCCACGACGATGTCGTCGACGGCTCGGACCTGCGTCGGGGCAAGCGCACCGCGAACATCATCTGGGGCAACCCCGCCAGCGTGCTGGTCGGCGATTTCCTGTTCAGCCGCAGCTTCGAACTGATGGTCGAGGCGGGCAGCCTCAAGGCGTTGAAGATCCTGTCGTCGACCAGCGCGGTGATCGCCGAGGGCGAGGTCAACCAGCTGACCGCCGCCCGCCGCGTCGAACTCGGCGAGGAGCGGTATCTCGACATCATCGGCGCCAAGACCGCCGCGCTGTTCGCCGCCGCCTGCCGGATTTCCGCGGTCGTCGCCGAACGCCCCGAAGCTGAAGAGGCCGCGCTCGACGCCTATGGCCGCAACCTCGGTATCGCCTTCCAGCTGGTCGACGACGCGATCGATTACGTCTCGGACGCGGACACGATGGGCAAGGACGCGGGCGACGATTTCCGCGAGGGGAAAATGACGCTCCCGGTGATCCTCGCCTACGCGCGCGGCTCGGCCGAGGATCGCGCGTTTTGGAAGGACGCGGTCGAGGGCCGCCGCGACAGCGACACCGACCTCCAGCACGCGATCCGCCTGATCCGCTCGACCCGCGCGGTCGACGACACCTTTGCGAGAGCGCGGCATTATGGGCAACGCGCGATCGACTCGATCGCCGGTTTTGCGAACGGCGACGCCAAGGATGCGATGATCGAAGCCGTCGAGTTCGCGGTCGCCCGCGCCTACTAGACCCTTTCGTTCGCCCTGAGCGAAGTCGAAGGGTCTGACCAGAGCGCAGGTGCTTCGACTTCGCTCAGCACGAACGGCATATTTCGTAGATACAAAAACGGCGGCCGATCGCTCGGCCGCCGTTGTTTCTAGAACCGGTTAGGGCTCAGCGGCACTTCACGTTGCCGCGGTCGACCGAGCGGCCGAGCAGTGCGCCGCCACCGGCACCCGCCAGCGTGCCGAGCGTGCCGCCACCGATCAGGTTCGCCAGCGCGCCGCCGCCGAGTGCACCGATCACCAGACCGGTCGTGCCGTCGTTGCGCTTGCAATAGGCGCGGCCATCGCGACCACGATAGATCCGGTCGTTACGGCCGAGGCGGCGCTCGCGGTACTTGCCGTCCTGGTAGCTGCGCGACGGATCCCAGTTACGGTCGTCACCACGCCAGTTGCGATCGCCACCGCGACGGTCGTCACCACGTCGGTCGTCACGGTCGCGACGGTCGTTGTTGTCACGGCGGTCATCGTACCGCTGGGCGGTCGCGGCGGTCGGCAGCATCGCCGGCGCTGCGACGGCGACCGACATCAACGCTGCTATAAGATGCTTCTTCATGAGATACTCTCCTGATCTGTGTCAGGGTAACCCGCGCCGCACCGGAAAAGTTCAAACCGCCAGATTCAGACGGTCGCCGCGTCCGCCATCGAGCAATCATGGCCGCTGCCCGTCTCGACCTGCAACGTCGCATGGCCGATCCCGAATGTGTCGTGGAGCATCGTCCGCGCATCGCTGAGGAACTGATCGCCCGGATGACCACCCGGCATGACCAGATGCGCGGTGAGGACGGGCTCCGTCGTGCTCATCGGCCAGATGTGGAGATCGTGGATTTCGGTCACGCCGGGCAAGCCGCACAATGCTTCGTCGACATGATCGAACTCGATCCCGCGGGGGACGGCGGACAGCGACATCTCGACGGTCTCGCGGAGCAGGCCCCAGGTCTGCCAGAAAATGAGGATCGCGATGACGATGCTGACCGCCGGATCGATCCAGGTGAAGCCGGTACGCCAGATCACGATACCCGCGATCACCACGCCCGCCGAGACCAGCGCGTCAGCGGCCATGTGGAGATACGCGCCGCGGATGTTGACGTCGCCCTTGCGCCCGCGCGCGAACATCCAGGCGGTGATCGCGTTGACCGCGATGCCGACGCCGGCGACCATCGATACGGTCAGGCCGGCGGTGGGGGCGGGATCGGAGAAGCGTTGCGACGCCTCCAGCACGATCGCGCCTAGTGCGACCAGCAGCAGCAGCGCGTTGGTCAGCGCGGCGAGGATAGTCGAGCCCTTCAGCCCATAGGTGAAGCGCTTGGTCGGTGCGGTGCGCGCCAGCATCGTCCCACCCCAAGCGACGACGAGGCCGAGCACGTCGGACAGATTGTGCCCGGCGTCGGCGAGCAGCGCGACCGAGTCGATCCGCAGGCCGACGATCGCCTCGACCGCGACGAACACGATGTTGAGCCCGATCCCGATCGCGAACGCGCGGTCGAACGAGGCGGGCGCGTGGCTGTGGCCCCCGTGCGAATGGCCTCCGCCGTGGGCCGCGTGCGCGGGGCCGTGGTCGTGTGAATGCCCGTGATGATGTCCGCCCAAGGCCCGCGCTCCGCTAAATCCGGCCGCCGCCTAGCATCGACGTATCATGAGATACTAGGACGCGCGCATTCTTAGTCGGTTGCGCCCTGTCCCCTCCCACTCCGTCACCCCGGCGGAGGCCGGGGCCCACCGTACCGCATACTCACCTGTTTCGGATGTGCGGAACAGTGGATGCCGGAACGAGGCTCCCGTGAGCGAAGCCGAAGGGCCCGGCACGGGGAAAGGATCACCCCTCGTTCGCGAGGGCCTTCAACCGATACAGCGCGTCCAGCGCATCGCGCGGACTCATCGCGTCGAT
>Ga0308170_10004412_pt1 | contig 11110 bp, 10 predicted proteins | sample PhyBR2_2_FD_202136 | JGI IMG/M metagenome (GOLD analysis project Ga0308170, IMG submission 202136) | Phyllosphere microbial communities from UC Gill Tract Community Farm, Albany, California, United States - DLSLSB.R2 | ecosystem: Host-associated > Plants > Phyllosphere > Unclassified | place... | reverse complement strand
CTCCCCCTCCTCTCCTCCACCTCGGCACCCGCACCCACCCAACACAGCCACCCTCTCGCCATCCTCCAGCAGTCGGACCACTGGACCCGCGTATCCCTCCAGTCCCGCGGCACCGCAACCCGCGGTCCGTCCCCTCTCTCCTCTCTCTCTCTCCTTCGAGACCCTGACGCCCCACCTCGCAGTCACCGGCGCCCTCCTCGGCACCCAGGCGGGCCGCGACGTCGAGATCTTCAACTCGTTCGAGCTCGTCGTCAACACCGACGACCACGGCAACCTCGAGCTCGACCACGCCTACTTTGACACGCGCCGCGACCAGTGTCCGTCCCCCCTCTCTCATTCCCTCCCTCTCCCTTCCAACGCACCCCCAGGCTGACACTCGACCACACACAGTCAAGCAGGTGTTCCCGACCCTCGACTTTCTCGGGTGGTACAGCGTCGGCCAGCAGCCCACGCCCGAGGACACGGCCCTCCACAAGCAGGTGCGTCCCTCCTCTCCCTCTCTTCCTCTCTCTCTCCCTCAAGCTCTCGATCCCTGACACCCTCCCTCCCCACACACAGTTCTTCGCCTACAACGAGGCGCCCCTCTTCCTCCAGTTCTCGCCCCCCTCCACCACCTCGTCCTCCTCCCCGCCCTCGAAGGACAAGGACCTCCCCGTCGCCATCTACGAGTCGACGCTCGAGCTCGTCGCCGGCCAACCCGAGCCCGTCTTTGTCCCCTGCGCGTACGAGATCGTCACGGGCGAGGCCGAGCGCGTCGCCGTCGAGGGCGTCAGCAAGCCCGAGGAGGGGACCGAGGGCGGCGCGGGCGGGAGCTGTGCGTCCCTCCCTCTCCCTCCTCTCTCTCTCTCTCTCCCGCCCTACCTCTCCTACACCCACTGACGCCCCGCCCCCCCTCCCCGCGCCCGCAGTGATCCTCACCCTCTCGACCCAGCGCTCGGCCCTCCACATGCTCGCCGACCGCATCGCCGTCGTCGTCGCCTACCTCGAGGCCGTCACGCGCGGCGAGGCGCGCGCAGACCCCGAGACGATGCGCGGCATCGCCGCGCTGCTCGGGAGCTTGCTTGGGAGCGCCGAGGGCGGCGAGGGGGCGGCGGGAGAGGGAGAGGGAGAGGGGGAGGGGGAGGAGGGCGAGGTCAGGAAAGAGGGGCTCAGGGGAGAGTTCATGACGGTGCGTCGGCGCTTTCTACGCGTCCCTGCGGTCCGAGGGTCTCCCCGAGGGAGGCAGGCGCTGACCGCTAAATGCTGCGACGCCGCCTCGCAGGAGTACAACGACGTCCTGCTCACGACCTACCTCGCGACGCTCACCAAGCAGCTCCAGACGGCCAACAACGTGCGTCGCTGCTCCCTCTCTGTCTCTCTCTCTTCTCCTTCCTCCCCACTCGACACCCTCACCTCGCCCGCCCGCCTCACCTCGCCCTCGCGCCTCCTCCCTCCTCTCGCCCCCACTGACCCCTCCTCCTTCTCCTCCCCTCTCTCCGCCTGCAGCTCCTCGACAAGCAGCTCCTCGCCCTGCCCTCGTCGACCGTCAGCGGCGGCGGCGGCGGCGGCGGCGGCGGCGGCGGCGGGTCCAAGGACGGCCCCAGCGGCGGATCGGGCTCGCGCGACCCATTCGGGTTCGCCGGCCGCGCAGGGCGCAGGCGGACGTTCGCGCATTAGCAGGCGAGCCGGGCCGTCCTTATCGTCGTGTCGTGTCGCGGCCGAGGCGCACGCCGTCGAGATCCGCTTTTGTTCCCCTGCTCAACCGCTTCGCCGCACCGACTGTTGCGCGCTCGCACCCCTCGTTTTTGTACCTAGCCTTTCCCTCCCGCCTCGCACCCTCTCGTCGTTCCTCCTCTCCCTCTCTCGCTTTGCACCCCCCGCCTCCTTCTGTACCCCGCGCCGCAGCCACTCGTCGTCGTCGTAGCTCGCCCTCTCTCAGCTCCTTTGCCCGCTTGAACCTTGCAGTCGCACTTTCCTCGTTCGCCTCTTTCCTCTCTCTCTCTCGCGCTCGCTCTCGCACGACCCAAAGCACGAGAGAGAGAAAAAAGCACCGCAGAGACTCCACTGCAAGCAGCTCACTCGGCCTCGCCTCGCCTCGCCCGCCCGCGCTCAGGCCCTCCTCGCGAACGGGCTCGCCCTCCCTCCCCCTCCTCCTCCGACGCTCGCGCCGAGCCGCGCCGGCGTCCCCATCCCCCCCTGGGCGGCAGCGCGCCCCTGGACGCCCGCGACGCGCGCCTCGAGGTCGCGCACGGCGCGGCGCAGCTGCTCGGTCGAGCCCTCGATCCAGGTGAGGCTCCCGAGGTGCGCGTTGAGGATGCTCGCGATCTGGGCGAGCGGGTCGTCCTGCCCCTGCTGGTGGTGGCCCTGCTGCTGCCCATCGGCGCCCGACGAGGCGTGCGAGAACGAGGGCGAGAGCGCGTTGAGCGTCTGGATGAGGCTCGTGAGCGACCCAGACGTCGAGTCGAGCGAGTTGCTCAAGTGCGCCGCGAGCTTGTACGCGCCCTCGCGCTCCTTCTCTGCGCTGCTCCCTCCTCCCGCGCCCGCTCCCGCGCTCGCGTGCACGCCGCGCGCCGAGGCGTTTGCGCCGAGCGCGCTCTGGTCGACGAGGTCCGGGAGCTGGGCCTCGTACGCGTCGAGGACCTGGGCGAGCTCGGCCTGCTGCTGCTCGATGTAGTCGAGCGACGACGTGACCGAGCTCTGGAGCGGCGACAGCGGCAGGACCGACTGGTACAGCGCCGAGATCTGCGGGCGGGGACCGACCCAACGAGGTCAGCTCACCTGCTCATGCACTACTCGAGCGGGCGCGACGACCACCGAGAGAGAGAGAGGGAGAGCGCGCCGACGCACCTGCTCGCCATTCTCGCGCAGCACCCGGTCCCACTCGCGCACCTCGCCCGCCACCTCGCCAAAGTCGCGCGCGCGCTCGTCGAGCTCGCCGCTCCACGCGTTGACAATCTCGTCGAGCGTCTTGCCGCGGAGGAGCGACGGCGTCGGCGCGGGCGGCGCCGTCGACGTGCCGGCGCCCAGGGTGGTGCCCGTCGTCGGCGCCGCGGGCGCGCCGAGGCCGAGGGAAGGCGCGGCGGGCGCGCTCGAGGCGGGCGGCTTGGCGCCGAACGTGAGCGCCGACGAAGTTGCCGGTGCGGCAGCGGCGGGCTTGGGCGCGCCGAACGAGAGCGCTGGGGCGGCGGGCGCGGCGGCGGGCGCGGCGCTCGAGGCGGTGGTGGTCGAGGTAGACGGCGCCGCGGCGGGCGCGCCGAACGAGAACGAGGGGGCCGAGGCGGCTGGTGCTGCGGCAGAGAGGTGCGAGGAGAGAGTCAGGACTGAGTACGAGGAGGGGAGGCCCGAAAGGACAAGGGCGCACCGGGAGCCGAGGTCGAGGTGGTCGGGGCGGCAGGAGGCTTGGCACCGAAGAGCGACGGCGCCGCGGGCGTAGCTGTTGCGAGGGCAAGCCGTCAGTCATACACCCAGTCGACAGGCGCAGAGACAGAGAGAGAGGCTGAGACGTACCGGCCGGGGTCGTCGACGCAGCATTGTCGGCCGGCTTGGCGCCGAACAGGTTGAGCGGCGCGGCGGGCGCAGCTGCAGCGGCGGGCTTGGGCGCGCCGCCGAAGAGCGAGGATGCAGCCGAGTTCGTGCCTGCGAGCAAAGGCCGGGCGTCAGTGAGCTCATGTGAGGGAGGGCGAGCGACGAGAGGGGGGAGAGCGAGCGCACCGGCAGCTGGAGCGCTCGACGTCTCTGCGGGCTTGGCGCCGAAGAGCGAGCCACCGGTAGTCGCGCCCGCGCCGAACAAGGGCTTGGGCGCCTCGGCCGGCTTGGGCGCCGCCGCCGCCGCACCGCCGCCGAAGAGGTTCGTCGCCGGCGGAGCCGCCGCCGGGGTCGACGACGCCGGCGCGGCCGGCGCCGCGGGCGCGCCAAAGCTGAACGTCGTCTTCTTGGCCTGGCCGCCGTCGCCCGCCTGCGCCGGCTCGGCCTCGCGCTTGGCGCCAAAGAGCCCGCCGCCGGTCGTCGCGCCTGCGCCGCCAAAGAGGGACGGCGCCGGGCCGGGCGTGCCCGCCGGCGTTGTCGTGCTGCCCGCCGCCGCCGCTGGTGGTGCGCCGAAGAGGCCGCCTGCCGGTGCGGCGGGCGGCTTGGCGGGCGTCGAGAAGAGGCTGCCGGCTGCGGGCGCGGCGGGGGCGGTGGACGAGGCGGGCGCGCCGAACGAGAAGCTCGGGGCGGTCGACGCGGCGGGCTTGGGGGCGGCTGCTGCTGCTGCGCCGCCGAACGAGAAGCCGGTCGGTGCGGCGCTCGTGGCCGGTGCGCCCGTGGCGGGCTGGCCGAAGAGGCCCCCTCCAGCGGCGGGAGGAGGAGCAGACGCGGGGGCGGCGCCAAACAGGCCCGCTGGGGCGGACGCTCCGGGTGCGCTGGTCGAAGTCGAGGCTGCGCACAATGAGCACCCAGTCAGCTGTGCTCGTGCGGCGGGGCGCGGGCGAGATGAGGCGGAGGGGAGCGCACCTGGGGGAGCACCGAACGAGAAGCCGCCGGCGGGAGCGGCGAAGTTGAAGGCTGTAGGGGGGTGGACAGGGTCAGCTACAGGGCCTCGAGTGGCAGGACAGGCGACTCACACATGGTGCTGAGGGTGGGAGGAGGAGGAGGAGCGCTCGCTCGTCGACCAACCTCGTCCTCGTCCTCGTCGCTCTTCTCCTCTCGCTCTGCCATGGCTCAGATCGGGACAGAGACTCTCACTCAGACCATAGCTCGCCTCCTGCCCAACGGTCTCGGCGCAAGAGGCGACGAGGAGCGCAACCCGGTCACGTTTCCCGCTCGCTCGCTCCACGTCCTCGTCGCCCTCAGCGGCAGCGTCGCTGCGATCAAGGCTCCGCTCATCGTCCGCCAACTCCTTCAGGTGCGCCCTCGCCCCCTCTCCAGCTCCCGTCCGCGTGTTGACGCCGGATCCCTCTCCCCGTGCAGCACGACCAAGTCGACGTCCAGGTCGTCGCGACAAAGGGCGCGACCCACTTCTTCGACGCGCAGGAGCTCGAGAAGGAACACGGCGGCAAGGTCAAGGTCTGGACCGACCAGGACGAGTGGGCGGTGCGTCCCACCTCGTCGTCCCTCTCGCGCTCGCGCCGAACGAGGCTGACTCGCCCCGGCGCACCTCTGCAGGGCTGGCAGAAGATCGGCGACCCGGTGCTGCACATCGAGGTGCGCTCCTGACCGGCTCCCGCGCCCGTTGAGCCCACACAAGGAGCGCTCGACGCTCACGCCTCGTCCTCGCGCAGCTGCGACGGTGGGCCGACGTCGTCCTCGTCGCGCCCTGCTCGGCTAATACGCTCGCCAAGATCACCCACGGCATCTGCGACAACATCCTCGTGCGTCCCCTTCTCCCCTCTCCCTCCTCGCTCCCCTCGTGCGCGCGCCCTGACCTCACCCACTCCCTCGCCCGCGCGCAGACCTCCTTCCTGCGCGCCCTGCCGTCCTTTGTCCCCGTCCACCTGTTCCCCGCCATGAACACGCACATGTACGCGCACCCGCTCACGGCCAAGCAGCTCGCCGTCGTCCAGGACGAGCTCGGGTACAAGGTGCACGGCCCGGTCGGCAAGAAGCTGGCGTGCGGCGACATCGGTGCGCTCTCTTGCTCTCTCTCTCGCCGTCAGCCTCTTCGCGAGGCCCATGCTGATGACGGTAAGGTGCAGGGATCGGCGCCATGACCGAGTGGAGCGACATCGTCCAGCTCGTCGTCGACGAGTACGGGCTCGAGCTGCGCGAGCCGTGAGCTGTCGAGACGAGCCTTCCTCTTTGTGCCGACTCGTTGTTGTACTCTCTTTGCATTCTAGTCATACCGATCGTGTCTAGCGACGAGTCTCGAGAGTGAGCCAGCGCGGCTCGCGAGGCGCGCTCGAGCCTCCTCCTCGCTCATCTCGAGCGCCAGCCTCTACGAGATCTCGCACGACGGAGAGAATGCGATGCAGTGTGCAATGCGAGGGATGCAGAATGCGGCTCTAGACCCGGCTCCTCACGACCCGCTCGACCAATTCGCGCTGCTTCTCCTCGAGCCCGCCCTTGCCCCTCGGGACGCGCCCGGCGCGGAATGCGGCGAGGAGCACGCGCCGCTCCCACTCGCCGAGGTCGAGCTCGCCGCGCTCGCCGACGACGTTCTTGACCGCGCGAGGGAGGCGCTGGTGGAACGCCGAGAGGTTCGCGTCCTGCGCGAGCGGCGCCTTGACCTCGACGGGCTCCTGCTCCTGCTCCTGCTCGGGCGCCGCGCCGCCGTCGCCGTTCGTCGCCGCCTCGCCGTTGACCTTGGGCGCGACCGGTACCGGCGCGCGCTTCTTCGGCACCTTGGCGCCGCCGCCGCCGCCTGAGCCCTTGACGAGCTCGGCGAGCTCGAGGCCCTGGAGCCGCTCGACCTCGTCGAGCGAGACGCCGGCCGAGGCGTAGTACCGCCCGAGGGCCGAGAGCGCAAAGTCGGTGCGCCCGGTTGAGATCACGGCGCAGCGGCGCTCGAGCTCGTCGACGACCGAGTCGGCGAGGCGGGACAGGAGGTCCTCGGACGACGACGACGAGGTGGCGAGGTCGGGCAGGTAGAACGACGGGTTGGCGTCGAGGCGGCGAGCGGCGAGGGTCCACGAGAGGAGGTCGACGAGGTCCTGGCGGTCCTTGATCCGGCCGTCGACGAGGTCGCCAAAGGCGGCGGCGGCGAGGAGCGGGTCGAGCGGGAGCGCCGACTCGAGGACGACGCCGTGCTGGAGGAACTTGTCGTACAGCTCGCTCTGGTCCTTCTGGCACAGGACGAGGAACTCTGCGCTCGACTCGGGCGACGGCGGGACGGCGAGCGACTGCATCTGCAGGACCTCGGGCATGCCGTAGTCCTCGATCTCGCGCTCCTCGTGCCCGTCGGCGCCCGTGCGCAGCGCGACGTACTGCGCGCTCATGAGCACGACGAGGCTCGCGCGCACGGGCAGCGTCCAGCACGCCTCGCGCGACGCGACGAGGACCCGGACGACGCCCGACCCGAACAGCTCGAGCGCGAGGCGCTGCTCGGCGGCGGGAAGGCCCTCATGGAAGACGGCGATGCCGTGCGTGAGGGCCTCGGCGAGGTCCGGGTCCGTCACCGTCTCGGCGTACGTCGCGACCGTCTCGAGCGCGCCGTCGGCGACGAACGAGCTCTCGAGGTCGCTCGCCGACTGGGTGATGAGGTCCTTGGCCGTCGCTCGGCACTGCGACCTCGACGGGACGAAGGCGATCGTGCCGCCCGATGCCGTGCGCATCGCGTCGTACGCCGGCTTGACCATCTGCCGCAGGAGTGCGAACGAGTGGGGCGACGAAAACGGCTGGAGGTTGGTCGTGAGCGCCGTCGTGCGCGTGCCCGGCGAGAATGAGTACGTCGCGTGCTCGGGCACGTCGAGCCACTCGGCGAGACTCGTCGCATCGGCGAGCGATGCGCTCGAGCCTACGATCCGCACGCCCGGGTAGGCCCACCGCAGGCGCGCGAGGACGAGCTCGTACGCCGGGTCGAGCGCGTGCAGGTCGTGCGCGACGATGAGGTCGAGGCTCGAGAAGGGCGAGGGCTCGCGGCGCAGGCGGCGCAGGAGCGGGTTCGGCGACGAGACGCCGATGGCGGGCGAGGCCGTGACGACGCTGTCGGCGTCGGCGTCGCGCGTGACGAGGTAGACGGGGATCGACGAGGTGCGGGTGAAGGCCTGCTTGAGGCGGAAGGTGACCTGGCGGGCGAGGGCCTTGCGCGGCGTGAGGAAGAGGATGCGGGACGAGGGCTTGATCCCGAACGTGCGCCTGCAAAAGCGCCGACGTCAGCCATGCTCGCGCAAGAAGGAGAGGTGAGAGGGACGCACCACATGGCGAGCTCGAGAAGGGTGCCGCGACTTGGTGCCGACGGCGAGCAGAGGAGGACGTTGCTCGACGAGTGGAAGACCGTGTGGAACGCCTGCGTCTGCGCCGGGTCGAGCGTCGGCGTCTCCTGGCCGTATAGGTCGCGCAGGTGCGGCTGCTTGGCGAGGGCGTCGCCGGTCGCGACGAGCGGGAGGTCGAGGAGCGGGACGTGCGGCGGCGCAACGGGCGGGAGGACGAGCCCGTCCAGGTCGACGAAGTGCTCCTCCTCGGCGCCGATCCAGCGGTCCGAGACGGCGCGCACGCACAGCGACTTGGGCGTCTTGGCGACGGGGATGGTGAAGGCGAGGTGGATCGTCGTCGAGTGCGGCCGAACGAGCGTGCGCGCGAGCTGCAGGATCGACAGATTCTCGTCGTCCTCGACCCAGACCCAGAACGCCTCGAGCGAGCCGTGCTGCTTCTCGGACCACTCGAACGCCTTGCGCAGCTCGATGCGGACGCGGAGGAGGTCGTGTGCGAGAGGTTGGAGCGACGCCGAGATGCTGAGGGAGGGGAACTGGCGCGCGGCGGCGACGGCAAAGCTGCCGAGGCGCGCGTTCTGGTGGATGAGGGCGCCAAAGTCGGCGTCGGACATGATGGCGATCTCGGTGATGGGGATGTCGTCGGCCCAGCGCTCGATATTGTACAGGAGGTCGGGCGGCAGGCTGAACTGGGCGAGCGGATGGCTGAACGGCCACATGCGCTCTGCGAGCGAGGAAAGCACCGAGTCAGTCGCAAGGACAAGAGGAGGAAGCAGCGCAGGAGGAGGAGAGAGGAGAGAGGGACGCACTCTCGATCGACTTGCTCATGTTGAGGAGCGTGAGCGTGACGGGCGCCCACCGCTTGGCCATGGCAATCTCGAGGAGCGCGCGCACGATGCGACTGGCGTTCTGCGCCACGTAGCCCGTGTCGGACACGAGCGCAAAGTCCTCGATGAAGGCGCGCGAGATGTAGGCCTGGAGGAGGACGTTGACCTTGCCGCCGCTCGTGTCGGTCCCGCCGCGGACCTGGCACGGGCACGACGTCTCGATGAGCTTTTTGAGCTCCTCGACCTCGTTCTCGCGGACCTGGATCTGCGCAAACTCGACGCTCGCCGCGATGAGGGCGAGGACGTCGGCCTCGCTCATGCGCGGCCTGAACATCTTGTTGAAGATCTCGATGCTCGCGTCGCGGATGTAGTACCGCGCGGCGATGCGGCCGAGGTCGGTCGGCGTGAACGTGCCGAGGTCCGGGTCGTGCTTGATCATCTGGACCTCGACGAGGCGCTTGGCGGCCGTGTTGATGAGGGCGAGGCGCTTGCTGCCGAGGAGCGGGTCCTGCTCGACCTCGGCGGCCGTCATGCCGTACACGAGCGGGTTCTTGCGCATTCGCACAAACAGGTAAGAGTAGCCGAGCCACCGCACGCCCTCGTCCATGTTAGTGACGGTCCCGAGGCTGATCTCGGCGTTGAGCGAGTCGACAAGGCCGGCGATGAACCTGCAGGAGGAGCTCAGAGTCAGCACGGCGCGCAAAGAGGGTTCAGAGAGGAGAGGACGACGTACTTGGACTCGATCGGGTGCTGCTGCGTGATGGTCGAGACTGCGAGGCGGCGAAGTGAAGGGGTCAGAGCGGGTTCTCGAGGGCGTGGTGCGAGAGGAGGAAGGGCGAGACGGACCGTAGTGGTCGAGCTTGTCGCTCGTCGTGCAGATGTAGCCGACGCCCTGGTCCTCGTACTGCGGGCGACCGGCGCGTCCGAAGATCTGGAGGACGTCGAGGATGCTCAGGTCGACGAAGGCGCCCTTGCCGGCGTCGTACACCTGCGTGCCCTTGATGACGACGGCGTAGGCGGGCAAGTTGACGCCCCACGCGAGGGTGGCCGTGCAGCACAGGACCTGGACGAGCAGGAGGAAGAGGACGGGGAGGGGAGACAGGGTCAGGAACAGCTCCTCGACGACGGCGACGACGACGAGGAGAATAGCGAGAGCGTGAGCGCACCTTGGTGACGTTGTTCTCGAACATGCGCTCCGAGATGTTGCGGTCCGAGCGGAGCATGCCGGCGTGGTGGATGCCGAACCCGCTCGCGGCGAGCTCCTTCATCTCGCGGTTGCGGCTCCCGGCGAGGTCGCGCTTGAAGCCCTGCCACTTGCTGTTCGTGTCGTCGCCGGCGCTCGGGTCGAGCAGGTCGATGATGCCCTCGGCGATGGCCTTCTCGCGCAGCGTCTGGGCCGTCTTGACCGTGTCCTTGCGCGCGTGGACAAACACCATGCACTGGTGGCCGTCCTTGACGAGCTGGGCGACCTTGTCGAACGCGGCCTGGTCGAGGTTGGTGCGCGACTGCATCGAACCCGGCTTGCCCTTGACGCCGACAAAGTGCTGCTCGAGCGGGACCGGGCGGAACGACGAGTCGAAGAAGAAGAGGCCGGTGTAGCGGTTCACGCCGAGGAAGTCGGCGACGTCGACATAGTTAGGGAGGGTCGCCGAGAGGCCGACGATGCGGATGAGGCTCTGCATGCTCTCGACCTGGCGCTGCGTGCGGGCGACGATCGACTCGATGACGGCGCCGCGGTCCTCGTGCAGGAGGTGGACCTCGTCGATGATGAGGAGCTTGACCTTCTGCTCGACGTACATGGAGTCAGTGAGTGGTCCTGAAGGAGAAAGACGAGCGCCGAGCAGGGAGAGAGAGGGAGAGAGAAGCAGACGCACCTCAGCCACGTCGCCGTCGCCGCTCCCTGCGCCCTTGCGCGTCACGACGTCCCACTTTTCCGGCGTTGTGACGATGACGCCCGTCTCGTCGACCTCCTTGCGCGTGAGCTTCATGTCGCCCGTCAGCTCGCGCACCTTGACGCCGGCCCACGCGAGCCGCTTGGCGAACTTTTGCGTCACCTCGGCCGCGAGCGCCTTGAGCGGCGCGACGTAGACGATCTTGTACGACGAGGCGGGAGGGAGAGAGGGCGGGGCCGAGAGCGAGGTGAGGGGTTGAGAGGCGAGCTGCGACAGGCAGCGCAGGATCGTGAGGAGCGCGACGTCGGTTTTGCCCTGCGCACTCGAGCAGGTGTCAGCGAGAGGTGCTCGAGCGCGTCGATCCGTGCAGGAGAGAGAGAGGGGGACGCACGGCACCAGTGGGAGCGCAGACGAGCATGTTCTCGTTTGACTTGTAGCCGACGGGGAAGACGATCGACTGGAGCCGGTTGAGCGTCTTGTAGGCCTGCGCACGAACAGGGACGAGTGCGATAGGCTCAGCAGAACGTCCTCGTGCAGGAGAGGGGAGAGAGAGGACGAGGCGACGCAC
>Ga0308170_10004407_pt1 | contig 11115 bp, 7 predicted proteins | sample PhyBR2_2_FD_202136 | JGI IMG/M metagenome (GOLD analysis project Ga0308170, IMG submission 202136) | Phyllosphere microbial communities from UC Gill Tract Community Farm, Albany, California, United States - DLSLSB.R2 | ecosystem: Host-associated > Plants > Phyllosphere > Unclassified | place... | reverse complement strand
TACGATCTGCGCTGCCTGCTCGAAATCGTTCTTTGGGTTTGCCATCCCGCGAGAGTGCCTGACCTGTGGCGGATCAGCAATGACGTAGGTATTTGGCAAGGGTTGGGTGCCACATGGCACATCAGGGGGTCGGTACATAGAACGGACCCAGATATACGCTAAGGTTTCGCCGGGCCTTCTACGGCGCGGGTCTGGCGGAGCGGCCTGAGGGCTTTCGATGGCGCGTCGGGATCGGTCCAGAGATAATCGCCGGTGAGGTTGATGTGCTGCCAGCCGAGCGGCGAAAGGTGTTGCAGCAGGTCCGGGGAGACCGGCCGGCCGAGGTTGGCGAGATGCTTCCGGGCGGCTTGCAGGTAGGTCGTGTTCCACAGGACGATGGCACCTGCGACGAGATTGAGCGCGCTCGCCCGATGGCTCTGCGCTTGCAGCGCATGGTCGCGGATACGGCCGATCCGGTGGAAGAAGATGGCGCGTTTCAGCGCATTTTCGGCCTCGCCCTTGTTGAGTTCGCGGGTAGCGCGACGCCGCTGTTCGGGCTGCTCGATCCAGTCGAGCGTGAACAGGGTACGCTCGACGCGGCCGATCTCGCGCAATGCGAGTGCCAGGCCGTTGGCGCGGGGATAGGAGCCGAGCCGTTCGAGCATGATCGACGCGCTCACGACGCCGGTGCGGATCGATGTTCCCAGACGCAGCACGTCGTTCCAGTGCGCGGCAATCAGGGCTTCGTCTATCCCGCCCGCGACCAGCGGCGCGATATCGGGTCCGGGCTCAATGCCGTCGAACAGGTGCAGACGGCGCGCGGCGATGTTCGGGATGCGCGGCGCGAATCGAAATCCGAGCAGATGGCATAGCGCGAACACATGATCCGACACGCCCCCGCCATCGACGTGGTGCTCCTCAATATGCAGATCGGCACCGTGGTGGAGCAGCCCGTCCAACACCTGCGCGGCCTCGCTCGCGGACGCCGAGATGACGGTGGAATGGAACGGCGCGTAGCGATCCGAGACATGGCTGTAGAAGGAGACGGCAGGCTCTGCCCCCTTGTGCGGATTGACCGCGCCGGTTGCCTGGGCGCGGCGATCGAGCGGGAAGTTCTGACCGTCCGAACTGGACGAGGTGCCGGACCCGAACAGGGCGGCGAGTGGCGCGGTATGCTGGGCGTCGACCAGACGAGCGAGAGCGCGACCGTAGGTTTCCTCGCGCAGATGCCATGAGGCGAGCCAACCAAGCTGGCGCTGGGTCACGACATTGCAGGCTTCCGCCATGCGCGTGTGGCCCAGATTGGTCGCATCCGCGAGCACCGCCGTCAGGATCGCACGCGGTTCATCGGCGACACGGCCACTTTGCAGATGCGTGAAGCACTGGCTGAATCCGGTCCATCGATCGACTTCAGCAAGAAGGTCGGTGATGCGGATCGCGGGCAGATGGGCATAAAGCGGTGCGAGCGCGGTATCGGCTTCTTCGGGCGTGATCGCCTTCAACGGCGAAATCCGCAGCCTGCCGAGGCTGAGCTGCACGTCTTCCAGCGCGTCCGTCTCCGCCTTTCGCTCGACCTCGGCCAATCGACGGGCAAGGCGGGCGCGTCGTTCGGCCAGCCAGACACCGGCCGTATCCGGTGCCGGGATCGGCAAGGGACCGGCCGCGCGCATGGCAGCGAAGACGGGACCGGAAATGAGTTGTTGTTCGACGGCACGATAGCGCCGGCTTCCCTCGACCCACATGTCGCCGGCGCGCAGCCGGTCGCGAAGCTCCACCAGCACGCACAGTTCATAGGTCCGGCGATCAGGAAGGCCGGAGCCGATCGTCCGACGCCAGGCCTGTCGGATGAAGCCGACCGGCGCATCGGACGGCAGTTTTCGCAAACGACCGAGATGAAGGTCGCGGATGATCGCAACCGCTCGCGCGAGCGCATGGCAGGCCGGCACCGCCCCGAACGTGAACGACGCGATGAATGAGGGGCCGACCTGTCGGAGAACGGGGTAGTGGGTCGCGGCGATCGTGACGGGATCGACGGCATCGGGGCGGATCAGCTTGCGGGCTTCATCGACCTCACGGCCGAGATCGTCCCATCCGATCGCGGCCTCGACCGCAGCGGCGATGTCGCCGCCCGACACCCTGGCGGCAAGCAGGGCATCGCCGAGCCGGGCGAGCAGCCGGATCTTGCCGTTGATGGTGCGCCGGTCGCGCTTGAGCGCGGTGTCCGCGCTGTTCTGCTCGCGCCGGAACATCTGCCCCAACAGGCGGTCGAACATCAGCACCGCATCGTCGGTGAGCGTGACGATAGTTTCGAGTATCGTCGCCACCAGGACCGCGCGACGCCGCGTCGCTTGCAACGTTCGGACATGTTGCGCGGTCAGCCGCGCCCCTTGCTGACAGAGGCGTCGCAGGCGCTCAGGGTGGATGCCCGTAGCGATATCGGGATCGATCCCGATATCGCGGAGCAGCGCGAGCCGCTGGGCGATGATGGCGAACGTCTTACGGCCCGGCTTGCCGGGTGGCTGTCGCACCCATCCGAGGCTGCTCATGTTCGTACCGGCATGATGCAGGAGAAGGGCATCGAGCAGACGGCATTGACCGGTATCCAGCCCTCGGGTGAGATGGTCGGCGACATGGCGCTCGGCATCGAGCAACCCCTGCGCGACCATCCGTTCGACCGCACTGATGCCCGGCATGATGATGCGCCGTCGCCGGCACTCGCCCAGCAGCAACCGCGCCAGCCCGGCACCGCTGGTCGTCGTCAGCGCGATCGGCAGGAGCCATTCCTGCAATGTCGTTCGCAGCGGCCGACTGAGCGGCGAAAACCCGAACGCATCGCGCAGCGCATCGAGTTGTTCGTACCGGGTCGGGCCGCGTGTCGCGTAATCGGCCAGCACCTCGGCCGCGACCTGCAATTGCTCGGCGACGAACGCGAGTGGGGTGGCGGGGATCAGTTCACCGGGGCGGAGCAGGCGACCGGGATAGCGCAGCGCGCAAAGCTGGATGGCGAAACCCAGCCGGTTGTGCGGCCGCCTCCGGCGCACGATGACGGCCAGGTCGTCGTGGCTCAACGTCCAGTGCTGGACGAGTATGGTTTCGTCGTCGGGAAGCGCGAGCAGTGCCGCGCGTTGTTCCTCCGACAGAACGGCGCGACGCGGCATTGGCTCAGACCTTGGCGGGCGGGGTCCAGCCGATCCGGGCCAGCGTCCCAAGGAGGGTCGAGCGCGGCACCTTGAAGGTGCGACAGACGGACGCCTTGCTGGCGCCGCCATCCAGCGCGGCGGTGATCCGTTCGAGCGTTTCGGCGTCGATCATCGGCGGACGCCCGCCCTGTCGGCCCCGGCGCTTCGCGGCAGCGAGCCCCGCCATCACCCGTTCGCGCGTCAGCGCCCGCTCGTACTGTGCCAATGCACCGAACAGTGAAAACAGCAATTCGCCATGCGGGGTGGTCGTATCCATCGCTTCCGTCAGCGATCGGAAGGCGATGCCGCGCGCCTTCAGGTCGGTGATGATCGTCAGCAGGTGCGGCAGCGAGCGTCCGAGCCGGTCAAGTTTCCACACGATCAGCGTGTCGCCTGCGCTCAGATAGTCGAGACAAGCTTTCAGCCCCGACCGATCGTCGCGCGCGCCGGATGCCTTATCGGTATGGAGATGCCGATGATCGACACCGGCTGCGACCAGCGCGTCGCGCTGTAGATCGACCGTCTGGCGGTCGTCGACCGACGACACCCGCATATATCCGACCAGCATGTACGACAAACCTCCGAACGCATGTTCCCACACACTCTATCAAAGCGACAGGGTTTGTCGATTGTTATGGGCGGAGGCGCGTGTGGTTCGGCGAAGGCACAGGTCCGGGGTGTCGCTTATCATGTGTTTTCCGACACTGGCGGGGCTAGTCGGCGCTTAAAAACGGCAGGGCCGTTCACGCCCACACCCGGACGCTCGGGTTAGTAATTCGGAGTCCCGGTAGTAGTCATTCGTTCAGTGGGATTATGGGGAACTTTCCAGACATGAGTTGCAATCGGGGCGCTCGGGATTGGTAAAGCTGTCTAGTTACGGCCAATGGGCAAGCGCGGTAAAATGGATCGCAAAAGCGATTACGCTGATATAATCTGGCATCGGAGGTAAATGCAGAAATGGAAAGTAGCCGTCAGCTGGAGAGCATCGCCCTCGCAATTGCTCCAATGCTAGCGGCTTCTGTATCCGAAGTATGGATCGTGGCAGAAGTTCATGACGACTGGATACAGAGGCGCTACGATGTCGTGTGCAACGGTAAGCTTGTTGAGGGGGTGGAAGGTGAGAGAACCATGAACCGATCCGTCAATGATGCTCTATCCGCCCTAAGGCGTGACATGCTTAAAGAGAGTCAGGAAGATTGGCATCATTGCACCTATGTTTTGAGGTCTGACGGAATCTTCAAAATGGAGTTCGATCGTAGCAGACCGCCGAGCGTGTGAATGTAACGATAGATACTCCTGTAAAAGGAGGCAGCGCCACAGAATGTCGGCCATCGCCAGCACCTTCCCGAAAGCCGCCGTTCCGCTTTCCTGCCCAACCCGGACATTCCCGAAATTCGATCCAGACCGTGCGAAAACTCACCGCCGCCCCCGATACAGACGTGATGCTCGAAACATAACGTCGCCAGATATGGCTGCGACGCAAGATAGCCAATCACCTGGCAACCGACACGCAGCTATATTAGTACGCTACATTCGGGGTTGGAGTTTTCGCACGGTCTGGATCGTTTTCGAGAAAGGTTTCGTGCCGCAACCAGCCGGTTTTGACACCTGTGAAGGCGGGGGATCTGCTAACCTCGATAACTTATTCGGCATGATCCTTTTTAACATTCGATGTGCTGAAAGCGTGTGGGTATCGTTGATCATCCATGGCCAACGAACGACTGTCATTGACCCGTGATTTCAACGGCCCATTCGTTCACGGTGCGGACCGGTTGGAGCATAGCGCCAAGCAGCAAGCAGATAGCGCCGATCGGCGCACGGAGCTTGCTGCCGATCGAACAGTCATGGCAGCGGAGCGCACCTACGCAGCCTGGGTCCGTACCGGGCTTGCCGCTCTAGCCGCAGGAATTGGCGCCCGCGCATTGCTTGAGAACATCGTGCCCGGCTGGCTTGCCGGTGCGACCGCAACCGTCCTGATCCTGTTCAGCGGCTTCTGCTTCGTTGCAGCGGTCTGGCGTGAAATGATTCCTATCGCCCCACCGCGGCCCGACACTCAGCGACTGCCGGCTTGGTTGCTGATCTCTGTGAACGGCTTCCTAGCGATTGCCGTCTTGGCGGCACTCGTCGGGATTTGGCTGCAATAACCGGCGTGACTATCGCCATTTTACGGATTCTGCTTGCATGACCACGCCGCAACTTATGTCGATTGGCCTGCTGATTGGCATGATGGGCCTCTTTCTTTGGGGCCGATTTCGCTATGATGTCACGGCCATCATCGCCCTGCTTGCCGGGCTGTCGCTGGGATTGGTGAAGCCCAAAGCGGCATTTACTGGCTTTTCCGATGACATCGTTATCATCGTTGGATCGGCGCTGGTGATCTCATCGGCAATGCAGCGTTCCGGCCTAATCGAGAGCGCGCTCGGGATACTGGCGCGGCGCGTGACACGCGTCCGGTCGCAACTCGTGGTGCTGACTACGGCAGTCGGGGTATCGTCCGGGCTCGTAAAGAACGTCGGTGCCTTGGCTATGCTGATGCCGGCAGCCGTGCAGACGGCGAAGAAATCGGACACTAGCCCCTCGGTGTTCCTGATGCCGATGTCGTTCGCTTCGCTCCTTGGCGGGTTGATGACCCTCGTTGGTACGTCGCCGAATATTATTGTCAGCAGAGTACGAGAGCAGATGACCGGTGAGCCGTTCGGCATGTTCGATTATCTGCCAACGGGGCTGGGCCTGCTTGTGGTCGGCCTCATTTTCCTGCGTTTCGGCTACCGCCTCCTGCCCAGGGAACGCCGCGCAGCGCCGACCATGGGCGAAGCTCTAAACATCACGGACTATGTCACTGAGGCGACCATCCAAGACGGATCGCCCGCTGTCGGCGAAACGGTTGAGTCCTTCATCGACCGTCATGATAATGAGGTGACGATCGCCAATGTTGTCCGTGACGATGTGCGCACGAGCATTACGGCCGAGTTCCTTCTGGCTGCCGGCGACACGCTGATCTTGGGCGGTGACCCGGATACGCTTGAGCGTGTCATTGCGGGTGACCACCTAGCACTTGCCGGACAGCATCGTGACCTACCGGAAGGCAGCGAAGATGATGAGGTTGGCGTCATTGAGGCGGTCATCACCACCGGCTCCGTGTTGGTCCGCCAGTCCGCTGGACGACTGCGGCTTCAGCAACGCTATGGCGTCAATCTCATCGCGGTATCGCGCGCCGGCAAACGGCTGACCAAGCAGCTCAGCGAGACCGTCTTGCGCGCCGGCGATGTCATTGTTCTTCAAGGACCCCTCACACTCTTGCCGGAACGCATGCGTGACCTCGGTACGCTGCCGCTGGCAGAGCGTGCCCTGCGTCTGGGAAGTTCGAAGCGTCGCTTCCTACCACTTATCATCCTCGCGGTGGCGATGACCGTAACCGCGACCGGCTATGTGCCTGTGGCCGTCGCCTTCTTCGCCGCTGCCGGTCTAATGATGGCGACCGGAGCGCTACCGCTGCGAGATGCCTATGATGGCGTCGAATGGCCAATTCTCATCATGCTGGGCGCGCTCATTCCGGTCAGTGAAACCCTGCGCACCACCGGCGCGTCGGATGTACTCGCGACCTCGCTTGCCCATCTGGCGGCCTCCTTGCCGCCATGGGGCGCGGTCGCCCTGATCCTCGTAGCGGCGATGGCTGTGACGCCGTTTCTCAACAATGCCGCGACGGTCTTGGTGATGGCGCCAATCGCGGCGGTGTTCGCGCATGACCTCGGATATCGCCCCGAAGCCTTCCTCATCGGGACCGCTATCGGGGCAGGATGCGATTTCCTGACGCCGATTGGGCATCAGTGTAACACCTTGGTTTTTGGTCCTGGGGGCTACCGCTTCAGCGATTACGCCCGGCTGGGCGCACCACTATCGGTTCTGGTGGTCTTGGTTGGTACGCCTCTAGTGATGTGGACTTGGCCACTGCACTGATCGCCGGGTACTGTTGATGGGCAGCATGGCCAAGCCGCAGGCGTTCGAAGATACTGAATGGCGTCCGTGGCGAGGAAGCGTACCGGGCGGCTCGGAAGGTTGTGGCACCGCAGATGTAGCAGGCGTAGGCGGCTTCATGCGTTTTTTCCACTCGCGGGCAGCCATGCCCGTTCTCATCGTCCTACTGCTTGCAACAATCACGGCAGCTGGACTGGCGACGTCTTGGACGCTGTCGATTGTGATGTGGCTTTCGAGCGCCGTTCTCGCCGCAGCCCTGTTTGCAACCTTGATGCAGGACGCCGACTGACATGGCTTCAGCGCCACTGATCGATAGCGCAGCTAGTCCACCTGGATCTGGTCGGGTGGCGCCATCGTGGCTCCGTAAAGCTTTTCGATCCAGCGAAGCTGCACTCATCGTGCTGGCCATCATGATCGGCAGTGCAGCCGGATTGCTCAGTGTCGTCCAGGGTACGCTCGCACAGGCGATGCAGCATCTGCTTTATGCCTTGTCGCCGGATGAAAGGCTGAGTGCGGCCACGACGATCCCTTACCTTGCTCTACTTGCCCTGCCGGCTGGTGGAGCCGTCCTCGCACTCTTCTCTTGGGTTACTCATGCTCGCCGGCGCCGGATGGTCGACGCTGTAGAGGCGAACGCCCTTCATGGTGGTCGCATGTCATGGTCCGACAGCCTCGTTATCTCCGGGCAAACGATCCTTTCCAACGGCTTCGGTGCGTCTGTGGGGCTTGAGGCGGCGTATGCGCAGTTGGGAGGGCTCGTCGCCTCGCTCAGCGGCAACTGGTTTGCGTTACGCAGGTCCGATCTGCGCATCTTGGTCGGCGCCGGAACGGGCGCCGCCATCGCAGGTGCATTCGGGGCTCCATTAGCTGGGGCCTTCTATGCCTTTGAGATCGTAATCGGGGCCTATACGATATCAGCGCTGGCACCTGTCGCTGCGGCGTGCCTGGCGAGTGTCCTTGTGGCGCAGGCGTTTGGTGCTCAACCGTATCTGGTTGCGGCTAATGCAGGCGAACAGATCGAGACGTTCCACTACCTTCTCTACGCCGGTCTTGGGGCCTGTGCCGCTGGCGCTGGTATACTGCTGATGCGGGCTGTTGCGGAGATGGAAGCAGCTACACGCAAACTGCCGATACCCTCGATTTGCCGGCCGATATTGGGCGGTCTTCTGCTCATCCCTCTGGCGATGCTCACGCCGCAAATTCTCTCTGCTGGTCACGGCGCCCTCCACCTCAATCTTGAAGCCGAGGTATCGCTGCGCTTCCTCGCCGCCATCTTCGTCGTCAAGTGCGCGGCCTCCATCATCTCACTTGGCTTTGGCTTCCGCGGTGGCCTGTTCTTCGCATCCTTGTTCTTGGGCAGCCTGCTGGGTCACCTGTTTGCTGGTTCACTCGAATGGATTGTCGGATCGCCTGTGATCGACCCGCACAATGCGGCCCTGGTGGGGATGGCCGCATTAGCGGTCGCCGTAGTTGGCGGGCCGATGACGATGGCGATGCTAGTCCTTGAGGCGACCCACGACTTCTCCCTTGCCGGCGCGGCCATTGCAGCATCGCTGGTCTCGTCCACCATCGTCCGCGAGCTGTTCGGCTATTCCTTTTCTACGTGGCGCCTGCATCTCCGGGGCGAAACCATCAAAAGCGCCCGCGATGTCGGCTGGGTCAGAACGCTTACAGCGGGCAAGATGATGCGACGTGTCGAAAGGGCTACGCCGTGCAACACGACGATCGCCGAGTTTCGTCGGGCGTTTCCGCTTGGTTCCACAAGTCGGGTCCTACTAGTCGATGACCACGAAAATTATGGCGGTATCGTACAGACTGCCAGTGCATTTGCCGAAGAGGTCGATCAGAAGGCACCGATCGGGTCGCTGGCGATCCACACGGGTCTCGCCCTTACGCCGGATTCAGACATCAGAAGCGTCATGACTACGTTCGATACCGAAGGTGCGGACGAACTGGCGGTAGTTGGAAGCGACGGGGCAGTTCTCGGCATCCTCTCCGAGAGCTATGCGCGACGCCGCTACGCAGAGGAATTGGACAAGGCGCAACGTGAGTTGTTTGGAGAAAGCTGACCAGCCGGCACGCAGCAAACGCTTCGTCCTACCGGTCTCGCTTAAGCCGGGCTTCGATTTTGACCCAGAACATGCCGCATCGCAGACCCATTCCGGCGAGTTGGGCGCCATGTACTGACATCAGCTCCGCACCGCGGCGAAACTGTTCAACCGGCACGGATATGGCGACGAACAGCCCGGCGTAGAGCAGCTGCGACATGATCGAGTGGATCACGACGGCGACCCCCAGCACTATCAGGCGGGCAGGCACGGAAGGCCGATGCGGCGCCGGATCGGGGCCTGTAATGAGCTAGGCGTAAAGGCATCCTGCTGCGACGAAATGGAAGTGCACCAGGTAGTGGAGCGCACCTGCCCTCTCTAAAGCAGCCAGTCCGCTTTCCTTCCCATTGTCGGCATTCAGCGGCCCGATATGTAGAAAACCCAGTCGTAATCACCATTGTGCGACAAACAAGTGCTTTCCGACACTCTCGAGACGTCGTGTCGACCTAGCCCAGCGTCATGCCGAATATACCGGACACGGACAGCGGGGCGCAGGTTTCACCGGAATCCTCATTTTTGCACCTGAACGACAGCGCCCGGCATCATCGGGTCGCCCGGAGCAATGACGAGGTAACGGCGCATGTCGCCTTTCGCGTCGCTGACGATCTGGCGGAGCGGTCCGAGCGTGTTTACTATCGCGCCGCCCGCCGGATTGGTCATGAACTTCGCCAGAGGCTGGATCACGCCGCTGCCGTCAGCGTGGGAGGATAGTCCAAGGACATAGGGCATCTTTGGGCTGAGGCCCGCAACCGCCGCCTGCAAAATCTGGACCTGGCCTTGATCGAACAGCGTGACCTGGCTGCGCCCAGTCCCGGATAGAGTCAGCTGGATCTTCATGCCGGCCTGCGCGAGCGGCACCAGGTTTGCACGGCCATCGCCTACCGGCACCGCGCCGGGAACATATGCCACGCCTTGCGGCCCCTGACCGATTGGAATCGTCGCGATGACGGTGTTGCTTGCTGTGTCGATCGCCGCGACCGCATCGGCGTTCTCCAGCCCGACATACATCCGCGTGCCGTCGCCCGACGGCCATAGGCCGTGCGGGAGCGCGCCGACCGGGATGCTCGCCACCTGCACAAAGTCAGTGGTGCGGAACACCTTCACGACATTCTCGGTGCCGACCGTCACAAAGGCGAACTGGCCGTTCTTGGTGCGGGCGATATTGACGTGGTTGGTGATCGCGCCGGTATCGAACGTCTTGAGCACTGCGAAGGGTGGCTTGGCGTCAAACACCATGACCTTGCCGACGTCCTTGAGCGTCAACCAGACCTGCTTACCGTCGGGCGTCGCGGCGATGTCAGGGCAGAACGGGCTCGCCTGCTTGACGCGACCGACGATCTTCTTCGAGGCGGTGTCGATCACAACTGTCTCGGGCGAGAAGCTCGAACAGACGTAACCGTATTTCCCGTTTGGCGAAAAGATCGTCATGCCGGGGCCATTAGGAACGGGGATGCGCGTGGTCGGCGCGAAGGTCTTACCGTCGAGCACCTGGATATAATCCTCGCCGCGCACCGCGACCCAGACTTCGCGACCGTCGGGACGGAAGAACGCCTCGTGCGGCGAGCGACCGACATAGGTGGTGTGCTTCACGGCATTGGTCGCAGTGTCGATGAACGTCACCGAGTTCGAGCCGATCGAGATCACCGCCAGCGTCTTACGATCAGGCGAGAAGCCCATGCCGTGCACGAGCAGCTGTCCTTTGTAGAGCGGGCTGAGGTTCGAGGGGGTCTGGTCGCCGAGCTTTATAACGCCGAGCAGCGTGTTGGTCGACGGATCGATCACCGACACGGTGTTGGAGAACTGGTCCGAAGTGTAGAACCGATCGTGCGCGCTAACAGGGATGTCGGGGGTCGCGTTCGGTACCTGCTGCGCAA
>Ga0308170_10004406_pt1 | contig 11117 bp, 7 predicted proteins | sample PhyBR2_2_FD_202136 | JGI IMG/M metagenome (GOLD analysis project Ga0308170, IMG submission 202136) | Phyllosphere microbial communities from UC Gill Tract Community Farm, Albany, California, United States - DLSLSB.R2 | ecosystem: Host-associated > Plants > Phyllosphere > Unclassified | place... | reverse complement strand
CCCGCGGTATTTTCGAGTGCGTTGCCGCGGCCGGTACTGGTGATGATGCCGGATCCCAGCGTCAGCGCGCCGGCGCCGGTGTCGACCAGCACACCGTGCGCGGCGCCGCCGCCGGTAAAGCTGCCCGCGCTCGTTACCGCCGCGCCGTTGGTCAGCCGCAGCGCGGCGACGCCGTCGCCGACCGAGACTTGGGACGTGCCTGTGCCCGACAGTGTCGAGCCTGCGCCGTCGATCAGGATGCCGGTGCCCGATGCCAATGCGATCGCGCCGGCGTTGGCAAAGCTGGCGCCGTTCGCGATGCGTACGCCGGTTCCCGCACCGCCAATGTTGCCGCTGTGGGTTCCGGTTGTGCCGGTGCCGGACAGGTCGATGCCATAGCTTGCGCCGCCGCCGAGCGTGATTGCACCGCTGTTGGTAACCGCCGCGCCGGTGGAGGCGACGATGCCGGTGGCGCTGGTGCCGGTAAAGGCGATCGTGCCGGCGTGCGCGAGCTGGGCGCCGTTGCGCACGACATAGCCGGTGACCTCCATGTTGGACGACGTAAGGTTCGCCGCCGTCGTCAGGCGGGTTCCGGCAACCGGGACGCCGACCGCTGCACCGTCAAGGTCGTGCGCCTGGCCGTCGACTATGGCCGCGGTGGTGCCGTTCCCGGTCAGCTGGAGACCGCTGCTCGCCGCGAGGATACCGGTCGCGCCGCCTTCGACCACCAGCCCGGTCGCACCGGCGCCCGAGACGGTGAAGCGCGTGTCGGTTGCGTCGATCGTCGTTCCGGTCGACACCCCGGTCGCGACGATGCCGTAAGCGTTGGCGCCGGAGACGACGAAGCTCTGCCCTGCGCCACGCGCGAACGCGCCGCCCTCGACCCGCAATCCGGTTGAGCCGACGGTGTCGACGGTCGTCAGGCCCCCGCCGGTGATCGCCGACCCCGCGCCGAGCGCGTAATAGCCGATCTGGCGCGCGCCTTGAAAGTCGACCCCGCCGGTCGTGCCGATATCGACTATGCCGCCGCCGCGGACATGGATGCCGATCGCGCCTTCGCCCAGCAAGGTGACCGCGCCGTTCTGCCGCGCCGAGGACGATGCGTTGGCGACGTAGATACCAAAGTTTCGCAGACGATCGACCGAGATGCCGCCGCCAACCACGATCGCGCCGTCATTGACCGCGCGGGCCGAACCGCCGTCGACACTGTTCTCGACGAGCAGGCCGACGCCATTGACGCCGCCGACGGTGATGACGCCGGTCGCGGCGTTGGTCGCCTGCACTGCGCCCGCGACGCTGCTGCCGCGGACCGCGATGCCAACGTTGCGTGCGCTTGGGCCCTGGGTGGCGGTGGGATCGATCGTGATCGCGCCCGTATTGACCGCGACATTGCCCTGGCCGCCGACCAGCATGCCCGTGGCGTTCTGCGCCAGGGAGCCGAGGCGGATCAGTCCGTCGTTGACTAGCATGCCCCCGCCCGAAAGCGAGGTCATGCCCGCCGCCGGATTAATCGAGACGACGTCGATGATCCCGCCAAGGTCGGCGACGTTGCCGGCAAAACTGGTGCCGACGCGGATGACGCCGCCGGCGGTGTTGGTGGCGGTGCCGCCGTCATACGCGACCAACCCAGCGGCGCCGCCGAACAGGCCGAGCGTGGTGGCGGCCGCGCTGTCGGCGCCGCCGATCAGGATGGTCCCCGAATTGGACGCAGTCGCGCCGGTGCTGACCGCAATGCCGGCATTCGCCTTGCCGTAATTCGGGTCCTCGGGGTGGTTCGGGATATCGCGGTTGGCGACGTTGACGATGCCGCGGTTGACGATCGTCGCGCCATCGGTGGCGCGGACCGCGATATTGGCAGTGCCGTAGCCGAGGAAGTCGGTGAGGCCGCTGGGGCTTGGCAGGCCGTTGCTGCGGTCGAGCGTTTCGTAGCCGACGCCGATCACACCGGTTTCGCTGTTGGTCAGGCTGCTGCCCGCATCCCTGACTCGGATGCCGACGCCCCCTTCGCCCTGCGCGATCGTGCCGTTATTGATGACCGTCGATCCGTTCTGCGCGAGAATCAGCGTTGAGATTCCGTCATTATTGCCGTCCGCGCCGACCACGCCGACCAGTTCGGAGTCCATGGTAGTTACCAGCGTCGAACGATCGAGCTTAATGAACAGCCGCTCGCTGATCGTCGGCGGCGCGGTATAGGGCGCGATGACGGGCGTGCGCACGGTCACCTGGCGGATTTCGGACGTCGCCGCCGCCTGGATGCGGCGGTCATACTCCGCTGGTGCGATCGTGCCGGCAGTCAGCAGCGCTATCTGTTCGCTGTTGTAGCGCTTCAGGCTGGCGAGATCGGTCACTGCATCGCCATTGCCGAATGCGATGCCCGAAAAGGTCGTGACCGGTACGCCGACATTGGCCGACTCGGATTGCGACAGCCCGTCTTGGTCGGCGCCGTCCATCGTCGCGGTCCGCGAATCGTAGATGATCGTGCTGCCGCCGGTGACGCTGTACAGCGTCGAGCCGCTGTCCGCGGTGACGAGCGCGAAATTGGCCGTATCGTAGACGCTCCTGGCCTTGTCGCCCGTCGCGATCCTGACGGTCGAGTTGTCGATGTTGGCGAGCCGCAGGTCGCCATAGACCGGTGCATTGGTATCCACATACGTCACCGCGCGGGTGTCGGTGCTGGCGGTCGCGAACAGACGGTCATTGTCATAGACCGACGTCGCGACGCGGGTGCCCTTGATCTGGTCGGGATAGGTGACGGCGAGCGTCTTTTGCTGCGCGCTCAGGTCGACGCTCGAGCGGTCGGCGACGGCGTCGAAGCCTGCGATCACCTGGCCGTCGCGATTCCGGTCTGCGATGGTGGTGGTGTCGGAGACGAACCGGCGCGCGCTGGTGCCACGCAGGGCGTAATCGCCGGTGATCGTGCTGGTCGAGTCTGTCACCGCGATGATGTCGGCACGTCCCGCGCTGCTGCCGCCGCCGTTGTTGGCGCCCGGCGAGTAGGAGGGTTGCAGTGCTTGCGCGTGGCCGGCGACCGTTCCGGCAGTTGCGAGCGCGATCATCGATACGCCGCCGATGAAGAGGTGGTGGGTAAGTAAATGGTTCCGCGATGCCATGGTGTATCTCGCCGCTATCTTACGTGCCGGTGAAACCAGATATCCCGGGGCAAAGGGCAACGGATGACTGGCGCTGGCGCGATGGTGGTTAGGAATGCGCAACCGGCTGTTTAAACCGGCGGAACACGGGTGGTTTATGGTAAATAACACAACGATTTCCGTGAACCGGCGAAACCACAAATGATGTAGTCTAAGGTCTACAGGTGATCGGGAGTCGGATGAATCTCTTGCGAACCACCCGTTCCGATCGCAGCCAAAGCACAGTCCCGTCGACCTATGCTTCCTCAGTCGAAGACGGGTATGGCTGACCGGTAACATGTCCTACGTGCAATACATCAAAAGACCGGTCAGCTCGCGAATGACGGTTCGCCATTAACCCATGCGAATAAAACTGCTTCCGGGGCCGATTAGCAAATTGGCCTCCGGAGTGGCCCATGACCGATTACGAGTTCCTACAGAAAGCCGAGGACTTCCGAGCGGCTGCGTCTCGTGCGCGCACGACGGTTGAGCGCGATTGGGCTGTCTACTGTGCAGGAATTTTGGAAGAGCAGGCGGCGCTGCTCGAAAAGACGGGTCGGTGTCCGGATGTCCCTTTGCCCAATCGGCCGAACAATCTCGGCTAACGCTTGCCGCGTCCCGAGACGAGCAATATGTGAAGAGGCGACCACAGCGTAGCGATCGCCACCTGCAACCGTTGGGTGAATACGGGCTAGAACGCTTCGTCGATCCGCGATCGCTCACTCCCGCTGAGCTGAATCACCGCCTGGGACACGACCAACGGAACCGCCGCGCATACGCTCCACACATGAACGAACCGATGCCGGAGCACGGCGGGGGTGGCCGCCGCCGTACTGCTGCGAGTGCATGTCCACGGACGTCTGAGACGAGCCGTTGAGTTTCGCAGGCGATCCGTTCCGCAACGGCAATCGGTATAAACTTGAGTAAACAAGGCTGCCGCTGTTCTGGCGTTACATTGAGCCCACGCCGACAGCACGGCTTGCCGTTCTGCTGTCGGCGACCATCGCCCTCCGGATCCCCAAGCCAAGGTAAGGAACCTGGGGTTGGGACCCATTGCGGACGGAGTTTGACAACCCCACCGAGCGCTGGTCGCCTTGGGTCATGCGACGGCTGCCATAGGACGTGCCGCGGCATCGATATGGCGGTGCGAGTGTAGATAACCGGGATCAAACCCGGCAGCACCACGCAGGGACGCGACGTCAGGGATTGTCAGCATGCGGTCACAGAGCTGGATCAAGCCTTGGCGCCGCAGCTGTTGAATCGTCCGATTGACGTGAATGTTCGTCAGCCCGAGCAGGTCGCCAATCTGTTCCTGGCGTAACGGGAACGGGAAGGCGATGTGGGTCTCGCCCTCGATCCCAAGTCGGATCGTGAGCTCGCAGATCAGATGGGCAATCCGCGCATGCGCCGAGCGGCGACCGAGCGACAGCAACCACTTACTGGCGATGGCATTCTCGATCATCGCAAGCCCCGTGAAGGTGCGTGCGATACCGGGATGCTCGTCGACAAGAGCCAGGGCTTGCTTACGTGGTAATGCCACCACGGTAACGTCGGTAAGCGTTCGGACGCTATACACAACACGTTCAAAAAGCAGCATGTCGAGATTGGCGACATCGCCTGGTACCAGGAGCGCAGTCAGCTGCCGCCCGCCGTCGGGGACGCAGGTGTAACGGTAGGCCCAGCCACTGGCGACAATCAGCAGGTTGTTCGCCCTTTCGGCCTCGGAGATCAGGTCCTTGTGGGGATCGAACTGCTTGGACCAGGTTACCGCCTGTTCAAGCGCCCGCCGCTCATCTTTGGTCAGAAAAGGCGATCGCCACAGGCCGGAGCCCAAAAGGTGCCGCGATGGCGAATGCTCGCTGTGATCCGAGCGGTAAGACTGGATAGGGGCAATGCCGGTCATGCCGGACTCCGCCTGTGCGCGTCCGCGCTACGCACATCCAAATCGGTACCGAAACCGCGCTTCTTTGATGAATCATCCAATTGTTCCCGGCGGGATGACGCTCCCCGCCGGTCTCTTGGCGGCACCTGAGCAAGACACTGCAACTGCGCAATATACGCGTCAGCTAATTTCTGATGTGCGGTCGCCGCTTCGGGGCATTTTGCATTACGGACGCAGTTTTGCTCGATGACCAATCGACTCGTCAGATAAGCTTGATCTACATCACGCATCGGGTTTCTCCTGCTGATGTTTATAAAAGATACATATGTTACCGTAGCTTCCAAGCGTTCTTGGGAGCTTGGTATGGTAGAAGACGGACTTGATTACTGACGGGAACGTTCTGGCCAGCTATGAGTGTTGCATCATCTACGGACGATCGCGGGCGTAGATGGCTGGGAGCTAGCTGCTTCCGCCCTTTGAACCGGCGAGGGCGCACGACGCATCCGACCCAATCCTTCGTCGAAATTGCCTACTGTCGGTGATCGATGCTGCGGATTACGCGGCGATCGGACCGCATTTCGAACCCGTCGATCTGCCCAAGGGTACGGTACTCATCGAGACGGGCATGCCGTTCACGCACGCACAATTCTTGAACAGAGGAATCGAATCGATTATGGTCAGTACCGCCGAACCATGCGATCTTGTCCGAGCTTGAGGCCGGGGCTGGATTGCCATCGGGCCGATGAAGCCCGCCGATGATGATGCCGTTGACCGCAGCCTCTATGTAGCAGCCCTGCGATGGGCCGGGTCATCCGGCAGCCCGAGCCTCGTCTCGTGGATCTCGCCGACCCCGACTGAGGATGGCGACGCCGTTCTAGCTCTTCCGGCCGTACCAGACCGCGTCGTAGCCGAAATCTTGGATGGTGGTGGCCGAAAACTCCTGCGGTGCTTTGAGGTCCTAAGCAGACGATGTCCGGCTTCTCCTCCTCCAGCCAGGACGCAGCACGGGCAGGCGGCCGTTGACGCCGGTCACGGTATAGGTGGCGATCCTCACGGACGTTCACAGTTCCGGCAGGACCTGGTCGGCGCGTCCCCAGCCGGCGAGCGCCTTCGAGCCTGCGCGTTTTACGAGTTCGGCAGCGTCGCCGACACGCCAGTGCGCCGGGGTGTCGATCGTCTTCATTTCCTTCCAGGTGATCGGCACGGCGACGGGAGCGCCTGGGCGCGCGCGAACGGCGTAGGGCATGACTGCGGTCGCACCACGCTGATTGCGCAGATAGTCGACGAAGATTCGGCCCTTGCGCTGCGCCTTCGGCAAGGCCGCAGTGAAGTTGTCCGGGTCTCGCTGCGCGACCGCCATCGCGAGGCGGTGCGCGAAGTCTTTCACCTCCGGCCATTCGGCCTGGGGCGTGAGCGGAGCGATGACGTGAACGCCCTTGCCGCCGGTGACCATCGGGAAGGTCTCCAGGCCGATCTCCTTGAGGAGGTCGCGGAATTGGAACGCGGCACGTCGCACGGCCTCGAAGTCGAGGCCCTCGTCCGGATCAAGGTCGAAGACTAGGCGATCGGCTTTCTCCACGTCCTCGATGCGAGCGCCCCAGCCGTGGAACTCGATCGTCCCCATCTGCACGCAGGTCAGCAACCCATCGGGTGTATCGACGTAGAGATACGGCTCCTCATGGCCGTCCTTTTCGAGAACAGCGACATGATGCACGTTCGTCCCGAAGGTGCCGGAGTCGTGCTTCTGGAAGAAGCACTTCTTCGCCCGCCCCTGTGGGCAGCGGACAAGGCTGATCGGTCTGCTGCCGACCCAGGGGAGCATGATCGGGGCCACCGCCGCGTAATGGTCTGCGAGCTGACCCTTGGTGATACCGCCATCGGGATCGATGACGCGGTCGCGGTTTGTGATGATGACGCTGGACGCAGCTTCGGCAGCGACACTTGCCACCGGCGCCTCCGTCTCGAGCACGACGGCTTCCGCCTTCTTGTCGGCGCGTAGGCCGAGGTAGCTCGGATGGCGAAGCGTGCCCTCGTTCGTCATCTCGGTATACGCGATCTCCGCCACGAGCACCGGCCTGATCCAATGCGCACCTTTGACGGCCGCGCGCGGCGCATCCACCGGCGCCTTGCCGCTGGCGAGCGGCTCCATCTGTTCACCGAGCTTCAGGATCTCCTCGGTGTCGAAGCCGGTGCCGACCTTGCCGGCGTAGCGCAGCCCGCCATTTTCATGGACGCCCAGCAGTAGCGAGCGGAAACCCCGGCCCTTGTCGGACGACGTCCAGCCGACGATCACGAACTCCTGCCGATTGATGCACTTGGTCTTGAGCCAGGTACCAGCTCGGGAGCCGACATAGGGCGCATCGGCCCGCTTCGAGATGACGCCCTCGAGCCCTGCTCCGCAGAACTTCTCGAACAATGCTTCGCCCTTGCCGACGATGTGATCCGAATAGTGGATCGGCCCGGTGCTTTCCTCCAGCAGCGTCGCCAAGCGGTTCTTGCGGTCTACGAGCGGCATGCCGGTCAGATCCTCGCCGTCCAGACTTAGGAGATCGAAGGCGTAGAATTCGAGCCTTTGCTGCTCGCCTTTGATCGCGGATTGCAGCGTCTGGAAGTTCGTCCGGCCGTCGGCGTCGATCACGACTACCTCGCCGTCGATGAGAGCAGATCTAGAGGGAAGGGCCTTCACTGCTTCCACGATGGGCTTGAACTTGTCTGTCCAGTCCAATCCTGATCGTGTGAATGCGTGAGAGGAGCCCTCACCTGCGCTGATCAGGCAGCGGTAGCCGTCGAACTTCAGCTCGTGGAGCCAGCGATTGCCCTCGGGTACGTGATCCACCAGGGTTGCGAGCTGGACGGGCCGAAATGGAGGTCCTGGGAAGGAAGCGCCAGTTGCTCTTGCGCGACGCACCCCATCGGCTTTGGTAGGTTTGCGCGCCATCGATCAGCCTCGCTTGTGCCAGTTGCCGGGGCGTCTGCAGAACACGCTACCAGACTCTGGCGACCCCATATCACTTGGTCGATTTGAACTTTACCGCAGCCTCGTCCAGCTTCTCATGGCTGTTTCCAACCTTCTTGATGAGGTCTTCGGCTTCCCGCGTGGTGATGTCGTGCTTGCGCGCGAAGTAGCTCACCTCATAGTCTTCGCCGCCAGCAACCCGTGCCCGGTCCCCGGCGCCGCGTTTGCTCTTGTCGTCAGCCATGCGTCTTCTCCTCGCCTATAGAATGACGTTCGTTTGATCTGGTTCCAAAGCACCGCCACGTCGACTCTGAGCGAGCGCGATGATGGAACGGTTTATCTCGTGCGTGGTAGGTCACCCATGTCACCAATGATCGGAACCGCAGGCTGGGCGATCCCGGCCATCGACAGACCCTCGTTCCCGGAGAACGGAACGGCGCTACGGCGTTACGCGGGGAGGCTGCCCTGCGTGGAGGTGAACTCCTCCTTCTACAAGGCGCACAGACGATCAACGTGGGAACGCTGGGCGGCATCGGTGCCGGAAGGCTTCCGCTTTGCAGCGAAGATTCCGAAGGAGATCAGTCATGGTCGGCGTCTGGTCGACGCAACGGACCGGCTCGACCAGTTTCTGAATGAGGCGGGCGGTCTCGGGGGCAAGCTGGCGATACTCCTCCTGCAGCTCTCACCGAGTTATGCCTTCGATCCGGAGGTGGTCGCAGGCTTTCTGGAGGCTGTGTCGGACCGGAGCGAAGCGCAGATCGTATGCGAGCCTCGTCATGCGAGCTGGTTCTCGCCTGAGGCTGACGCCCTGCTCGCTGAACGCCAGGTCGTGCGGGTGGCTGCGGATCCCGCGAAGTTGCCGGGAGCCGAGCTGGCGGGTGGCTGGCGCGGCCTCACCTATTTGAGGTTGCATGGCTCACCCGTCATGTACCGATCGGCGTATGGGGAAGAGCGCCTGCGTTCCTACGCCAATGCGATCACCGTAGACCTCGCTGCGGAGCGGCCGACGTGGTGCATGTTCGACAACACCGCTTCCTCGGCAGCTCTTGGCGACGCGCTGCGCCTTCTACGGATGTTCGGTACAACGCCGTCGGTTTCATGATGGGTTGGCAACGTCAGTCGAACTTTGAACGAGCCCGATCACCGCGCGTTCGTATGGACAGTCGGCAATTACAGCCGGGCAGGGAACAGTATGACGACAACCGAACTCCTGCCGATGGAGGCGAAGCTGGTCTCGGAACTACCGGACGACGGAGCCTGGCAGTTCGAGCCCAAATGGGATGGCTTCCGTGCCCTCGTCTTCCGCCGGGGTGATGAAGTCGAGATCATGTCCAAGTCCGGAAAGTCGCTGAGCCGCTACTTTCCGGAGGTGGTGGACGTCATGCGACAGGTCGATTGTGGGGAGTTCACGCTCGATGGCGAGCTCATACTACCGATCGGTGACGTGCTCTCGTTCGATGCGCTGCAGGCCCGGCTGCACCCGGCAGCCAGCCGCATCGAGCGGCTCTCGCGCGAAACGCCGGCTCAGATCATGCTCTTCGATTGTCCGATGGTGGGCGGTCGGGATCTGCTTGCCGAGCCGCTTGGCGAGCGTCGGTCGTTGCTGGAAGCCTTTCACCGGGATCATGGTGGGCCATCCATATTGCTGTCGGATCGCACTCTCGATATCGCAGTCGCGCGATCCTGGCTTGCCCGCGGTGGTGGCGCACTGGACGGGGTGGTGGCCAAGCGCCTGGATGAGCGTTACCGACCCGGAGAGCGCGCCATGCTGAAGGTGAAGCAGCACCGATCCGCCGACTGCGTCGTCGGGGGCTTTCGCCGCGTCAAGGAAGGCGAGGGCGTGGCATCGCTGCTGCTTGGACTCTACGATGACTACGGTCGGCTGAACCATGTCGGCTTTACCTCTGGCATAGCCCCTGCCGAGCGCTTGGAGATGCTTCGCCGCCTCGAGCCGCTGATCGAGGCGCCGGGCTTCACCGGCAAGGCCCCCGGCGGACCGAGCCGATGGAACAGCGGCAAGGAAAACGAGTGGGAACCGCTCAGACGCGAACTCGTCGTCGAAGTGCTCTACGATCAGGTAACGGGTGACCGATTCCGGCATGGCACGAGGCTGCTGAGATGGCGGCCGGACAAGGCGCCGAACACGTGTCTCATTGACCAGATGACGCATGCGGTGCGCCCAGCGGAGCTTGCGACGATCATAGCGCCACGGACGTAAGTGCTTCAGACTCGTCTATCCGTCCGCCCGCTGCGCCTGCGCTATCATTGCCTTCAGCGTCAGCGCATCCTGAATGGCGTGGCCGTCTATGTCGTTGTTGAAATAGATCCAGACCTCGCGCCCCTGATGGACCTGATCGACCAACCAGTCCGACCATTCGAGCAGTCGCGCGTCCGCGTAACGCCCCCAGTATTTCCCTTCGCCGCCGTGTAGGCGGACATACGCCGTCCTGGCAACCCCCAGTCGTGGGCTTTCCAGGCCGGGCATGTCGTGCGCGCAGAAACCTGCGCCGTGCCGATCAAGCAATGCGAATACAGCGTCGCTATACCAGCTCGGATCGCGGAACTCGAAGACGTTGGCGACGTCCTTGGGAACGAGCTCCAGGAAGCGTTCGAGCCGATCCAGATTCACGCGAAACCGTGGCGGGAGTTGGTAGAGGATCGGACCCAGCGCGGGCTGGAGGTGCCGGAACGGTGCCATCATCCGTTCGAGCGGTTCCTCGCAATCCTTCAGCTTCTTGGCTTGGGTGATGAAGCGGTTGGCCTTCACCGCGTAGCGGAAACCCTCCGGGGCCTGGTCGCGCCATGCATCGAATGTTTCCGCCTTTGGCAGGCGATAGAAGCTGTTGTTGATCTCGACCGTGTCGAACTGAGCGGCGTAGAAAGCGAACCAATGCTTTATCGCCAGCTTCTCCGGGTAGAACCCGCCGCGCCAATGCGGATACACCCAGCCAGAACACCCGATGCGTATATTTGGCGAAACGGCGGTGCTCACATCGTACCTATTTTTTGGGCACAACCGGCTGAGCTATCGCTCTCACGACGATAATAGGCATAATGTGCGCCCCCCCCCGGTATAACTAACAATGAGATCTGATGCGTTGTATAACGGATTTCATCTCAATACTAACAATACACTATACAGAACTATTATGCAATTAGCGGCTATAAGAAT
>Ga0308170_10004404_pt1 | contig 11120 bp, 7 predicted proteins | sample PhyBR2_2_FD_202136 | JGI IMG/M metagenome (GOLD analysis project Ga0308170, IMG submission 202136) | Phyllosphere microbial communities from UC Gill Tract Community Farm, Albany, California, United States - DLSLSB.R2 | ecosystem: Host-associated > Plants > Phyllosphere > Unclassified | place... | reverse complement strand
CCCACCACTTTATGGCTGGACAGGTCGACCTTCGGTTGATAGACCAGTGCGAGCTGGTTGTACTCCACGGCATCGTGGAGGTCGCGCTCGAGCAGGAACGAATCCAGGTGGTCCGACGCCATCGACAGCTCGAACACGGCGCTGCGCGAACGGCCCAGCGATTTGGCCTGGTACAAGGCCAGGTCGGCATGGCGCAGCAATTCGCTGATGGTCGTGCCATGAACAGGCGGGATGGCGATACCGACGGAAATGCTGAGACGCAAGCGATGCTCACCGACTTCGAAAGGACGTGTGACGGCCTGGTGCAGCTGCTCCGAAAAAATCATGCTGGACGTGGCGCTGGGGGAAGGAATCTGTAGCAGCAGCAGGAACTCGTCCCCGCCCAGCCGCGCCAGCAAGTCGAATTCGCGCGTGACTGTTTTAAGCCGCAGGCCCAGTTGCTGCAGTACCAGATCGCCTGTTGCATGGCCGTAGGTGTCGTTGATGTTCTTGAAGTGGTCCAGGTCGAGCAGCATCATGGCGCAGTCGTAGTCACCGTCCTCAAGGCGCTGCGTGATCGCCTCCTCGATCGCGTGCCGGTTATACAGACCGGTAAGATGATCGTGATGGGCGCGCCAGTGCAGCTTTTCCTGGAGTGTGCGGTTGACGTGGGCCTTGTGAATTTCGCTCAGAACGCGCAGGAAATCCTGCAGCGCATCGACCTCGACCTGCGTCCAGGGTTCGGCATGACCCCGTACGAGCTCGCGCCACAAGGCGAACGAGCGCCGGGGCTGCAGGCGCACCATGCCATCGGGAGACACCACTGCATCGCCTTTCTCGGGCTTGCCGCCCCAGCGTACTTCGTGCCGGTGTTCGGGTCGGCCCAGGCAGGCAAATGTCAGGTCGGGCTTGGAGCGCTGAACCAGCAGCAGGCCGGCCGTGTCGGGCAGCGAGGCAAGAGCGCGTTCCGGCGATGCGAGCAAATCGGTCTCCATCAGGACGCGCGGGCGGATCGTGCCTTTGTCGAGCTTGCCCTCGATCTCGTCGAGTATGCCCTGCGCAGGCCCACGCTGCCGTGCGCTGCCGCCCGCGTAGGACAGTGCGCCGATCCGCACACCCAGGGTGCTCGCACCGAAGGCCTGGAGAATCCTGGGCGCCCAGGCATCGAGCACTGCCGGCAGGTCGCCGCGCTGGATCGCAGCCTGGTGAAATTCATTGATCAGGCGGTCGAGGGAAAGACGCCGCATCATGGTCTCCATGCCAGACAGTGCCTCGATGCGCATGTTGGTGATGTCGCCCAGCAAAGTGCATACTTGGCGCATGCCCTCCCTGACCTGGTGGGGCGGGGTCTTGGGCGTGTCGTGGTGGCACGCGATCAGCCCCCACAATTTGCCGTCGCAAACGATCGACACCGTCAGGGTGGCCTGCACCGCCATATTGTGCAGATAAGCCAGGTGCGCCTCGGACGGCCCGCGCAGCATGCAGTGACTCTGGTCGAGCATTGCGCCATCGGGCAGGACGGGCGGCACCAGCCGGTCCATCGGTGCATGGACGTCTGCCACCACCCGCAGCTTGTTCGACAGATACAGCTGGCGTGCCTGCAGCGGGATATCGCTGGCAGGGAAACGCAGTCCAAGGTACTTGGGCTGGCCACCGGGCGAGGTACATTCGGCCACCACTTCGCCGCAACCATCCTGCAGGAACCGGTACACGACGACGCGATCGAACGAGGTGAAAGACTGGACCAGTTCGGCGCATTCCCCGAAGAACGTGCCGAGCCTGTCGGCACGACGCAGCCGCGCAATCACCCCGGCGAAATCGGCAAACATCCGGCTTTCGGTCGGCGCGCTGTCGGTGGCCGGTTGGACAGGCAACCACTCGAGGATGGCCAGTCGACCGCTGCGGTGGCCAAGGCATTCCCACAAGGGTGCCGCAGGCACTGCCGTCTGCGGCGCGCGGGGGCCATCGTGTTCGAGCCGGAGGCGCCAGGGCAGCACCAGCGGCCCGGTTTCAGGCAATGTGTCGAAATCGGGCATGTCCTGCGGATCCGGAAACATGACCCAGTCGGCAACAGGCTGGCCGATCAGTGCGCCGGCATCGTGCAGTTGCGGAACATGGCGCACGATCCCTTCCGAGACCTGAATGATGCGTCCACTGTCCACAGCCAGCACCATCAGAAATCCGTAAGACTGGACAGTGCCCAGCAGGTGAATCGGCTCGCGTGCACAGGTCTTTTCAAGCTCGTTCGTGATCAAGCCATCCGTGTTATCGGAGTTCATGGTCTCTCCTGCAGCGTTGCACCGGGGCGGCGGTGTCACAGGGCACCTGATGTGATACGCCAGTCGAAACAGGGGCCAAACATCTTGGATTGGTTCGACAGGTGTTAGTTCTATCGCAAGATCAACTGCATGCGTCGGCCGACGCCGCACGCCTGGACACGCCTGGCAAGTCCTCGCCTGCGTGCGTACAATCTTCGCATGAAAATGCGGAAAAAATCCGAGCTGCCGTCTAAAATCTGCGCCCACTGCGGGCTTGCGTTTGCATGGCGCAAGAAATGGGCGCGCGACTGGGACCAGGTCAAGTACTGCTCGGAACGCTGTCGGCGCACGACAACGTCGGCAGCCCGGCGCGATCGTCAGGATCAGGATTGAGCGCCGGTCGCGCGGAGCGAATCAGTGTGCGAGCTCGGCGCGCGCCGGCATGACGGCCACCTCGCGCCCGACCGCTGTGCGGCGGCCATCACGGTCGACCACGGTGGCCGTCACCTGGTAGCGGCCCGGCGCCGAAAAGCCATGCTGGGCCGTTGCCTGGCCTGCACCACCCGCCCCGACCAGCACGCGTGCTGATCCGCCACTGCCGTCGCCCCACGACCATTCGACGCTGCGCGTGCCGACCCGGTCGCCATCCACCCAGGCCACCGATGCCTGCAGCGTCGCCCCGACCTCGACGCTGCGCGGCGCCTCCAGCGGGCCGAGCGTATGGCCGCACCTGCATTCACGATCAGGCTGCAGCAGCACCAGTCCGGCATTCGAGGTGGCCACGATCGCGCCACTGTTGTTGATCGCCATCGCGTGGTCCAGCACCAGGCCGGGCGGCGCATGGCGCAGAGACCGGTTCAGGTCGAGCATGCCGCTGTCGGCGCGCCACACGAAAGCGCGCATGGTCCCAGCCCCATCTTCGGCAAAGCCGACGATCTGCCCCTTTGCATTGACATGGCGCGCCACCGATGTCCGACCGCCCAGCGTGCCCAGCTCGTGCATGCCGCCCTGGCGCGTCCATGACATCGCGCGCTGGCGGCCGTCTGCATGGCCGATCGCGCCGGCAATATGCAGGCCGGGCGTCATCGCATTCACCCATGCCGACGTGCCAGGACCAATGCCCAGATCAACCATGCCGGTAGAACGGGCCCAGAGGAACGGGCGATCGCCACCGTCGTCTGCCGACGCGAGCCGGTTGCCCGCCACTTCGCCCCCTGCGCCAACCGCCACCGGCGACGATTCGACGCTGCCGAGCGTATCGATATCGACCACGCCGCCCAAGCGCGTCCAGGCAAACACCCGCGTGACGTCGTCGTCGATCGTGGTCACGCCGGCGATCAGGCCGGCGTCGTTGAGCACCCGCCCGCTCGCAGGCGCCGGGATGCCGGGCGTGACGCCCAGGTCTTCGAGGCCGCCCGCCATGCTCCAGCGGAAAGGATGCCCGGCAGTACCGAATGAGCCGGTCACGACGCCGTAGTTGTTGATGGCCCAGCCGTATGAACGGCCACGACCGGGAGCCGCGCGGATATCGACCATGCCGCTGCCTGCGCTCCAGAAGAAGGCGTTCTCGACGCCGTCCTGGTTGACCGCAGTGCCGGCGATCTGTCCGGCATCGTTCAGGCCATTCACATACATCGTTTGGCGGCCCGGCGCGCCGATCTGCCGCACGACATTGCCGTCGTAAAAGAACCCGGCGGTGTGGTTGTCGTTGGTGAGCGAGAACGCGACCTGCCCCGCCGCATTGAGATGCGGATAGGCGGCGATTGTCCCGGGGCCCAGATTGATCACGCGGTAAGCGGCCTGCGCGCGGCCGGCATCAGCGGTGCCGGAGCCGGCCCGGGCTGGCGCCGCACCGGCAGTCCCCAGCACCGACAGCAGCAACAGCAGACCGTGCCAGACCCGCCGGCCCACGGCATCAGCACTCGACAACAAGATCATTGGAAATCGCATGGCTTCTCCGGTCAATGATGAACCTGCCTGGACGGTCGACGACCCTGCCAGGAACCGGATCCGATCATGCACCGGGTGCCGCGCGCACGATAGCGCGCGACCGGAAATCTCGTCGCTGTTTGTGCTGTGCCAATGGGCTGTGCATGGGCAAATTGATTCCAACTACAGCGGCAGCATTCTTGCCGTCATGATACGCAAGGCACGTCGTGACTGGATGTCCGCTGACGGAACCTCGCACCGATCCAGGTGTCTCACTACCACATGCGGTCTTCCATGCTGCCACCACGTTCTCTAATGGTGTCTGTTGATTCTTCATATCGCGCTATCGGGAGGGCACTATGCAGCACATCACGAACTGGAGCGAAGCCTTGCTGGGATCGCTCACCGGCGCAGCGTCCATGTTCTTTGCGGCCGTGCCGCGGCTACTCGGCTTTGCCGTCATCCTGGTGGCAGGCTGGCTCATCGCCTCACTCATCGAGCGAGGCGTAGTGACGGTACTGCGCGCCGCGCGCTTCAATGTCCTGGCAGAGCGCGCCGGCGTGGCCAGCTTCATCCAGAAGAGCAACATGAAAGGCGATGCCGCCGGCGTCATCGGCGCCATTGCCCGCTGGTTCGTGCGGCTGATCGCGCTGGTCGTGGCGTTCGACGCGCTTGGCCTGGCGGCCATCTCGAACGTCCTGCATCAGCTCCTGATGTGGCTACCCAACCTCGTCGTGGCACTGGTGGTGCTGGGTATCGGCTCACTGGCCGCCAATACCCTGGGCAATCTGGTCCAGGGCACGGTCGCCAAAGGCGGCCTGGGCAGTCCCGCCATGCTGGCCAAGATCGCGCGGTATGCCGTCTGGGCATTCGCGGTCATGGTGGCGATCAACCAGCTCGGCATCGCGACGTCGCTCATCAACATTCTCCTGCTGACGACCTCCGGCGCGATCGCGCTGGCACTCGGCCTGTCATTCGGGCTGGGCGGCCGCGACACGGCCGCCATGATCGTGCGCCGATGGTATGACCGTGGCCAGGTGAACGCGCCGCAGATCCGCAGCACGGGCGATGTCGCCGCCAACCAGGTCAACATGCTGGGCCGGGCTCCCGGCGCCGAGCGCCGCACCGCCATGGCGGATCGCCGCGCGGGCAGCCGCGCCTGACGCTGCGCGTGAGCCCGGACTGGGAAAGACTGATCCTGAGGAGAACACGATGAAGACCTACGGCGCCGAGTTTCTCGGTACATTCTGGCTGGTGATGGGCGGGTGCGGCAGCGCAGTGCTGGCTGCCGCATTTCCCGAACTGGGCATCGGCCTGCACGGTGTCGCCCTCGCCTTCGGCTTGTCCGTGCTCACAATGGCGTACGCGATCGGCCACATCTCGGGTTGCCACCTGAATCCGGCGGTCTCGATCGGCCTGTGGGCCGGGGGCCGCTTTCCCGCACAAGAGCTGTTTCCCTATATCGTGGCGCAACTCGCCGGCGGCATCCTCGCCGGCGGCGTGCTGTATGTGATTGCCAGCGGCGCCCCCGGCTTCGACAGCGCCAATGGCTTTGCTGCCAATGGCTACGGCGATCATTCGCCAGGCGGCTATTCGCTGCTGGCGGGACTGCTGAGCGAAGTGGTCATGACCACGTTCTTCCTGCTGATTATCCTGGGGGTGACCGACCAGCGTGCACCCAAAGGATTTGCGCCGGTGGCAATCGGCTTCGCGCTGACCCTGATTCACCTGATCAGCATCCCTGTGACCAACACGTCCGTCAATCCTGCGCGCAGCACGGCCGTTGCTGTGTATGCCGGCGACTGGGCCGTGGGGCAGCTATGGCTGTTCTGGATCGCGCCAATCGCCGGCGCGTTACTTGGCGCCGCGCTCTACCGCGTCATTGGCGCGCAGGCGCCGGTGTCGGAACCGGTCGACGCGCCCGCCTACGGCCATGTGGAACGCCGTCAGCGGCAAGTGCGCGGCAGCGGGGGCGGCCGTGAGCAAGGCCAGCATTTACGTCCGGGCACCTGATCGCTCCAGACAGACGGGGCAGCCTGTCACTGGCCACCGGGCCACCGGGCCACCGGGCCAACAGATCACGCCACTTATCGGCGGTGGTCTGTTGTTTTTTCTGCACATTTTTTCTCGCCCCTGGTGCGCATACCAAGGGCGTAACGGGCGCGCGTACGAGGGGGCGCACACGATATGAGGCATTGTCTTACATGATTAAACCCACATCGCATTTACTGTTAGATTGTTAATACACCTTCACCTCCAACCTCTCTATCAGTGCTGCTATGAAAACCTTTCACTGCGACAAATGTTCGCATCAGATCTTCTTCGAGAACACCCTTTGCTTCAATTGCGAAAGCACCCTGGGCTACCAGCCTTCGCAGCGCTCCATCAACAGCTTCGAGCAAGCTGAAGACGGCCTGTGGCGCAGCCTGAACCGCAAGGACGAAGGCAAGCTGTACAAGCAGTGCAGCAATTATGTGCAGCACAATGTGTGCAACTGGATGCTGCCAGCGGATGACCCGCATGAGTTGTGCGAATCGTGCCAGCTGACGGTCGTGATCCCGGCGCTGACATCGGAGAAAAACCGCGTCCTGTGGTCGCGTCTTGAAACCGCCAAGCGTCGCCTGCTGTTCTCGCTGGCGCAGCTGAACCTGACCCCTGCCTCGAAAGAAATCCAGCCCGACACCGGCCTGGCATTCCAGTTCCTCGAAGACGGCGTGACCGACCAGTGCGTGATGACTGGCCACGACAATGGCCTGATCACACTGAACATCGCCGAAGCCGATCCGGCCGAGCGCGAGCGCACGCGCGAACAGATGCACGAACGTTACCGCACGCTGCTGGGCCACTTCCGTCACGAAAGCGGCCACTATTATTTCGACCGCCTGGTTGCCGATACCCCATGGATCGACAGCTACCGCGCGCTGTTCGGCGACGAGCGCCAGGATTATGGCGACGCACTCAAGCGGCACTATGAAAACGGGCCGGTCGCCGACTGGGAAGAGCGCTTCGTGAGCAGCTACGCCGCATCGCACCCATGGGAAGACTGGGCTGAAACCTGGGCCCATTACCTGCACATGATCGACACGCTGGAAACCGCGCACTCGTGCGGCCTGTCGCTCAAGCCAGCCAAGGCCGACGAGCCGGAACTGGACAAGATCACGCTGCCAACGAAATCCGGCGCGTTCGAAGAAACGCTCAGCGACTGGTTCGCGCTGACCTACGTGCTCAATAGCCTGAACCGCAGCATCGGCATGCCGGATTCGTACCCGTTCAAGCTCAGCACGCCGGTGCTGGAAAAGCTGGAATTCGTGCACAAGGTCGTGCGTGATCAGATGGGCAAGCCGTCGCTGGCGGCGCAGGCGGCGCAGGCACCGGCGGCTGCACCTGCACCGGTTGCACCAGTAGCACCGGCACCAGCCGCTGTCTGACTCGATGTAGGGTGGACGGCTATGCCGTCCACGCGTTCAAATCAAGGTGAATTTGTGGCACGCCGAGAATCGTTGAACGCGTGGACGGGAAACCCGTCCACCCTACTGGCGGGGAGATCGTCAACCTGGCGCCCCTTCCAGCATCTCCACCGTCACGTGCATCTCATGCAGCGCCAGCGCCGGCCCGAACTGCGTAAAGATCGCCACGTCAGCCGCATCGCGCCCATACCCCACCGTCACGCGTCCACCACGCGGCCCATCCTGCGTCGCATCGAACGTATACCAGCGCCCGCCCACATACGCCTCGAACCACGCATGCAGGTCCATCGGCACCAGGCCGTGCAGGTAACCAGCCACGATGCGCGCCGGAATGCTCAGCGCGCGGCACAGGGCAATGCCCAGGTGCGCCAGGTCGCGGCACACGCCTTCGCGGTATTCATTGACCTCGGTCGCTGACATCTGGTTCTGGTTCGACGCCGGATTGAAGCGCACCTCGCGCCGTATCCAGTCGCTGATGCAGGCGACCTGGTCGTACCCCGGCGCAACGCCCGCTACGATCGCGCTGGCCATCTCGGCGAACCGGTCGGACTCACAATAGCGGCTTGGTAACAGATACAGCAGCACGTCCACCGGCAAGGTCTGCACCTCGTCAAACGGCGCACCGGGCGCGACGTTGATGACCTGGTCGGTCAGCACGTCGGCCGACGTCTGGATCGAAAAGTCGCCGGGCGGCGCTGTCAGGCGCTGGCACAGGTTGCCGTAGGCATCCGTGTATTCAAGCACCTGCACGCTCGGGGTGAGCGTGTAGGATTCGCGCGCCACCCATTGCTGCGCACCGCTGCGGGGACGCAGCATCAGGATGAATGGCGTGGGCTGATCAACGGTAAAACTGAGCTTGCAACCGGTTCGCAGCCACATCGCAGGCCCGCCTTCCATCGTTAAAGTATGCGCACCGTCATGACGCAGGCTCGCCATGACGGTGCGCCGCGCCACGGTTTGGTGCGCAGATTGATCAGCGCGTCTGCGACTGTGTTTGTGACTGCGTCTGTGACGAGGTCGGCGACGAGGTTTGCGACTGCGTCTGCGACTGCATCGGTGCAGGCACCGGCACCACCTCCGGCAACTCCGGCGCCACTGGCAGCAGGAAGTCGCGTCCGATACCGTTGCCAAGGTCGCCAATACTGGCGAGGAACCTGGTCAGGAATTCGTGAAGGCCTTCGTCGAGAATCTCGTTGATCTCGGCCGACTTGAGCGACGCATGCAGTTTTTCCGCCAGCCGCTCGGTGTCATGCGACAGCTCGTTGCGCACGTCCTGCAGCACAGCGACGACGGCAGCCATGCAGGCCACCAGCGAGCGCGGCATCTTGCCTTGCAAAATCAACAGTTCGGCCACACGAGTCGGCGTGATCGCGTGGCGGTAGACCTTGCGATACGTCTCGAACGCAGACACCGAACGCAGCAGCGCCGCCAGGTAATAGTATTCGCCCTGCGCGCCCTCCTGGATCGTGTCCGACGCCAGGAACCGGAACTTCACGTCGAGGATCCGCGCCGTGTTGTCGGCCCGTTCCAGGAAGGTGCCCAGGCGGATGAAGTTGAACGCTTCATCCTGGAACATCGTACCCAGCGTGACGCCGCGCGACAGGTGCGAGCGGTACTTGACCCATTCCAGGAACTGGCCGGGATCGCGTTCGAACATGCGCTCGCTCAGGTGCTTTTGCAGCACCAGCCAGGTGGTGTTCTCGGTTTCCCAGACTTCGGTGGTCAGCGTGCCGCGCACGGCGCGGGCATTTTCGCGCGCAGCGCGCAGGCAGCTGGCGATCGACGACGGGTTGTCCGGGTCGCGCACCATGAAATCGATGACGTTCTTTTGCGTCAGCGCGTCGTACTTGGCGTCGAACTGGGCTTCGAGTTCGGACACGCTCAGCATCGTGCGCCAGCCCTGCTGCTCGGCCTGGACCGATTGCGGCATCAGCGAATACTGGACGCGCACGTCGAGCATGCGCGCCGTGTTTTCGGCCCGCTCGGTGTAGCGGGCCATCCAGAACAAATGATCTGCGGTGCGGCTCAACATGCTAGTTCTCCAGTATCCAGGTGTCCTTGGTGCCGCCGCCCTGCGACGAATTGACCACCAGGGAGCCTTCTTGCAACGCCACGCGGGTCAGCCCGCCCGGCACCATCGACACGCTCTTGCCCGACAACACGAACGGACGCAGATCGATATGGCGCGGCGCGATGCCTGACTCGACATAGGTCGGACATGCTGACAGCGCCAGCGTCGGCTGGGCGATGTAGCCGTCCGGATTGGCCAGCAGGCGGCGGCGGAAGTCTTCGATCTCGGCCGTCGTCGAGGCCGGTCCGACCAGCATCCCGTAGCCGCCGGCGCCGTGCACTTCCTTGACCACCAGTTGCGGCAAGTTTGCCAGCGTGTAGTCCAGGTGCTCTTTTTTGCGGCATTGGTAAGTTGGCACGTTGTTCAGGATCGGCTTTTCGCCGAGATAGAACTCGATCATGTCCGGCACGAACGGATAAATCGACTTGTCGTCGGCCACGCCGGTGCCGATGGCATTGGCCAGACCGACGCGACCAGCGCGCACCGCGTCGAGCAGGCCCGGCACGCCCAGCGTGGACTCAGGGCGGAACGCGCGCGGATCGAGATAATCGTCGTCGATGCGGCGATAGATGACGTCGACTTGCTTCGGGCCGCGCGTCGTGCGCATGTAGACAGTGTCGTTGCTGACATACAGGTCTTGCCCCTGCACCAGTGCCACGCCCATTTGCTGGGCCAGGAACGCGTGCTCGAAGTAGGCCGAATTGTGCATGCCGGGCGTGAGCACGACCACGGTCGGATCGTCGCCGCCATGCGGCGCCACGGTCCGCAGATTGTCCAGCAGCAGGTCGGGATAATGGTCGACCGGCGCCACGCGGTTGCTTGCGAACAGCGCCGGGAACAGCCGCATCATCATCTTGCGGTTTTCCAGCATGTACGACACGCCCGACGGCACGCGCAGATTGTCTTCCAGGACGTAGAACTCGCCCTCGCCCGCGCGCACGATATCGACGCCGGCAATGTGCGCGTAGATGTCCAGCGGCACCTTCACGCCTTGCATGGCCGGCCGGTACTGCGCGTTATTCAGGATCTGTTCAGCGGGAATGACGCCCGCCTTCAGGATGTTCTGGTCGTGGTACACATCGTGCAGGAAGCGGTTCAGCGCAGTCACGCGCTGCACCAGGCCAGCCTGCAGCTTGGCCCACTCGGCGGCGTTGATCACGCGCGGAATGATGTCGAATGGGATCAGGCGTTCCTTGCCGGCGTTGTCGCCGTACACAGCAAACGTGATCCCCACGCGTTGGAAGTTCAGCTCGGCTTCTGCCCGCTTCTGATCGATCAGATGCGGGGGTTGCTGGGCGAGCCAATCCGCGAACGCCTGGTAATGAGGTCGTACGGTTGCTGCCGTGGAATACATTTCATCGTAAAAGTTCGACATCATTGCCTCCTGTGCCAGAATACTAACAAGAAACGTGCCAG
>Ga0308170_10004402_pt1 | contig 11126 bp, 8 predicted proteins | sample PhyBR2_2_FD_202136 | JGI IMG/M metagenome (GOLD analysis project Ga0308170, IMG submission 202136) | Phyllosphere microbial communities from UC Gill Tract Community Farm, Albany, California, United States - DLSLSB.R2 | ecosystem: Host-associated > Plants > Phyllosphere > Unclassified | place... | reverse complement strand
ACTATGTGTTTGAACTGCTCTGTGTACTTTGACATGCTTCTCCCAAAAGTCGTGTCCAACTTTTGGGGGTCAGTTCAGGGGCGCCCACCCTACGGGCAAACAAAAAAACGGGGCCAGCGGCCCCGTTCTCTTTTACAGCTTCGCCTTCGGCGGCTTCACCGGCGTGAACAGCAAATCATGGAAGTCGTAGCTGAAGTCGGTCTCGGTGGACACCGCCTTCATCTTCACATGCTCGATGCTGCCGTCGTAATCGAGCGCGAAGGTGACGTAGGAGTCGGCATTGAAATTGCGCTCCTTCCAGCGCACGATGAAGGTGTCGTGCTGGTAGTGCTCCATTTCGCCCGTCAAATCAGGCGTGCGCGCAAACGACATGACCAGCTTCTTGCCGACGCGCTTGATGGTCATCGGGCCGTACCACGGGTCGCTGTACTGGCCCTCATAGGCGGCCAGGTCCAGCGAGGGCTTGGAGGCGGCGACGCGCGCGGTCGAGGTCTTCTTCAGGCGCGCCAGTTCGTCCGCGTGCTTCCTGTCTTCGTCGTCGGCGATCAGCTTGATCCAGTCGGTCGGCGCGCTGCCCGTCATGTACTGGTCGAGCAGGCGGTATTGCAGCGCATTGAGGGCGCCGCCGCTTTCGGCGTTGGTGAGGATGGCGATGCCGAGCTTCGATTCCGGCACCAGCAGCACCTTCGAATAAAAGCCCTGCAGCGCGCCGCCGTGATTCGCCACCAGCTGGCCCTTGTAGTCGCGCAGCTGGAAGCCCAGGCCGTAGGCCAGGAAGTTCGGCTTCACCGCCGCCAGCGGACCCTTCGCCATGCCGACCTTGATCGGCGTCTGCGCGGTCCACATCTCGCGCGACTGCGCTTCGCTGAACAGGCGCAGCTCCTTGCCGTCAGGCCCTTTGCCGCCTTCGATGCGGCCGCCGTCGAGCAGCACCTTCATCCATTTGGCGATGTCTTCGGCATTTGTGTTGATGCCGACCGCGCCGACCGCATTATTCACCGGCATCGACTTCACGGCGGCGATCTTGTCGTTGATCTTGCTGTGCGCGTTCGAGGTGTTCGGGTTGCCCGCGTTTTCAGCGAGACTCGTGGTCGTCGTGTTCATGCCGATCGGCTTCAGGATGCGCTCGCGCACCGTCTCGCCCCAGGATTTACCCGATTTCTGGGCGATGATCTTGCCCGCCACGATGTAGAGCAGGTTGTCGTAGGCGTAGGCGCTGCGGAAGCTCGTCGCCGGTTTCACGTAGCGCAGGCGCTCGATGATTTCGTCGGTACTGAAATTCGTCGTCGGCCACCACAGCAGGTCGCCCGCGCCGAGACCCAGGCCGCTGCGGTGGGTCAGCAGGTCGCGCACGGTCATCTCGCGCGTGACGTACGGGTCGTACATCTGGAAGTCCGGCAGGTGCTTTACCACCGGATCGTCCCATTTCAGCTTGCCTTCGTCGACCAGCATCGCCAGCGCGGAGGCGGTGAACGCTTTCGAGTTCGAGGCGATTTCGAACAGGGTCTGGCCGTCGACCTTTGCCGGCTCGCCGAGTTTACGGACGCCGAAGCCTTGCGCGGCGATCACCTTGCCGTCCTTGACGACGGCGATCGCGATGCCCGGCACGTCGAAGGCCTTCATGACGCGGGTGACGTCCTGTTCGAGGTTGTAAGCGGGGACGGCTGCCTGCATGCTGGCAGGGGCGGTGGCGGGCGCGGCGACTGTCTGCGCGTGCGCACCGACGGCGGAAAACGCGATCAGGATCGCGGCTGCAATGCGGTTCATGTGTTGCACTCTTCGGTTCCTTTATTTGTCGAGCCGTCTCCCGGCCCTTCGGTTCACACGCTTATTTGGCGTTCATCGCCTTGTCGACGCCGACTTGCGTCTCGGGATGGTAGCGCTCGCGCGCCGCCTTGTACACGTTCTCCGCCCAGGCGCGGTCCTCGCCCTGGGCGCGCAGCGCCACATACAGCGGCACCACGAACTTCTTGCGGCCCACGCTCATGAGGAAGGCCTGCATCTGCGGGCGAACCGCGCGGTAGCCGGCATGCGCCGCGGCGCGGTAGAAGCGGAAGGCGACTTCATTGTTGCCGGTCTTCGCCAGGCCAAAGGCGGCGTCGAGTTCCTTCAAATGCGCGGCATCGGTCTTGTTGTCGATGTCGTTCAGGAACTTCATCCACTCGAGGGCGGTCCAGTTCTTCGTATCGAGCTGCGCCGTCGGTGTATCTCCCTTCAGCCAGCCGGCGGTCGTCGCGTCCAGCGCATCCAGGCGCGCCGACTTGGCGTGCCTGGCGCTGGCCGGGATGCCGGGGCCGTACAGCCACTCGTCGAGTTCCGCTTCGCTCATCACCTGTGGGTGTTTGGCCAGCAGCTCGGTGCGCAGATAGGTCACGAACTGCCCGGTCGTCACGCTCTGGAAGGCGTGGCGATCGAACCAGCCGCGCAGGAAAGGATCGAACACGGCGCGCCCTGCCCGCTCTTCCAGCGTGCGCAGCAGCCAGGCGCCCTTCGGGTAGGCCAGGCCTTCGTCGGTGTAGTTGGCGGACGTGGTGTCCGGGCCACGCGCGAGCAGCGCCTGTTTATCCGCCGGGATCTCCTTCAGGGACTCGATCGCTTCTTCCTGCTCGAGCTGCAGGTTCATGGTCGCGACCTCTTCGCCATACAGCTTCTCGAGGATGCGCGTGGTGACATAGGTGGTAAAACCTTCGTTCAGCCACCAGTGCTTCCACGAGGCGTTGGTGACCAGGTTGCCCGACCAGCTGTGCGCCAGTTCGTGCGCGATCAGGTCGACCAGGCTGCGGTCGCCCGCGATCATGGTCGGCGTCAGGAAGGTCAGGCGCGGGTTCTCCATGCCGCCGATCGGGAACGAGGGCGGCAGCACCAGCATGTCGTAACGTCCCCAGCGATACGGGCCGTAGAGCGATTCGGCGGCGGCGACCATCTTCTCGGTGTCGGCCAGCTCATACGCCGCGGCTTCGATGCGTTTCGGCTCGGCGTAGACGCCGGTGCGTCCGCCCAGCGTGCGCGCTTCCAGTTCGCCGATGCCGATCGCGAGCAAATACGAGGGAATCGGCTGCGGCATGTTGAACTTCCAGCCACCTTTACCCGTCGCCTTCGGGTCGTTATCGGCGCTCATGACGACGCGCAGGCCCTCGGGCGCCTGGATGCGCGCGGTGTAGGTAAAACGTACCGAAGGCGTGTCCTGCACCGGCGCCCAGGAGCGCGCGTTGATCGTTTCCGACTGGCTGAACATGAAGGGGCGCTTGCCGGACAGGGTCTGCGCGGGCGTGAGCCACTGCAGGGCGCTGGCGGTGGGCGCGGTGCGGTAGTAGATGCGGACCTTCGGCGCCTGCTTCGGCAAGTCGATGTGCAGGGCCTGGCCCTTCTCTTCGTCGAACTTGTCGAGACTGTATTTCACAGGCGTCCAGCGTCCGCCTGCATCCTGCGCTTCGATCTTCGAGATCGTCAGCTCGCGCGTGTCGAGGTCGAGGCGGCGCGCCGCTTTATCGAGCCAGTCGAGCGTGAGTTCGGCGTGGCCGGCCAGCGTCTTCTTCGCGAAGTCGGCTTTCAGATCGAGGTGCAGCGCGCGCGTTTTGACCTGGTCATAGTTGGCATAGCTGAGCGGATCGAGCGCAAAAGCGGCGGCGCCGTGCAGGCCGAGGATGGCGCAGGCGGCGGCGCGCAGGAGGGAACGTGTGTGCATGCGTGTGATGAATGGCTGAGCGGAGGGCGCGAGAAGAATAGCACGCAAAGGTTGGCCGGGAAAGCGCGCCCTTACCTAGGCCATCTCCGCGTATTGACGCACTGGCGCCGCGGCGACTCTGCTATGATCCGCGCTCCGCTTTCATCTGCCTTATTCGCTGCCCCCTATGGATGCCTTTCTTGTCGCAACCGGCATCGTCGCCCTCGCCGAAATCGGCGACAAGACGCAGCTCCTCGCCTTTTTGCTGGCCGCGCGCTTTCGCCGCCCGCTGCCGATCATCCTCGGCATCTTCATCGCCACCCTGCTCAACCACGCCTTTGCCGCCGCCGTCGGCGCGCTGGTGAGCGAACTGCTGGGCCCAGTCGTGATGCGCTGGGTGCTGGGCCTTTCCTTCCTCGGCATGGCGGTGTGGACGATGATCCCGGATCACATCGACGAGGACGAGGCGGCGCTGCCCAGGTTCGGCGTGTTCATGACGACGCTGCTTGCCTTTTTCCTGGCCGAGATGGGCGACAAGACGCAGGTCGCGACCGTCGCCCTGGCCGCGCGCTATACCGACATCGCGCCGGTAGTGGCCGGGACCACGCTTGGCATGATGCTGGCGAACGTGCCGGCGGTGCTGTTCGGGGAGCGGATTGCGAACAAGGTGCCGCTGACCGTGGTGCACGGGATCGCGGCCTTGATTTTTGCGGGGCTGGGGGTGGCGACCTTGATGGGTGCGGGCGCGGGCTTCGGCTTGTAGAGTGGCCAGTCACCGTCGCGTAACGTAGGGTGGGCATGCCCACGCGTTACGAGCGTGTCCATTTCACGGCATATTGTGCGAGCGGTATTTTGCTGCTGCCGATTAGATGATGCGTGCGTAACGCGTGGGCATGCCCACCCTACGTTGCGCAACCGTCTCAGGTCAAAAATCACTCACCGCCAGCGCGTCATCCACTGATCGTAAAACCCCAGGTCGCGCGGCACCGCGCCCGGAATCGCGCAGACCGCGCCGGCGAATTCGTTGGCGCGCGCCAGCGTCGTTTCCAGCGGCCAGCCGCGTGCGCGGCCCAGCAGGAAGATCGCCGAGAACGCATCCCCTGCCCCCACGGTGTCGATCACGAAGGGCGGAGAAGGCGTGTCGCGGGTGTCGATCATCACGCCGCCGGCGCCAAAGTACACCGAGCCGCGGTGGCCCAGCGTGACGATCAGCGCCTGCAGGCCGAACATCTGCAGCAGCGCGGCGCAGGCCGAGCGGGTTTCGTCGCCGGCCATCGGCGCGTCGTTCGGCCCGAGCTGGAAGTACCAGCCGAACATGGCCTGCAGTTCGTCTTCGTTGAGTTTGACGATGTCGGCCGCGTGCAGCGCGTCCGAGACGACGCGCTCGTCGAACTGGCCCTCGCGCAAATTCAGGTCGAGGTAGCGGGTGGCGGTCGTGCTCGAGAGCAGCGCCTTGAGGGTGCCGCGCGAACGTTCGCCGCGCTGCGCCAGGGTACCGAAGTACAGGGCGCCGGCCTCGACCGTCTTCACGGCCGCCAGCGCTTCGTCGCGGGCGATGTAGTCGTAGGCCTGGTTCGGCACGATGACGAAGCGGTGCCCCTTGGGGCCGCGCTCGACGATGACGCGGCCGGTTTCCTCGATCGGGTCGCGCTGCAGGCCGGCCTGCGACATGGCGAAGCGCTCGAACTCGGCCTGGATCGTCGCGCCGTTGTGGTCGGCGCCGATGCGGGTGATCATGAGTTGGGGCGCCATGAAGGCGGCCAGGTGGCGCGCGACATTGAAAGGCGCGCCGCCGACGATCTGCTCGGTGGCGAAATCGTCGACCAGGGATTCGCCGAAGACGACCGTGGCGCCCGTATTGTCGCCTTTGCTGTGTACTGCGCTCATCCTTCGAACGGCGCCGTGTCGCGGAAGGACGCGCGCTCGCTCAGCTTGTCGAACAGTTTCGCCAGGTTCGGGTGGTCAGTGCGCCAGTCGATGTCCGGGAAGCGGAAAGCGAGCCAGCCCAGCGTGCAGCCGACGGCGACGTCGGCCAGCGTGTACGACTTGCCCATGCAGAAAGGCTGCTCGCCGAGTTTCTCGGACATGACGGCCAGGCCGGCATGCACCTTGCCCAGCTGGCGTGCGATCCATTGCGGGCTCTGCTGCTCTTGTGGGCGCAGGGTCTTTTCCAGGCGCACCAGCACGGCCGCGTCGAGCACGCCGTCGGCCAGCGCTTCCCACACCTTCACGTCGGCGCGGTCGCGCCCGTTACCGTTGGGCGGCAGCAGCTTGCAGACGGGCGTGAGCGTGTCGAGGTATTCGGCAATCACGCGCGAATCGTAGAGGGCGTTGCCGTCTTCCATGACCAGGCAAGGTACCTTGCCCAAGGGATTGACCTGGTTGACTTGCGTCTCGGCAGCCCACACGTTATCGAGCTCGAAAGAATAGTCGAGCTTTTTTTCCGCCATCACGACGCGGACCTTGCGCACATAGGGACTGGTGTTGGAACCGATGAGTTTCATAGATGCTCGGGAAGAGGGATTTAATATGAGTATAGCATCGGCCCGGCTGCCGAAAACGGCCGCGCGGGCCGCTTTCACTGCGCCCGCAACAAGGCCTCCCATGCGCTCCGGTGGTAAAATCCGCGTTTTTGCACGGACCGCCCGCCATGACCGCTACCGCCCCACTTTCTTCCCTGTCGGCCCTGTCGCCGCTCGACGGCCGTTACGCGGCCAAGACCGACAAGCTGCGCCCGATCCTGTCCGAAGCAGGCTTCATGCACCACCGCGTCATGGTCGAGATCGCCTGGCTGCAGGCCCTGGCCCAGGCGGGCTTTGCCGAGATCAAGCCGTTCTCGGTCGAAGCGAGCGCTCACCTCGACGGCATCGCCGCCGGTTTCGATGAAGAAGATGCCGCCCGCATCAAGGAAATCGAAGCGGTCACCAACCACGACGTCAAGGCGGTCGAGTACTGGCTCAAGGAGCAGGTCAAGGACGTGCCGGAACTGGTGCTTGCCTCCGAATTCATCCACTTCGGCTGCACCTCGGAAGACATCAACAACACCAGCCACGGCATGATGCTGAAAGCCGCGCGCGACACGGTGATGCTGCCTTCCCTGAACGCGATCGTCGCCAAGCTGACGGAGATCGCCCATACCAATGCCGCGCTGCCGATGCTCTCGCGCACCCACGGCCAGACCGCCAGCCCGACGACCCTGGGTAAAGAATTCGCCAACGTCGTCGCGCGCCTGCAGCGTGCGGTAAAGCGCATCGCCGACGTCGAGATCCTCGGCAAGATGAACGGCGCCGTCGGCAATTACAACGCCCACCTGTCGGCCTATCCGGGCTTCGACTGGCCGGCGTTCTCGAAGGACGTGATCGAGTCGCGCCTTGGCCTGACCTTCAATCCCTACACGATCCAGATCGAGCCGCACGACTACATGGCCGAGATGTTCGATGCGATTGCGCGCGCCAACACGATCCTGCTCGACCTGAACCGCGATATCTGGACCTATGTGTCGCTCGGTTACTTCAAGCAGAAGCTGAAAGCCGGCGAGATCGGTTCGTCGACCATGCCGCATAAAGTGAACCCGATCGACTTCGAAAATTCCGAGGGCAACCTGGGCCTGGCGAATGCCGTGCTGCGCCACATGGCGGAAAAACTGCCGGTCTCGCGCATGCAGCGCGACCTGACGGACTCGACGGTCCTGCGCAACATCGGCGTCGGTTTCGGTTATGCCCTGCTCGCCTACGACAGCTGCCTGCGCGGCCTGAACAAGCTGGAAGTGAACGCGGCCAAGCTCGCAGCGGACCTCGACGCAAACTGGGAAGTGCTGGCCGAGCCGGTGCAGACCGTGATGCGCCGCTACGGTATCGAGAACCCGTACGAGCAGCTGAAGGAACTGACCCGCGGCAAGGGCATCACCAAAGAGGCGCTGCGCGAGTTCATCGGCACGCTGGCCGTGCCGCAGGAAGCGAAGGACCTGATGCTGGCGATGACGCCGGCGAATTACACGGGTCTGGCGGCGGAGTTGGCGAAGGCGATTTAAACCCGCTGGTTCATCTAGAAAAAAAGCCCGCACCAGAAATGGCGCGGGCTTTTTTATCATGCGGCGGCTGTGTACCGTAGGGTGGACTCCTGAGTCCACGCGTGCAAAGCGTGCTGGCCACGTACCACGTTTCGACCGGGACCCGTGCGTAAACGCGTGGACTCAGGAGTCCACCCTACGTTACGCAACGGTCTCAATTCTGCCAAACCAGTTTCACGCCCACCTCACGCCCCACCTCGGTACGCGTCGCCAGCGGCCCGTACTCGCCATGGCTGCCATTCAGGTTGCGCCCGACGATCGAGAGCTCGAGATTGCGCTGCAGGCGCCAGCCGAAGCGCGCATCCAGCGCCCAATAGCCCGGCACTTCCGGATTCGCCAGCGCCGCAACTTTGCGCAGCGCCACTTCCATCTCACGCTGGTCGTCAAGGCTGTAGTTCGAGCGCAGCTGCAGCGTATGCGACGGGTCCTTGCCGGCGTTGCCCGGTCCGGCAAGATCGTTGCTGCCAGGTTTCAGGCGCAGGCGTTCGCGCAGGGCGGTATAGCCGGCCGACATGCGCCAGGCAGGGCTCAGCTGGTAGCTGCCCCATGTCTCGATGCCGGTTGCGTTTCCTTCCATCAGGCTGCCGAAGGTAAGGAAAGTGCGGGTCGGGTCGATTTCCTGGGTGCGCAGGTGGTCGTATTCGTTGTGGAAGAGCGTGGCCGAATAGGACAGCCCGGCCAGCGGCTGGCCTCGGTAGCCGAGTTCGAACACCTTCGCCACTTCCGCGCGCACCTGCGGCCCGCCGCGCAGCAGGTAAGGCGGACGCCCGGGGATAAAGGCGTCGGCGTCGAGCCGGGTCGGCGCGCGCACGGTGCGCGACAGCGACGTCCATACGGCGTGGCGCGGGCTGAGCCGCCATGACAGGCGGGCAGTGGGCAGCAGTTCGCTGCCGGTGTAATCGTTGTGCTCGATGCGGGCGCCCAGCGTCAGGCTGAAGTCGGGACGCAGCGCGATTTCATCCTGGGCGAACAGGCTGGCCCAGGTCTGCTGCTCGCGCGCCGGCAGGAAGGCGATCACCTCACTGTTGGTGACGCGGTCCCAGCTGTGCCGATAATTCGCGCCCCACACCAGGCTGTGCATGCCCCAGGCGGGGAAGGAATGCTGGAGCTGGAGGTCGGCGATGTCGAGCGATTCGGTGAAGGTCGGCGGCACGGCGCGCCGCGTATGGTCGAGGTAGGCCTGCACGCTCAGGCCGCCGCCGCCGTCCAGGCCGCGCTCCCAGCGCCCGCTCAGGTTGGCGCCCCGGGTGTCGATGTCGTCCAGGCGCAGCGCGGTGCCGGTGACCGAGATCGCGCCCGGCTCGGGCTGGCCGAGCTGGCCGCTGTACACATTCCCGTTCACGCTGAAAAGATCGCCGCCACGCTCCCAGTCGGCGCGAAAGCCCAGCTGCGCCTGGCGCCAGCGGTCGTCCACAGCGGCGCCCGACGCGGTCTCGGTGGCGGAACGCGACAGCACCTTGCCATACACGCGCCAGCTGGCGTCGCCCTGCCTGCCGCCCTGGCGGAAAGCGGCGTCGCCACCATCGCTGCCGCCGCGCAGCACGGCAAGACTGCCCTGGGTGGCGTGGGCGGAGCGGGTCGTAATATTGATCACGCCATTGACCGCGTTCACGCCCCACATGGTGCCGCCCGGGCCGCTGATCACTTCGATGCGCTCGATGTCTTCCAACATCACGTCCTGCTGGTCCCAGAACACGCCGGAAAACAGTGGCGCGTACACCGAGCGGCCATCGATCATCACCAGCAGCTTGTTGGGGGCGCTGTTGCCGGAACCGTTCAGGCCGCGCGCGCTGATGGAATAACCGTAACTGCTGACCTGGCCGACATGCAGGTTCGGCGCCAGGCGCAGGGCTTCCGGCAGGTTTGCGGCGCCCGAGCGGCGGATGTCGTCGGCGGTGATGACGAAGACCGAGGCCGGCGCATCGAGCAGGCGCTCCGGTTTTTTCGACACCGATGTAACCTGGATATTCGCCAGTTCCTCGATCGACAGGTCGGCGAAATCCCTGCCTTGCGGATCGGCGGCATGGGCCTGGCTCGCCAGCGCGGCGGCGAGCAGCAGGACCAGCACCCGAGGGCGTGGCCGGCTTGGTGAACAATTGTGCATACGATTCCTCGACAGGGCGACTGCCCGCTTTCATTCTGTGCTTTTGCGCTGGCTTCGATTTTACATTCCAGCGCGCCGCTGCTGTGCACGTTTAACAATTCCTGCTAGTGTACGAAAAGAAACATGTACTGGCGAGCCGCATGCCACCTTTTTTGCTATAGTTTAGTTCTGATCAGTACGAACGACCGCCACCATGCAGCGTTATTCCCTCCCCGCGATCGTCCTGCACTGGCTGATCGCCCTCCTGATCATCGGCACCTTTACGCTGGGCCTGGTGATGACCGACATTCCCGGGCTGACCCCGACCAAGCTGCGCTATTTTTCTTGGCACAAATGGGCCGGCGTGACGGTACTGGCGCTGGCGACATGCCGCCTGCTGTGGCGCCTGCGCAGCACGCCGCCGGCCTACCCCGGCACCATGCCTGCCTGGCAAAGCCGCGCCGCGCATGCGCTGCACGGCCTGCTCTACCTGCTCATGTTCGCGGTGCCGCTGTCCGGTTATTTCTACAGCCTGGCCGCCGGCGTACCGGTCGTGTATTTCGGCCTGTTCCCCCTGCCGACGCTGATCGACGCCGACCCGGCCTTGAAACCAATTCTCGGCGCCCTGCACTATTGGCTCAACATGGGCCTGGCCGCGCTGGTGGCGCTGCACGTGCTGGCCGCCTTTAAACATTTGCTGATCGACCGCGATGGCATCATGCACCGCATGCTGCCCTTTTCGACGAAATAAGAATTCAGGAGTCCATCGATGAAACCCTTGCGCGCCCTCGCCCTCGCTTCCCTCTTCGCCAGCGCTTTTGCCACCCCTTTTGCCGGCGCCGCCGCGCTCAAGACCGACCCGGCCAAAAGCAGCGTCGCCGCCGTCTTCAAGCAGATGAACGTGCCGGTCGAAGCGAAATTCAAAAGTTTTACCGCTGCGATCGACTACGACGCCGCCCATCCGGAAGCAGCCAAGGCCAGCGTCGATATCCAGACGGCCAGCATGGACCTGGGCGACCCCGAATACAATCGCGAGGTTTCCAAGAAGGAGTGGTTCAATACGGCGCAGTTCCCGAAAGCGAGCTTCGTCTCGACCTCGATCAAGCCGGCCGGCGCGGGCAAACTGAATGTGGCCGGCAAGCTGACGATCAAGGGCAAGACCGCCGACGTGACCTTCCCGCTGACGGTGAAAGCCGAAGCGGGAAAACAAGTGTTCGAAGGACAGTTGCCGATCAAGCGGCTTGCTTTTAACATCGGTGAAGGCGAGTGGAAAGACACGAGCATGGTCGCCGACGAAGTTGTGATTAAAT
>Ga0308170_10004400_pt1 | contig 11129 bp, 12 predicted proteins | sample PhyBR2_2_FD_202136 | JGI IMG/M metagenome (GOLD analysis project Ga0308170, IMG submission 202136) | Phyllosphere microbial communities from UC Gill Tract Community Farm, Albany, California, United States - DLSLSB.R2 | ecosystem: Host-associated > Plants > Phyllosphere > Unclassified | place... | reverse complement strand
AGTACCCGTGCCTGCTCAAGGGCCTCGACCTCTACACCACGAACCTCAACCAGATCTTCCGCCACAGCCGGGTCAGCCAGACGATGACGCTCGGCGGCTCGCAGAAGCCTGCCTACACCCGCGCGGACCGGCCGCAGTACGGCGCCATCGGCCACGGTCCGTGGTGTGCCGGCCTCCCCGGCGTGGCCTACGAGAAGACGCCGCGCTCGCCCCACCTGGATGCCCCGCTGAAGGACGGCACCGAGGACGACCCGGCGCAGCACCCCGACATCATGAGGCTCGACCGATGACGAGCGCGCGGGGCCGCATGCTGGGCAGCCGGAACATGGTGACCGCCTCGGCCGCGGTCAAGCTGGGCGTCTTCACCGTGACATCGGTGCTGGTCACCGGCCTGCTCGCGGTGATCATGGGCCACCTCGGCGGCGGCGGGCAGCACACGTACAGCGCGATCTTCACCAGCGCGAGCGAGCTGAAGAAGGGCGACGACGTCCGGGTCGCCGGGGTCTCGGTGGGCTCGGTGCGCAGCGTGCAGCTCTACGACGGGGATCGGGCCAAGGTGACCTTCCGAGTCGAGGACGGCGTCCCGATGACGACCGCGTCCGGGGCCCAGATCCGCTACCTCAACCTGGTCGGCGCTCGCTATCTCGCGCTCACCCAGGGCACCACCACCGGTGCCGGCGCGAAGGCGCCGCCGCTCGAGCCGGGCGCGACCATCCCGGTCGCACAGACCACGCCGGCACTCAACCTGACCGAGCTGTTCAACGGCTTCCAGCCCCTCTTCCAGGCGCTCAACCCCCGCGACGTCAACGACCTGTCGCTCAACCTCATCAAGGTGCTGCAGGGGGAGGGCGGCACGATCGCCAGCGTCCTGCAGGAGACGGCGTCCCTGACCAGCACGCTCGCGGATCGCGACCAGCTCATCGGAGAGGTCATCAACAACCTGTCCGCGACGCTCAAGACCGTCGACGACCACCACACCCAGCTCTCCGAGCTGCTCACCCAGCTCAACGGCTGGATGGGCGACCTCGCCAAGGACAGGACCACGATCGGAGACTCCGTCCACCAGATCGGCGACCTCAGCGGCCAGCTGGCGAAGCTGCTCACCGACGTGCGCCCGGCGACCAAGACCGACATCGCCCAGCTGCGCCGGATCGTCACCACCCTCAACAAGCCGGAGAACCAGGCGCTGATGGACGACACGCTCAAGCGCCTGCCCAAGACGCTGCAGGCACAGGTCCGGATCGGCACGTACGGCAGCTGGTACAACTACTACCTCTGCGACCTCGACGTCGTCATCAAGCTGCCCTCCCTCGGCAAGATCCTGGACAGCTCGCCGGTGATCAAGGCGCTCCAGAAGGCCTTGCGCGCGATGGCCGTCCACTCCACCGCGAAGCGGTGTGATGCCTGATGGCGAGCTACTCCGACCGGAAGCTGATGCGGGCCGGCGCGGCCACCGCGGTCGCGCTGTGCCTGGCGATGGTGCTCGCCTTCAACCTGCAGAAGCTGCCCGGGATGAAGGGCGCCACGTATCACGCCCGCTTCGCCGACGCGAGCGGGCTGCACGTCGGCGACCGGGTCGAGGTCGCCGGTGTCCGCGTCGGGCGGGTCGACAGGATCACCATCGTCGCCTCCGGTGCGCCGGCCAGCGTCGACATCGCGTTCTCAGTCAAGGGCGCCAAGCTCGGTGAGGACACCGAGGCCTCCATCGAGGTGCTCAACCTGCTCGGCGAGAAGTACCTGCGCCTCGAGCCGGGCACGACCACCCACGACGGCGGCACGTACCTCGCCGCCGGCGCGACCATCCCGCTCGACCGGACCACCGCCGGCTACGACATCGTCGGCACCCTCGGCCAGCTCACCGAGACGACCGGGAAGATCGACACCGACCGGCTCGGCACCGCGCTCAACACGGTCGCCACCACCGTCAACCAGGCGGCGCCCCAGGTGCGGAGCAGCTTCGAGGGCCTGGCCCGGCTCTCGCAGACGATCGCCTCGCGCGACGACGACATCGACCAGCTGCTGCAGCACGCCCACCACGTCGTCGACCTGATCAACCAGCGCAAGGGCGACCTCATCGGGCTGATGAAGCAGGGCGACCAGATCTTCGACGAGCTGATCCAGCGCCGCGACGACATCCACGCCCTGCTCGTCAACGCCACCTCGCTCGCCGATCAGCTGCGCGGCCTGGCCAGGGACAACGAGAAGCAGCTCGGCCCGGCGCTCGACGAGCTCGACCGGGCGATCAGGTTCCTCAACGACCGCAAGCAGCAGATCAGCGACACCATCAAGTACTACGGCCCGTACGCCTCGATCCTGGTCAACATCATCGGCACCGGCCCGTGGTTCGACGCCTACGTCCCCAACTTCGCCAGCCTGGCCACCGGGGAGTTCGTGCCCGGCCGACGGAAGGGCCTGGACTGATGCCGACACCGATGGACCGGATCCGTGCCCTCACGCCGTGGCGGATCGTGGCGATCGTCGTCACGCTGCTGGTCGTCGCTGCCGGCGTCACCGCGATCGGCGGCGGCGGCACCCGCACGGTCACCGCGCACTTCTCCCAGGCGACCAGCGTCTTCGTAGGCTCCGACGTCGACATCATGGGCGTGCGGGTCGGCAGGGTGACGAAGGTGGTGCCCGACGGCGACAACGTCACCGTGACGATGGAGTACGACGACGCCTACCACCTACCCGCGGACGTGAAGGCCGCGATCGTGACCCCGACGCTGGTCGCCGACCGCTTCGTCCAGCTGGCCCCGGCGTACACGGGCGGCGCGATGATGGCCGACGGCGGCGACATCCCGAAGGCCCGTACGGCGGTGCCGGTCGAGATGGACGAGATCTACAAGTCGGTCGCCGACCTCACCGACGCGCTCGGCCCCAACGGCGCCAACAAGAACGGCGCGCTCAACAACGCCCTCAAGGCCGGCGCCGACGCGCTGCAGGGCAACGGCAAGCTCGGCAACCAGATGCTGGCCAACGTGTCGCAGGTCCTGAAGACGCTCGACGACAACTCCAGCAACCTCTTCGACACCCTCGCCGGGTTGAACGGCATCACCACGACCCTGCAGCAGAACGACCCGACGGTGCGGCGGTTCATGACCCACCTCGCCCGGGTCTCCAAGGAGCTGTCGGGCGAGAGCGGCGATCTGCAGAAGGCGCTGGCCGCCATCGCTGACGCCGTCGACATCACCGGCCGCTTCGTCCGGGACAACAAGGCGAGGCTGACCGGTGGCATCTCCGACCTGACGACCACGCTCAAGGTGGTCGCCGCGCAGAAGCAGAGCCTGGCCGACGTGCTCCGGCTCGCACCGCTCGGGCTCAGCGACCTGGCCGACTCCTTCGACACCCTGACGGGCACCGAGGGCATCAGGCTCCAGCTCGGCCCCACCGGCATGGACCTGCCGGGGCTGCTGTGCGGGATCGTCACCAACGACCGCGTCCCGAACGCCCCGCTGGTCTGCAAGCTCTTCAAGCTGCTGGTGCCGGACACGGCCGCGACCACGGTCGGAGCCGGGCTCACCAACGCGCTCGGCATGCCCTCGCTGGTCACCAACGGCACCAGCACGCTCGGTGGACTGGCCGCCCAGGTGCAGGGCCTGATCTCGGGGACGGCGAGGTGAGGACCCCGATGCTCACGGCCTCGCTCAGGCGCTGCCTCCCGGTCCTGCTCGCCGTCACTCTCCTGTCCGGCTGCGGGATGCAGGCCTACGACCTGCCGCTGCCCGGCAAGGTGGTCAAGGCCAGCGACGGCTATCGCGTCACCGCCGACTTCGCCGACGTCGTCGACGTGGTGCCGCGCACCCTGGTGATGGCCAACGACGTCGCCGTCGGCCAGGTCGACGAGGTCAGGCGGGTGGGCTGGCACGCCGAGGTGACGATGACGATCCGCAAGGACATCGTGCTGCCCGCCGACGCCGTCGCCGACGTACGCCAGACGAGCCTGCTGGGGGAGAAGTACATCTCGCTCAACGCGCCGCCCGGCGAGACCGTCGCGAGCGCCGGTCGGCTCGCGGACGGCGCTCACATCGCGCTCGACTCGACGGCGCGCAGCCCCGAGGTCGAGGAGGTGCTCGGCGCGCTGTCCTCGCTGCTGGCCGGCGGTGGCGTCGGACAGCTCAAGACGATCAGCACCGAGCTCAACAAGATGATGGACGGCCGGACCGAGGACATCCGCGCCGTACTCACCCAGGTCGACACCCTCGTCGGGACCCTCGACAGGTCGAAGGACGACATCATCGACGCGATGACCCAGGTCGACCGGTTGACGGCCACGCTCAACCGCGAGAAGAGCACGATCAGCGACGCGCTCGACTCCTTCGGGCCCGCGATCACCGTGCTGCACCAGCAGCACCACGACCTGATGAACATGCTGCAGGGCCTCGACAACCTCGGGACGATCGCCACCCGCGTGATCAACCGCGACGGCAGGTCGATCACCACCATCCTCGAGGAGCTCCGCCCCACGCTGACCAAGCTGGCCGACGCCGGCGACTCGCTGCCGCGCGGCCTGATGATGGCGGCCAGCTTCCCGTTCCCGAAGCAGGCCGAGACGCTGGCCAAGGGCGACTACTCCAACGCCCTCTTCCACATGGAGTTCGACCTCGGCAAGCTGCTCAAGGGCCTGACCGACGGCGGCAACACCGGTCTGCCGCAGGTCCTGCAGCTGTGCAGCACGTACTCCAGCGACTGTGACCAGCTGCAGCCCCTGGTGAAGACCCTGTGCAAGCTCACCGGTCTCGACTTCGCCTGCTCGATGGTGGGCAAGGCCAGCGTCCTGCCCAGCACGAGCACGGGCTCTAAGGCCGGCACCAAGGCCCCCGGGAGACCGCTGCAGCCCGGCGACCCCGGAGCGCTCTTCCACGGACTCGCCGGCGGGCTCTTCGGCAGCGGTGCCTCGAGCGGCACCTCCGGAGGAACCATCGGCTCCCTGGCCGACTCCTTGCTCGGTGGCGCCCTGGGGGGTTCGCGATGACGCGCGGCGTGCGGATCCGGCTGCTCACCTTCGCCGTGCTCGCCGCGGTCGGCATCGTCTACGTCGCCGCCACCTACCTCGGAGTCGTCGACAAGGTCCTCGGGCGCGGGTACGACGTAGCGCTCGACCTGCCCGCCTCCGGCGGCCTCTATGTCGGCAGCGAGGTGGACTACCGCGGCGTCAAGGTCGGCAAGGTGACCGCGATGCGGCTGACCCGGGCGGGCGCTCGAGCCACCCTGCACCTGGAGCCCGGCACCCGTATCCCGCACGGCGCGCAGGTGCGGGTGCACAACCTGTCCGCCGTCGGTGAGCAGTACCTCGACTTCCTGCCCGCCGCCTCCCGGGGCCCGTACCTGGGCGACGGCGACGTCCTCACCGCCGGCGCGGACGCGCTGCCGGAATCGACCGACGACCTGCTCACCAAGATCAGCGGCTTCGCCGACTCGGTGAACGCCCGCGACCTGCAGACCTTCGTCAAGGAGACCGGCGACCTGTTCCGCGGCAACGCGAAGAACCTCCGCACGCTCGTCGACTCCGGGGCGGGTCTGATCGACGAGGCCAGCAAGCACCAGGACAGCACCATCTCGCTGCTTGACAGCGGCCGGCAGGTGCTCGCCACCCAGCAGGCCCACGCCGCAGACATCCGTACCTTCGCGGCCGGGCTGGCCGGCGTCACGCAGGCGCTGCGTGCCGCCGACCCGGACCTCCGCTCGATCCTGCAGGGCGGGCCCACCGCGGTCGACCAGGTGCAGTCGCTGGTCGAGGGCCTGCAGCCCCTCTTCCCGCTCTTCATCACCAACCTCGCCACCGTCAACCAGGTCTTCACCGCGCGCCTGCCTGAGATCGAGCAGACCCTGGTGACGTTCCCGCTGATGGCGGCCAACGGCTTCGTCGGCACACCCGGTGACGGCTACGGCCATCTCAACATGCAGCTCACCTACACGACGCCGGTGTGCACCCAGGGCTACATGCCGACCAAGGACTGGATCCCGGGCGTCCAGATGACCGACCCGCGTCCGTACTTCCACGCCAGGTGCGCCGACCCCCGGGCCCAGCCCGGCTACACCGGCCCCGACCCGATCAACCAGCGCGGCGCGAACATGGCGCCTCCGTCGGCGAGCATCGACTACCCGCTCCGGCTGGGGTCGTACGATGCCGTGACGGGCGCCACAGATCTCGGGAACGGGAGGACGGTCACGGTGACACCAGGCAACGGCGGTGGGCCGCTCTCGGTCCTCGACAGCTACGCGGCGACGCTGAGTGGAATCTCTGGCCCTGGAGCAGGGGCCGAGTGATCACGAGGATCACGAGGATCACGGTGTCGAAGGTCAACGGGGCGCTGTCGGGCCTTCTGGTGCTCGCCCTCATCGTGCTCGCGGTGGTGCTGGTCGGCGGCAGCCGGGTGCTGCCGTGGACCACCGACGCCGAGAAGCGGGTCGACACCTACGCCGACGTCCAGGCGGCCGCGACCCGCTCGGTGCTCGCCTTCCTCGACGTGGACTACCGCCACATGGAGCAGAAGCAGCGTGCGGTGGAGGCGCTCTCGACCGGGTCGTTCAAGAAGCAGTACGCCGGCACGGCGGTGACGCTGAAGGCTGCCGCCGAGCAGGCCAGGGCCGTCTCGAAGGGGGACGTCCGCTGGGTCGGACTGCGCTCGATCAAAGGCGCCACCGCCACGGCCATGGTCGCGGCGAACGTCGTGGTCAGCAACGCCTCGACCGCGAAGCAGAAGGCGACCACGGCGTGCCCGCACGCGGGCGCGGCCTGCGACAAGTACCGGTTCGTCGTCACCCTGACCCGCACCGGTGACGGGTGGAAGATGTCCGATCTGGCAGGTGTGTCATGACGCCCCGACGGCTCAGCGTTCTGCTCGCCGTGCTGCTGCTCGTCGCCTTCGCGGGCCTGGGGATGGCGGTCAAGCGCGCCGGCGACTCGCAGGTCGCGCCCGACGGGGAGCTCGCCTCGCCCGCCGAACGAGCCGGGATCATGGCCCGGGCCGGCGCCATGACGGCCACCGCGATGTCCTACCGTGCCGCCGAGGCCGAGGGTGACATCGCAGCGGCCGAGAAGCTGATGACGCCGGCGATGCGGAAGAAGTACGCGGCCGACCTGCCGCCCGAGAGCCAGCGCCCTGAGCAGGCCAGGATGAAGGTCACCATCACTGCGACGATCTCCTCGCTGTCGGGCAGCAAGAAGGCCTGCGTCGCGGACGACTGCGCGGTGTCGATCGTCTCGGCGACCGAGGACCGGGCCCGCGTGCTGGTCTTCGTCGACCAGAACGCCACGGCGGCCAGCAGCGCTCATTCCGTGGCGAGCCCGCAGTGGGAGCTGGTGACGCTGGTCAAGCGAAACGGCACCTGGCTGATCGATGACATGGCCTCGGCCTGACTGGTAGGGTAGAACACGTTCTAGTATCGGCTTATGAAGGGGGCGCGGTGGCCACGGGACGTGATTCCGTACGTCTGAGCGACGAGGAGCTGGCGGCTTTCCTGGCCGGCCAGATGAAGGTCCAGGTCGCCACCGTCGGACCCGATGGCGCGCCGCATCTGACCACGCTCTTCTACGCGCTGGACGATGCCGGCCGGATCACGTTCTGGACGTACGGCTCCTCGCAGAAGATCACCAACCTGCGCCGCGACCCGCGCGTCAGCGCACTCGTCGAGGACGGGGAGGACTACTTCGAGCTGCGCGGCGTCAGCATCCGCGGCACCGCCCGGCTCGTCGAGGACTACGACGAGATCCGCGAGCTCGGGGCCCGGGTGATGCACCGGATGGCGGGCGGAGTGGATCTCGGCGAGGTCGGCGAGCAGATCCTCGACAAGCAGGCGACCAAGCGCGTCGGCGTCGTGATCGAGCCCGAGAAGGTCGCCAGCTGGGACCACCGCAAGATGTCCGCCCTGCCCGGTCAGGGCTGAGGCCGGTCCGACCCCAAGGAGAGATGGCATGGCCAAGGTGAGCGTCGACTGGGACCTGTGCGAGTCCAACGGCATCTGCGAGGCGATGGCGCCCGACGTCTTCGAGCTCGACGACGAGGACCTGCTCCAGATCGAGGACCCGACCGTGACCGCCGAGAACCGCGAGCGCGTCGAGCGCGCGGTCGCCGGCTGCCCGCGGGCCGCGATCAGCATCGTCGAGGACTGAGCGCGTGGGCGTCTCCCTGGACGGCAAGGTCGCGATCGTCACCGGTGCCGGGGCTGGTCTCGGCCGCGCCGAGGCGCTGGCGCTCGCCGGGGCGGGGGCGCGCGTCGTGCTCAACGACCTGCCCGGTGGTGCCGACGGCGTCGCCGACGAGATCCGGGCGCTGGGCGGCGAGGCCGAGCTCGCGCCGGGCGACGTGAGTCAGCGGGTGACCGCCGACCTCATGGTGTCAACCGCACTCGACCGCTTCGGTCGCCTCGACGTGGTCGTCAACAATGCCGGCATGACCCGCGACAAGATGCTCTTCAACATGACCGACGAGGAGTTCGACGCGGTCATCGCGGTGCATCTGCGCGGCCACTTCCTGCTCTCGCGCAACGCCGGCGCCTACTGGCGTGACCAGGCCAGGGCGACGGGTGCTCCGGTCGACGCCGCCGTAGTCAACACCGCCTCCGAGGCGTTCCTCTCCGGCCCTCCGGGACAGCCCAACTACGCCGCCGCCAAGGCCGGCATCGCCGCCCTCACCGTGTCGACCTCGCGGGCCCTCGGTCGCTCGGGCGTACGGGCCAACGCGATCTGCCCGCGGGCGCGGACTGCCATGACGGCGGCGGTGTTCGGCGAGGACGAGTCGGGTGCCGCGATCGATCCGTACAGCCCCGACCACGTCGCGCCCCTGGTCGCCTACCTCGCCTCGCCGGCAGCCGCGAGCATCACCGGCCAGGTCTTCGTCGTGTACGGCGGGATGATCGCCGCCGTCGCTGCGCCGACCGTCGCGCAGCGCTGGGACCTCGCCGTCGACGCGGCCGGCGCTGCCACGTGGGACCTCGACTCGCTCGCGGAGCACGTCGGTGGCTGGTTCGCCGAGCGCGACCCGGGCGTCGGCTTCGCCGCCGACGCGATCATGCACCTCACCCCCGCCACACTCGCCCACTCGAACGCCGGGAGCTGACATGGGACGTCTTCAGGACAAGATCGCGATCGTCACGGGCGGCGCTCAGGGACAGGGGGCGGCGATCGCGAGCGCGTACGTCGCCGAGGGGGCGCGCGTCACGATCGCGGATGTCGCCGACGAGCAGGGCACGCTGCTGGCCAAGGAGCTGTGCCAGACGTACGGGAGCGACCGGGCCGTCTTCGTGCATCACGACGTCTCCTCCGAGGACTCGTGGGGCGCTCTGGTCGCCGAGGTCGGCGAGCGCCTCGGCACCCCGACCGTGCTGGCCAACAACGCCGGCATCCTGCGGTTCAACGAGATCGTCAACCAGCCGGTCGAGGAGTTCGAGCTGCTCTGGCGGGTCAACACGCTGGGCTGCTTCCTCGGCATCAAGTCCGTGGCGCCGGGCATGATCGCCGCGGGCGGCGGCTCGATCATCAACGCCTCCTCGATCGAGGGGCTGGCCGGCATGGCGGTGGTCGCGGGCTACACCTCGACGAAGTTCGCGATCCGCGGGCTGACGAAGGCGGCCGCCCTCGAGCTCGGGCCGAAGGGCATCCGGGTCAACTCGGTCCACCCCGGCATGATCGACACCGGCATGACCCGCGGCGTCGGCGCGGACGACGCGGCGATGGCGTGGGGCGCCTCGAAGGTGGCCCTCAAGCGGGTCGGGACACCTGCGGACATCGCTCCGCTGTACGTCTACCTGGCCAGCGACGAGTCGTCCTTCATGACGGGGGCCGAGCTGGCGATCGACGGCGGCGCGAGCGCCACCCACGCCTTCGGCGGGTGACACCGCCGCTGGTCGAGTTGCGAGCGCCAGCGATCTCGGAGGTCGAGTAGCGAGCGCAGCGAGCGTATCGAGACCCGTATCGAGACCCGTGGTCTCGATACGCCGCTCGTGCCTCGCGGCACTCGACCAGCGGGGATCAACGCAGCAGGAGGCCGACAGCGACGTCGATCTGCTTCTCGACGTCCTCGGCGGTGGTGCGACCGGTCACCCAGCCGACCAGCGCGGCGAGCCACACATCGGAGATGACGCGTACGATCGCCGCCTCCTCCTCGGTGGCCTGGCTGTGATCGGGGGAGCCCGTCATCGCGCGACTGATCATGGTGATCAGCCGGGTGCCGACCTGGTGGATCTCGCCGGCGACCGAGGCGTCGGCGAACATGAAGGCCCGCACCATCGCCTCGGTGAGCAGGGGAGACTTCTGCAGGGCCGCCGTGGTGCGGCCGAGGATGAACATCACCCGCTCGTGCGGAGTCTCGCCCGGCACGGCCAGCTCGGCGGTGCGGCGCTCGGCGCGCTCGAACTCACGGTCCAGGGCGGACACCAGGAGATGGATCTTGGAGGGGAAGTAGCGGTACAGCGTGCCGAGGGCCACCTCCGCGTCGTCGGCGACGGTCCGCATCTGGACGGCATCGAAGCCGCCCTCGGAGGCCAGGGCGATGGTGGCGTCCAGGATCCGCTTGCGCCGCTCCCGCTGTGCGGCCGAGCCTGCGCTCGCCTCGGTCCCCGTGGTGGTGGTCACCCTGCATCCTCCCTGTAGCAGTTGATCGGCGCCAGGGTAGCCGCTGGACCGGCGAACTATGAAACACGTTCTCCTTTTCGGTAGAATTGAAACACGTTCTACCCCCCTTTTTAAGGAGTCCGCATGGTGATCGGTGTCAGTGACGAGCACCGCGACCTGGCTGCGAGCCTTCGCGGGTGGGCCGAGGGACTGGATGGGCCGGCGCTCGCCCGCGCCGCCGAGGGCGACGCAGGCGAGGTCTTCGACGCGGTGTGGAGCAAGGTCGTCGACCAAGGGGTGGTGGGCATCTGCGTACCGGAGGAGCTCGGGGGCGGCGGCGGATCGGTCCTCGACGCCGCCGTGGCGCTCGAGGCGTGCTCAGCGGCCTTCGTGCCGGGTGCACTGCTGGGCACCACGGTGGTCGGCGCGCTGCTCGCGCGCTACGGGGTCTCGCTGCCGGAGGGCGCGCGGGCGGGGTTCGCGCTCGGCCCGGATGTGGCGTACGACGCTGTCGGCGCAGCGACGCTGCTGCTCCCGCGCGAGGGCGGGTGGTGGCTGGTGCCGGCCGAGGAGGTGG